>WNFA01004538.1_pt1 | contig 14440 bp, 14 predicted proteins | sample 5400481 | NCBI WGS metagenome assembly WNFA01 (sample SAMN13153340, study PRJNA577476) | soil metagenome | isolation source: 120 cm saprolite under Douglas fir tree site 2 hole 1 replicate 2 | place: USA:California | collected 2015-04-18 | reverse complement strand
CAGCGCCGCGGCCTTCGGCACGCGCGTCTCTCTCCTCGGCGGGGGCTCCAACGTGCTGGTCGGCGACGGCGGCATGCGCGGCGTGGTCGTCAAGCTCGGCCGCGGCTTCTCCCGCGTCGAGTGGGATACGCCAACCATCCGCGCCGGGGCCGGTGTGCAGCTCGGTCGCCTCGCGCGGGCGGCGGTGGCGCGTGGCCTGGCCGGCCTCGAGTACGCCGAGGGCATCCCGGGGACGGTCGGCGGGGCGCTGTTCATGAACGCGGGCGCCTATGGCGGCGAGGTGGCCCACGCGGTCGAGTCCGTGGAAGGGCTCGGTCGCGACGGTGTCGCGCTCGACCTGGCGGGCCACGAGGTCGCGTTCGGCTACCGGCGCGCGGCGTTGCCGAACGGCTTCGTCGTGACCGCGGTGCGCTTCCGGCTGCGGCCGGACGGAACGGCGGGGGAGCGAATGGGCGCCGCACGCGCGCGCCGCGTCGCCTCGCAGCCGCACGGCCGGGCGAACGCGGGCTCGATCTTCAAGAACCCGAACGGCGATCACGCCGGGCGGCTGATCGAGGTCGCCGGGTTGAAGGGCGCGCGTGCCGGCCGGGCGCGCATCTCGGAGCGACACGCGAACTTCATCCTGAACGAGGGCGGGGCCCGCGCCGGGGACGTGAAGGCGCTGATGGACGTGGCCCAGCGGGTGGTGTGGGAGCGGAGCGGGGTATGGCTGGAGCCAGAAGTTCAACTCGTCGGGAGCTGGTAGTCGGGCTCCTCCGGCGACGGAACCGTCGCCGGGGGACCCGCCTTGGGCCGGGCGTGCTCCGGCGCGCGCTCTCCGTGGCGCTCGCGGGCGCGCTCGTGCTCGCGCTCGCCGCCGCCGCCGGGCCCCGCGTGCGGGCCGCGGCCCGCCGGCACCCGTACTTCGCACTCCGCGACGTGGTGGTCCGCGACCACCATCGCCTCCCCGCCGACGAGATCCGCGCCGCGGCCGGCATCGCGCCCGGCATGAGCATCTGGGACGTCGACACGCCCGCGGCGGAGGCGCGGCTCGCCGCGCACCGCTGGATCCGCTCGGCGCGCGTGCGGCGCGAGCTGCCGCATCGGGTAGTGATCCAGGTGCGTGAGGAGCGCCCGCTGGCGATCGTCGCCCTCGAGGGCGGCGGAGGCGAGTATTACGTCTCGGCGCACGGCCGGCTCTTCGCCCCGGTCGCGGCGGGCGATGCGCGCGACTTCCCGTATCTCACCGGCCTCGCCCCGGCCGACCTGAGGGACGGCCAGCGCTTCGCGCCGCGCGCGCTGCGCCGCGCCCTGGGGCTCGTCCGGCAGAGCGGGGGATTCGCCGTCTCCGAGGTGCACGTGGACCGCACGCGGGGGCTCACGCTCCTCCCCGTGCATCCGTCGGTGCCGATCGAGCTCGGCTGGAGCGACTTCGCGGCGAAGCTCGCCCACCTGCCCCGCGTGCTCGCCCTGTGGGCCGGCCGCGAGACGGAGATCGCCGCGGTGAACCTGTGCTTCGACGATGAGGTGATCGTGCGCACGCGCGCGCCGAAGGCGCCGGTCCGGGGGACCTGAGGACCGATGGCCAGGAAGAACCCGCTCGTGATCGGTCTCGACGTCGGCACCTACAAGATCGGGGTGATCGTCGCCGAGGTGGCGGAGAGCGGCGTCGAGATCGTCGGCATCGGTACGGCGGCGTCGCGCGGGCTGCGCAAGGGCGTGGTCAACAACATCGAGAAGACGGTCGAGGCGATCCGGAGGGCGGTCGAGGAGGCCGAGCTGATGGCCGCCTGCGAGATCCGCAGCGTCATCGCGGGCTCGGCCGGCAGCCACATCAAGGGCTTCAACAGCCACGGCGTGGTGGCGGTGCGGAACCGCGAGGTGGCGCCGGGCGACGTCGAGCGGGTGATCGACGCTGCGCGTGCGGTGGCGCTGCCCACCGACCAGGAGGTCCTCCACGTCCTGCCCCAGGAGTTCATCGTCGACGACCAGGACGGCATCCGCGAGCCGGTCGGGATGGCCGGCGTACGGCTCGAGGCGCGCGTCCACATCGTGACCGGCGCGGTCAGCGCGGGACACAACCTGATCAAATGCTGCAACCGGGCCGGGCTCCACGTGCGCGACCTGCTGGCCGGGCCGCTCGCGGCCGCCGAGGCGGTGCTCACCCCCGAGGAACGCGAGCTGGGCGTGGCCATGGTCGACGTGGGGGGCGGGACGATCGACGTGGTCGTCTACCAGGCGGGCGCCATCCGGCACACGGCGGTGCTGCCGGTGGGCGGCGGGCACGTGACCAACGATCTCGCGGCCGCGCTCTGCACCCCGCCGGCCGAGGCCGAACACCTGAAGCAGCGCCACGGGAGCGCGCTCGCCGCGCTCACGCCGGCCGAGCAGACGATCGAGGTGCCGGGGCTGGGGGGGCGCGCCCCGCACCACCTCTCGCGCCGCGCCCTCGCCGAGGTGATCGAGCCGCGTGCGGAGGAGATCGTGGCGCTCGCCAAGGCCGAGATCGAGCGCGCCGGCTGCTACCGGGCGCTCGCCTCGGGCGTCGTGCTGACCGGTGGCGGCGCGGTGCTCGAGCACATGACGGGACTCGCCGAGCGCGTCTTCCGGCTGCCCGTGCGGCTCGGCGTGCCGCTTCATCTGAGCGGATTGGTTGACGCCGTCGCCAGTCCCATGTATTCGACAGCCGTCGGTCTCGTCCTCCACGGGCTCAAGCAGGACGGCCACGGGCGCCGCGGCGAGGGCGTGCTCGATCAGATCGGGGTAGTGGGTGAGCGGATGATGGGGTGGCTCCGGGAGTTCTTCTAGGCTCCCGGGCGGAAGCGGGGAGGGTGCGGCGATGATCGAGTTCGTCGATGCGAGTGGCGCGGCCCGGATCAAGGTGGTGGGGGTCGGTGGCGGGGGTGGCAACGCGGTGAACACCATGATCGCCGCAGGCTTGCCCGGCGTCGACTTCATCGCGGCCAACACCGACGCCCAGGCGCTCAAGGCGAACCTCTCGCCCATCAAGATGCAGCTCGGCGAGAAGCTGACGCGCGGGCTGGGCGCGGGCGGCAACCCCGAGGTCGGCAAGCGCGCCGCCCAGGAGGACGTCGAGCGTCTGAGAGAATACCTCACCGACGCCGACATGATCTTCATCACCGCCGGCATGGGCGGCGGCACCGGCACCGGCGCCGCGCCCGTCATCGCCAAGGTCGCGAAGGAGCTCGGCTCGCTCACCGTGGGTGTGGTGACCAAGCCGTTCACCTTCGAGGGCAAGCGGCGCATGAAGCAGGCCGACGACGGGATGAAGGAGCTGAAGGCCAGCGTCGACACGCTGATCGCCATCCCGAACCAGCGCCTGCTCTCGGTCGCGGGTCGCAACTCGTCGATTCTCGAGACCTTCAAGAAAGCCGACGACGTGCTCCTCCAAGCGGTGCGCGGCATCTCCGACCTGATCACCGTGCACGGCCTCATCAACCTCGACTTCGCGGACGTGCGCGCCATCATGTCCGAGATGGGCATGGCCATGATGGGCGCGGCCATCGCGCAGGGCGAGAACCGCGCCGTCGAGGCCGCCCAGAAGGCGATCTCCAGCCCGCTCCTCGAGGACGTCTCCATCCAGGGGGCGCGCGGCGTCCTCATCAACATCACCGGCGGCCCGGACCTGAGCCTCCACGAGGTGAACGAGGCGGCGACCCTCATCCAGGAGGAGGCCGACGACGAGGCCAACATCATCTTCGGGGCGGTCATCGACGAGTCGATGGGTGACGAGGTGCGCATCACGGTGATCGCCACGGGCTTCGGGGAGCGCGTGGAGGCCGCCGACAAGCCGAAGGCGGGCGGGCGCGACGCACGCCCCGGCGCGGCCGCTGACGGACGCCCGGTGAAGCGTCTCGGGCTCCTGACCGAGGACGAGCTCGACGTGCCCACCTGGCAGCGCCAGCGGAAGGAGCCGCCGGTGGCCGTGACGCGCGGCGCGCAGCGCCCGGCGCCCGCGGCGGAGGAGACGCAGGACTACGACGTACCGACGTTCCTTCGGCGCGGGGCCGACTAGGAGCGTCGTCCGGCCGGGTTGAGGCTCCCCGGGGGGCGGGATATGAGATCCGCCTCGCGATGCCTGGTTCTGCTGAGCGTCTCGCCCGGCTCGCCGCGGAGCGCCGTCTGTTCGCCGCCGGCCCGAGCGGTCCGCTGAGCGTCTGCCTCGTCTACCCGAACACCTACGCGGTCGGCATGGCGAACCTGGGCTTCCAGGCCGTGCTCCGCATCCTGGCCGAGGACCCGCGCGTCACCGCCGATCGCGCCTTCCTCCCCGACGGCCCGCGCGCCGCGTGGCCGCGCACCCTGCGCTCCCTCGAGCACGACCGCCCGCTCGGCGACTTCGACGTGGTCGCGTTCTCGCTCTCCTTCGAGGCGGACTACGTGCACGTGCTCGACTGCCTGGCGCTGTCCGGCATTCCCACCTGGCGGCGGGAGCGCGGCCCGGACGCGCCGCTCGTCGTCGCCGGCGGCCCCGCCACCTTTCTCAACCCCGAGCCGCTCGCCGAGTTCGTCGACCTCTTCCTGATCGGCGAGGCGGAGGAGATGCTGGGCGAGTTCCTGGCCGGCGCGACGGCCGCGCCCTTCAGCCGCGAGGGCGTCCTCGAGCGCAGCGAGGCGGTGCGCGGCGCCTATCGCCCGGACCGCTACACGCCCGAGTACGACGCCGCGGGGGACCTCGCGGCCTTCCGCTACCAGGGGCCGGGGCGCGGACGCGTCGAGCGCCGCTTCGTCGCCGACCTCGACGCCTTCGCCACCGACTCCGAGGTGCTGACGCGCGAGTCGGTGTTCGGCGACATGTACCTGGTCGAGGCGAGCCGCGGCTGCGAGTGGGGCTGCCGCTTCTGCGCCGCGGGCTTCATGTACCGGCCGGTGCGCTACCGCAGCCCCGACACGCTGCGCGCCTCGATTGCGCGCGGCCTCGCCGAGCGCCGGACGATCGGGCTGGTCGGCGCCGAGATGGCGAGCCTGCCGGGCGTGGCGGCGCTCTGCCAGGAGGTTGCGGCGCGCGGCGGGCGCGCCTCGCCCTCGTCGCTCAAGGCGGACCTGATCACGCCCGCGCTCGCCGGCGCGCTCGGCGCGGGGGGGAACCGGTCGGTCACCGTCGCGCCCGAGGCCGGCTCGGAGCGCATGCGCCGGGTCATCAACAAGAACCTGACCGAGGCCGAGATCCTGCGCGCCGCCGAGTGGCTGGTGGGCGGCGGCGTCGACGCGCTGAAGCTCTACGTCATGGTCGGGCTGCCGAGCGAGACCGGCGCGGACGTCGAGGCGATCGTCGATCTCGCGCAGAAGGTCCGCGCGCGCCTGGTGAGCGGCGGGCGCGCGCGCGTCGGCCGCATCCTGGTCTCGATCAACCCCTTCGTGCCCAAGCCCTGGACCCCCTTCCAGTGGGAGCCGATGGAGGCGATCCCCTCGCTGCGCCGGAAGCTCGCCCACCTCCGGCGCGCGCTCGGCGCCATCCCGGCCCTCGAGGTGGAGACCGAGAGCCCGCGCGAGGCCTACCTGCAGACGCTCCTCTCGCGCGGCGATCGGCGCACGGCCGCGATCCTCGCCCGCCTGCACGAGCGTCCCGACGCCTGGTGGCCCACCCTGAAGGCGCTGCGCGGCGGAAGGGAAGGCGTCGATCCGGACCGCTTCGTCTACCGCGCGTATCCCCTCGATGCCGTGCTCCCCTGGGATTTCGTCGAGCACTCCGTCGACAAGCGCTATCTCCTCGCCGAGCGCCGGAAGGCGTTCGGCGAGATCGAAACGCCGCCCTGCGACACGGCCACCTGCCACACCTGCGGCGCGTGCTGAGGGCGCGATGATCGTCGGCCTCGGGGTCGACGCGTGCGACGTGGCGCGCATCCGCCGCGCCCTCGAGGGCCGCGCCGGCGCGCGCTTCCGGGCGCGCGTCTTCACCCCGGCCGAGCAGGTCTACTGCGAGGCGCGCCGGCGCGGCCGCTTCGCGAGCTACGCGGCGCGCTTCGCGGCCAAGGAAGCGGCCATGAAGGCGCTCGGCACGGGCTGGGCGCAGGGGGTCGGCTGGCGCGACTTCGAGGTGGTGCGCGCGCGCAGCGGGCCGCCCCGCATCGTGCTTCACGGCCGGGCGGCGGTGCTGGCGCGGCGGCGCGGCATGGCCCGCTGGCTCCTGGCCCTCACGCACACGGGCGCGAGCGCGCTCGCCTCGGTGGTGGTGGAGGACGGCGTCAGCGCAGCGGCCGGGGCGGAGCCGGCGGCGCGCTCCGGCGCGGGAGCAGGATCAGGACGGCGACGGCCCACAGGCCGGCGATGAAGCCGAAGAGCGTCCACAGGTTCTTCGGGTACCCGTTGTTCAGCGCCAGGAGCCGGCAGAGGATCGCGTCGCAGAGGTGGAGGGCGAGCGCGGTGCCGAGGAGCGCGGGCGTGGGGAGATCCGGCGCCACGAAGGCGAGGCCCGAGAGGTACGCGATGGCGAGCGGAAGCGTCATCGGATTGGACGCGCGCGCGGCGCTTCTTTATAGTGCCGCGGACGCGTGGAGACCAACGACACGCACATGCTGAAGCGGCTGCTCGGTCTCGGCGAGGAGCCCCTCGGCCGGCTCGCTGAGGAGCTGCTCTCGAACCCGCGCGTCGCGGAGACCTTCTCGGCCGCGCTCACCAAGGCGTTCGAGGCCAAGGGCCACGTCGACCGCAACATGCAGATGGTGCTCGGGCTCCTGAACCTGCCCTCGCGCGGCGACGTGAACCGCCTGCTCACCAAGCTGGAAGCCATCCAGGGCAGCCTGGTCAACCTGAACCTGAAGGTGGACCGGCTGCTCAGCACCCGCCCCGCGCGGGGGCGCACGGGCCGCAAGCGCAACGGCCCGGCCGAGTAGGGCGCCTCACACACCGACCGCGGCTGCCCGCCCCGCATTGGGGAAGAGGTGGCGGGCGATCGCCGCCAGGTCGGCGAGCGAGCCCGGGTCGGTGGCGAGGAGCGGCACCTCGGCGAGGACGGGCGCATGCGCCGAGCCGACCAGCGGCGCGAGCGTCGCCTCCTGGCGCGCGCCGAGCGCGCGCAGATCGGCATAGCTCGCGGCGAGGCGCGCGGCGAGCGCGCCCGCGGCGCCGTCGGGGAGCCCGGGGTCGGGCGTCCCCTGGCCGTAGATCGCGCGCGCGAGAGCGCGATTCACCACGATGCCATGGATGGAGAGCCCGATGGCGGCGAGGGCCCGCACCAGCGCCTCGGTCTCGGCGACCAGGCGCGGCTCGGGCGCGGTGACGAGCAGCGGCATCGTCCCCTCGTCGGTGAGCAGGGCGCCCACCGCCCGCACCCGCTCGCGCAGGGCGCCCGTGAGCGCCTCGATCACGCGCACGAAGTCTCCCACCTCGCGCACCAGGCCGATGCCGGTGAAGCGCTCGAGGCCGCGCAGCACGGCGGCGAGGATCAGGTGCGCCAGGCGCGAGCCCGCGGCGGGCAGGATGCTGGTCGGGTCCTTCAGGATGGCGAAGGCGCGCGAGTCGAGCAGGTTCGCGAGCCGGCGAGGCGCGTCGAGGAAGTCGACCGCGTGGCGCGCCGGCGGCGTGTCGACCACCAGGAGGTCGTAGCCGCCCTCGGCGGCCAGCCGGTAGACCTGCTCGACGGCCATGTATTCGGCCGTGCCGGCGAGCGTGCCGGAGAGGTTCTGGTAGAGCCGGTTGTCGAGCACGGCGCGCGCCTGCTCGGGCGTGGGCGCGAGCGCGACCACCAGCTCGTCGAAGGTGCGCTTCACGTCGAGCAGGAGCGCGTCGAGGTGCGCGCCGCGGGCGCCGATCGCGGCCAGCGAGACGCGGCTCGGACGGCCGGCGAGCGCGGAGAGGCCGAGGGCGTCCTTCAGGCGGTGCGACGGGTCGACGGTGAGCACCGCCGTCCGCCGCCCCCGCCGCGCGGCCTCGACCGCGAGCGCGGCGGCGGTGGTCGTCTTGCCGACCCCGCCGCTGCCGACGCAGAGGATGATGCGGCGGGTCTCGAGCGCGTCGGCGAGCGAGGTCATGCCGCGAGGCCCGCCGCGGCCGCGAGCTCGGCCGCGAGCGCGGCCACGCCGGCGGGCGCGTCCGGCGCGGCGAAGAGAAAGGGCAGGCGGACGGGCGCCACGCCGAGCGCGCGGCGGAGCGCGGCGAGCTGGGCGTCGGCCTGCCGCCGGCGCTCGAGCTGGAAGCGCGCGGCGGCGAGGTAGGGGTGGGGGCCGCCGGCTGCCTCCAGGCGGTCGAGCGCGGCCCCGTCGCCTGCCGTGAAGCGGCGAGGCGGCAGCGCGTTGACGATCGGCGGGGCGACCGCGAGGCCGAGGTGCCCGCCCAGCTCGCGGTGGAGCTCCACCGTCTCACGCACCGCGAGCTCCTCCGGCGTCGTCACCACGCAGACGAGTGTTGCGTCCGGATCGGCAATGAGCCGCTGGACGCCGGCGAGCAGCTCCGCCACGGGTCCGAGGCGCGCCAGCGCGCCGAGTGTGCGCGGCGCGGCGAGGAGCGGCAGCGAGTGCCCCGAGGCGGGCGCGTCGACGACGATCAGGTCGTACAGCGCGCGGCCGCGCCGGCGCGCCTCGATCCAGCCGAGCAACCGGTGCAGCACGAGGAACTCGCCCAGCCCGGGCGCCGCCGCCGCGAGCACCTGGAACGCCGTGCTCTCGAGGAGGCGCCGGGCGAGGATGCGGAAGCGGAGCACGCCCTCGACGAAGTCGCCGAGCAGCGCCTCGGGCTCGAGGCTGGCGGCCGCGAGCCTGCCCGTGACGTGCACCGGTTCGGTGCCGAGACGCGGCGCGCCGAGGAGCGCGCCGAGCGGGCCGCGACCGACCTCGACCGCCAGCACGCGCCGTCCGCTCGCCGCGACGGCGTGCGCCAGCGCCGCGGTGACGGTGGTCTTCCCGACGCCCCCCTTGCCGGTGACGACGATCAGGCGCTGCGAGGCGAGCGGAAGCCGCGGCGACACGGCGGCCTCAATAGCCGCGCCGCGCGCGGGGTGTCAATTTGCTCCGGCGCGCGCCGCGAATTGACATGCTCGCCGTCCTTCCCTAGCTTCGCGCGCCATGGCGGGGGACGACGGGAGCGGGGGGAACGAGCGCGGCCGGGTGCGCCTCAGGGTGTATCGCGGCGGGCAGGCGCGCGGGGACCGGCCGCGGCCGGCCTCGCCGCGCGACGTGGCCCGGCGGCTCGGGGCCCTCGAGCGGCGCGTCGAGCAGGCGCTCGCCGCCGCGAGTGACGATCGGGCCGCGCCGGGCGGCGACCTCCTGCGCTCGGCCCTCGACCAGGTGCTGGATGCGCTGGCGCGCGCGCGCCGGCTGAGCGCGCGCGACCTCGGCCCGGCGTTCGACGACCTCGGCGCGGAGCTGAGCGAGGCGATCCTGCACGCGCTCTACCGCTACTGGTGGCGCGTGGAGGCCGTGGGCCTGGAGCGCGTCCCGGGGACGGGACCCGTGATCCTGGTCGCCAACCGGGGCGGTGCGCTCCTGCCCTACGAGGCCCTCATGATCGGGGTCGCGGCGCGCCACGCGCATCCGCTGCTCGACGACTGGCTCGGCGCCATGCCGCTCCTCGGCGCCGCCCTGACGCAGGTGGGGGCCGTGCGCGGGGCGCCGGCCACGGCCCGGCGCCTCCTCGCGCGCGGCGAGGCCGTCGTCGTCTGCCCCGAGAGCAACCATCCGAAGCCCTTCCGCGAGCGCTATCGCCTCGGGCGCTTCGGGCGCGGGGCGTTCGCGCGCCTCGCGATCGAGGCGGGCGCGCCGATCGTGCCCGTGGCCGTGATCGGCGCCGAGGAGGTTCACCCCGTGATCGCCCGGCTCGATCTGCCCGGGCGGTTGCTGGGGCTCCCGACCCTGCCGCTCACGCCCACCTTCCCCTGGCTCGGGCTCTGGGGCCTGGTACCGCTGCCCACCAAGTGGACGCTCCTCTTCGGCGATCCACTGGACGTCGGGGCGCATCTCCAGGCGAGCGACGCGTCGGATCCCCGCCTCGTCGGCCGGCTCCGCGACCAGGTGCGCGAGCGGCTCCAGGCGCTGGTGCTCGAGGGCCTGCGGCGCCGGCGCTCGGTCTTCCGCGGCTGAAGGCCATGCCCTGCATCGTCGCGATCGATCAGGGCACCACGGGCACGACCGTCCTGGTCTTCGACCGGTGGGGGCGCGTCGTCGGGCGCGCCTACTCGGAGTTCACGCAGCACTACCCGAAGCCGGGCTGGGTCGAGCACGACCCCGAGGAGATCTGGCGGGTCACGCTCCGCGTGCTCCGCCAGGCGTGCCGGCGGGCGCGGGTGCAGGCGCGCGACGTCGTCGCGCTCGGCATCACGAACCAGCGCGAGACGACGGTCCTCTGGGAGCGGCGCAGCGGCCGGCCGGTCCACCGCGCCATCGTCTGGCAGGACCGGCGGACGTCGTCCTTCTGCGAGGAGCTGCGCGCGCGGGGACTGGAGGACCTGGTCCGGCGGAAGACCGGCCTCGTCCTCGACCCGTACTTCGCCGGCACCAAGCTCCACTGGCTCCTCGAGCACGTGCCGCGCGCGGCCGCGCGCGCGCACGCCGGCGAGCTCGCCTTCGGCACGATCGACACCTGGCTCATCTGGAAGCTGACCGGCGGTGCGGTGCACGCGACGGACCCCACGAACGCTTCGCGCACGCTCCTCTACGACATCCACGCGGGCGCGTGGGACCTCGAGCTCTGTGACCTGCTCGGCGTCCCGGCCGGGGTGCTCCCCGAGGTGCGGCCGTCGAGCGGCGACTTCGGCATGAGCGCGGGATCCGTCCTCGGCACGCCGGTGCCGATCACCGGCGTGGCCGGCGACCAGCAGGCGGCGCTCTTCGGCCAGGGTTGCGTCGAGTCCGGGATGGCGAAGAACACCTACGGCACGGGCTGCTTCCTGCTCCTCAACACCGGCGCCGAGCCGGTCGCCTCGCGCCACGGGCTGCTCACGACGGTCGCCTGCGACGCGCGCGGCGGGCGGGCCTACGCGCTCGAGGGCTCGGTGTTCATCGCCGGCGCCGCGATCCAGTGGCTGCGGGACGGGCTCGGCCTGGTGAAGAAGGCGGCGGAGTCCGAGCGGCTCGCGCGGAGCGTCGACTCGACCCTCGGCGTCTACCTGGTGCCGGCCTTCGTCGGGCTCGGCGCGCCGCACTGGGACGCGGAGGCGCGGGGCGCGCTCCTCGGGCTCACGCGCGGCGTGACCCGGGCGCACGTGGTGCGCGCCGCGCTCGAGGCGCTCGCTTACCAGGCGCGCGACGTGGTCGACGCGATGGCAGCCGACGCCGGCTCGCACCTGAGCATGCTCCGCGTCGACGGGGGCGCGGCGGCCAACGATTTCCTCATGCAGTTCCAGGCCGACGTGCTGGGCGTTCCCGTGGACCGTCCCCGCGTCGTCGAGACGACCGCCATGGGGGCGGCGCCCACGACGAACTGGCTCGGGGCGTGAGGGCGCCCTCCACGCTCGTCGTCGCGGCGTTGCACCCCCCCGACCCCGATGTTAAGGTGACGGCTCCCATGAAGGAAGGCATTCATCCGCGGTACGAGAAGGCGTCCATCATCTGTGCCTGCGGCAACACCATCGAGACCCGGTCCACCGTGCCCACGATTCACGTCGAGATCTGCTCGGCGTGCCATCCCTTCTTCACCGGCAAGCAGAAGCTGGTCGACACGGCCGGCCGGGTCGAGCGCTTCCAGCGCAAGTACGGCCTCAAGCGTAGCGACTCCGGCTCCGCGCCGGCCTGACGTGGCCGCGGGCCGCCCGCGCGCCGGACTCGAGGGGTGGGGGATGTGCTCTCGCCCCTTTTTTGCGTGAGCCGATGCTCGACCGCCTAGCCGAGATCGAGCGGCGCTACGAGGAGCTGGAACGCCTGGTCTCCGACCCGAGCGTCATCGCCAACCGGCGCGAGTTCGCGCGGCTCGCCCGGGAGCGCTCCCAGCTCGCGGAGACGGTCGCCTGCCGCGCGGCGAGCTGCCCGCGCTCGAGGCGCGCCTGGCCGCGCTCGACGCGATGCTCAAGCAGCTCCTCCTCCCCAAGGACCCCAACGACGAGCGCAGCACGGTGCTCGAGATCCGTGCCGGCACCGGCGGCGACGAGGCGAGCCTCTTCGCGGCCGAGCTGTTCCGCATGTACACGCGCTACGCCGAGCGGCAGGGGTGGCGCGTCGAGGCGCTGTCCTCGAGCCCGACCGGCCTCGGCGGCTTCAAGGAGGTGATCGCGCTGGTGCAGGGGAAGGGCGCCTTCAGCCGCCTCAAGTTCGAGGGCGGCGTGCACCGCGTGCAGCGCGTGCCCGTGACCGAGACGCAGGGACGCATCCACACCTCGGCGGTGACCGTCGCCGTGCTCCCCGAGGCCGAGGACGTCGAGGTCGAGCTGGCCGACAAGGACCTGCGCATCGACGTGTATCGCTCCTCGGGCCCGGGCGGGCAGAGCGTCAACACCACCGACTCGGCGGTGCGCGTGACGCACCTACCCACCGGCCTGGTGGTCACCTGCCAGGACGAGAAGTCGCAGCACAAGAACAAGGCCAAGGCGCTCAAGATCCTGCGCGCGCGCCTCCTCGAGCGCGCGCGCAGCGAGCAGCAGAGCGAGATCGCCGCCAGCCGCAAGGCCATGGTCGGCTCGGGCGACCGCTCGGAGAAGATCCGCACCTACAACTTCCCGCAGAGCCGGGTCACCGACCACCGCGTGAACGTGACCCTGCACACGCTCGACCGCGTGCTCGACGGGGAGCTCGACGCGATCGTGGATGCGCTGGTGATGCGCCAGCAGGCCGAGGCGCTGGCGGCGGCCGGCTGATGGGCGCGGCGGCGGTGGTCGTGAGCGTGGCGGACGCGCTGGCGGCGGCGGTCGCGCGCCTGGCGGCGGCTGGCGTCGGCGAGCCGCGCGCCGACGCCGAGGTGCTGCTGGCGCGCGCGCTCGGCACGACACGCGCCGGCCTGGTCCTCGCCGCGCGGCGCCCGCTGCCCGACGCGGCCGCGCGGGACGTCGCCGCGCTCGTCGCCCGCCGCACGGCGCGCGAGCCGCTCCACCATATCGTCGGCGAGCGCGAGTTCTGGTCGCTGCCCTTCGTCGTGGACCGTCGCGTACTCGTCCCGCGGCCCGAGAGCGAGCTGCTGGTCGAGACGGCGCTCCGCCTGGCGCCGGGCGCGCGCCGCATCCTCGACGTGGGCACGGGGAGCGGCGCCGTCGCGGCGGCGCTGGCGCGGGAGCTGCCGGCGGCCCGGGTGTGCGCGAGCGACGTCTCCGCCGACGCGCTCGTAGTCGCGCGCGTCAACCTGGCGCGGCATGCGCCGCACGTCGTGCTCTGGCGGGGCGATCTGCTCGCGCCGCTGCGGCCCGCGGCCTTCGACCTGGTGGTCGCGAACCCACCGTACGTGGCCGACGCCGAGCTGGCCGGCCTGGAGCCGGAGGTGCGCGACCACGAGCCGCGCCTGGCGCTCGCGGCGGGGCCGGACGGGCTCGCCGTGCTGCGCGCCCTGGTGGCAGAGGCGCCGCGCGTGCTGGTACCGGGCGGCTGGCTGGTGGTGGAGATGGGGGCAGGGCAGGCGCCGGCGGTCGGCCGCCTCGCCCGGGCGAGCGGACGCTGGGTTCGCGTGGAGGTGGCACGCGATCACGCCGGCATCGAGCGCGTGCTCGCGGCGCGGCGGGGAGGGGACGGATGGACACGATCGTGATCCGGGGCGGGGCGCAGCTCGAGGGCGAGGTGCTGGTGAGCGGGTCCAAGAACGCAGCGCTGCCGCTCCTCTTCGCGACCCTGCTCACGCGCGAGCGTTCGGTGGTGCGCAACGTGCCCGACCTGGCCGACGTGCGCACCACGATCAAGGTGCTGGAGCACCTGGGCGCGCGCGTCACGCGCAGCGCCGACGGGCACGAGGTGACGGTCGAGCCGCGCGACCTCGCGTGCGCCGAGGCCCCCTACGATCTGGTGAAGACCATGCGCGCGTCCTTCCTCGTGCTGGGGCCGCTCCTCGCCCGCTTCGGCCGCGCGCGCGTCTCGACCCCGGGCGGCTGCGCCATCGGCGCGCGCCCGGTGGACCTCCACCTGAGCGGGCTCCAGAAGCTCGGGGCGCGCCTCCGCATCAGCGAGGGCTACGTCGAGGCGGAGGCGGAACGGCTGCGCGGCGCGAAGATCGTGCTCGACTTCCCGTCGGTGGGCGCCACGCAGCAGCTCATGATGGCCGCCGCGCTCGCCGAGGGGACCACCGTGCTCGAGAACGCCGCGCGCGAGCCGGAGAACGTCTGCCTGGCGCGCGCGCTCGCGCGCATGGGGGTCTCCATTCGGGGCGCAGGCACCTCGGAGGTGACCGTCGAGGGGCGCCCCGAGCTGGGCGGGGGCGAGCACGTCGTCATCCCCGATCGCATCGAGGCAGGCACCTTCATGGTCGCTGCGGCGCTGACCGGCGGCGCGGTGCAGGTGACCGGCGCGCGCGCCGATCACCTGGAGGCGTTCCTCGCCAAGCTGGGCGAGGCGGGCGTCGTGGTGCGCGAGCGGGAGAGCGGCATTCGCGTCGAGGGCAA
>WNFA01008982.1_pt1 | contig 14443 bp, 15 predicted proteins | sample 5400481 | NCBI WGS metagenome assembly WNFA01 (sample SAMN13153340, study PRJNA577476) | soil metagenome | isolation source: 120 cm saprolite under Douglas fir tree site 2 hole 1 replicate 2 | place: USA:California | collected 2015-04-18 | reverse complement strand
CGGCGGCCGTTGACCAGGGGACCACCGGCACGCGGTTCATGGTGTTCAGCCACGATGGCAAAGTCGTATCGACCGACTACCTCGAACACGAGCAGATCTACCCCAAGCCCGGATGGGTCGAGCACGACCCGATGGAGATCTGGGATAAGACGCAGCGCGTGATCAAGGGCTCGATGCAGAAGGGTGGGATCAAGGCCGACGAGATCTCGGGCATCGGCGTCACCAACCAGCGCGAGACCACGGTGGTCTGGGAGAAGAAAACCGGCAAGCCGGTCCACAACGCCATCGTCTGGCAGGACACCCGCACCATCGACATCTGTCAGAAGCTGATCAACGACGGCGTCGAGCCACTGGTCAAGAGTAAGACCGGTCTTGTCGTCGCCACCTATTTCTCGGGGCCGAAAATCCAATGGATCCTCGACAACGTCTCGGGCGCGCGCGCGTCGGCCGAGCGTGGGGACCTGCTGTTCGGCAACATCGATACCTGGGTCATCTGGTGGCTGACGGGCGGGCCCGACGGTGGGGCGCACGTCACCGACTACAGCAATGGCTCCCGGACCATGTTGATGGACCTCAAGACACTCGACTGGGACGCGGAGCTGCTCAGCAAGATCAAGGTCCCGCGGGCCATGCTGCCCCAGATCCGGCCGTCGAGCGACAAGAAGTTCTACGGGCAGACGAAGGCGAACGGAGCGGTGGGTGGCGTCGTACCGGTTTGCGCGGACCTCGGCGACCAGCAGGCGGCCCTTTTCGGGCAAACCTGTTTCACACCGGGCGAAGCCAAGAACACGTACGGCACCGGCAACTTCATGCTGCTCAACACAGGGACGTCACCCGTCCCGTCGAAGAGCGGCCTGCTGACCACGGCCGCCTACGGCCTGGAGCAGGGCAAGTCCGTGTACGCGCTGGAAGGCTCGATCGCCATCACCGGCGCGGCCATCCAGTGGCTGCGCGACAACCTCGGGCTCATCAAGGATGCCTCGGAGACTGAGGCGATCGGCAAGTCGGTCGATGACGCCGGCGGGATCTACTTCGTCCCGGCGTTCTCAGGGCTGTTCGCGCCGCACTGGGACATGTACGCGCGTGGTGCGATCGTCGGGCTGACCCGCTATGTCACTCGCGCCCACATTGTGCGGGCAACCCTGGAGGCCATCTGCTACCAGACCAAGGAAGTTGCGGACGCCATGGAGGCGGACTCGGGCGTCAAGCTCACCACCCTCAAGGTGGATGGAGGGGCGGTCAAGAACGACTTCCTGATGCAGCTGCAGGCTGACATCCTCGGCGTCAAGGTCATCCGTCCCCAGGTGCAGGAGACGACGTCACTGGGCGCCGCCTACGGCGCCGGGCTGGCGACCGGCTTCTGGAGCACGCTGGACGAGCTGCGCAAGAACTGGCAGGTCGACAAGGTGTTCGAGCCGAAGTCGACCGAGGAGCAGCGCCGGGCGGGACTTGCCGGCTGGAAGAAGGCGGTCGAACGGACGCTTGGCTGGGTCGAGAAGGAACCGGCCCGCGAAGCGGTTGGAGCTGGCGCCAAGTCGTAGAAGAGCGCGCTAGGATGAGGGGAAAGGGCCGCATCGGTCCTTTCCCCTTTCTCTTGCATGCCTGACACCAGCACCGGGGTTGTCGTCATCGGGGGTGGGTCGACGGGCGCCGGTGTGCTCCGCGACCTGGCCCTGCGCGGCATCGATGCCATCCTTGTCGAGAAGGGCGACCTGGCATCCGGGACGACCGGCCGCTCACATGGCCTTTTGCACTCGGGGGGACGATACTGCGTCAACGACGAGCAGGCGGCCATCGAGTGCGTCGAAGAAGGCCGGATCCTCCGGCGGATCGCCCGCAGCACCGTCGAGGATACCGGCGGATACTTCGTCTCGGTCACCGAGGAAGACCACTCCTGGGAACCACGGTTCGTCGAGGGCTGCCGCCGCACCGGCATTACCTGTGAACGGATTTCGGTGGATGAGGCGCGCCGGCGCGAGCCGGCTCTGTCCAAGCATGTGCGCACCGTCTTCTGGGTTCCGGAGGACGGCCACCTCGACCCCTTCTACCTGGTGGTTGGCAACGTCGAGTCAGCGCGACGGCGAGGTGCGCGGGTGATGACCCATACCGAGGTCAGCGGCTTTCTCCGCGACGGGGATCGCCTGACCGGCGTACGCATCCGCGACTCGAAGACAAACGAGGAAGCATCGATCGGGTGTCAGTCGGTGATCAACGCCACCGGCGCCTGGGCCGGGTTCGTCGCCCGCCTGCTCGGGGTCGAGGTCAAGGTGGTCCCCGTCAAGGGAACGATGGTGGTCCTGTCTCGACGGCTGGCGCACGCGGCGATCAACCGCTGTCACAAGCCTGGCGACGGCGACATCGTCGTTCCCGGGCTGAGCGTGTCGATCCTCGGGACCACCTCGGCGAAGGTGCCCCACCCGGAAACGCTGCCCATCGAGTGGGACGAGGTGCGGCGCATGATCGAGGAGGGCGCCATGATGCTCGACGGCGTCACCACGGCGCGCGCCATGCGCGCCTACGCCGGGGTCCGTCCCCTCTACGATCTCGGAGCGGAAGCGGAAGGGCGGGAGATGAGCCGCAATTTCGCGGTGATCGACCACCAGGAGCGCGACGGCATCAAGGGCTTCACTTCGATCGTCGGCGGCAAAGTGACGACCTACCGCCTGATGGCGGAGCGGGTCGTCGATGTTGCCGCTCGCCACCTCGGTGTGAGCACACCGTGCACCACGGCCGAGGTGCCGCTCAACGATCGAGACGAACCCCTCGACCAGTTACGCCATCGTCCATCCATACTCGGCGTCCCCAAGCCGCACGGTGATGAACCACCATTGCAGCCGCTGCTCTGCGAGTGCGAGCTGGTGCGACCGCAGGATGTGGCGCCGTGGTTCAAGGACCCGGCCGTGCGCGACCTGGAGGACGTCCGCCGCCGGACCCGCTCCGGCATGGGTCCGTGCCAGGCCGCCATCTGCTCCTACCGGCTCGCGTCTCGCCTGGTCACCGACCGGGGCGTCGATGGTCCGAGCGCGACCCGGGCGATGGCGGACTTTCTCGAGACGCGATGGCGCGGCGTTCGCCACGTCTTTTGGGGGAGTCAGCTGCGCAACATGCAGGTCACAACCGGGCTTCACATGGAGCTCTACAACGTCGACCGGGAGCTCATGCTGCAGCAGCTCCCTGCCCCTGGCGAAAATCTCCCTCCCCCGCTCGCGGGGGAGGGCCGGGGTGGGGGTCATACCACTGAACCAGCAGAAGTGACGGCTCAGCGATGAAGACCGACGTCGCGGTGATCGGCACCGGGCTGGCGGCGCTGACGGCCGCGCGGACCGTGCAGCAGTCGGGACGCCAGGTGGTGCTCGTGTGGCCCGGCCTCTCCTCTCTCTACTTCCTGTTCGCAACGGTCGACGTCATCGGCTATTCCACGGCGACCGCGGCTGAGCCGATCGCGAATCCCGCCGAGGCGGTGGCGCGGCTGATCGCGCAGGAACCCGCCCACCCGTATGCGCGCGCTGGGATGAACGCCGTCGAGGCAAGCATCGCCTTGATGCTCGAGTGGTTCAACGATGCCGACCTTTTGTGGGAGGGAGCGCTCGACCGCAACTTCCTGCTGCCGACCGCCACCGGCACGCCCAAGCCATGCTGCCTCGCCCCCGCCAGCATGACCGCGGGGGACCTGAGCCGGCCGCAACCCATCGTCCTCTGCGGATTTACCGGATACCAGGACTTCGCGCCCGAGTTCGCGGCAGCCAACCTGAAACGACAGTGGAGGGCGGCCGACGTGTCCGCCGTTCGATTGACGGCACCGGGGTATGGCCCCGACCGGCTCTTCACCTCGATCGACCTGGCGCGCAACTTCGAGGATGCCGCCTTCCGCGACGCCGTGGCCGCCCAGGTGCGGGACCGCGTCACCGGCGATGGCGTCCGCATCGGCGTCCCCGGCGTGCTCGGTCTGACAACGCCCAACGAGACCTTCGCCGCGTTTCAGCGGGCCGTCGGACATCCGGTCTTTGAAATTCCGACCGTCCCACCGTCGGTGATCGCGCTGCGGCTTTTCGACCGGCTTCGAAAGCACCTGCAGGAGGCCGGGATCGAGATCATCTCGGCGGCGCCGGCGCACGCCGCCGAGGTCACGGACGGGCGCTGCCGGAGCATCCGGCTCAAGGCAGCCGGGCACGAGCTTCCGGTCGAAGCCGCCTCCTACGTCCTGGCCATCGAGGACTGGGTGGATGGGGCGATGCGCGCGGGCGTTCACACCGTGCGCGATCCCTTCTTTCACCAGCCGATCGCCTGGAACAAGGTGCCGACCGATCGCACCGCCGAGTCGCTGTTTGCGACCCAGCCGTTCGAACAGGTTGGCTACGCGCTCACCGACCGCCTTCAGCCGGCCGATGAGAACGGCAAGCCGCTGGCCTGGAACGTCTTTTGCGCCGGAGGCGCGATGTCGGGATACGATCCATCGGGGACCAAGTCACGAGGTGGGATGGCGATGGCCACCGGGTACCGCGCCGCACAGGAGGCGCTCGCCGCGTGATCACCGAAGAGTTCGAGCCCGTGACGGACACCGTCGAAGAGGAAGCCTCGGTCGAGGCCTGCACCAAGTGCACCGCCTGCAACACGGTCTGCCCGGTTGCCCGCTCGACCGACATCTTTCGCGGTCCCAAGGCCCTCGGCCCGGACATGGAACGGTTTCGCTCGCCGCAGGAGGCCGCCGTCACCCCCGGGCTCGACCTCTGCTCGGGATGCAAGCTCTGCGAGGTCACCTGCCCATCGCAGGTCAGCATCCAGGAATACATCCGGCGCGCCCAGAACCAGGGCGCCCGCGAAAAGGGCCGCAGCCTTCGGGACTGGGTGCTGGGGCGCACGAGGCTGCTCGGAAAGCTTGGCAGCATGACTGCACCGCTGGCCAACTTCGGCAACAGCAACCCGCTGTTCCGCCTCTTGATGGAGCGATTCGTGGGAATCCACCGGCGGCGGCCGCTGCCAAAGTATCAATGGCTGACCTTCGAGCGATGGTTCAAGCGGCACCCCCAACCCGTCAAATCACGGCGAAAGGTCGCGTACTTCTACGGCTGTTGGGTCAATTACAATGACCGTCGTCTCGGTGAGCGAGCCGTCGCCGTTCTCGAGCGCAATGGGATCGAGGTCGTCGTCCCGCGCCAGCAGTGCTGCGGGATCCCCGCGGTGGTCAACTCGAACATGGACCTGGCCCGCCAGTACGGCCTGCAGAATGTGCGCCATCTGACCCCGATCGTCGAAGAGATGGACATCGTGGCCAGCTCCACATCCTGCGGGCTGATGTTGAAGCACGACTACAGCCACCTACTCGAGATCGCCGGGTCGGAGCGCGTCGGTGCGCGAGTCTACGACATCATGGAGTACCTCTGGATGCTGCACGAGGCGGGCGAGCTGAACCTCGAGTTTGAGACCGTCCCCATGCGCCTGCTGTATCACGCGCCGTGCCACCTGAAGTCCCATGGGATCGGCTATCCGGCGATGCGACTGCTGCGGTTGATTCCCGGCGTACACCTCGAGGAGGTCGACGAGGGGTGCTGTGGCATCTCAGGCACGTTTGGCGTCAAGGTCGAGAAGTACGATCTCTCGATGAAGATCGGCAGCCGCCTCTTCGAAGCCGTCAAGGCCGCCGGGAGTGATCAGGTGCTTGCCGACTGCGAGACCTGCCGCATGCAGGTCGAGCACGGCGCCGGGGCGACGTCCGCTCACCCGATCGAGATCCTTGCGAGGGCCTATGGGCACGGTTAGCATGGTGCTCGTCTCGCACAGCCGACAGCTGGCGGAAGGGGTCCGTGAGCTCGCCGCGCAGATGACCCAGGGCAAGGTGAAGATCGCGGTCGCCGGCGGCACCGCCGATGGACGGTTGGGCACCGATGCGACCGCCATCCTTGGCGCGATCGAGGAGGTCCGCGGACCCGAGGGCGTGCTGATCCTGGTCGACCTCGGCAGTGCCGTGCTCAGCACGCAGATGGCGATCGAGCAACTGTCCGACGGGATGGGCCGGGTCCTGCTGAGCAACGCGCCCTTTGTCGAAGGGGCGGTGATCGCCGCGGTCGAGGCGTCGATCGACAGCGACCTCGAGGCGGTGGCGGCCGCGGCGCTGGGCGCGCGCGAGATGGAAAAGGTGTCGGGCTAGGATGGCTCACGCTGAACGCGAGGCCCGCCGCAATGCCGCCTTCGCGCGGCTGCGATCCTCCTTCCCGCTGTCGATCTCGCCGGCCGATGTCGAGCTGCCCGGCGGGGCTCACCTCGATGACGACGAGTTCGTGGTGCGCACGTCGAAGGATTGGAAGCTCTCGATCAAGCCGCTGATTCTGACGACCAGGCGGCTCTTCTGCCCCTTCGACCTCACCGGACGCTCATCGGTTGCGCTGCGCCTCACCGACGTGCGCAGCGTCACGCTGCGCAAGCACTGGATCGGCTTCTCCACCATCGTCGTGGAGACCGTCGATCGGCGGCAGGCCTCTTTCGCCGCGTTCATCAACGGCCCGCTGGTCAGGTCCGACATCGCGGCCACGGTCGACGCCGCTCACGGCACGTCAGCACCCAGCCCGCCCGCCGCGGAGGCGGCCCCCGCCGGCGATCGCTACCAGCAGTTACGAGAGATCAGTGAGTTGAGGCAGTCGGGCGTGCTTTCCGAAGCCGAATTCGAAAAGGAAAAGGCACGGATCCTCAAGCAACCGTAGCTTCCGCGATGGAGCTGCGCCCGCTTGGTTCCACCGGGCTCAAGGTGACGCCGATTGGCCTCGGCCTCGCCGCTGTGGGCCGCCCCGGCTACATCACGCTCGACCGCGAGAAGGACCTCGGAAGCGATCGAAGCGTGGCCTCATTGGAGCGCCGCTCCCACGACGTCTTGGGCGCCGCCTTTTACGCCGGCATCCGCTACTTCGACGCTGCCCGCTCCTACGGATTCGCCGAGCGTTTCCTCGCCTCGTGGTTCCGCGAGCGCGCGCTCCCACCGAACGCCGTCACCGTGGGATCCAAATGGGGCTACACGTACGTCGGCGATTGGCAGGTCGATGCTCGCGTCCACGAGGTAAAGGATCATTCCCTGGCGGCGCTGCGACGGCAAATCGAGGAGAGCCGTGCGCTCCTCGGTGAATACCTCGACCTCTACCAGATCCACTCTGCGACGCTGGAAAGTGGCGTCCTCGCGGACCAGGCCGTCCTGGCGGAGCTGAACACGCTGCGGGAAGCCGGGCTCACGATCGGCATGTCGGTCAGCGGCCCGCGGCAGGCCGACGTTATCCGGCGGGCGCTCGCGATCAGTGTCGACGGAGTCAATCCTTTCCAGTCGGTGCAGGCGACCTGGAATCTGCTCGAACCATCGGCCGGCGCGGCGCTAGCCGAGGCCCACGATGCCGGCTGGGGCGTGATCATCAAGGAAGCGCTGGCGAACGGCCGGCTCGCCGATCGCGATCAGGAAGCCATCGCCGCCGCACTCGCCAATCCCTGGGTCGACGTGGTCCTCTCCGGCGCCGTCACCGAGGCGCAAGTGCGGAGCAACGTCAGGGCGCTCGCCCTGCACCTGTCACCGGCTGAGCTCGCTGCCCTGTCGAAGCTCGCCGAGCCGGCCGACCAATACTGGAAAGAGCGCGGCCAACTGGCCTGGCACTAGCCAAGATGGCCGAGCCGAGTGCGAGCCGGCCCTGCATGCCGGGCTACGGTCTGCTCGATGCCGCCCAGCGCGCCCGTCAACGCCCACTGCGCCATCTCGACTGACAATGCCTATGAGCCGGTCGTGATCGAGGGCGAGGCGGCGTTGATCGATGACCCGGGGGCGATCGGCGCTTTCGTGACGGAGCTCAACCGGAAATATAAGACGGACTATTCGATCGAGTTCTTCAATCCCACCGCCAACGCTTTCAAGTTCGGCCGGCCTGGGCCTTCGGCCTCACCGAGGCCGACTTCAGCGGCACGCCCACCCGCTGGACGTTTGCGCCGTGAGGTGATACAAGAGAACCTCTCGACCACCTATCCGGAGGGAGGGCCCCGTGATCGGACCGCTGGGATCGGCGAACCGGGAAATCCGTGAGGCGGATCGGCGCGACCAGCAGCGACGCCTGGCCCGGCTGGCCGAGCCGCGCCGGCTGACGGATCATCTGCTCGGCGAGTTGGAGGAACTGAACCTCGACGGCGTCGGCACCGTGCCCGACGGCTATGAACCCGAACTGGCCGAGTTACGCGAGCAGCTCGAGGGGTTGGCCCGGGTCAGACCGCGGCTGATCGAGCGACTCCAGCCGGGGACGCGCACGGCTGAGTTGATCGACACGGTCTTCATCATCCAGGAGATCATCTCCCCGCCGCGCCTAAGCGCCGTGAAAACGCGCACCTGGCTCCTACTTCCGATCTCGGCCATCGTCATCGCCGGCTGCGGCAACGGCGCCGCGGCACCCGCCAAACCGCCGACGGCGCAGGAGATCCTCGCCAGGCCCGACACGGCCAACGTCAAGGATGGGCACTTCACCCTGGTGGCCCATATCGTCAGCGGGAACATCGCGTTCGACGCCACCGGTGACGGGATCATCGTCGTCAAGCCCCAGCAGGCTTCCCGGTTCACGATGCAGACGACGATCGCCGGGCAACCGTTGAAGTTCGAGGCGATCATCATCGGCGGGAAGGAATACGATCTGTCGCCCGACAATCCGCACTGGACCGTCAAGCCCAGTACAAACTCCTCCAACCCGAGCTCGTTCAAGGGGACGGACGCCACCTACATTGGCGAGGACACGCTCCCGCAGGGGAAGGCGTGGCACGTGAAGGCCAAGGACGATGGTGGCAATCCCTTCGAGGCCTGGGTACGGGAGTCAGACGGTTATCCGCTAAAGTACGCGAGCACGATGCAGGGATCCACGTTCACGGCGACGTTCGACCGCTTCAATACGGGGCAGACCATCAGCGCCCCGCCGGCGTCGGACATCCAGCAATAGTGATCGCGAAGTTCATACGAATCGCCGCTGCGATGATGAGTGTCAGCGTGCTCGCCGCCTGTGGTGGACCGGGTGCGCCGCTCGGGCCGCCATCCGCGAAGGATATCCTGTCCAAGCCGCTTCATTCCAACCTCAAGGACGCGCATTTCCTGGTGACCGGCAAGTTCGTGAGCACGAGTCCCGGGACAGTATCGGTCGACGTCCATGGGGATGGTGCGCTGGTCTACAAGAAGCCCGGCGCGGGACGATTCACGTTCGAGACGATGGTGGCCGGGCAGAAGGTCAGCTATCAGGACATTTCCGTCAACGGTGTCGATTACACCTTTGTCGTGCCTGGGAACGGCAAGTGGATGGCCAAGACCACCAGCTCAGGCCTGGGGCCCGACAGCTTCACCGGCGGCTCGGATTTCCAGTACGTGGGCGAGGACAACCTGCCCAACGGCAAAACCTGGCACGCGAAGGCCAAGGACAAGGACGGCAACCAGTTCGACGGGTGGATTCGCGAAAGCGACGGCTACCCGCTCAAGTACGAGATCACCCAGCAGGGAAATGCGCTGGTCCTGAGCTTTGACAAATACAACACCGGGGAGTCGATCACGGCACCGCCGGCCTCCCAGGTGGTGCAGGGTTAAGTCGCCATTGCGCCGGCCGCTGCTCGTGGTGATGGTCGCCGCCGTCACCGCCGCCTGCGGCGTGCCCACGCCGGCAGCCCCGCCAACCGCGAAAGAGGTGATGGCAAAGCCGCAGCAGTCCAACCTCAAGGACGCGCATTTCAACGTCACCGGCAAGATCACGGATAACGGCACGACCGTCGAGCTGGTCGGGGACGGCGCCCTGGCCTACAAACCCAAGCTCGCGGGCCGCCTCAAGTTCACGACCAACGTGGGTGGCCAGACGGTGACCATCCAGGAAATCTCGCTCGACGGCACGAGCTATGGTCTGACCCCCGCGTCGCCCAAGTGGGTGGCCACCCAAAGCACCGCCCCCATCGACCCCACCGCCTTCGCCGGGGCGAGCGACCAGAAGTACGTCGGAGAGGAGAACCTGTCGCAGGGAAAGGCCTGGCACGCGACCGCCAAGGACAAGGACGGCAACGCGTTCGACGCCTACATCCGCGAGAGCGACGGCTACCCGATCAAGTATGTCGAGACCCAGAGCGGAGGCCAGAACATCACGCTGACGTTCGACAAGTACAACACCGGCGAGACGATCACCGCCCCACCCGCCGACCAGGTTCAGCAGGGCTAGATCGTGACTCTCCCTCCCCCTCTGGGGGAGGGTCGGGGTGGGGTTGCATAAGCTAGTCGGCATGGAGACATTCGCCCGGACGGGCGAGGCGATTCGCGCGACCAGCAGCAAGCTGGAGAAGACGCGGCTGCTTGGTGAGTACTTCGCCGGCCTTGACGATGAGACCCTCCCGCTGGCGGCCGTCTATTTCGCGGCCCGACCGTTCGCCGACCGCGACCAGCGGAAGCTGAACCTCGGCTACGCGGTCATCCGCAATGCCGTCTGCGAGATCGCCAAGGTCGACGACGAGGCGCTCGGTGAGTCGTACATGCGCCACAGCGACGTGGGCGACGTCATCGAAGAAGTCCTCCAGGGCCACACGCATCCCCAGCCGACGTCGCTGCGCGAGGTGCACCAGACCTTCGTGCGGATCTACGAACAGCGGACGGTCAGGAAGAAGACCGAGGCACTGCGCGAGCTGCTCGACCGGCTGACGCCGCGCGAGGCGAAATTCGTGGGCAAGATCCTCACCGGCGACCTCCGTATCGGGCTTCGAGCCGGGCTCGTCGAGGAAGGGATCGCGAAGGCGTTCGGCGCGCCCCTCGCCGATGTGTCGTGGGCCTCGATGCTCACCGGCGACCTCGGGGAAGTCGCCGTCCTGGCGCGCCGTGGCGCCCTGCGCTCGGCGCAACTGCGCCTGATGCATCCGCTGCAGTTCATGCTGGCCTCACCCGAGGAGGACGCGGCGGCCATCATGCGGCGAGTCGGTGGCGAGGCCTGGGTGGAGGACAAATACGATGGGATCCGCGGCCAGCTGCACAAAGAGGGTGACCGGGTCGTCCTCTACTCGCGCGATTTGAACGAGGTGACCGCCGCCTTTCCCGAAGTCGTCGCCGCGGCCGGCGCGGTGCCGCACGACGTCCTGCTGGACGGCGAGCTGCTCGCCTTCAAGGATGGCGTCGTGCGCCCCTTCTTCGAACTCCAGCACCGGCTTGGACGCAAGGTCGTCAGCGCGCAGCTGCTCGCCGAGGTGCCGGTCATTTTCGTCGCCTTCGACTTGCTGTATCTCGATGGGCGGAACTTGCTGACCGAACCGCTGCGCGAACGGCGCCGGTTGCTCGAGGCGCTCAACCTCCCCTCCCCCTTCATGCTCGCCTACCTGATCCGCGCCATCGACGCCACCGAACTGGACCGGATCTTTGAGGGAGCCCGGTTGCGAAACAACGAGGGCCTGATGGTGAAGGGCCCGGAGAGCCGCTACACACCGGGCCGCCGCGGGCTCGGCTGGCTCAAGCTGAAGAAAGCGCTCGCGACGCTCGACGTGGTCGTCACCGGCGTCGAGGTCGGGCACGGCAAGCGAAAGAACGTCCTCTCCGACTACACCTTCGCGGTCTACGACGAAAATGGAGACCGGTTGGTCAACATCGGCAAGGCGTACTCCGGTCTGACTGACGCGGAGATCGCGACGATGACCGACCACTTCAAGGCGATCACGTTGAAGGACTACGGGCGCTTCCGCTCGGTCCAGCCGGAGGTGGTCTTGGAAGTTGCGTTCGACGCGATCATGGAGTCAGGCCGCCATAACTCCGGTTACGCGCTGCGCTTTCCGCGGATCAAGCAGATCCGCACGGACAAGACAGTCCGGGAGATCGATACCCTGGCCAACGTGGCGCGCATGCACCGCGCCTTTACGAGCGAGCGGGTGCAGTTGGTGGAGCCGGCGCAGACCTAGGCGGAAACCGGCACCCGCGCCTGGGACGCGGCACGGCTACGCGCCACCACGATCAGCGCGACCGCCAGGATGATGATGCCGCCCGCGATCACGAGGCGCGCGTTGATCGCCTCGCCGAGGAAGATGCCGCCCAGGATGACGGCGACCACAGGGTTGACGTAGGCGTAGGTTGACACCAGCGAGAGGGGCGCAGAGCGAAGCAGCCAGACGTAGGCGCTGAATCCGACCAGGCTGCCGAAGACGATCAGGTAGAGCAACGCCACGATCGACGTCGTCGAAATGTGCTGCCAGTGCACGCGGCCGAGCTCGCCCGTGACGATGCTGCCGATGCCAAAGAGCAGGCCCGCCCAGAGCATTTCCATGGAGGCGGCCACCAGTGGGCGGCTCGCCAACTTCACATGGCGGGTGAAGACGGACCCGATCGCCCAGCACAACGGGGCGGCCAGCGCCAGGGCGAAACCGAAGAGCCTGACGTGGCCGGTGCCGGGTGACCCGATCAGGAAAGCCACGCCGCCGAATCCGACCAGCAACCCGATGATCACGAGGACCGGCAAGCGGCGCCCAAAGACCACGCGATCGATGATCGCCATCCAAAGCGGCGACGTCGCGACCAGCAGGGCGACCACGCCGGTCGGCACGTATTGCTCGGCAAGGATGACGCCGCCGTTGCCGCCGACCAGCAACAAACCACCGATCAGCAGCGCCGCCATCCATTGGCGGGCGCCCAGCCGATCCCCGCGCGTATCGCCGGATCGGATGGCGAGCAGGTACAGCACCCCGCCGGCGACGAGGAAGCGCACCGAGCCCATCAGGATTGGCGGGATCGTGTCGATCGCGTACTTGATGCCGAGGTAGGTCGAACCCCAGAGGATGTACACGGTGCCAAGGGCCAACCAGATACGGACGCCCGGTCTGGCTGCCCCTGCGCCCGCTCGCTGACGCAGCGCTTGTGCCACGTCAGCTGGATTGAATTTCGGTGCGGTTGCCATGGGCGACCTGGGCCGGAATGCTCAGGCTGCCTTGCGCTCGTCGTCGCGCCGGCGGGTAAAGGGCCACCGAGGACGCGAGTTGTCGTGCGTGTTCACGTACTGGGAGTGCCGGGCCAGCCGGCGCTCGGTGGCTTCCCGCTCCAGGTGCGCCTGCTTGTCCATTGCCCACGTGTACAAAGAGTAGTAGTCGTTCATGTTGTCACCTCGCTGTAACCGTTTCGTGCGCTCATACTAGTTACAGTGGAATTGTAGCGTGTTACGGTTAACCCGTCAAGTGGTATAAGGGGGTTACAGGTGAACGAGTCGGTAACGAATTCGGCGCCCCTGATGCCCATGGTGGTTGGTCACCTGGCGCGGCTCCAGACCGGGCTGGATTTCATTAATACGCTGGATCTGTGGCCGGTCAGCCATGACCACCTGGACTCCCCCGCCAGCTCCCTCGATTGGCTGGTCGAGCACGACCTGATGCACCGGGAAGCACGGGGCCACCTGCTGGCTCAGTACGATGCATCACCGGCCAGTGGGCTGGAGATGCTGAGCCGGCTGCGCCGGGTCCGGCAAGCCATGCGTGGCGTGCTGGAGGCGGCCGCCACGCGGCGGGCCCCCGACCCAAGCGACCTGGCCGACATCAACCGTGCGCTGCGCACCCACTACATCTATGAGCTGGTTCCGGCGACCGACGGCGTCTCGCTCGACCACCGTCACCAGGGGGACCCGGTTGACGGCGCCATCGCCCGGCTCGCCGAGGCCCTCGCCCGCGAGCTGATCCAGGGCGATACGACGAGGCTGCGGATCTGTGAAAACCCGCAATGCCACTGGGTCTTCAAGGACACCTCGCGAACCGGGAAACGCAAGTGGTGCAGCATGCGCAGCTGCGGGAACCGGGCCAAGGTCGCCCGACATCGCGCCCGCCAGAAAGCCGTCACGGCATAGCCTTACAATGACCGCCCGGAGGGGTGTCCGAGCGGTTTAAGGTGCGGCTCTCGAAAAGCCGTGTGGCGGCAACGCCACCGCGAGTTCGAATCTCGCCCCCTCCGCCACGGCCCCGACAGTCATGCCCTCCCCCACGGGTGAGGGTCAGGGTGGGGGCGTCAGCGACCGGTCCGGATTGTGACCGATCCAGGGCCAAAGGCGTCGAGGTAGCTACGAACGAGGCCGGCCAGTCGGCCGGCATCCCCACTGGCGAAGCTGCCCCGGTAGTTCGGCGGACCCTGCACCGCGCTGAGCCCCGCCGCCGACAGGACCCGTGCGGCGGCCGCATTGTCGGCCGGGCAATTGGCCTCGGCAAGGACGGCGCGGTTGGACTCCATCGCGAACTGGAGATAGACGCTCGGACTGAGGGACACGACGACAAAGCCCGTCTCGCCTGCCAGGAGCCGGCGCAAGGCCGCCTCAAGCGCGGGCGCAATTCCGGCGCCTGCCACCACCTGCCCGCGGCGCCTGTTATTGCGCCATACGACGTAGCCGAACAACGCGAGGACCAGGATGGCAGCCAGATAAACCGTGCCATTGTTGCCGGTCATGACGCTTTAGTCGGGCACCAGCTTGAGCCGCCG
>WNFA01002801.1_pt1 | contig 14443 bp, 14 predicted proteins | sample 5400481 | NCBI WGS metagenome assembly WNFA01 (sample SAMN13153340, study PRJNA577476) | soil metagenome | isolation source: 120 cm saprolite under Douglas fir tree site 2 hole 1 replicate 2 | place: USA:California | collected 2015-04-18 | reverse complement strand
AGCTTCAGTTCGCGACGCCACTCCCAATCACTCGGCTGCGCCTTATACAACGGCGCGAGGGTCCAGTGAAGATGCCCGTACTGCGGCTCCAGGTTCGAAACTGCCTCATGAACTCCGCCGACCTTCGGGTCGGAAACCCGAGGCCGTTTGTGTTGGGCGGATATAGAGAGCGCTCGAGCCTGGCGGCCTGCTCTGGGCCTGATCTGGCTGGACCGGGCCGAGGCACGGCGGCCTCGTTGAGAACCTTTGAGACGGGCGTCAATTGGGCCTTCCTCGCGGAAGCGACCGAAGAACGCCGCCACCGACTCCTAACCCGGCGAATCATCACCTTCCGAAAGGTCGCCTCCGAATACCGGCGCGGGGAAGAGGTCCCCAGATTGAAGCTCTTCCCGACGTCGCAGATGCCTTCTCCCTCACGCTGAAGGACATCGATGCGTACCGCTTCTCCTGTGACGGCTCTCGCTGACTGCCAGAAATGTCAAGGTCTGGCGAGAAGAGTGGTCCTGAGGGATGCAGTTCGCGTGGCTAGCGATTCTTGCGCAGCCAGCTGATCACTTCGTACATCACGTGGCAGTCTACTTCGTTGTAGCGCTCAATCTCGCGCATCAGCCCCACATCCCGAAGCGACGTCCCGGTCCGCTGGGCCTCGGCCGCCGCAGTCCAAGCACCCACCATCGCCCCGAGCCCATCCGTGGGGCCGTCCTCCCAGTGCGTGCTGATCAGACCATGTTTGTGAAGCGCCTTTCCGATCGCCTTCAGTCCGAAGCCGAGCGCGCCGCGGACCACTACGGGCTCGACCTTCACGACTTGATTGAGGAAGTCGAACCAGCGCGGTTCAGGCCAGGCTCGGTCGCGGTGGCGACGCTTGGCTGAGTTGTATGCCTTGTCGAGCGCTGAGTCCTCGGCGGGGGACCAGTGAAAGACGCGCGGCGAGCCGATGAATTCCACACGCTCCTTCACCTCCGCCATGTGCGCGAACCACTGGTCAAGAATTCTTTCCTCGGCACGGTCGGTCAGCGCGTCAGCGACGAAGCAACGGAACACGAATCGGCCGCCCTCGACGTGCCCGCACCCGATCATAAAGATTAGCGGCTGACCTCCTCGGGCCGGGAGCTGCGAAAAGTCGTCGTCGAGATCGTTCACGGTCTCGAAGTCCACGAAGAACTCGAGCAGTTCGGGTTTGCGCCACTCATGCTCCAGCGCCGTGATTCGGCAGGGCCGGACCGGAGGGCCATCCGCGTCTCTGTTCACGTCGAGAACAGCTTGGAGTATGGGCGCCGTCTTAGGCCCTTTCACGCCCGCGAGCTCGGGCGTCAGCGCAGGATCGTCCCACCGCGCGATCGGCTCCGCACCAGAGCTACCAGCAACAAGGGTATCCCGTCGTTCAACGCCGATCTGCCACACCTGTGTGAGCTCCCCATGCTCGTTGGCAATGCTCTTCTTCGCCGCGTGCCATGGCGCATCCGACGTGTTCTTCATGTTCGGGCGGAGCTCGTGGACGTCGGGGCTGGGCAGGACGGACCACGAACTCCCGAAGCGCCGTAGACGTCGAATCCAGTCGATCGCGCGCTCGACTGTCTCGGAGAGTGGTTCGTCGTTGGAGAGCATCGCGTCCTTTGACACTGGCGCGAGCCGGTCCAGGCATCCCGAGCCGCGCTCCTCACACTGTTCCCATGACCGTCCGAGGAGGAAGGCCGCGGGCGGCTCGTAACCCTGAGCGTGGCCGAGTGCCCGGTTGTAGAGGAACAGCTGAGCTTTGTAGGCAGGGGCACTCTTCTGGTTGTTGAGCGCACCTGACTTAAGCAGGTGCAGCGTCGTGAACTTGATGTCCACGACGCGGTAGTGGTGGGCCGGACTCGGCCTTTCAGTCGCGTTCCTATTGCCGGTGCGTTGCGCTTCGCGTTCGAACGCATACGCATTGGGGAATAGGCGTTCGAGCACGTCTGCCCGGACCAGGAGGTCCGGCATCCCGTACGTGCGCGTCTCGTCGTCGTGGAGGACGCCGCAATGGATGACTTCCAATCCGTCCTTCATCGCGGCGAGGGTCTGCTGCGCCTTTCCCAGGTCACGGGAATCCTCGGGCGTCTGCCCGATAGTGACGACCTCGCAGCGCCGGCGGAGAAGCTCAATGACCGCGCGTTCGAATGTCAACCCCTTCGCCATGATGAAGCGGCCAAAGTCCGTCCTCGGGTCGTAACCGTCGATCTGATGGTCCCGGACGAAGCCCTTCTCTGGGCCGTACACATCAAGCCAATCGAGGAGCGGATCGCGAAGCAGGAAGTTCCGGGTCCGCGTCGCGGAGACCCAGTTGCTCCAGTCCCGTTCCTCGGGTGCTCGGACTCCTGTGAGCGGTTCTTGGTGGGTGGGCTGGGACTGCTGTCGGAGAGCAGCGGGGGCGGTCACGCAGCTGGGTGTGCAGCGGGTGTGCCAGAGCGCGAAACAAGCACGGGCTAGGCGTGAGGCTCCTCACGGGGTGGGTCAGCCATCGCCGCACGGGTCGGCACCGACCAAAGGCGGTCACGTAAGGCATAGAGGATCCTCTGGGATCCCGAGGCGTGCCGTTCAGGGACGATGGAGAACTGTCCCCGGTGTATGTGATGAAGGTCCACCCTTCGATCACCAGCCTTGAACGAAAGCATATTGTCAGCAACCCTCGAATCTCATTTCGTTCTCAAGGTTGGTTGCCGACAAAGGGGGACCGCGACCAGATGATGGCTTCGCGGTTTCCGAAAGCCGGGGTCACCGGCTAGGACTACCTCGTTCTCCGCGATAAGAACCACCAGAAAGGTGCGGGACCATCTCACGCCTAAATGCTAGACAAATGCACCTTGCTTGTGTCCCCCACTTTTCTCCCATTTGGGCCACTCGGAACCCATTTTACCTCTGAAAATATGTTTTCCCTTCCTCCTCAAGACTGACTGTTAATGAGCATGTCCGTGGCTCGAGTCCACGTCGGGAGCTTTCCGTGCTGGATTGTAGGAAATCGTCATGACCAACGAGTTCAAGGATGCGCGGCTCGAAGAACTGATTTTGCTTGCCCGCCTCGAGCGAAAGAATTTGGAACCATTTCACTATGATCCAACCACGATGCACCCGGCCCACAAGCAAATGGTCTTGACGATGATCGAGCAGGGTTTACTCAACGACGAGAGCACCTTCTCCTGGCCGTACCGTTCCGATTTCAACAGGAACCTTCAAACGGCAAGGACGCTTGAGGAGAACGACCTCCAAATACGAAGGAGGTATCAATTCTGGGAACTTCTTAACCAGGTCTATGGCGATCAACGTGTGGATCTTCGCATCGGCCATAAGGGCCGTGTGCGCCTCTCAGAGCTGCGTCAAGCCTTAAAGACTGGACGCGATCGGGATAGCTTCGGCATCCTTTGGGAGAAGCGTCACGCAGAGCAGGATCTGAGCATTGCCCTCACCTCGGTTTCGACGGCGATGCCGCTTAGTCTCGTGTTTCTGGATATGAACGGGCTGAAGGCCGCAAATGCCAGATATGGGCACTATGGGGCCGACGACCTCATCAAGCACTTTCTCAGATTGATCCAGGCAGCGCTTGTTCCCCCGGCGGAAGCCTACCGCTACGGCGGTGACGAGGCACTGGTGATCATGCCTGGGACAGCAGCCGACTCCGCGCGACAGTGGTCCCTCGCATTCCTCAAACGGCTTGCGGAAGAGCAAGTGAATCTGAATGGGCAGCAAGCAACGGTTAAAGCCTGCATAGGTGTCGTTACGACAAGTGATCCGAGCACCGTAGGAAAGGAACTGATAGCGCGTGCAGATAAGGAGATGTATCGGGCCAAGGGTGACTCCCTTCCGGAAACAAGGCCAAGCGCCTTAGCAGCGGAGGGCCGAGACGTTGAATATCCGGAGATCGCTGATCGCAAATCCTAATCGGGCAAGCGTGTGCATCGGCAGAAAAATTCTCTGTGGGTATGCATTTTCGTTGACGCACCGTAGGACCAGATTCGACCACTCCCGGCCACTTCTCCCTCTGAAGGTCAGAGGGTCGCTTCGTATGACGATCAGCGACCGTTAATCACCATGTTCGTGGGTCGAGTCCCCGTCGGGGAGCCGCAACTTCAGCATCTTGCGTGGTATCCTTAGACCGTCGATGTCAGCAAACCCGCCATCCACGGTTCCCGAATATCGCCTCTACTTCAATCCGATATTGAAGGCTCTTAAGTCGCTGGGCGGATCTGCAACCATAGACGAACTCAACGGGCGTGTGTCGAAGGATATGAAGTTAAGCGACGAGGTGCTGGCAATTCCCCATGATCCAGACCACGGGGGGCGAAGCGAAGTCGCCTATCGAATGGCGTGGGCCCGAACATATCTCAAGTCGGCAGGACTGATTACCAACAGCGAACGCGGAGTGTGGTCGCTTACACCCGAGGGCATGAGGGTCGCGAGCGTTGACGAGAAGAAGCTCGCGAAAGAGGTGCAGGCAAAGCTTAGCGGCAAACGCGCACAGGATCACGCCAGCCTGAACGAGTCCGAACCAGAGGACACGGCAGGGACCGTGATGCAGGCAGACTGGAAACACGAGCTTCTTGAGACGATGCACGCGATGCCGGCCGACGCGTTCGAACGCCTATGTCAGCGGATCCTCCGCGAGAGTGGTTTCATCGAAGTTCGAGTTACCGGAAGAGGTGGGGACAAGGGCATTGACGGAATCGGCCTCCTCAAGCTCCAGGAGGTTCTGACGTTTCACGTTATCTTTCAGTGCAAACGATGGCGCGACCCGGTTGGACCGTCCACCATTCGGGATTTTCGAGGTGCGATGGTCGGACGCACAGATAAGGGGCTGGTGATGACGACTAGTTACTTCACTCCGGAAGCGATGCGTGAGGCGACGCGTGACGGCGCACCAGCAATCGACTTGATCGACGGCGAACAACTGGCCGTATTGCTCAAGAAACTCGAGCTCGGCGTGAAAACTGAGCAGGTCGAGCACGTGACCGTGGACCGTACGTGGTTTACGTCTATTTGATTCCGCGACCTTTCGAACTGAGAGGATTGTCATAAACTGGCGTAGGAGGTGCGGGATTGGGACTGGTTCGCAAAGCCAGGGTCCGCAGAGTCACTTACGCTGATGGGGCCGAACACTCGTCGAGGGCAATGGGCACCTTCTTTGGGCCGAGACAACTTTCACAACCTATTCGACGGCGGTTCTGGCTTCCGCGTGCGACCGTTCTCGGCTTATGCCCGAAAGGACACGGAGCTGCTCCTCAATCGCATCCGGCAACTTCTGCGCGTGCGCCCGGGGCAACGATGAGCTACGAGCGCCTGGACGAGCAAATGAAGGAATTCGCACCTGCCCTCGCTTCGGACGTTGGGCTGCGCGCAGACGAGACCCCCAAGGTCGCGACGACGATCGCGGCTGAGGTACGCTTCCTCGACGCGCCGTCTCGGACTTCTGTGCTGGATGCAAGCCCTGTCCCCCTCGCAGCCAGACTCGATGAGCTGCTGGCGTTCCAGGCTTGGATGGACCTGGCATCCGGGGCATCCAATCCGGTGATCGTGCGAGCTCAGGTCATCGTTCAAAACTACGTGTGCTTCGTCTACCTCGCGGAGGCATGCTTCCGTGCGCTGCGAAAAGGCAGCAAGGCGGGGTCGATGACGCGACGTTGCTGTGAATACCTCACGAACAATCCGGTCCGGGCATTCCGGAACGCCGTCGCTCATTCCAACTGGACCTACGCGCCGGACTTCTCCGGATTGGTTTTCTGGGCTCGGAAGGGAGAGAACAAGGAAGAGCCAATGGTCCGGTTTGACGTAACGCATGCGCAGCTCACTTTCTGGCAGGCGCTGTCGAGAACCGCGGCCTACGCCGCGTACACGAGCCTCGAGTCCGTCGTTCCCACCCGGAAATGACTCGGTGCTGTTGGGCCCAGGGATGGGAGCTTCCGTGCTGCAAGGAGCTTTGGCGCGGGGACCCATCCTTTTTCCGTAGCGGTGGATGGACCTCAACGGCGACGCGGTGCCAGACCTCGCCGTTGCGCCGTCGGCTTTGATCCGCGGCGGAAGGGGGATTTTACCTTGCTTAGGTCCTTTGCTGCCCTGGGGATATATGGCAAGCAATGGAAGGGTTTTGTACAAAGGGACGGTCCGATCGGAACGGTGCGTTTCGCATGAAAGCTCCTCCAACTTGCAGTACACGGAGCCATTTCGCTCAGTCGTCAATCAGTGGAAAGCCAGGGCGCTTCTCTGGAGCAATGAACAGATATTGACCCAGACAAAGAATACCGGGGTAACCACGGAACAGTCCATTAGGCCAATTGACGCGATTTCTCAGGATCTCGCGAGGTCCGCACATTGTTTGCAGGTCACCGCGTTCGCGTCTTTCCAGAGCTGAGCGAGGAGCCGCCTTACTTCTCGATGAGTGCGGACTTACTTCTTCCTGCTGCGCCGTAGTCGCACCCTGGTTTCAGTTACTATGGCGAGGCTTGCTGCGAGATCTTCCAGCTTCCCCTGCTCCAACAACCGCGTTGCGGGCAGTTGCAGCGTCGCCCAGCGTTGGTCTCGTAGACGGAACACGATGATTCCTGGGTGAGACCCGGGTGGGTAGTGGCGGACATCGGCGAAATCTGTGTCGAACGTCATCAGGATACGCTCTTCGCGGCGAGCTGCCTCGACGATCACGGAATCGGCGCTTCCACCAAGGCTTTCGTCGAGTACGCCATGGACATCGTGGCCGCCCTTGACGAGAAGAGTCGCCAAATCCGCCGGCAAGTTCTCATCAAGCTTCACCTTCACCGAGTAGTCTCAGTATGGAGAGGGAGCTCCTCTTCTTCGCGAGCAAGCCAAGCGGCATATGCGAGCGCAGCGCGGAGATCCTCGGACTTCAGGATCGGGTACTGACGCAGGATCTCTGCCTCAGAATCACCGGCGGTCAGATAGTCGAGAATGATCGAGACCATGATCCGGGTTCCCTTGATGCACGGTTTTCCATGGCAGACGTTAGGATCGATCGAGATCCTGTCTTTCCAGTTCTTAGGTATGCCGGTTCGCTCTGCTGCCGGTTTCTTGGTCATAGCTAGGAGTCCATCATTTTTCCCGCAGCCGTACAAATCCCCCTGCACTGCCGTGAGGCGCGGTCCTTCGAGAAGTCATTCTTAGACAATCACGAGAGGCCCTGCGGAGGTTGAAGAGCGCCTCGGAGCCCTGAGCGAAGGAGCTGGCGTAGGGATCATTCTCGCCAACCCATCTTTTTGACGGCCCTCGCCCGTTGTAGCTCAAGATGTTTGCCGTGCGCTTTACAGGCCGTCGCGATTTCTGACCCCTCCCTCCCAACCACAACGGAGGAAGGGGTCAGAAATCGCTCCTGAAGGGTGCAGAAAAAAGAGAGGGCATTGGGTAAAGGGCCAGGGTGCAGTTGTACATGATATTACTTTGGTCTAAAGTATATCCCAGGATGAACCAGGAAACGAGAGTCGAGGAGAAACGGGGCGCACAGGTTGAAGTCGGGCGCGGCAAAGGGCTTCGAATAACGTGCAGAGACCGGGAGCTACTCGCGATGATGGCGATGGCTCGGTATTTGTCGTCCGAGCAAATCCAGCAGCTGTTCTTTGCGGGGAGGACGGAGGCTGCGTGCCGCATTCGGCTGTTTCAGCTCGCCAGTCTCGGGAAGCAGCCTCAGCCGACTCCGTACATTCGAAGGCTTCGGTTCCGGTCATTTGAAGGCAAGTGGTTCTCGGCGTGGGCGCCGACGCCCCTGGGCTACGTCGTCACCCGAGCCGTCTTGGGTACCGAACCGAAACTTCCAGCTGGCGATATCAGCGCCAGCTTTCTCGAACATTGCGTCCGGCTCAATGACTTGCTCGTCGCACTTGTCGCGACCGGGAACGCTCAACTCCCTTCAGCCCGCAACCTGCCGTTTCGTTGGCTTGCTTCGGATTCCGTCCGCCTGCCCTGGCGCGACTACGATCGGCAAGCGGGCATTCATCGCGCCCGCATCATCCAACCGGATGCCACCCTCGAGGTGCCGGCCATTTCGAAGCGGTATTTCCTCGAGTGCGAGATGGGTACCCAGCCACTGTTGAGCGAAGACCCCTCGAGAGCGGGTGCCACAGCACACAAGCTCGACAGGTACTCCCGATTCATGAGCACCTACGTCGATACCGAGATGAAGAGGACGGCCTACGCGGTCGTTTTTCCCGATCGTTGGCCAGCTCAGCTTGTTTTTCTCCTCAACACGCCGATGCGTCGGGACCACGTCCGGGAGCTCTTTGTAAAATGGGGCCGAGAGCGCACCCTCTCAATTTCGGTCCAAGCGCTCACATTCGATGAAGCCGTTAGCCACTTCCGAACGCTTTTGGGAAGTGCTGTGCCGCCGCGAAAGGCACAAGCCACCGACAGCATCGCGCTGACGCAAGCCGAGTTTTCGCAGCTCCATCACTTCTTCTACTCCGCCACCCGCCGCTTGAAGCATGCGCGTGACCAGGTCAAGGAGTTGAAGAACCCAAGGCTTGAGGTGCCGGACTACCCGTCGAATACGGATGAAGTCATGCACCTGCTCCGCCGCCTTTCAGCCAGATTCACAAACCCGGTCGCTCAACCCCGATAAAGGAGTCTGCTCATGCCCAAAACCCCTGGCCGCGACGACTACTTCGCACAGTCCTTTCGCTTCACGCCGGAGCAAGCCGCGGTCCTCAAGGAAGAGGCTCAGCGCCTCGGCAGCACCACCACCTTCGTTCGGCAGCTCTTGGACGACTACCGGACGCTCTACGGGCTGCCGGAGGTCCTTACCGAGCAGCTGGATGCGGAAGCGGCGTCGCTCGGGAAAAGCCGACGCGAATACGTCATCCATTTGCTTTCACAGCGAGGAGCGCAGCTGCTCAAAGGTGAAGTTCCGCTTCGCACCAAAGGAACCAAATCTACGAAGCGCTAACTGCGCCACGGGCAAGTGAGGACGTCCAGGAGTCGCCAGGTATGAACGAAAAGACAACCATCGAAACAGACGAGTTGTGGACCGCCGAAGACGTGGCTCGATTTCTGAGGACGAGTCGAAGCTGGGTTTACCATCGAGCGCAGGCAGGCCTTCTTCCCTGCGTGAAGATTGGAGGGCTGCTGCGCTTCCACCCGGTCGCAATCCGAGCACTTGTTGCCGGAGATGGCTTACGCCCGAGAAAAATTGCTGCGGTTTGAGTCAGGATGAACGGGTATTCGCCCCAAGACGATCAAGAAAGTGGTGAAGCATGGCTTCGGTCTATCGGAAAAATGCCAAATGGTACGTTCGGTTCAAAGATGGAGCGGGCCGTTGGCGAGATACGGCGACGAAGGCAAGCCTAAAGACCGAGGCGAAGGAGCTGGCCAAGGAGCTTGAACGCAAGGCCGAGCGGCAGCGGCGCGGACTAGAACCACTCCCGGGCAAAGAGCAGTCGATGACTTTTGGCGAGCTCATGGACTGGTGGTGGCAGGAGTTCGGGCGAAGACTGCGCTCCCACACAATCCGCTCGTTCGCGGAAAAGCACTTCAGGGCGAGCCTTGGACCTTTGCCGCTGACGAGCGTTACAGCTGCCAAAATCGAGAGCGTCCTCAGGAAACCGGAAGACCTCTCCGCCGAGTCACTCAACCACCTGCGCGCATTCACCCATAGGCTCTTTGCTCTGGCCCAGAGGCACGGCCTCTGGACTGGATCGAATCCGGCTGGCGCTGTTCCGAGGTTCAAGGTTGCTAAGCGCCTGCCCGCGTACCTTCGTCAAGAGGAGGTGCCGCGCCTTCTGACAGCACTGGACGCGCGCTGGCGTCCGATTTTCGCCACGGCGATCTATACAGGCTTGAGACGAGGAGAACTGCTCGCGCTGCGAAAAGCAGACGTCGATCTCGACGCGGGAACTATTGCTGTCTGCAGGTCACACGGGAACGCAACGACCAAGGGCGGTCATGCTGATCTTCTGCCGATCGCGGAAGAGCTTCGCCCCTACTTAAGGGCCGCCTTGGATTCCTCTCCGTCGGAGTTCGTCTTTCCGCGAGCAGATGGACGACGCCAGCCAGAGGACCTGGACCTGCGAAGAGTCCTCCGCCGCGCTCTCGGCAGAGCGGGAATCGTCACCGCGTACATCCACAAGTGCAGGCGAAGAAACTGCGGCTATCGACGACGCGAGGCCAACCCTGAAGCGGGCCGGTGCCCTCGTTGCCGGATGAAGCTGTGGGCTATCCCGATCCCAAGGCCGATCAGATTCCACGACTGTCGGCACACAACGGGAACTCTTCTCCTCAAGGCTGGCGTCCCACTGGCGACGGTGCAGAGAATTCTCCGGCACTCAGATCCAGCGATCACGAGCGAAGTCTATGGGCACCTCGACCTCGAGGACATGCGCGCGGGCATTAATCGTCTCTCGTTCCAACCGAACCGGAACGCGCTTCCTGCAGCCGATTGCACCGAAAATCCCCCTCCGTTTGCTGCTAGTTTGCTGCTGAGCTCAGGTGGGGACGAAAGCGAAGAGCCTGGAGCCCCCGTCGAAGACGGCGGAACTCCAGGCCCATTCGCTGTCGGGGCGACTGGATTTGAACCAGCGACCACTTGCACCCCAAGCAAGTGCGCTACCAGGCTGCGCCACGCCCCGATGAATGACTTATGCCCCGCGGCTGCTCGCAGGGTCAAGGCGAAGATCGGAGTAATCGCTTATTCGTCGCTGCCCGACGGCTCGGCAGCGGTCCCTACTTCCGCACCGGCTTCCGGCCCGGGTTCGCCGTTGTTGAGCGCGCTCTTGAGCACCTGACTAGGACGGAAGGTGAGCACCCGGCGCGCAGAAATTTCGATCTCTTTGCCGGTCTGCGGATTGCGCCCAATCCGCGCCTTCTTGTGCCGAACCTGAAAGTTGCCGAAGCCGGAAATCTTGATCTTGTCCCCGCGCTCCAGCGTTTCCTTGACCGTATCGAACACCAGCTCGACGATCTCGGCCGAATCTTTCTTGGAAAAGCCGACCTTCTCGTAAACGCTTTCGATAATGTCCGCTTTGGTCATGGACTCTCCCGCTTAGCGCGTGGAAACTTCAATCTGACAGAAGCGCGAAGGCACTGTCAACCTCATGACATCATTGGGGATTTCAATCATCGGAGCTGACCACCCAGGCGGCGCTGAACCTCGCTGATGATGCGCTGATGCGCGTCGTTGACCTCGCTGTCGGTCAAGGTGCGCTCCGCCGATCGATAGCGAATGGCGTACGCGACGTTCTTGCTTCCTTCCGGAATCGGCTTGCCGACATACACGTCAAAAACGACGGCGTCTTCCACCAAGGGACCACCCACTTCCAAAATCACGCGTCGCACTTCCTCGTTCTGCAGCGCTACCGGGACGACCACCGCCAGATCGCGAAGCACGGCGGGAAAGCGCCCGATCGGCTGAAACTCAGGAATCAGATTGGCGACCCCATACAATGTTTCGACGTTCAGTTCGAACAAATAAATCGAAGCCGGCAACGCCAACCGCTTGGCGACTTTGGGGTGCAGCTCGCCGCAGATTCCCACCGCCTCGTGCTTCGGTCCGATCTGGATGGATGCCGAGGCCCTCGGGTGGAGGAATGGATGATCCACCCTTTCGAACCGCGACTCGCGAATCCCGAGCCTCGCGAACACGCACTCCACCGCTCCTTTGGCATCGAAGAAATCCACTCCGCTTTCCTTGGACGTCCAACCCCGTCTCTCCCGGTTTCCAAAAAGCAGTGCGCCCAAGTGCAATGGCTCGCGCGCGACCGGCCGACTGCCTTTGCCGCCCTGCGGATCCGGAAGATAAATCCGACCCAACTCGTACAGCCTGACCGACTGGGCCTGGTGGCGCAGATTCAGCTCCAAGTTTTGCAGCAGATTCGCTTGAAGCGTGGTGCGCATCACCGATTGCTCGACGCTCAGCGGGTTCTTTAGCGGAATCCCGGCCGGCGCATCGAGCGCGGCAAGCTGCTGCGGCGAAACGAATGAGTAGTTGATCACCTCGTCGAAACCGGCTCCGCTCATCGCAGCGCGGATTCGTCTTTCCACCTGGAGCGAGATCGGTTCCGGGGACAGCTCCGCCACTCCGCGCGGCATCGTGTTTGGAATCGCGTCGTAGCCTCGGATCCGGGCGACTTCCTCGATCAGGTCCTCCTCTCGATCGACATCGACTCGAAAGGTGGGGACCTCGTAGCTGGCCGCGCCCCCTACGGGAGTGCCGGTTCGCTTGAATCCCAGCGCATCGAGAATGCGATGGCTTTCATTCTCCTCTACTTTCGCTCCAAGCAACTGTCCGACGCGCGGATAGCGAAGCCTCACCACCTTGGGTGGAGGCGGCCGTGGATAGACATCCGCCCTACCCTTGAGCACGGTTCCCTTGCCCAGCTCAGCGATCATCGCCGCCGCACGATCGAGCGCGGTCCCCACCGCGTTGATATCCATGCCGCGTTCGAACCGGTGCGACGATTCGGTGTGCAGACCGTGCCGCTTGGCGGTCCGTCGGATGCCGGTGGGCTCGAAGTGAGCGCTCTCCAGGAGAATCCGCCGCGTGTTCGGGCTGACCTCGCTGTCTCCGCCTCCCATCACGCCCGCAAGCGCGACCGGCTTATCCCGATCACAGATCAGCAAGTCCTCGGGATGAAGCGGCCGCTCCTTCCCGTCGAGGGTGGTCAATTTTTCGCCCGCTCGAGCGAGCCGAACGATGATTTCGGCGCCGGCCACCTTGTCCAAATCAAACGCGTGGAGAGGCTTTCCGTACTCGAGCATCACGTAGTTGGTGACATCCACTACATTGTTGATCGCACGCACGCCGCACGCCTTGAGCCGATTCGCCAGCCACTGCGGCGATGGCGCAATCGAGACGTTCTCCACCACTCGCCCGGCATAGCGAGGGCAGCGCGACGGATCCTCAATCCGGATCCGGACCGCCTCACTGGTCAGCCGGCTCGACTCGGCAAGCTGGATGACGGGAGGCTCGAGCGCAGTGCGATTGAGGACCGCCACCTCCCGCGAGATTCCCAGATGGGATAGCGCGTCAGGGCGATTCGGAGTGACGTCGATCTCGAGTACCGCCTCGTCCGCTCCGAGGGTCTCAGCCAACGAGGCACCAACCCGGGCGTCCGGATCGAGAATCATGAGGCCGGATCCGTCCTCAGAAAGCGCCAACTCCTTCTCCGAGCAGAGCATCCCAAAACTTTCGACGCCCCGAAGGCTGGCCTGGACGATCTTCGCGCCACTGGGAAGCTCGGTTCCAGCCTTCGCCAGAGGGACCTTGTCGCCAACCTTGTAGTTCTTGGCTCCGCAGACGATCTGCAGCAGGGTCCCCGACCCAATGTCGACTCGGGTCACCGAGAGCTTGTCGGCACTCGGATGCGGACTCGACTCCTTGATCTGGGCGACCAGCACTTGGCGCAACGGCTCGCCGGGGCGTTCGATCCGCTCGACCTCCAGGCCGGCAATGGTGAGCTGCTGCGCGAGCTGTTCGACGCTCGGTGGCAGGGTCACGTACTCCCCCAGCCAGCTGACCGAGATTCTCACGGAAACTGCTCCAGAAAGCGCAGATCGTTCTCGAACATCGAGCGCAGATCGTCGATGTGGTAGCGAAGCATCGCCAATCGATCCACGCCCATCCCAAACGCGAACCCGCTATACCGCTCAGGATCGTAACCCACCGCGGTCAATACGTTGGGGTGGACCATTCCCGAGCCAAGGATCTCGAGCCATCCGCTACCTTTGCAGACCCGACATCCCTTTCCGCCGCAGATGACGCAGCCGATGTGCATTTCGGCGGATGGTTCGGTGAACGGAAAATACGAGGGCCGAAAACGGGTCTTCACTTCAGATCCAAAGAACGCCCTGGCGAAGCCGTTCAGGGTGCCCTTCAACTCGGCCATGGTGACGCCCTCGTCCACCAAAAGTCCTTCGACCTGGTGAAACATCGGCGTGTGACTGACGTCTGAGTCGCGGCGATACACTTTGCCGGGGGCAATGATCCGGACCGGGGGCTTTTGACTGAGCATGGTCCGAATCTGCACCGGCGAGGTGTGGGTTCTGAGCACGACCGCGTTCTCGTCTTGAGCAATCTCCCTCGGGAGCCAGCTCGCATCGAGGTAGAAGGTGTCCTGCATGTCGCGCGCAGGATGGTCCTTCGGAATATTCAGAGCTTCGAAATTGAAATAGTCCAGCTCGATTTCGGGACCGGTGGCAACGTCGAAGCCCAGCCGCCGAAACGTCTGGATCATCTCTTCAAGAGTGCTCGACACCGGGTGCCGATGCCCCGGCGCTCGGTAGCGCCCCGGCAACGTGACATCGAGTTTTGGACCGCGCAGCTCGGCGTCCAGCTTGTACAGCTCGACCCGCTCGATCGCCTCCGCGAGCAGCTTCTCCACTTCGGCCTTGACCGAATTGGCAATCTCACCGATCGCCCGGCGTTGCTCCGCAGCGAGCTTTCCCATCCCGCTCAGGACCGCGGAGAGCTCGCCCTTCTTTCCCAGGTAGCGGATGC
>WNFA01003222.1_pt1 | contig 14444 bp, 15 predicted proteins | sample 5400481 | NCBI WGS metagenome assembly WNFA01 (sample SAMN13153340, study PRJNA577476) | soil metagenome | isolation source: 120 cm saprolite under Douglas fir tree site 2 hole 1 replicate 2 | place: USA:California | collected 2015-04-18 | reverse complement strand
TCGACGACTTCTGGGCCAAGGAAGTGGAGCCAAACCTTCCCGCCATCCGCGACAAAAAACCCGGCGTCGCTCTGGACATCGTGCGCAAATCGGCAGAGCTCGGTCTTACTGGCATCTCCATCCCGGAAGAATTCGGTGGCATGGAAATGGACCTGGCCTCAACCATGCTGGTGGCGGAACATATCGGTCGCGATGCTTCTTACGCGGGCTGGCATTCTGCCCACACGGGCATCGGAACGCTGCCAATCCTTTTCTTCGGCACGCCGCAGCAGAAAGAAAAATATCTTCCTAAGCTTGTGAAGGTCGAGATGCTGGCGGCTTACGCACTCACCGAACCACTTGCCGGATCAGACGCCATGGCGGCTCGCACGCGCGCCGACCTCACGCCCGACGGCAAGCATTATGTCCTGAACGGGCAGAAGATGTGGATCACCAACGGCGGCTCAGCCGATCTGTTTACCGTCTTCGCCAAAGTGGGTGGCGAAAAGTTCACAGCATTTTTAGTAGAACGCAGCTTTGCTGGCGTGAGCAGCGGCGCTGAAGAACACAAGATGGGCATCACCGGCAGCTCCACCACCGCCATTTACCTGGACAACGTTCACGTCCCCGTGGAAAACGTACTGGGCGAAGTCGGCCGTGGCCATGTAATCGCCTTCAACATCCTCAACCTTGGACGCCTCAAACTCGGCCCGGCCGTGATGGGCGCCGCGAAAAATATTCTCTCCATCAGCACCAAATACGCGAAGCAGCGCAAAGCATTTGGCTCCGCCATCGCGAACTTTGGTGCCATCCAGCACAAGCTGGCTGAGATGACCATTCGCATCTTTGCCACCGAATCGATGGTCTGGCGCGTGGTGGGACTGATTGACAGCCAGCTCGCGCACGATGCTCAAGGCAATAGCCAAGCGGACGACCACGCCCAAGCCGAACTCAAGGCCGTGGAAGAGTATGCCGCTGAGTGCTCCATGGTGAAAGTCTTCGCCGCTGAAATGCTTGATTACGTTGCCGACGAAGGCGTGCAGATCCACGGCGGCTACGGGTTCCACAAAGACTACGCGGTGGAACGCTACTATCGCGACGCGCGCATCAATCGTCTCTTTGAAGGCACCAGTGAGATCAATCGCTTCGTCATCACCGGTATGCCGTTGAAACGCGCCGCGAAGGGGCAGGGCACGCTTGTGGAAGCAGCGAAAGAAAGTGTCAGCAAGGGCGGAAATTCTCGTTCCGCGATGACAGATGCAATTCTCGTCCAGAATGCTAAGCAAATCGCTCTGCTCGCACTTGGTCTTGCCCACCGGAAGCATGGTGCCGATCTGGAAAAACAGCAGGAAGTGGTGATGAACATCTCCGACTGTCTGCTCGAAGCTTTTGCCATGGAATCAACCTGGCTGCGCGGCCGCAAGATGGGGACCAGCGGCAAAGGGGCCGTCGCCGCCGACATATGCTCTGTGTTTTTGCGCGACGCTATCGCGCGCATTGAATTCTCCGCCCGCACCGTAATCGGCGCGTGCTGTGATGAAGGTGACGCTGATAAATTCACTGAAATCGTTCGCCGGCTGGCCACATACAAGACCGTCAATGCAGTCGCTCTGCGCCGTCGCATTGCGGATGCCGTGATTTCCAGCGAACGTTATCCTTTTTAGTTGCGACGTCTTTAAAATTGCAGAACCATGCCCGATCCGGCAAAGCAAACCTCGATCCTGTCGCTCAAGAGCTGGCTCTTCACTCCAGGAACCAAGCCCGATCTCTTTCCACGAGCGGGCGAAAAAGGAGCCGGCGCGCTGGTCATCGATCTGGAAGACTCCGTAGCTCCCACCGACAAAAACGCCGCCCGCCGCAATGCTCTTGACTACCTGGCGGGAAAATCCGCCGACCATATTCCCTGCGCTCTCCGCATCAATCCGCTGGACACTGAGCTTGGCGATCGCGACGTTCAATCGCTCTTGGCTTCATCTGTCACATCCGACTTTCTGATTCTGCCCAAGAGCGAATCGCCTCACACCATCCGTCGCATCATTGAGGCCCTTGCGCTCGCTGAAAAGCAGACGCGCGTTATCGCGCTCATTGAGACCATTGCCGGCATCCAGGCGCTCGATCAGATCGCGTCCGGTGAGCGCAGGCCTGACGCCTTTCTTTTCGGCGCCGCTGATATGGCTGCTGACCTTGGCGCGGCCACGGAGTGGGAGCCTCTTCTCTTTGCCCGATCGCGCGTTGTCATGGCCGGAGCCAGCGCGGGCATTCCAACACTGGACGCTCCTTACTTCAACATCGCTGACCAGGATGGATTGCAGAGCGAAGCCACTGCGGCGATGAAACTCGGCTTTCATGGGAAATGCGCCATCCATCCGTCCCATTTGGCTGCCATTAACGCCGTCTTCACTCCCAGCACCGAAGAAATTGATCGCGCTCGTCGCGTGCTCGCCGCCAGCCAGCAGGGCGTTGCCCAGGTTGACGGCCGCATGGTGGATGCAGCTTTTCTCCGCAGCGCGCGCGCAATTCTCGCCCGTGCTGGAATCGCTGTGCCGTAAACTATCCCTTCAGTCCGCGCAGAAGTCCATAAACAGTGAGAACCCATGAACAAGACACCGTCGCAGTTTCGAGAGCTCGGCCCCAAACGCTATCGTGAAACCTCCGGGCTTTACTTCGAGGATTTTGAGGTTGGCGATGTCTTTGAGCACCGTCCTGGCCGGACCCTCACCAATACTGACAATATTTGGATGACGCTGCTTACCATGAACGTGCAGCCCGTCCACTTTGACGCCGAATTCGCGTCAAAAACCGAATGGAAAAAGATGCTGGTGGACAGCACCTTCACTCTTGCCCTGCTCACCGGCATGAGCGTGCGCACCGTAAGCGCGAAGGTGGTGGCTAATCTCGGCTGGGACAAAGTTCGCGCCACCGCTCCCGTGTTTGCCGGAGACACGCTGTATGCCGAATCCACCGTGCTCGCTAAACGCGAATCAAGGAGCCGGCCCACACAAGGGATCGTCACCGTCCTTACGCGCGGCATGAATCAAGACGGCGTGGAAGTCATGTCCTTTGAACGGACCATGCTCATCTACAAGCAGGGCCATTCGCCCGAAGCTGAAGCCAACTACTGACCGCTTACTGTTTTACATGTTCGCTGAGCGAGAGAACGTTGCCGTCTGGATCTTTGAACCACGCGACTCTATCGCCATTCGGCGTGGTCCATATGCCCGTTTCCTGGTCCTGCACAAATGGATATTTTTCAAAGACGATGCCACGCGCAGCCAGGGCCCGCACTTCGTCTTGTATCTTTGTCACTTCCCAGCCCAGAACCGTGTACGGAGCAGGCGTGAACTTTCCTGCCTTGGCGACGCGCACCAGGTTGTCGCCGGCTCGCATGACCAATGCAAACTGGTCGTCGCTCACGAATTGAAATCCCAATTTGCCTTCGTAGAAATCGCGTGCGCGCTTTGAGTCAGTTGTAGGCACGAATCCAATCATCTTGGCTGTAGCGAGCATGACGCCTCCTTGTTCTGCAGTGAAACCAATCACCCCGTTAGTTATTCTTTCACCCCGTATGCCAACACCAGCAGATCTCTTGGCTATAATCTGCTGCGGAGGAATTCATGCCGAAATCGCGCAGGCAGTTTTTGACCGAAGCATCCCTGAGTATTTTAGGCGTTACTGTCGCCACCCGAGCTGAGGCCCAGACACCAGACACCAAAAAGCCTGCGGAACAGAAACCTGAGACTCCAACGCCCGGTGCGCCACCTGCCTTCGGGACCGCGCCCTCCGTCGGCCCGGAAGTCTCTCCCACGACTTTCGCCGAAGCTGAGAGGCTGGCAAACGTACAGCTCACGCCGGCTGAGCGTGAACAAGCCGCGGGTAACTGGCGTAGCGCCATGGCGCCGCTTTATGAACGCCGCACCGGCCCCAAGAAGGTCGGCATTGAATCAACGGTATCTCCATATTCACTTTGGAACCCGATTCTGCCCGGTGAGAAGACTCTTCCCTTGCGGGATCAGTTCATATGGAGCAAGACTGATCCCGGGCCGCTGCCAACTCGCGATGAAGACATCGCTTTCGCTCCCCTCACTCATCTGGCGCGCTGGGTGGAAAAGCGCCAGCTCACCTCAGTCCGCCTTACCAACATCTATCTGGACCGGCTTCAGCGTTTCGATCCCAAGCTTCATTGCGTAATCACGCTCACACGTGATCACGCGCTGGCTCAGGCCCGGAAGGCGGACCAAGAAATAGCTGCCGGCAAATATCGTGGTCCGCTGCACGGCATTCCCTGGGGCAGCAAAGATCTGCTCGACACGGCCGGCATTCCCACCACGTACGGTGCAGAGCCCTTTCGCAATCGCATTCCCACCGCTGATGCTGCGGTCGTTAGACGCCTCAATGACGCAGGCGCCGTTCTCGTCGCCAAGCTCAGCCTCGGCGCGCTCGCGCTCAATGACATCTGGTTTGGCGGCCAGACCGTAAATCCGTGGCTGCTGGAAGAAGGTGCATCCGGCTCCAGCGCTGGTCCCGGCGCCGCCACATCAGCGGGCCTCGTCGGCTTTGCCATCGGCAGTGAAACTGGCGGCAGCATCGTGAGTCCCAGCATGCGTTGCGGCATCACCGGACTCCGTCCCACATACGGACGCGTTCCCCGTAACGGCGCCATGACTCTCTGCTGGTCACTCGACAAGCTCGGTCCGATGACTCGCAGCGTTGAAGACGCTATGCTTGTTCTCCATGCCATCTCCGGCCCTGACCCGGGCGACATCAACAGCGTTCCCAGCAAGCTTGATTACAACGCCGCCGCGCCGGTGAAAGGTCTTCGCGTCGGCTACTTCCCGGGTTGGATGAAAGAAGCCCCGGCAACCGACGTTGATCGCGCCGCCCTCGACACCGTGAGAAAAATCGGAATGGCGCCGGTGGAAGTTTCCATTCCTGACTGGCCCTATGATTCGCTTGAGGTCGTTCTCTTTGCTGAAGCTGCCGCCGCTTTTGAGGAACTGACGTTGTCACATCAGGTTGACCAGCTCAGAGCTCAGGTACCAGACGCGTGGCCCAATCTGTTCCGCCAGGCCCGCTTCCTCTCCGCTGTTGACTTCGTACAGAGTGACCGTCTGCGGCGCAAAGTGGCCGTGGAAATGGCCCGCGTCTTCTCGCAGGTGGATATGCTTCTGGTCCCCTCGTTGCGCGACGAGATGCTCACCATCACCAACTTCACCGGACATCCGTCTCTCACCTTGCGCGCCGGATTTGTTGAGGTGTCCGAAGCACGCAGTGACTGGGCTCCTGATCCGGCTCATCCGCTGCCGAAATTCTCCCCGCCGCGCCGCGTGCCACACGGCATCACGCTCATTGGGCGACTCTTTGACGAAGGCACGATCGTGCAGGCAGGACTGGCTCTGGAAAAGAGTTTCAACGTGGTAGGAGAAAGGCCGCCGGGATTCTAGATGATAGTTAACTCTTGGACCCAAGATACGCATGAAGCCCAGGCACTCTTGCCTGGGCTTGGCTCCTGGTTGGGTTAGTTTCGTAACGCCTTTGGCATTTTCTTGATCCGCGATCATCTGCGTTCATCAGCGGTAAGGTTTTGTTTTTCCTGATCTCGGCGATGTCGCGCGATATCGGCGATGCCGGCGATCCCTTCACGCCCGCTTGAACACCAGCACCTTTGACGTGAACTGATGAACGGCTTCACCGTTCTGATTCAACGTGGTGCTGCGCACGCGCACCACTGCCTGATTCGGCTTTGACTTCGAAGGCGTGATCTCCAGAACTTCGCTTTCAACATGCACCGTGTCGCCCGGACGCGTTGGCTTCGGCCACGATAGATCGCCACCCAGTCCAATAATGCCATTCCCCAGCGGCAAGCCTCCTGTCACCAGCAGCTTCATAGCAACGGCTGCTGTGTGCCAGCCGCTTGCTGCCAGCCCACGAAACACGGTAGCTTGCGCGGCCGCGTCATCCAGGTGAAAAGGCTGCGGATCGAATTCTTCTGCGAACGATTTGATCCTCTCCTCCGTAAACACATACGTGTCTGAGGTAAATCGCTGCCCCACATGCAGGTCTTCCAGATAAAGTTTCGCGGACATGCTTAACGCGTCTTTACCTTTGGTTCCACTGACATCCCAGGCCGCAGGCGGTGATCGCCGTTCTCGCCCTGCTCCAGCACAATCCGGACCGGCGCTCGCTGGACCACCTTCACGTAATTACCGGTCGCATTTTCCGGCGGCAGCAGGCTGAAGCGCGATCCCGTCGCCCCCGCCAGATTATCAATATGTCCGCGATAGTCTTCTCCCGTCGCGTCAGCATGGATCGTCACGGGCTGGCCCGGCTTCATACTGCGCAGTTGTGTTTCCTTGAAATTTGCCGTGATCCACAGGCCGTCCACGGGAATGATAGTGAGCAACTGCTGGCCGGGCTGAACGCGCTGTCCTTCTTCCACTGTCTTGCGGCCGATGATGCCGCTCACCGGAGCAACGATCTTCGTGTAGCCAAGGTTCAAATCTGCTGTGGTGAGCTGCGCCTTGGCGCGGACAGCATCGGATCCGGCCGCGGCGGCCTTAGCCTTTGACGATGCAATCTGCTGCGGAGCTGACCCTGCCGCCAATACGTCAGCTTTGCGCTGAATCAACCTGTTCTGTGCCGCTGACACGCGTTGCCTGGCCGCGGCGATCTCGGCCTTCCCTGCCACTACCGCCGATTTGTCCGTATCGGCTTCGGTGGCCACGCGATCATATTCTGATTGCGATATTTCATGCTTGGCCAGCAGGTTGGCATAACGCTGGTGATCGGCCTCAGCGCGTGTAAAGTTGGCTTGCGCCTGCGCCAGCCGCGCTTCCGATGCTTCCAACGTCGCCTTCTCTGACGCCACGGCATCTTCCGCCTCGCTCACCGCGGCGTTGGCCAGATCAAGCCGTCCGTTGCTGCCGGAGGAAATCACGCTGATATCTTTTTCCGCCGCCAGCGAACTCGCTTGTAGACGGCTATAGTCTGCGACCGCGCGCTCACGCTCCGCCTGGTAATCCGCCGGATCAATTTCCGCCAGCACCGTGCCGGCTTGCACAAAGTGGCTGTCTTCCACTTCGGGATTCACATGCAGAATCGTCCCGGTGATGCGAGCGCTGATGGGATGCAGATGTCCATCCACCTGGGCGTCATCCGTGCTTTCATACGCGGCAAAGAAATACCAGGCCGCGGCGCCCACGACCAGCGCCACAACAGCGACGCCGATCAACAGCGCCTTGCGGTTGTCCTTGATCACGGCAAACACTCCCTTCGGCTCTTCTGGAACAGGTTCCAGATGCCGACGAGCTGTTTCAATCTGGATTTCTTCGTCAGGCAGAATCTCCGGGTGCGGCTGTTGGAGTTGCGTGCTCATTTTAGTTTCCCCCTAGATATTTGTTCACATCTTTTTGTGCCGACCCCAGCGCGCGCAGCAGCGTAAGCTTGGCCAGATTGTGTGCGAAAAGGCTGGAAATGTAATTTTCATTTGCGGCCGCAACATCCTGCTGCGCCTGTATTACTTCCAGGTTGTTGGTGACGCCGTTCAGAAACCTGTCGCGTGCCTGCGCCAGCGTTCGCTGCGCCAGCTGGCTGTTCTTCTCCGCTACCTTCACCGCGCTGTCCGCCGCCTGCAAGTCGGTAAACGCGTTACGCACTTCATAGTCAACGCGGCCAACAATGTCTGCGTATTCTGACTGTCTGCGGTCCACCTGCGCAGACGCATTCTGTATCTCTGAGCGGATTCTTCCTCCGGTAAATATGGGAAGAGAAACCGTGGCCACCAACTGATACGTAGCATCGGAGCGACCGAGATTGGTGCCGATGCTCCCGTAGTATCCATTCACGCTGAATCCCGGCACACGCTCCAGTTGCGCAGCCTTCTTGCCGAGTTGCGACGCGCTGGCGGTTGCCTGTGCGCTTTTGATGTCCGCCCGCTCGTTGCGTGCCAGCTTCAAGGCCTCTTGCAGATCACCGCCATTCCAGGATTGGTAACCGGCCTTGCTGCTGATATTGAACGGTTGTCCACTGGGCAATCCAATGATGCGTGCCAGCGTCAGCCGATCTTTATCCAGGTTCGCTGCCGCGACAATCAATCTCTGTTCGCTGGTCTGGCGTTGGACGGTGGCGCGAAATCCTTCAATCTCCGCTGCCAGTCCGGAATTCACACGGTTCGTGGCTTGCGCGTCCAGTTCGCGGGCAGAATCAAGTTCTGCTTTCGCCGTGGCCACGCGTGCTTCACTCGACTGGACTTGCAAATACGCCGTACCGACAGCGAGTGCGACAACATTGCCGGCATCTTCCAGCGACAGTTTCTGCGCTTCCACATCCATCCGCGAAGCTTTGTACTGATAGAGCGAGTTCAGATTTAATCCTGTGTCCGAAAACGTGAGATAGCTTTCCTGAAAACCAAACTGCCCGCTTGATCTCGGCACACCGGGAACTTTCAAGCCAATAGCTACCGTGCTCAGGCGGTCAAGGTTTTGCTGCAGCAATCCCGAAACACTTGGAATCATGGTGGACAGAGCGCGTAAACGCAGCGCTTGCGACTGCCGCAGCGACGCCTGATTTTCGATCACGCCCAGGTTGTATAGAAGGCCGCGATGGATCGCGCCACTCAATGACAGCTCAATCGGCGTATCCGTCACCTGCCCCGTGGGAACAGAACCTAAAAAGGGATTCTGCTGCTGCCCTGCCAACGAACTCGGCGTGGTGCTGTTGGCCGCGGGATTAATCGTTCGGGGCGTAGCGATGCTGCCCAGTTCGAATGACGTTGAGTTCTGCTGTGCTACGGACAATTGCGCCACCGCGAAAATCCCGATAGTGACTACCAAACGAATGCTCTTCACACCGTGCTCCCTCTTTGTCTTCTGGTCGTTTGCTGCTGCTACGCCAATTTCTGCCGTTAGTGTTCCGCCGGCGCTGCGCCACTGCGGAAGGGTTTGGTAGCCAAACCTAAAATCAGCCCGGCAAGCATGATCCAACCCAGCAGCCGGAAGCAGTCCATCGACCCCAGGAATGCAGACTGCTGGTTGGCCAATCCAGCGATCATTCCCTGGGCCTTGTCGGCCGCATCTGCCGTGCTTGATCCCGCGCTCGCCAGATATCTCGTAATGTCCGCCAGCCTTTGCGTAAATAGCGGATTCTCTGGCGTCAAGTGCTGCACCAGCACACTGTGATGAAACTGCGTGCGCCGTTCCAGCATGGTGGTGACAAACGCCACACCAAAACTTCCGCCCAGATTGCGGAATAGATTGGTAATGCTCGAAGCTTTATTGTTCTTGTTCATCGGCAGGTATGAGTACGCCAGCGCGCTCACCGGCACAAAGAAGAACCCGAGTCCCACGCCTTGCAGTGCGCGTGCCAGGGCATAGGAGCGGTAGTCGGAAGCCAGAGTCAGTGATCCGAAACGCCACATGGCCAGGCTAATGAAAATTGCTGCGAAGACGATCATCTTCTTCGCGCCAATTTTCGGTATGAGGCGCACCACCACCGGAGCCATCATCACAATCACAAAAGCGCCCGGTCCAAGCACCAGTCCCGCGTCAGTTGCTGTGTATCCGTAGAGCGATTGCAGCACCTGCGGAATCAGCACAGTGCTTCCGAACAACACAAAGAAGAACGTGAAATACAGGACATTCGATATGGCGAAGTTCCGCTCTTTGAATAGCTGTATCTCCACCACCGGATCGTGGTTCCGCCATTCGTGGACGGCCGCCGCAATCAATGCCGCCACCGCGATGGACAACACAATCAGGATGAAATTGCTTTCCAGCCAGTCTTCTCGCTGGCCTTTATCCAGCACGATCTCAAGCGCGCCGAATCCAATGGCAATTAGCGCAATCCCGATGTAGTCAATGCGCAGCTTGCCACCGCTTCTTGCCGCCTTCACTTCTTCTTTGAATTGCGGAGGATCTGACACCAGCCGGCTGGTCAGAATCAGACTGACCAAACCGATGGGAATGTTGATGAAGAACACCCAACGCCAGGAAAAGTGATCGGTAATCCAGCCGCCCAGCGGCGGGCCGACGGCAGGCGCGGTGACAATGGCCATGCTGTACAGAGCAAACGCTGCGGCGCGTTTGGCTCCGGGAAAAGTGTCAACAAGAATTGCCTGTTCCACCGGCGCCAGTCCGCCTCCACCAATGCCTTGCAGAACGCGAAAGAAGATGAGCAGCCCCAGGCTGGGGGCGATGCCGCACAGAAAACTGCTGACAACAAAGAGCGCAACGCAAACCATGTAATAGTTTTTGCGTCCGAACACGCGGCTCAGCCATGCGCTCAAGGGCAGCACCACCGCGTTCGCCACCAGATAACTGGTTAAGACCCAGGTGCTTTCGTCGTAACTTACGGCCAGGCCACCGGCAATATGCGGCAGAGAGACATTGGCGATGCTGGTATCCAGCAACTCCATGAAGGTCGCTAGCGTCACAGTGATGGCGATGACCCAGGGGTTTATTGCGGGTTTAACGGTGATCGGCTTTACGGTTGCGCTCAGGCTCAGCGGGTCTGACATCGTGTTCGAACTCATGGTCTCTCCGCCCTTCTGCCCGGCCGTTCTTTGCACCCTTTGATCGGCCACTTTGCGCGTTTACGCTGTAAACCTGTGCTGCTAAAAGATGTGTACGGTGTACGCAAAGACGCAAAAAATTTTACTTATTCAAATTGCCGCGTTACCAGGGCAATGGTCTCGTCTTTCATCCGCTCGGGGTCCTTCCACGGATAGCACTGCCCCAGGGTGATGAGCGAACTGGCCAGCCCGTGGATGGCCACGCGAATGATCTGCGCTGTCATCTCCGCATCCACCTTAATCCCTTTCTCTTCTGCGCACTCGCGTACCCCGGCCCGCAGACGGTCCATCACGTTCTGGCCAATGGCAACTTTACGGTCCGCCACCGGGCCCGGGGGCAAAACGGTCATAAAGGTCACTTTGTAGTGGTTGGGATGGTTGATGTGAAACTCCAGAATCATGCGCACGCAGCGACGCAGGATCTCCAAACGCGTACCCAGGCCCTGGCGGGTTTCATCCAGAATCCGGATCATGCGCTGGAATGTTTCTTCGCAGATGGAAAGCAGCAGCTCTTCTTTACTCTCATAATGGCGATAAATCGCCATAGCTGAACAGCCGACCTCCGCGCCGATCCTGCGCATGGAGACACTTTCATAACCTTCACGCGCAAAGAGCTCGCGGGCCGTATCGCGTATCTGATCGCGCAAGGACGCGTGTGAGCGTGCCTGGCTGGTCCGTTTGGTTATTATCCGATGCTTAGGGGCGACTGGCATAAAACTAAGCTGAAAGCTTCTCGTATGTTTACACTGTATACAGCAGAAGTCAACCCCTCACGATTCCCACACGAAGCGCAGGAGCTCATCTGGAAATCCACCTCAGCCGTTCTCTTTGGTCAGGCCATCATCAGCTCGGCTTGACGCATCTTTACATATCACGCCACTCGAATTGAAAGCGAATTGGAGGAACGAACATGGGGAACAAGCAGATTGGATTTCTGCTGGTGTTAGCGCTGGCTTTCGCCCTACCGTTAGCAGCTCAGAAACCCGCAGCAGAAAGAATTGTCGGTCAACCAAAGGTGGAGGGTGTAGGTGACACCTGGGCAGTGATTGCCTGGACAACCAATACCGGTGGCAGCACAATCGTTCGCTATGGAACCGATCAAAGCAATTTAAGCCAGACGGCCGAAGCGCCTTACTCCGACAACGAGAAGACGATGGCACAAAACCATCGTGTTCACCTGAAGAACCTGAAACCGGGTACCACCTATTTCTTTATTGTTGATTCCGGTCAGGGTGAGGGCACAGGAACAGAAGCCAAGAGCTCAATTGGGCAATTCACCACCAAGCCCGCCGGTTCGCACGCCGCAGGCGGCGGTGAAGCCGGAGAAGCCAGGGAAGCCGCGGTGAAAATTACCAATGGACCTCGAGTGGAAGGAACCGGTGCGGACTGGGCTGAAATCGCCTGGACCACGAACTCAGCCAGCGGATCCGTGGTCCGCTACGGTACCGATGCGAACAATCTTGGTCAGACTGCGCAATCACCTTATGTAGACAAAGAAAATGCGTCTTACCAGATGCATCGCGTCAAGCTCACCGGACTCAAGCCGAAGACCACCTATTTCTTTGTGGTAGATTCCGGACATGGCGAAGATACGGGAACAGAAGCCAAGAGTCAGGTGACCCAGTTCCAGACGAAATAGCTTTTAACGTCATGATTTAAATGGCGCGGATTGCAACCGCGCCATTTTTTTGCCCGGTGAGCAGTTGGAAACTTTTGTCCCAGGAGCGTACCATCTTCTTTTCGTGAAAAGGAGAAACGGTCATGGTCCTGGGAATGTCGCTCACCACCTTCACACTCATTCACGTTATCATCAGTCTGATCGGAATCGGTTCTGGACTGCTTGTCATCTTCGGGCTGCTGAATGGCAAACGCCTTGGCGCCATGGCATCACTTTTCCTCATCACCACAGCCCTAACCAGCCTTACAGGCTTTGGTTTCCCGTTCACGCACCTGCTGCCTTCACATATCTTCGGGATACTTTCGCTCATTGACTTGGCGGTTGCCATTCCCGCTCTATACGTCTTCCATCTCTCCGGGGCGTGGCGAAAAACGTATGTGATCACCTCTGCAATCGCCCTGTATCTCAACTGCTTTGTTCTGGTAGTGCAGGGTTTTGAAAAAGTACCGGCACTGCATGCGTTGGCGCCCACGCAGAAAGAGCCGCCATTCGCGATTGCCCAGCTTGTTCTCCTGGTACTATTCGTGGTTTTGACGACATACGCCGTTAAAAGATTTCGTGCGTCGGCCCCCGTTCCCGCGGTCACTGCCTGATATAGGCAAACATCGAGATTTTCCTATGTGCAGAAATATCAAATTGCTTTTCAACTTTGATCCGCCGGTGACCGACGATGAAGTCCGCGCGGCGTCGCTCCAGTTCGTAAGAAAGATCACGGGATTTAACAAGCCTTCCCGGGCGAATGAGGCCGCGTTCGAAAGCGCGATTGACGAGATTTCCGGAATTTGTAATCGTCTGCTGCGTTCTCTTGAAACCTCCGCGTCGCCAAAAAATCGCGAAGAGGAAGCGGCCCGGGCCAAAGCGCGGTCCGCCGAGCGCTTTGGTAGAGTCTAAAAACTCGAATCGCGAATCGATGGGATACGAAGTAAGATCAACCTCGGCCGCGAAACTGGATGATCCTGCGGCGATCGCGCTTTGACGGTCTTCCAGTGGGCATGGGGTCGAACTGCATCGCTGCTTTCCGCTCGGCCGCGGCTTTCAACCGCGCCTCCCGGCTCGCCTCAGTCTCACGGTACAACGTCTGCGCCACAGCTGCCGGTCCGCGAACATCACTATTGGATTGAATTCTGCCAAGCTCACACGCTCGAGCGGCCAGGGAACGCGTCTTAAAGAACCTGGCTGCCCACAGCCATTTGTCCATGCGCACAGAAGTCATTCATCTATTTTCCTACAAAATGGAAGTCAGTAGATCAGTGGCGTGATTCTTACCGCCAAAGCGGCGCTGGACGAGAAACTCACCGCCTCTGAGGAGATCCGTGAAGCGCTGGGCGGCGTGCTGTGCCGCTGTTTCACCCACCTTCGCATGCTGCGGGCAATTCGAAAATATGCCGAGATGAGGAAAGCATGAACGTTTCTCGGCGCCTTTTTCTGCAAGGTACTGGCGCGCTGATTGTGAGCTTCAGCACGTCATCAAGGCCTTCCAGTGTCGTAACCTCATCTTGAAGGACAGCGCTCACCGGCTTCACGCAAGAGCGCACAGTCCGTCCGCCTAGGATCACCGTACACGCTCCGCATTGGGCCATCCCGCAGCCGAACTTCGGGCCACGCAACCCAAGCTCGTCACTTAGAACAAAGAGTAACGGCGTTTCCGGGTCCACATCGAGAGTGTGCAGACGGCCATTCACTTTGAGAGAAATCGTGCTCATCGCGATCCTCATAGCGCGCAACCGACAATCAGCGCAACCACTCATTTACGCTAGACTTTGATGCGAGGGGTGGCGAGGATGGATGGCGGAAAGGCCGACGCTGAATCCAGCGCAGCTCTGATTCGAAAGCTCGCGCTCTGCGCAGAGACGAGAGCGCAGTTCGGCGGCCATTTTCGCGCTGGATACGGCAGCGGATCAGATTGCGCAGCTTGTCCGCGGTTTTGTGAAGTGGCGCGCAACCTCATCTGGTCGAAAGTAGAATCAAAAAGGAGTCTGAATTAGCCAAAAGGAGAAACGGCAATGTCAAAGATGAAAGTTGTGCAAGTACCAAAGCCCGGGGCGGATTTTGAAATTGTGGAACGTGAAATCCCGGAACCTGGTGCGGGACACGTAAGGATTCGCGTTCAAGCATGTGGAATCTGCCACAGTGATGTAATGACTAAGGAGGGACTCTTTCCCGGAATTTCCTATCCGCGTGTTCCCGGACATGAAATAGCTGGCGTGATAGACGAGCTCGGAG
>WNFA01003034.1_pt1 | contig 14444 bp, 14 predicted proteins | sample 5400481 | NCBI WGS metagenome assembly WNFA01 (sample SAMN13153340, study PRJNA577476) | soil metagenome | isolation source: 120 cm saprolite under Douglas fir tree site 2 hole 1 replicate 2 | place: USA:California | collected 2015-04-18 | reverse complement strand
GAGATCGACAAGGCTCTCGAAAGCGGAAGCTGGCAGCGCTTCTCGGAAAAAATCGCGGTCGTCACCTGAGCCGTTCCGCCCGGATGTTACTACCTTGAACAATGCAGTGTCTAAAGAGTACAATAGACTTATACTCGACTCCTCGGAGGGTGCGTAGTCATGCCAACACCTTTTTTGAGTTCTGAAGAGTACGACGAGAGAGCGCATCAACTGTACAATGAAGGACAGTATGACGAAGCTCTGGACGTACTTAGAGAGGGACTCGGTCTATATCCGAACTCTGTGGAGCTCCATATAGGGGTTGGCTACGCCCATCACGCCCGCGAGGACTACGCGTGGGCCCGCCGCAGCTTCGAGGAAGCACTCGTTCTCGATCCGGACCACGAGGACGCGCTCGCCGGCCTTGGTGAAACCCTCCTGAAATTCGGTCAGCAGGAGCAGGCGCTCCGCAGCTTCCGCCACACTCTGGAACTCGGCTACCAGGATGACGTCGAGCTGATGCTCCAGATCGGACGCGCGCTTTTCCGCGAAGGGCTGATCGACGAATCCAAGCAGTTCTTCGAGATCGCGGCGCAGCAGACGCCCGATGCGGCGGAAGCCGTGTCCTGCATCGGCTATGCGGAGCACAGATTGGGGAACGACGAATCGGCGATTTCGACTCTCCGGCGCGCGCTCCAGATGGACCCTGATCACACCGAAGCGCGGATCTACCTGGGCAACATCTTCTACGATCGCGGCGATTACGAGGCCGCGCTCTATCATCTCGACCGCTCGGCGCCCGACGATCACTGGGACGAACTCGGCATCTGGAGACTGATCGAGCTTAAGAAGATGATCTACCGCCTGCGCGACAATGATCCCGAGCTGCGTCCGTGGGAGGACAGGCTGCGCGATCTGTCCGGCGATCTCGACGACATCGACGAGATGCTGGCCGAGATCGAGGCGAAGTACATCGACGCGACTCAAACCGAAGCGAAGGGGCAGCTCGAGCTGTTCGGCGCGCTCCTTTCCAGCTTCGCCGACGTGAAATCGACGCCCGAGTCGCACCGCATCAAGCTCGATGATGGCAACACCTTTGAAGGGACGTGGGAAGAGATCGTCGACAAGATGCGCGATGCCAATTGCCTTAAAGAGACGCCAAAACCGGAGCAGGATGCAGAGAGCTTCATTCGTCGCAGTGCGGATGCAGGTCTTTTGCGCATCCTGAGATGAGTCCGCAAAGCTCGCAGGCTGCGCTCGCTGCGCTCAACGGCGTGCGCCCCGTTCTGGCCCATTTCGATAAACCACGCTCCGCGGAAGATCTCGCCGCCGACATCATCGATCTCTGGGCTGGCGCCGAAAGCGCGCTCCAGACGCTCGTCGGCAATTCCTCGCTCACCGGACAACAGCTGATTCGGGCGGCGCGTCAGGCGGAACTGGTAACGCTGGACCAGGCGCATGCGCTGTTGGAGTTTCTCGCCGCGCGCGACCGCGCCAACCGCACCAGCTACAAACCGACGCAGGGGGACGGGGATGCCGCGGTCGATGGATTCAAGTCGCTCGAGTCGGCGCTCGCTGGCTCAGCGACGGTGAAGCCCGCTGCGGCGGCGACTCCGGGTCCACCGGTTTATACTCCGCGCCAATCGCGTCCCGCGCAGCCATCGAAACCGTCAACGCCACCACCACCGCCGTCACCGTACGCACCCCGGTCAGCGGGCGGCGGATACCGACAACCTCCGGCTTACGCAGCTCGGAGCATGGCCGGGCCGCCGACGATAGAAATGCCGGGCTCCTTCGCGTCGGCGGAGGCGGCAGCCGGAGGTGGCAGTACCAGCGGAAGCGGCACCAAGCCGGCGGGCATAAGCGGCGGAGTTGGGCGCACCATGGTCCAGAACGCGCTCGCTGCGGCGGACTCGGGCGGGCGCGGTTTCCCTTGGCTATCGCTCCCGGCATGGATCGGGATCGCCGTCGTGGTCGTGCTGATTGTCGGTGGCTATCTGTTCTATGGGCGCCGATCCACCAGCAGCGGATTGACCGCTGGCATCGATGCCCTGAACAGTGGTCGCCGCGAAGCAGCGCGCGGCGAATTCGCCAAGGCGGTGAATGCCGATCCCAACGCACCGACTCCGCACGTCTTCCTCGCCAAGCTCGCGCGCGAAGAGGGCGACCTCGCCACCGCGCGGGCGCAACTTGACACCGCATTGAGGCTCGACTCGAAGAACGCGGCCGGTCTGCGCGAGATGGGACTCGTTCTCTTCGCAAGCCGTCAGTACGATCTCGCCCGCCGATTTTTCGTGCGCGCGGTCACAGCCAATCCGCAGGACCGCGCCTCGCAAGGCTACCTCGGTTGCACGATGATGCGGCTCAATCGCATAACGGAAGGAACGAGCTGGATCGGCAAAGCTGGCAATGGTCCGTGGCAAACGTGCCTGCAGCCAACGACGACGACCACCGCCCCGCCGCCCTTGTGATCGAATTCAAGAACGTCGGGAAGATTTACAAATCACTCCTCGGCAACTCTGTCAAAGCGGTCGAGGAGTTTTCGTTGATGGTCGTGGAGGGCGAAACGCTAGGCATCGCTGGACCAAACGGCGCCGGCAAGACCACCCTCATCGCGATGATGCTGGGCTATCTGCGTCCGACGACCGGGACGGTCGAGATCAACGGTTTGCCGGCGCGGCAGTACGTCGAGCGAAACGGAATCGGATACCTCTCGGAGCTAATCGCCATAAACCCGAAATGGCGCGCTGAGAACGCACTCGTGCGCTACGCGACGCTGGCCGGCATACCCTACTCGGAGATACCGAAACGGGTGAGCTACGTCATCGATCTGCTCGGCCTTGCCGAGCACCGCGACAAGAAAGTGAAGGCGCTGTCGAAAGGAAATCTGCAGCGGCTCGGTCTGGCGCAGGCGCTTCTGCGCGACGAGCAGATCCTAGTTCTCGACGAGCCGACTCACGGACTGGATCCGGTGTGGACGCAGCGCTTTCGCGACATTGTCGAGGAGCTGCGACGCCCCGACCGCACGATACTCATCGCCTCACACAACCTCGACGAGCTTCAGCGCCTGGCCGATCGCGTCGCGATAATCGATCGCGGACGACTGCAGCGCCTCGTGAGCACGGGCTACGAACACGCAGCCCCGGCGGCGACGCGATTCCGGGTGACGCTCGCTAGCGGCTACGATCTGTTTCGCTCGGTATTCCCCGGCGCGGAAGATGCCGGCCGGGGCGAGTACGATGTGACGGTGCAGAGCATCCAGGAGCTCAACGCTGCGCTTGCAGATTTGATCGGCAAGGGAGCGCTTGTCGCCAGCGTCGTCCCCCAGCGCTCGGTGTTAGAGCAGCAATTCAGGGAAGCCGTGGGAGAGTCGCAATGAACCGCTGGAGTCTGGCGAGATACTCGCTCTGGCAGGCCCGTGATTTCGCCATCGAGCGTGGAATTGCGATACTCCTCATCGGGTTCCTGTGGGGCTACGCATTCATCTCGCCCCTGCGGAGCACAATCGCATATCAAATAACCAATCGGGCCTCGCCGGTGTGGATCTTCACGCTCCAGATCGCGAGCGCGATCGTATCGCTGGCGGTTCTCATTGCGGTCAATGGCATTGTCTCGACCGATCGGAAGACGGGCTACTACCGGTTCCTGTTTTCGAAGCCCGTGAATCCGATTCTGTATTACACCCAGCTCTTCTTCGTTTACATGGCTGGTGTGGTGGCGTCCATGTTCGTGCTCTCGAGGATTCTCCAGACGATTCTGCCCACCTTCAGCATCGTCAATTACCTCCTTTATACCGCGCTTATTTATGTAGCGATGGGCGGAATCGGCTTTTTCCTCTCGGTGGCGACGCGCTATGACTGGCTGTCACTGGCGGCTGTCTGGCTGGGCGCGCGAATCCTGCGCACGATGTTCGGTGACGGGAACGACTGGCGCAGCAAGGCGGTACAGCTGCTGCCTCCGGTGCACAAGCTAGACGAAGTGGCAAACTCCTTGATCGGGACAGGAACCGCAAACGGTAACGATGTTCTCTGGCTACTCGGCTACGGGACGCTCTTCTTCGCGTTGGGGCTCGTCGTGCTGCGCTGGAGATCGCTGGCCGATTGAGAACTGGCCACTCAGCGGCGTAAATGATAACTGCAAAAGAACGGGTGCGAGCAGTCAGTGGCATAGATGTCAGTTTTCGGTTTACGACGTCCAGACTTCACTAAGCGCCATTCATGGCACAAGCAGTCGCTCGTACGCCGCCGAGGCAAGTCTGGGCGTCGTGAACGGAGATCTGACATCTACACTTCTGACCGCTCGCACCCGTTCAGTTGCAGTTTCCAGGTCTCGCACCCGTTCAGTTGCAGTTTCCAGATCTCGCACCCGTTCCGTTTAACCCGCCTTCATCAAGCACTTCTGCATCGGTAATGGACTCTAAGAGCATTCACCGCACCCTCCTCCCCAACGGCCTAACCGTCCTCATTCAAGAGGACCGATCCGCCCCCGTCGTCGCGATCGTCACGTACGTCAAAGCCGGTTACTTCGACGAGACGGACGAGGAGAACGGGCTCGCGCATGCGCTCGAGCACATGTTCTTCAAAGGCACCGGGAAGCGCGGGGTCGGAGACATCGCCAAGGAGACCAAGGCGAGCGGCGGATACCTGAACGCCCACACGATCTACGACACCACGACCTACTACACGGTGTTGCCATCGTCGGGATTCGAGAAGGGGCTGGAGATTCAGGCCGACGCGTACGCGAATTCGGTGATAGATGCGCGCGAGCTCGCGAAAGAGATGGAGGTCATCATCCAGGAGGCGAAGCGGAAGTCCGATAATCCCTCCGCCGTCGCGACCGAGACGCTGTACGAGCTGCTCCACGATGCGCACCGCATGCGACGCTGGCGGATTGGGCGGGAGCCGGGCCTTCGCGCGTTCACGCGCGACATGATGAATCGTTTCTACCGCAACTTCTATCGTCCGAGCAACACGATCCTCAGTATCTCGGGTGATGTCGACCCCTTGGACGCACTGCGTCGCGTCCAGGAGCTGTATGGAGAATTGAAATCCGGCGACCCGGTGCGAGATCCGGGGCCGCCGGAGCCGAAGCACGATGACTTCCGCTATCGCGAGTTCTCTGGCGACATCGCCCAGAGCCAGCTGGCGTTCGGTTGGCGAACTCCGGGCACTCTGGATCCGGATACGGCGGTGCTCGACGTAGCGGCCTCCGTGCTGGCAAATGGACGCGCATCTCGATTGTACCGTGCGGTTCGCGAAAAGAAGCTCGCCTCCTCCATCACCGCCTACGATTACACACCGACTGAACTGGGTATTTTCGTGATACACGCCGAGACGGAACCTGAAAACACCGCCGAAGCGGCACGGGTGATCTGGGATCAGCTGCACCAGCTACGCGTCGGGTCGATCGAGGACGACGAGATCACTCGAGTCCGTCGCATCTTCGAGGCGCGCTGGGTGCGACGGCTCGAGACAGCGGAAGGGCGTGCCAATTATCTCGCCGAATGGGAAGCGCTGGGCGGCTGGCAGCTCGGGGACGAATACTTCAAGCGCTACACGTCTGCCTCGGCCGACGACATTCAGCGCGTCGTGCGGAAGTATCTGTCAGAGGAGCGGGCGGCGGCACTGGTCTATCGTCCGGAGAGCGCGCCCGTCGTCGCGCAGGACGCGGCCGACATGAAGCGAATTCTCGGCGAAGGCGGGTCGGAGCGTCTTCCAGCTATTCCGCGTAGTGCGCCGACGAGCGCGCCAGAGAAGAAGGGCGCCGAGACGGAGAAGGATGAAGCCGGTGTTTCCATTTTTCGCACCGCGGAGAGAGTTCCGATACTGGTGCGTAGAAAGCCCGGCACTCCGATCGCCAACATCGGCGTTTATATCGTGGGCGGAGCGGTAGAGGAAGAGCCCGAGCAGGCGGGTCTCACCCTGCTCACCGCACGAACGATGCTCAAGGGAACCACCACGCGCACCGCGGCGCAGATCGCCGAGGACGCGGAGATGCTCGGCGGATCCATTTCCGCAAGCGCGGGAAGCGACAGCTTTGGGTGGTCGCTGTCCGTACCCGTTACTCGCATTGCCGAGGCGATCGAGCTGCTGGGAGACGTGATACAGCGTCCGACGATTCCCGACGATGCGTTCGAGACCGAGAGGACGGTCGCGCTCTCCAACGTCGCGATGCTGCGCGACGACATGTACCGCTACCCAATGCGACTTGCGAATTCGGTTGCGTTCGCCGGACATCCCTACGGCACTCCTACCATGGGGACGGAGGAGTCGCTGCGCGCGATCTCGGCCGAGCACGCGAGAGAGTGGCATAAATCGCGGGTTCTCGAATCCGCGGCGGTCGTCGGAATCGTCGCGGACGTGGATCCCAAAGAGGCGGCCGATATGGTGGCCCGGCAGTTTGGCGTGGTCCAGCTGGAGAAAGCTCCAAAGGTTGGAAAGGCGCGTTGGCCCAAGAGCGTGAAGATTGCCGCCGAGTCGCGCGACAAGGCGCAGACGGCGATTGCGCTAGCCTTTCCAGCGCCAGCACGCCCCGACGAATCCCGCTTCGCCGCGAATCTCATCGCGACCGTCGCGAGCGGACTAGGGGGCCGGTTTTTCGACGAGCTGCGCGACCGGCAGTCGCTCGCGTACACCGTGCAGGCGGCGGTGAGCGAGAAACGACTAGCCGGGATGTTTGTTTCGTACATCGCGACGTCGCCGGAAAAAGAGGGTGTCGCTCGCGCGGGTCTCCTCGCCGAGTTCGCGAAGCTGCGCGACGCAACGGTGTCGGCCGACGAGCTGACCCGAGCCAAGGAGTACATGGTCGGCACACACGCGATCAGCCAGGAGAGCGGCGCCGCGCTGCTGGGCGAGATACTCGACGCCTGGATGTTCGGCAAAGGACTGCACGAGATTCTGGAGTACGATGACCGGATACGCGCGGTGACCGTTGATCAGATGCGAGATGTCGCGCAGAAGTACTTCGATCCTGAGATCCGGGTTGAGGGGATCGTTCGTGGGGTGGGGCGAACCGTGTAAACTCTCAACTGTTAACTGTGCGGGATGAACTGCAACTGAACGGGTGCGAGCTGGCAACTGCAACTGAACGGGTGCGAGACGTCAGTGACAGAGATGCCAGTTTGTTAGTTCACTACGCCCCGACTTATTTCTTTGGCGTTCAGGCGACTGCTAGTGCCCGCCACGCCAGTAGTAAAGTCAGGGGGTAGTGAACTAATTGCTGACAGCTACGCCACTGACGTCTCGCACCCGTTCAGTTGCAGTTGCCTTACTGCGTCCCCGGCCTCAACCCCTTTTCCGCCCGGAGTATCGCATCTGTCGCCGGCCTCAATCGCCCCCCCGCCGCGCGCAACCCTCGAACCGAGTTGTAATCCCCGCCCTCGTACACCACGAGTCCCTTGATCGAAACCTCCGCCGTGGCCCACGCCAGCACTCCCCAGATCGTACGCTGCTGGTTCTCCTCACCGTGCACCAACGGGAATCCGCCGGCGGCGAAAACCCAATGCTCCTTCGGTTTGGGGTACTGCCGCATCCAGCGTTGAGCGACGCGTAAGTGTGTGTCGAGAGACGTGGCTCCATCAAATCCCGCGAATAACGAGAAGCCGACCGCATCGATCGGAGAGCCTGGCCGCGCCGCCCACGCGTAGAGCGTGCTGTCGCGGGTCCCGTAGCTGCTCATCGGGACGCTGACCTTGATGCGCGGATAGATGTAATGCGCCACGCGCGACGCACGCGTGAAATAATCGATCCAGTACATTGGAGACTCTTCGCCAAGTATGCGCGTGCCTTCCTCCAGCGGATCGACGGCGGGGATCAGGTAATCGGGCTTCAGCCGTCTCGCGATTCGATCGATGTCTTTGAGGCGCGCAACCGTGTAAGTCTCGCGCGACTGCTTGAATTCTTCCTCCCCCTTCTTCGGGTAGCCGAGCGCGACGATCAGAAGCGTACTGTCGGCCCGCGCCTGCTCGATCGAGCGCGCGAGTGAGTCGAGGGCCACTCCGCGCGCGGCTTCCGGATCGATCACGACGCTGATCGCATCGACATCCAGCGTGTCGGCAAGTGCGAGATCGTACCTGATCGCCAATGGCGGCGGCCCGCTCCTCAAATCGGGGAAGATCTTTAGCCCGATGCGGAAATCTCCCTCGGGATGCTCCTGCAGCTGGTCGTGCTCGTGCGCCGCGTAGCTCCGAATGCCCGCATAGGCGCCCGGCAGCTCGACGACGACCAGCGCGGTCAGCGCGACTGCCGCTCCGGCGAGCGCAACGCGGGCTAGACGAGTGAAGCCCCACCGCGCCGGAAGCGACGGCGCGAATATCGGAACCTGGATGTAGATCGGATTCCAGAGAGCGGGCGTCCCGAAGAACGTTCCGAGCATGCTCGCCTGCGCCGCGTTGAGGGCGAGACCGAACTCCGGCGGCGAATGACCGCGCATGATGACGAACTTGGTCACCGCTACAGTGGCGATGATGATGTTGTAGACCAGCAGTGGGAGTCCGAACAGCGGAGTCACGAGCCGTCGCCCGAGGGCGTAGATCGCCTGCACCACGAACAAGAGCGCCGTGAACGGCCACAGCCACGACACTAGAATGATTGCTCGGCCATACAGAAGAGATTCCGCGGTATACGCGACTACGAGCGCGGGAACCAGGAGGAGACCGGCGAAGCCCGTGATCGCCTGAAAGCCGCGCGGGATACGCCGCAGCTTCGCGATTCTGCCCGCCATCAGGATGTCCCACGCGATCATCGCGACCGAGAGAGCGAGGTAAATCGCCCCGAGCAGCCTGTGCGAGGTCATCGAGCGAAGCTAGACACGCTCGCGCGCGCTGGCAAGCACTCCGACGCGGTCGTACTTTTCGCTCGCATGGGTCGTCGCGCTCTGCTCAATCTTCCAAATACGATGTCGCTGTCGCGAGTGGTTTTGGCGCTCGCATTCGTGCTCGTATCGGAACCGTGGGATCGAATCGCCCTCATCTCGGTCGCCGGATTGACGGATTTCATGGACGGCTGGCTCGCTCGCCACAAAAAATCAGAGAGCACGGCGGGCGCGCTCCTCGATCCGATCGCCGACCGCATCTTCGTCCTAGTCGCGATATCGACCTACCTCGTTGAAGGCCAGCTAACTACCGCGCAATATTTCGTCTTTCTCACGCGCGACCTGGCCACGGCTTTGGGATTCGTAGTCGCCAAAATTATTCCAACGCTTCGACCCGCCGTGTTCAGGGCGAGAATGCTAGGCAAGATTGTCACCGTCCTGCAGCTGATCACGCTGGTGGCCATCATACTGGTACCGGAGCTGACCCAGGTTCTGGTCCTGACGATCGGGGTCGTCTCGGCCGCATCGATCGTCGACTACACCATCGCCCTCTGGCGGGAACGCGCCCGTTCGAGCGCGGCCTGACCACGATTTATGCGAGCCGCGCAGTTGCTTCTTCGCATAACGCTTGGCCTGGTGCTGGCGCTATCCGCGACCGCCGCCGCGCAAGTCAACCAGCAGCAGCAGCAAGCTGAAGGAAGGCTGGATGCCATCGTCGCGCACACCGCCGGCGTCGAAGCTGGATTCGGCCTGAGCATTCCCACCGGGACCTACATGCGCTCAGGCCTGGTCGCTGGAATAGGTGCTGGCCGGCACGGCCTGGAAGGCCGGACCGATCTGATGTCGAGATTCAGCCTCGACCCGTTCCGGCAGAGTAACTGGGCGCCGTACGGGGGAGCCGGAATATCGGGCCGGTACCGCTCGAGGCTCGATGGCGCCTCTCGCGCCTACCTGCTGGTCTTCCTCGGCGTCGAAGGTCCGCTGCCACTGGGTCACACGTCGGGGATCGTACCGGCGTTCGAGGTTGGGCTTGGCGGCGGGGCGCGATTCGCCGTCATACTGCGACGCGGGATCAACGCGCGACGATGAACTGCCAACGGGAACCGCAATCGCAGTCAAGAAAAAAGGGCGCCTTTCGGCGCCCCTCGATCAAACTGCCTTTCTAACCTTGGGCGGTTGAGCGAATCGCTCTCCCAGCACCCTTAGCTCGCCTATCTCCGACGGCGCCAGCTCATGGTAGCGCTCCGCCAGGTAATCCATCGTGTTGTTGAACCAATCCTTCTGGTCTTCGGGCGCCGAGCCGACTACGCCGCAGCGCATGATCTGCTGGAACAGCTCGTCCCGGGCCTCCGCAAAGGGAGTTGCCGATCGGACTGGCTCCTTCCGGAATCTGTTTTTCTGAGTGTTCATCAATTCGGTTGGAGTAAAAACGTCTATGAAATCCTGAGCCTCAATCTACCGGTATTAGACACCATTTCATAGCAGAAAGGTTCATGCAGCAGCCCTTTTCTCGACGAAATCGAGCTGCAATTCAGAAGTTCATGCGGCAGCCCTTCTCGATGAAATGGAGCGGCAATTCGGAAGATTCATGCGGCAGCCCTTCTTTTGATGAAATCGAGCAGCAATTCCGAAAGATGCTCGGGGTTTTCCTCGGGAACGAGCCGCGCCACTCCCGCGAGCCTCACGAGTCGGGCCTCCGGGATGGCATTGACGAGCCTATCGGCGAGCTTTGGTTCGACCCACTTGTCCTCGTCGCCCCAGATGATGAGCGTCGGCGCCTTGATCTCTCCGTACTCGTCCTCGTCCAGATCAGCCTTGTTCACCGCGCTCGCCAGGGTAAGAAGGTGCTTGGCGCCATCCTTACCGACAAACGGAGCGAGGTAGCGCGCGATGAGCTTCATCGGCATGTGTTCCTGATCCGCGACGCTGCCCTTCAGCACGCCTTCCAGCAGAGGCGCAGCCCCCATCACTCCGCGAGTGAGACTGAACGCGAAGCGAGCCGTGCGCCGCTGCATCTGCGTTATCTCCTTCGCGGGCAGCTCCTCGAACGCGGGCGTGTTGATCAGCACCAGCTTCTCGACGCGATCCGGACGGTTTGCGGCCAGCTTCATCGCTACGTCGCCGCCAAGGTCCACGCCCACTATGACCGCGCGCGAGACGCGCAGCACCGTCATGGCGGCATCGAGATACTCAGCCTGGGCCGCGATTCCGAAGTCGGCGTCCAGGGGCCGGTCGGACTGACCATGCCCGAGCAGATCCACCGAGTACGCTGTGTGCCCCGCAGCCGTAATAGCTGGAGCGATCGCGCGCCACAGAAAATTGCACGTCCCGAATCCGTGCAGGAGAATGACGGCCGTTCCTCCATGCCCGTATCGCTCGACGTGCATCGCTCCCGGACCCACCGGAGCTCTCAAGACATCAGCTTGCATCTCTATACCCCTCTCTTAGCTTTCGCGTCACAGCGTATTCAGCCGTCAACGCACGAAATCGACCACGGAAAATGCCTCCAAACAACGAGCTACCGAGAGACAGGAACGCACCCCCGAAAAAGATCGTCAAGGACGTCCGTGCATCAAGTCGGCCAAAGGCGTTCCTCTGGGTACTCGGTCTCATCGCACTCGTCGGCGTCGCGGCGCTGGGATACGTCGCAAGTAAGCCCAAGTCTACCTCGGCTAACGTTCGTGATGTAGCCGATACGACCAATGCCGGACCCGCTCAGGGCTATCTGATAGGCAAGGTCGATGCCCCGGTGAAGATTCTCGAGTACGCCGATTTTGAGTGCCCCTCGTGCGGCGGATTCGCCACCGTGACCGAGCCCGACGTGAGAACCAGGATCATCGACCCGGGGCTCGCGAACCTCACCTACTACGATTTCCCGCTGACCCAGCACCGCAATACGCTGGCGGCATCGAACGCCGCGGCGTGCGCGGATGAGCAGGGCAAGTTCTGGCCGATGCACGACCGGATCTTTCAGGGGCAGGAAGAGTGGAACGGCGAGGCGACCGACGCTCCAAAGCCGTTCTTCAAGCGCTACGCCGGAGAGATCGGGCTCGACGTCGCCAAGTGGGAGAGCTGTTACGACGCGCGCAAATACCAGAAACGCATCAGCGCCAATCTCGCCGACGGGCTGAAGCGTGGGGTGAACTCCACCCCGACGTTCATCATCGGCAACAAGATGTACCCCGGGATGCGCAACTACGATGAGTTGAAGAAGCTCGTCGATTCTGTCGGGAAAACCGCGACGCCTCCCGTCGCGACGGTCGGCTCCACGGCACCAGCGCCGAAGAAGTGACGAAGCGGATGATCGTGGCCGCGCTCGCGCTGGCCGGGATCTTCATCAGCCTCTACCTCACGCTCTACAAGCTCGGCGTCATCGGCGAGCTGAGCTGCACCATCGGCTCCTGCGAAACCGTCAACACGAGCAAATGGTCGAGATTCCTTGGGCTGCCGGTTGCTGCCTGGGGACTGCTCTTTTACCTCGACGTGTTCCTGATCGCCCTGGTGGGAACGCTAGCTCGCTTCGAGAATGAGCCGGTCATCTCCCTCGTTCTCGTAGCCGAAGCCGCCGTCGGCGTGCTTTTCTCGGCGTGGCTGACGTACCTGGAGCTCGGGGTAATCCACGCGATTTGCATTTGGTGCGTCACGTCGGCCGTCATCGTGACGATCATTTTTCTGGTGAGCGTCGCGGATCTTCGGGAGGCACGCGGGGCAGGGAGCGAAACCGGGGCGACGGTATAGCCCGGGAAAGGCGAACTGAACGGGATCCGAGATCTGAGATGTAGAGATCTCAGGTGATAGTCAAAGCGCTACGACCACACTATGCGCGGGTCCAGTCACAATTAGCTCGCGTTAATGCCCTACGCCCCTCGCTTGATATCCTGGGAACGCGAAGCCTCGTCCAAGCGGAGCCGCGGCTTCTCGGCGGCAACGTCCTCCCCCTCCCGCTGCATTCGCCGCCGGAACGGCACCAAATCGCGTCCCAAATGGACCAGGGCCCGCGTCGCCACGGTGCTGGCCAGCGGCTCGGGAATCCCCATCACGCGAATGTAAGTGTCGATCGCTCGGTCGAACGAGAGATCTTCCGCCAGGGTGTCGACGAACATCAGCGCGTTGTCGACGTGACCACGAATGATCGTTTCTTCGGCACGCGCCTGCGAAAGGCGCAGCCGTCGCTCGGCGTTGGGATTGAGCTTGCGGCCGAAGATCGATTCAGGAAACAGATTGCGAAGGGCCATGCAGTCGTCCCTCGGTTGGATTATGTACTTTGATGTTAGGCACGGAGCGTACCAGTTGGTAGGTCTTGCCAGGCCACCAATTCCACCTCCCGCCGAGCTTGAGCAGCGCTGGCCCCACGGCAAGCCTCATAACTGTGGCGTCGACGAGAACGGCCACCGACAGCGCGAAGCCGAGGATCTTGATCAGCACGAAATCGCCCAAGGTAAATGCGGCGAAAACGGCGATCATGATCGCCGCCGCGCTGCTGATGAGGCCGCCCGTGCGCCCCAGGCCTTCGACGATTGCATCGTCGTCGCTCATCCCAGCCGCTCTCGCTTCGGCGATCCGCGCCACAAGGAAGACCTCGTAATCCATGCTGAGGCCAAACACGACGCAGAATACGATTAGCGGGATAGCCGGGAACGTTCCGCCAAGCGCCGCCTCGAGGCCGAGCGCGCGGATTCCGTGCCCGTCCTGGAAGACCAGCACCACGGCCCCGAACGCGACCGCGACGGAGAAGAGATTCAACGCAATTGCCTTGATCGCGATCAGCGCCGATCGGAACCCAATTAGGAGCGATACGAGGGTTACCACGACCACCACGAGCACGATCGACTTGAAGTGGCCGAGCGTGGATGCTTCGTAGTCGACGTTCAGCGCGGGCAGACCTCCTACCTCTACGAGGCCCCCCGGCAAGCCGGGTAGAGATCCCGGTGCAAGGGATCTGAGGTCGCGAACGATCTCTCCGGCACCGCGAACCCCTAGGAAGGATCTCCATCAGTGCCATTCGCCCGTCCGCGGTGACCATTGAGCCACGAACCTCGGGTGGAATCGCAGCCAGCACGTCCAGATTCGGAGTGGTCAGACCAGTGACAGTCGTTAGCGAGCGTACGCGGGATACGCGCGGATCTGCCGCCAACTTCTCGCTCGCGCGGCGCAGGGCTGCCCAACCTGCCGGTGAGTCCCAGGTGGTTTCCTTCGGAAATTCGATGACGACGCGCACGGCGTTGACGATTCCACTGGTTCGCATGCCGGATAGCGTTCTGAGGGCGCGCGATGATTCCATGTCGCGCGGCAGCCAGTCTCCCCGCGGCAGATCACTGGTGAGCCTTGTCGTTTGAATAGCGATCGCGCCCAGCGGAGCGCTGGCGAGCAGCAGGACGGCCAGCGGGTGCGCGCACACGAACCGTCCCCACCGGCGCCAGCGCTCAGACGCCACGCCGAGCGATGGTCCGCGGATTCTTCCGGCATTGATTCGCGCGCCCATCAGCGAGAGGATGGCCGGCAGCAGCGACGTTGCGAGCAGCACCGCGACCGAGATCACGAGCAGTCCGCCGACGGCGATCGAACGAATTTCGTTGACCGGAACGATCAGCAGCGCCGAGAATGCGATCGCGACCGACGCTCCGGAGAGCGCGATCGTGTGTCCCGCTTTCCTG
>WNFA01002800.1_pt1 | contig 14445 bp, 15 predicted proteins | sample 5400481 | NCBI WGS metagenome assembly WNFA01 (sample SAMN13153340, study PRJNA577476) | soil metagenome | isolation source: 120 cm saprolite under Douglas fir tree site 2 hole 1 replicate 2 | place: USA:California | collected 2015-04-18 | reverse complement strand
ACCTGGTCGGGAGCTCCTTGAAAAGCGTGAAGGGCGGCGGCTGCAAAACAGCAATCCAGGATGATGATACGTCGCAGATGACGTGCCTCTTCCTTCAGGGTATAGGCCAGAGCCTTTACCCCTAGCCCGGAAGCAAGTAGGTTTCCCCCCGTGGAGCGAATCGCCAGGTAGTAATCGTGGTCGTCTCCCGCGAAGCCTCCATGTCCGATAAAATAGAGCAAGAGATCTCTCCCCGCACTGCCCCGAGCCGTCATGTCAGCCAGACGTTGCTTAAGGAACTGTTCGATCTTTAGATCCAGCTCACCAGCACCTTTCTCTGAGTCGAAGAGATAGAGCAGATTCTCGGTAGGGAGCCCGAATGGCTGGGGATTACAAAAGTAATCTCTCACCCCTTGTGCTGCATTGGCAAACGCTTTGGCAGACGCTTCCGAACTTTGGAATTGAGGTGAGGACGGCCATTCGCTCGCCCCAAGCAGGATAAGCAAGGTCGTTTGTGGAGAGGGATCTTTTACTTCCATAGAAACCATCTCCTTACTGCTTGTTGAGCGCCAGTTGCGCTAACTCTCCTGCCTTTTTGCTCGTGATGTTTTGAACCACAATCTCTCCGTCCGGTCTCTTGACTGTTATGGAAGCGCGATTGCGCAGCGCAAGCCAATTACCGATCGCCGTAATAACAGCTCCTGCCGCTGGCGTTCCCAAGAGAAGAACGAGCGTGGCCCCAAAATCTTGCGTACGAGGATCATCACGTCTGCGATGGACTTCGACGTCAGGCGAAGCATCAAGGAGAGCTTGTCTAAGTTCCTCAGCATAGCGGTTGGCATCGGCGGCTGAGACGTCATCAAAGGTGATGATGTACATCTGCTCATCCATAATAACTTTCCTTTCAAACTGATAAGGCCTGGTGTAAATGTCAAAGTCAGGAATCAGTGCGGTCATTTCTTGACCGGTCAAGGTTTGCAGAGATACAGACGCAAATATCGATTCTTGCCTGTTTTCTTGCTTTGGAATGTGCCCGTTACATATTGCCATCTTGCTCCTGGCATCTGTCAATGACGTGTGCTTGAAAAGGAGTTTGTGAATGGTATTGCTCTGTTTCTATTCTACCTTTTGGTAGGGTGTTTTGGCAATACTGTTAATCTTTCAATGCAAATTTGTTGAAAGTCTATCTAGAATTCCGTGCGGAAATTTGATGACGAGAGTTCTTGGTGCTCTCTTGGTAGATGTGTTATAATGCTTCTCAGTGGTAGTAAGTACCTGTCTCAGTGATAGCTCATTAGCAGGTCCCACGGGTTGCGCAACGAGATGCACTTTTCAACGAAGTGCCTCCAGACCATGTTTCGTTGCATTCGTTACATCTCTGGGAAAGCAGCACTTTCCCATCATTGTCACCAGAGCAGCGGTGTTGTTTACACCGTTGGTGAGGCCGATTCATGCAAGGTGGTAATCTCGTTGCGCAACTCGTGGGAATGTGGATGGACTTCCTATCAATCCAAGCGCAATCGGCTTAATCTGCTCCAAGCTAGGATTTTCTCCCAAGCCATGTTTCTGATATAGCCGAGCCGTCCAGTCGTCTTGTGGTGCAGGCATATTTTCTCCTGTTCTGGCTTTCACATAATGAGCAATGTTAGTTGCTCCTGCTAATACTTGCTAATAGTAGTTCGGTAGGAAAGCGGAAAGGCATAGAAGTATCCCTATGACATCAAGTAATAAGCCGACTCTATATAATTTTCTGACTCTGGCTTGTATAAACAGCCCGATGGCTGCAATGATGAAACCTAAGATTACTCGTCCGCCTTTTGTGCCAAGCACTATATAGACTATTTCCACAAATTCACTCCTTTGCTGTTTGTCCTAAAGCCGCACCTGTCCACAAGAAAGAGTCTTTCTTGCTTCCATGTTGAGCTAGGCCAAGCATGGGAGTAAAACCTGAGCAGTATAGCAAAACACTGCTTGCTTGTCAAACTACAGGTCTATAGTCGTCCTTTTCAACAGACTGCTTTATTTGCCAGCGATGTTCTCATCGGGGTCGCCAAGGAGTTCTTTGATCTTGTGAAGTAATTCAGACCGATGAAACGGTTTCCGCAGATAGCCAGCAACGCCAAGCTGATCTACTTCTTCTGGTGTGTGCTTCAGAACCGTGAACAGGAGAATGGGGATCGTGGCGTTGCGCATGTCTCAGCTACATACAATGCTAACCATTTAGATGCCACCCTTGTCATTGCCAATGTGAAGTGGCTGTTTGCTGAGTTTTTAAGGTTGGGTTGGAAGAAAGATCGCAACGAGGTAGCCGAAATTATTGAGGCGATTGTACAGTTAGAGCATCCATTAATCCATGAGTTAGATGGCCGTCCCCTTGTACTCAGTAATAGCTTCAATGCTGCTGAAGAAATGCTTGTACTCCTCCAGCATTCACCAGGCGGCTGTCTGACAAGGACTCAGCTTAAGGATTATCACCAGAAAAGTACATCGGCTGTAAATAAGGCAATCAATGACTTATGCGAAAGTCGGGACATCCGTCTCAACGGCTTGGGCGATGTATTTATTACACCGCTCGGAGAGAAGCATATACACGAGGTCATTAACACCAAAGCTCCCTCCACTGTCGGAATAAAGGGTAAGCCATAGGGACAATTGTAATGGTGGGTAAAACTGTACAAACAGGGAAAAACTCCCATGTTTATGAATAAAAGCAGGGGTGTAGAGGGAGGTAGTCTTGAGGTCAGGTTATAAAAACAGCGTTTCCGATGCTTTAATCCGGTTGCCTTCTACGACAATCAGGCCGTTGTTTCGTAGGATACTCAGATAGCGGCCAAAGGCTCCGCCTCGTGGTGTCAGTGCTGTTTTGTAGGCTATTTCCTCCCTGGTGACTGGCTGGGGATATATTGCTGTCAGCACATCGAATATTCGTCGTGTGCCTCCGGATAAGTTGCCTTTCCACATCTCGATCACCTTTTCAGAAGTTTTCGGCTGCTCCGGCGTCGTGCCTGCTTCTTGAAGTCCTTGGTGGGTGAGGCGTATCTGATGACCGTCTATGGCGATGAATCCCTGCTTCTTCAGCAGGGAAAGATACCGTATATAGGCTCCTCCACGTACAGAAAGCCGCGCAAGGGTTGCCAGTTGAGCTTTAGTAAATACCATCGGATGGCGGGCTGCAAGAACCGCCAAGATGCGAGCTGCTCCGCCGGTAAGTTCACCGTCTATTCGTTTAAGAGTTGGGAATGGCTGTTTTGGTATAGCAGGTGGTAGGGGAGTGCGGTTCTCAAGAAGGGCGTTAGGCATTGGTTCCTCTAGCACATTGGCTATGGTGACGACAATATCTCGTAACACCTGTTGGAGTCGAGTGTTTCTGTTCTCAAGTCCCTGTTTCTCCTGGTCAAAGAGGTGTTGTTGACGCTGTAAAGCAGTTTTGATTGCGGTATCAATCTCTGTTGAAGGAACGGAAATTTCCGTTCCTTGATGCCTCTGTGCGAGCTGCCGTTTTAGGATAGCGATCTGCTGTTGCAATGCCCCAACAGTTTTTGCCTCTTCCTCTGCCTCCTGGGGCAAATCTTTGAGTGATTCTAAAATAGCGCGTATTTTGGCTGTCGGGGGAATGGGCGTTGCCATGATTCGTGATCCGGCTTTGGGATGAGAGGTTTGCACCTCGCCTATTTTCACTTTCGTGACTACTGGCGAAATGGCCGCGCCAAAGGCGAAAAATTCACCGGCTGCAAGATTACGAAGTGCTAATACCCGCTCTTTTGAGCTAAAACCTAGCTCTTCACCGGCTCGTTTCATATCAACGTCAAGGCCGGTTCTGCCAATCAGTTTATTGTTACATTCTGCGGCTGCATCTTTATGCAATTTTGAGAGCCTTTGGGTTGCTAGGATCGCGCAATATCCGCGTTTTCTGCCAAGCGTTGCTAAATCAATAATGGCACTGCTGGCTTCTGATTGTTCCTTTTCCGGACAGAATTTATGCGCTTCATCAATCACTACCAGGCAGGGATGCCATAATGCTTTAGGTGCTTGTATCATGCTTTCTAAGAACAATCGAACAAAGTGTTTCCGGTCCTGGTAGTGCAGTTCATAGAGGTCAATGATTGCTGAAACATTGAGTTCCAAGAGACGTTGTGCTAAGAGACCTGCGCTACGTGGATCGGCTGGGGTATCGCCGTCTTTACCGGCAAGGACATAATCATACTTTTCTCGAAGGGTGGCAAATTCGCCCTCCAAGTCAATAACGATTTGCTGCACATGTCCGTGAGACTCCTCAAGGATACGACGCAGTAACCACGATTTGCCGCCGCCGCTATTTGCCTGTACCAGTAGGCGGGTGTCAAGAAGGGTTGGCAAATCAATGCTGATCGATTGGTTCAGAAATATGGTTTTCTGCTGAGTATGGTCGGTCATAGGGGCAGGTGGATTATACCAAACTGCTGAGTACAGGGGGAGGGGACAATTAGCTTAATACGGCGGTAGCCGTTCCTTTTCGAGGTTACTTAAAGGTAGCAGCAAGCTTAGTGAGAATATCTGAAAATGCACTGCTGTTGATAACGAGAATATCCAACCGTATGAATGTCTCCAAATTATTTGAAGCCAGTATTGCTGCTAAGTCTTGCGGTGCATGTTGAAGAAAACGAGGCAAAGGATACTCCTAAAGCAAGTACGGAAATTCTTGGATTGTTACTTTGTCATAAGGTATTTCGCCACTAGCGGCGTTTACATCAGCAGCATTAAAGCTGCAATGGAAGAGCTTCGCTGTTGTTACAATGGCTGGCAAGAATAACTGCCTTTTATAAGGCAGAGGGTAAGATGGGTCTTGTTTGTTTTTGAGAGCAGTACTAAATACATTTGCCTCATGGATTATGGCTTGAGTTGCCAGGGCAACTTGTTGACATGCTTCATTAATAGCGTTATTGGAAGTTCTTGTTAATAGATCGGGTCTTTTCCCCGCCTTTTTGTAGTCTAAGTAAGAGCTACGTGTTTCACGTGCTTCGTCTGTACAGACATATACAATATCATTCCATCCATTCTTCACAACTTGTATATCCCAACCATAATTGGGAGGCAGCCTGGGTATATTTTCCATTTGCGTGATAAATGGTGATCCACCATGTCGAAATTGTGCGGTCTGCCTATGGCTGAAGAAAATCCAGTTCGCCAGTTCTGGATTATGTTTCTTACACTCAATAGGGAGCGAGAGAATAGTATCTTCTTTCTTAAACTCTGCCCAAATATCAAGCGTGCTTGCTTCACCTGCAAACGGCCCGTTTCGAGGAGGGAACTCAACAGGATAGTTGGCATGCTTAACATTCCATCCTGGTGTCTGAACAATAACGTGCTGACACCAGCGTTCAAAGAATGTACCATGAATATTAAGTGCATGAACAATATGCTCATGCTCTGTATTCGGTGCTGTGCTCATGGGCTTTGTTATATGGTAACTGAAGCTATTTGTCAACGCTAATGTATCGGTTTAGCATGATGGTACTAGCGTTCTATAACAGTCTGCTCCTCAATATGTAGGCCAGGTAGCCGCGTGGTGGTTGGGCTTTCAACTCCCTGAAGAACACCCCTAGCGAAGGATATACTCAGTTTCTCATTTCTTCAAGAGCTTTACGGATACCTATAGCAACATCCAGAAAAGCTTGGTCACGGTTGGGCCAAGTGGTTACAGGTTTCCCATCCCTTGGTAGTGCTTCGAGCTTGCCGAATGGAGCAGTATGCCAGTCGGATGGACGAAGAATGATCGGAATGACACGAGCCTCTTTACGCTCATGTCGCTCTAATGCACGTTTCATCTCAACATCATAACAATACTCTGAAGCCAGAAAGTCTGGACTTACAAGGAGGAGAATAATATCGGCTGTATTTAAGTGTTCGTCAATCACATTTGCCCATTCTTGACCTGCGCCAATCTTGTGATCATGCCAATTAGCGATGCGACCTTGTTGCTTTAAATGGCTTAATTGTGTCTCCAGTTTTTTCCTCAGTTTTTCATCTTTATGAGCATAGGAGTAAAAAACTTCCATTGTCCTGTTAGGGTTAGGCTTAGGAATGACTAACTCTGCCACTTGCGTCTTCTCTTGCTCTCGGAGCAGTACCTTATCGAGTCCTTCCGGCTGCTTTCTTCCCTGCTCAGACTCGTTTTCCATGTTATCCGCCTGTTGCGGCAATTGTAGGGGAATCTGGTGACTATTATTTGTATCAATCCTTACAATTTGACCTTTTGCTATGCGAACTAAGGTGTCAATAATAGCCTCTGCCATCTCAGGATCAGTTACGGAATAGAAACCATTTCCTGCCTTTCTGTTTAAGTCGAGGTATATCCCATCGACATATAATGGCACTACTGTACTGCCGACCTGCCTTTCAACAGTTCTGCCCTGTCTTTTAATACTCATGACAGAGTTCCATAAAATTTCAGTACCGCCTGCTTCTGATAGAAATCGTAGTTTCTTGTTTGTGGCAATGAGCCGTCCTGATATAATCTGAGTAGATGTCTTATCTACTTTATGATATCGGGCTGATGTCAGCAGGTAACACGTTTCATCAGACCCTAAACGTATGTCTTGTATTCGCTCTTGAGAAACAATAGGGAGCTTGCCCCTATAGATATTGAGAAAGCTTATCTGTCTTAAAACAGAGTAAGCTTCGGTATCTGAAACAGCAAGCATGCGTTGAAGTTGGCGAATATAACTTTCTGCTTGGTCCGTTATCTGGCCTTGATCGATTATGGCATCAAGGACACGATCTAATAAGTAGAGTGCATCTTCACGTATGAATTTTAATGCTTCGTCTAAATCAATGTGGTCATTAGCGGCTATCTCCGCAAGATACTGAATTTGTTTGTGGGTAAACAGCCCATCAGTTGAAAGCTGAAGAAAAGCCTCTCGAAAACGTATGAGTGCCTGCCGAACGGCTGTATCACAATTTTTACAGCGTTCCTTTTGCCAGTTGAAAGTAAACAGCGAGCTAATCAAGCCAACATCAATACCACAACGCTTACAGACTGCCATTGATATAGCTCCATCAATTTCCTTAAGGAAGGTGAGTCTCCGACCCCGTATACTGCCTTGATCGTTAATGTCAAAGTCAGTTATTCGATATATTTGCGCTTAGACCTAAATCCTCAGCCTCATAACTATGGTTAAAAGTTAGTTCATCACCCTTCAAAGCCTCAACATATTCGCTCAGTTTCATGTCTCCAAGTATATCAGTAGATGCAAGGGATAGAACGTTGCTGTCACCAGCCGCGTTGGACTTACTTCACTTTAACGTAGCGATATAACGTTGTTCGTGAGATGTTGAATGTTTTGCAAATAGCAACTATTTCATTTGTTTTATCATCATACAGTTGTTGTGCCATTTCTTGTTGCTTTGGTGTCAGTGCTTTTCGTCTGCCTCCAATTCGTCCTCTGGCTCTGGCTGCTTGCAGTCCTGCATTTGTTCGTTCTCTAATAATATCCCGTTCAAACTCAGCAAGAGCGCCAAAGATGTGAAAGATGAGTTTTCCTCCGGATGTAGTGGTGTCAATATTCTCGGTGATGCTTTTAAAGCCAATTTTTCTGTTATTGAGGTCGGTTACGGTTTCAATAAGGTGTTTGAGCGTTCGACCTAATCGATCCAGTCGCCATACAACTAAAGTATCTCCGGCTCTGAGAAACTGTAGTGCTTCATCAAGCCCCTTTCTCTCTGTTGCTGCTCCGCTTGTCATATCGGTGAAGATTTCAGTGCATCCTATCTTTTCTAATGCATCTTTTTGGAGGTTGAGGTGCTGGTCTTGGGTGGAAACTCGTGCATAACCGATAAGCATATATCATAGTGTACAGGAATTAAAATCAGAAGATCGCCAGTTGTCCGTTTTTCTTTTGCTGCTGGCGTTGGAAATGGAGTCCCAGGACTGCTTTGTACATCACCCTGGCAAGTAGAAACACCTGGTCTACTTCTTTCTCTTTAGGAACTCGGCCTAATTCGTCATGAAGTGCAACGGCTATTTTTGCCTTGAGGAGTTTCTTCTTCTGGTCTGATGTGGGCATACTTCATTTGTATCAAAACTCATCTACATTGTCAAGTAGTGAAACTATGATTATGAGATGGGTTTAGAGACGACTTAGTACGCTTCTGGCCTTAATTATGAGGAGAAATTATGAAATGTCCCAAAAACCCTCGTTTATGAGACAGGCGCTGGCCTTAGCGGATAAATTCACACGAAACTCGGTGAAGTGAAGATCGACGTTTTTTTCTCAATTACTACCGGAAAGTCTACTCCAACTCAATTGCCATTGTCTTTGCCATCATCCCTTGACAATAGTAGGTTATAACTCCTTGAATTTTTTTCGTTTTATCCCTTCGTTTATAACGCACGCCACCCAAATAACGCATAATAGCATTCGGATGGATAACATTACTATAGTTGTCGTAACTAATGGTCGGATTACCATCGTTTAACTCAGTTACATTTCTAATCTCAAATCCCAATATACCAATAAGTTCGATATTGTCATCAAATTGGCATAAAAATCCAACGTGTTGCGCTGTCCACCTTCCTTCGTTTGTGAATGAGAATTTAACTACTCTCATTTCCGGGTCATCACCAGGAAAATTACCAGAGTCGGTATGTATTACTAATAATGGCTTTTGTCGTCGGCCAAACATATCTTCAAGGTCAAAGTGTTCAAGACGGTAAAAACCTTCTGTGCTCCTTTTGTAATATTCTCTTTCTGCAAGCATTGCTCTATGCGGGGTTTTATCGCTTTGAGGTATGAGGCATTTGACAAACCCAATCTGCTCAGAGGCATCGGTAGGTATTTTCTCAATCAAGACATTGTCTACGAAAGGCTGTACGGTGTTAAGCAGGCTTGACTTCAAGCTTCTTATAAAGCCGTCAACATCTGTTACCGGTTTCAGGCTCCTCGCGGACTCATCTCTTTTATACGTTTCCACTCCCCAAATTAAAATACCGCCATCCGAATTAGCAAAACCTGACAATGCTCGCGAAAAGTTGAACTTATCATCATCCTCCAATTGAGCATGCCGTCTATCATGCTTTTGCTTGAACTCTAAATACAAGTCTTCCTTTACGTGATCCGTAATCATTCGTTTAAGGTCATCTTCTGATTTTATTGAATGAAAGTATGAAGTTAGATCGTTGGACTGCATTTTCAACTGTCTCCTCATAAATTGTGGTAGGCTCATGGCACTTGGTTGCAGCAGCGCTGGTAAGGGTATCACCCCTTATATTTGCGAGCAGTATAGCACTCTTGAGTTAGGTTTGCCAGTGACTTGGAACGGGAGTACAAGCCAATGAGAAAGAAGGTTATCTTAATGAAGGCGTTGAACGGACGGGTCGCACATTTGATGACTTCTGCCGTGGGGAAGGTGCCTCTTATAATACCACAATCTCCTTCTCATACAGCGTAGGCAAGTACGTCTGCCTGAGCCGAAACTTTGTTCCGTGATTATGGCCTGATCTGGCATCAAAGTCTATCAGTATGGTTGCCTTCTCTATGGCCTGTAAAAACCCTTCAAAACTGAACCGTTGCAGCATCATGATTTTTTTGTAGTTGTAAAACTCACGCGCTCCGTCTTTCCTCACGTCAGCCTGCACATAAAAGCAGTTTAAGAGTTTGGTTCCTGCCTTATGTTCTAGATCATCGAAACCCCAGTAGGGCTGCGGGTGTAATTCTCCTAATCCGACTCGCTCTTTTACCTGTTGTAACCATGCAGCATGTTTGAGTGCGACTTTTGCAGCATTGAACGAGATGAGCACTTTTCGCTCCGGACGATCTATTTTTACCATAAACCCTCTATCACTAGAGGCTGCTCCGTGTATGGTCTGACGAAAGCTCATTTCTGCTGCTGTGTACCTTTTTCCGGCTTCTTGATGTAACCAGCCATATTTCGGCAAAAGCACCTGGGGGACAAAACGGATCGCACGCGGGGAGGGTTCAGAATGAAAGAGCGTTGTCAGCGATGTTGTATTGATGCGTTGCGTTTTTAGTTCCCACTCTGCGGCGTTGGGAATAGGCAGATTATTTTCTTTGATCTCTAAGAGGTCTTCGAGCGTATTGCCGATGCCGCCAACGTTGCCATGTCGTGCATTCGGTATCCACCCTTGTTTAGCAATGGCTTTTAGCTTCTCAATCAGTGATTGCTTGGTATAGAGTTTCACATTAGGCTGCAAACAACGGCTTTTGCGTATGCGTAAAAAGCGGTTTGGTTTGCATGCGGATGGTGCGAGCCAGGCGGTCATCTGCCATTTTGCAGTACTCTGGGGAAATGTCTATGCCGATAAAATCACGGCCTAGTGCTCTTGCTGCTACTGCTGTTGTTCCTGACCCCATAAACGGGTCTAAAATTCGGCGGGTATTCGTGGAAGAGATAATCCGGTCAATAAGAGCAACCGGAAACGGTGCCGGATGAGGATTGTTCATGTCCTGTGTAAACTCCCATACGTCGCCGTAAGCATTGGCTTTGGGAGCAAGTTTGAACTTCGGTTTAGCAATCAGGTAGATCACTTCATAGGTAGGAAGAAAATAGCCACGATTAAAGTTGATCCCGCCGCTTCGGTGCCAAATAATGATCTGTCTGACAGGAAAGCCTTTGACAATATCCTGCCGATCTTGTAAGAGGCCAGCTTGCACGCGCCATTTGTGGTTATAAAATATGGCTCCATCATCGGTAAGCACACGCATCATCTGTTTCAAGCACTTGCGTTGCCATTTCACGTACACATCGTGGGGAAGTGCATCGCTGTGATGTGAGTACCCTTTCTGCAAGGCTGCGTTTGCCCATTTGCCGCCGCGTCCATCTTTCATACCATTGCCAGTTGAGTTTTTGAGGTTGTAGGGGGGAGAGGTGACAACTAAATCAATACTGTTGTCAGGAATAGACCTCATCACTTGGAGCACATCGCCACAGATATTTTTATTGATAAAGTCTTGGGGGAATTGCATACGATATCGCTGAGTATAGCAAGCGTTCGGTAAAAAGGGAAGAGATTAACTTGCTGTCAGCAATCGGTGTTTTCTCTGATTCTGCATGAACCGTTTATAATTCTCCCGTCGCCTCTGCATCACTGCCTCCAATACTTTCCGGCGCTGCTCTTTGGTTTCTTTGACTGCCTGGCGTATTCGCTCCTCGTCTGAGGTTAATAGGGGAAGGGGAGTATCTTGGTGGGTGATGAATGTACCGTATTCGCTCATAACTGGCCGGAGTATAGTGCTGCGGCTGGGGAAAGTAAAGCATGAAAAACCTCTCGTCGTAGGTGGGAGCTTCGCTGAGGCAGCGTAAGGTTTATAGCGACTCTAAAAGCTGCTGATAACGACGCAAGGCCAAGTATAATATGACCGCCTACTCAGGCTGTGCTATAATGGACGCTATAAATTCTGGTCAGTGAGCATCATATTTAGTGATAAAGTGAATTGTGCTGTATGAAAAAAGGGTTCATATTAAACCTCCTTTTTCGGCGCCGCTCACATAGTCTCAATGAGGCGTCCCCACCGAAAGCTGTTAGCACTAACGTGGATACGACACTAAAAGCAGAGAGCATTCTTCTCGAAGAGTTCCATCGTGCAAACATTACTACTTATCAAGTTAGCGATGAAATATCTAGCACCTTTAATTTCTACCTAGTGGCGACAGGTCTTGTCGCTACTGGAATACCTGCAATAGTAGGCTTCCTAGCTCATAACACTGATGCTACGCTCTACTCAAAAAGCCAAGGCAGTACAAATGAGTTATTCCTCGTACTAATAATAGGCTTCATGGTGATACTTGGCATTGCTAATTACTCTTTCTCTATGAGATTTGATGAGCTAACTAAAGAATACGATCAAAACGTTGCTATCATGGAAAAAGTCAAAAAATTTTACATCGACCATCTTAAATTACAAATTGACCTTGAGCAAATTCTTTCTGAAACAGAGAGAGATAGGAAAATGAACCGCGTCCCAGTCCATATTAGAGTTATAACGGCTGTGTCCGGCAGTTTTTATCTTTCATTTTCAGCTTATATCTTTAGCGAATTCTTGATAAATTCTGTGTACAATTATTTTAACTTTAACAGAGACATTTACTGGATTACAGTTTTTCAGTTAATAATTTCAGCTTTTGTATTTTCAATTGTATTCACTAGATATGGACAATTATATTCTATTACTCTATTAAATCGGCGTAAAATGGGTTTTTTTGGACAACGCCCCCAAAAGGTAAAATAGACCCCTTAATCCAGGCCTAAAAGAAACAAAACAAAACAAAACCCATCCCCCTACCAAGAGCAGGGGAATGGGTACGTCTCATATGGCACTTGCAGCTTCCCTGTATTCTTTAAGCGCCTGGGTATCCAGTTGGTAATAGAGATACTTGCGATATCTCTCTGCATTGACAAGTCTTGCATGACGCAGTCTTGCCAGATGGTAGGAAATAACGCCATAACTAATCTCCAGCACGTCTGCAATCTCGAACACACACAACCTCCGGTCATTGTACTTTTCCAAGAGCTTAATAATCCGTTGCCTGGTCGGATGACGTAGAACCGCAAGGCTTTGTGCCTGGGTTTCTGCCTTGGCTTTGGTTAGGTCAATGGTGAAGTTGCGTAGTGGTTCACCCCTGCGGGTAATACTCTCTTCCATGTTTCCTCTCCTGAGAAACACACATGCGTGGTCACACGCGCCTAACAATAGAAAAGCTAAAGACAACAGAGATAAAACAGGGGAGGGCAGGTCTGCCGCTTTACCATGTCGCTTTAGCTCATTGAGTATATAAAGACTGAAACAGAAAAACAAATTGCTGAGGTTAAGGGATGAAGATGAAGGATGGGAAATTGATAGAAGGTATGAAAAGCGCCTGAGACCAAAACAGCGAGGCGTTGCCAGAGGATTGATCGATCATGGCTCTCTTTGCCTGATCTCAGGCGTGAGAAAAAAACTTACCACAATGGAAAGGCACTTCCACCTATTTGCTCTTAAACAGGCTTCTTACTTGCCACAGTTGTAAGGGAAGGCTTACAAGAGAGCAAGTCAGATTTCTGCCTACTCGCAGATTGACTAGGTGTTCCTGCTCGTCATTTTGTAAACACTCCTCAGCATAGAAAAAGATGGCACGTATTGCAAGTGAGAATAGACAGAGATGATGGGCTATTCGAGTATTGTTGGTGTATTGTTGGTATTTCTGACTAGAAAACAGATTAGAATGCTGCTTTCTAGTCTCTTTGCTCCTCTTTCAGAGGAGTTTTTTTAAGGGGGGAAGGGCGGTGGGGAGTGGCTGGTGCGCTTCGCCAAAATCGTTGTTTTGCCAGCCACTCCCCACCGCCTCCTGTTGAATGAGTACGGGTGTGGTGACAACGTTTAGCGTGTTGCTCAACGATGTTTTGTGCGGTATCGCGCTGCGGCATTCCCCCCTGCTTCTGCGGAAGCACCCTCCTTGCCTTTCACGATGCTATTTATAGTCACCTTGACAGGCGACAGATAGCGAAAACGAAATGTATCCAAACATTGACAAACAGAAATCCATGTGAGGTGAATCTGATTGCGATGGGAAACTGTCGCGGGAGGAGGTGAGGTACAATGAAGTACAGGGTCACATTTTCGGTGACGGATACCTATCCAACATCCGAGATAGAGGCAAAAGATCGAAACGAAGCGGTCAAGCTCTATCAAGAGATGTGGGAGCAAGGAAAACTTGCTGACACAGGTGTCCAGAAAGATGCTCGCTATAGCGTGGTGAGCGTCTGGAAACCGAAAAGGTAGTTGATCTACCTACCGTCCATTCTAACAAAGTGGACGGGAGCAGGTCAACTCGACCTGGAAGGGAGGTGAAGTCATGTGGAAGAGAAGACAAATAAACGGTGGTATCCGTATGAGGAAGATGGCTGTTTCTACAGACTTGAAGGTGGTGTTCTGATGCAGTGCCCGATGCTCGTTGATGGAACACGAGAGAAAATGAAGTGTGAAGTCGATTGGGATCGAGGCATATCTGAAGAACAGTTACCCCGAATGCAAGAAATAGCCCGTGAGCTTCAGGAGAAGCCGTGACCTACCAACTGCTGGGTATCCTAGCATACTCAGCAGGAGTAGATCAACTGGCAAAAAGAGCATGGTACGTAAGTCGTACTTTTCGGAATTACTCTACCTACAAAGTGAGTACTCCACATTTCAACGCTTTCGCACATAAAACATGCTCAAGATGCCAATCACCTCTCACACCTCCAAACATTGTAGTTTACTCGCTTTCCAGAAGTGGAAACGGGTAAACTACACAACCCGGTATTTGAAGGCCCCCAGCAATGTAGCTGGGGGTTTTCCTTTGCCTGCTCGTATCCCTTGTCAAGGCCGGTGGAATCACGAGCCGATTTGGAATTGGCCACCCTGGTGAAACGAACTCCAAAGAACAAAATCCATGAGTGCCGGCGGGCAAACGCCGACGAAACTGCGCCGGGATCAGGTGATCCCAACGCCGACG
>WNFA01002797.1_pt1 | contig 14460 bp, 16 predicted proteins | sample 5400481 | NCBI WGS metagenome assembly WNFA01 (sample SAMN13153340, study PRJNA577476) | soil metagenome | isolation source: 120 cm saprolite under Douglas fir tree site 2 hole 1 replicate 2 | place: USA:California | collected 2015-04-18 | reverse complement strand
TTCAACTGAGGCTCCTTTCCTCCACCGGAATTACCCGGTTTCATCGGTCATACGAGCCTCTCCGCCATCCCAAACGGCCCGGCCTGTCTCTCGCGAGTTGCCAGTTGATCCACACCGCGATCACCGCTGGGACTTCCCGTGTTGCGCATGGTCCCCATTGCGTACATGCCGTCGCCAATACCTCGGCAGGTCGGATGGATCTTGTTCGCTCGTACAATTCCATTCGCTTCGGCCTTCCCACGAAACCGGGGCGGGTCGGCTCCTGCATCACTATTTTCGGGGCCTGCTTAGCGTTCACTCACGTTACGGCCTACACGCTCGCCGAGTCGCCTTAGCGACCCTCTGCACCAGAGGCTTCAGCAGTCTCGTTGCCTCCACCGCTGCTCTGATTGCTACCGGGTGGAGCGAACCAGTTCCCGGGCGGGTATACCCCGGGTATACCCCCGCTGTCGACCAGCGCCTTCACGGCGCACCCGGTTTCCCCGTCAACCGCCAACAATCGGCACCGAGTACCTAGCACAAGACTCGGCAGCTCTAGGCAGCCGGATGTTTGGTTCTCCAACTTGTCGTTGTCTCGTACCTATATGCCAGGCAAAGTACCATGGCTTCATCCCAGGGCTTGCCCACCATTTGTAGTCCCAGAGGGAGACCATTGCTGTCAAAACCGGATGGAATGCTCATGGCCGGCAGACCATAGTAGTTGGCAAATACGGTGTTTTTGGGCGAGAGTGCCTGGGGTTGGCACCTGCGTCTCGAATCGCCGGAACTGTGGACGTCGTGGTTGGCAGCAGGATCTTGCTCGCCCTCAAGGATGCCCTTGGGGTTGATAAGGCCGTAGGTGCCTTTGAAACCCACTACGCCACAGCATGCCGCGGGTAATCGGCAAGATCCAATAGCGTCCGCCATTTTCGCGCTCGCACTGGGGATTGGTGCGTCCACCGTCGTCTTCAGCGTTGTCTATGACGGCCTGATCAACCCATTTCCCTACAAGGACGCTAACGGAATCTCCATCTTCCAGATTCACGACGTGGAGCGAGCGGGCAACCGCGGCCGTGCCGCCTTTTCGTTTCCCGAATTCCTCGATTATCGCGAGCAAAACCACGTCTTCATGGACATGGTGGGTACAGCTTACACGGACGTCCTTTATTCCTCCAACGGAGGAGCCCAGCAATTGCAGGGCGCCTACGTCACGACGAACACGTTTCCCTTTCTTGGCGTCAAGCCGCTGCTCGGCCGATGGATTACCGATGATGACGGCAAGCCCGGCGCGCCGCCCGTATTTGTCATGAGTTTCAGCTTTTGGAAAGAGCAATTCAACGGTGACCCGAACGCGCCTCCGATAGAGCACTGACGTGACTCGGGGTCAATCGGAGGTCGATAGCGACGTAACCGATTCACGCCCAGAACCGGACTTGAACACACGGTGCTCGTGCATGCGCCTTGCCGCTTCGCGCTTCCGATACAACTTCTGGGGGTTGAGCGGGCACTGTCCGGCAACGTTCTAATGCGTAAATCGGACAGGTACGATTTCCACGGTTTCGAAGTCCACCCCCGGGCGTAGGGCCGAAACATGGGGTTCGGATCTCTCATCCCCTCATCCCGGCAGCCGTTGACTTGGGTCTGTGCGTGGCCTAGTATCCGCGGTGGACCCGACAGCGAGGAATGACTGGATGAGCGATTGGGTACACATACAAGAAGATTCCGCGGAGCAGTTGATGCAGCTGCATCACTTTTCGATTGTGAAGCAGACGGCGGGCGGTAACGTAACGTTTGCGATCACCGTGAAGGAGTTTGCCGCACCGCCTCCCGGGCAGCGATTGCGGTTTTATGCAGAGGCAGACAAGGCGGTGAATCAGAAGACGGCTTCGTTTGTGCCGTGCGGGTGGGGGACTTCGATTTTTTCAGCGCTTGGGGATTGCGTGCGGCTGATCCGGCAGTTTCCGTATGAGGGCAAGGAGCGCGCAGGGTCGTGATCCTTGACTTTACAAAACGGACTCTGCAACCAGGTATGACAGCACTCGAGATGCGGGGCAGCATACACTGTGGACCCGAATGCGCGAGGCTGGAGCGAGAAGTGGAGGGGATGATCGCGGCGCGCCAGACGCAAGTGATTTTTGACATGGCAGGCGTGACGCATGCCGACAGTGCAGCGATTGGTGCGATCGTAAGATGCTTGACGAAGCTGAAGAGTGCAGGCGGCGCGCTCCGGATAGCCGCGGCACATCCGATGATTGAATATAGCCTGAAATTGACAAAGGTAGACATCCTGATCGAGATATTTCCCACGGTGGCTCAGGCAGCGAAGGGATTTTCGGCGCCGGATGAAAGCGCCGGTCGGCAAGTCTGACATTTTCGAGGGTCGTATGTCGGCTAGCACCCGTCAACATGGCAACGGGACAGACACCGCAGTCGATCGCTATGGTGCCGTCTGTGATTGGCCTTTGCTTTACCATTCGCATAGATGTCCATCCTAATTCAAGAACAGTAGGCGATGTGTAATTAGCGTACGCGGATCAAGGGGATCAAGGGATGATTGAAGGACGGATCCGACCATGAATCCTGTAGACTGAGAAGTCTTTCTTGTCCACGGTGAATATTTTCCGGATACCTTCTCGCTCGGCAATCCGGACAAGCGCTGCGTCTGCCAGATCCATCGGACGATCGGCATATTTGCGCAGAAGTTCACGGATGCGAGGCAAGTCGCCCAAGCCAAGCGGCAGCAGCTCCACCGCCTTCCTAACCAACATCTCCCATAAGGCTTCCTGGGCCGCCGGCAGATCGTTTAGCAGGTACATCGCTTCCGTTAGCGGCGGCCACACCGTTGCCAGAGGTTCTTGCAAACTCTTAAGAGTCGACACGCATTGCTCATGGTATTGATCATCGGCATCCACGAGAGCCACGAGAGGCCCCGCATCCACCAAGATCACCGGGAGCCCCGTCGGCTCTTTAGCAGGACAGCAAACTGACGGCCCGCTCCCGCCGAGCGTTTTCGGTTTCCGCCGTGGACAACTCCAATCAAATCCGAAACCATTTCATAAGGCGATCCGGCTGGTTCCTGTTCTTCGATCCATGTCTCGATCGCCTGGCGAATCACCTCCGACGCGGACACTTGCTTGCGGCGCGCAATGCGGGCGATACGCTGCCTAGTTTCCTTATCCACCCTCAATGTCACTGGAGATGGCATAACATTACCTCGGATTATTAGCTTACTGTATTACGAACTGTAATACAAGAAGCTTGTGGGAGAGAGGAGAGTGGGGTGGTGTTTCTCCCCTGGGCCGTGCCGCAGAACCAGGCACTGCCCTAAGGATCTCGACCCCGTCCGGGACAGCCTCCGTTCGAACCCGCGCTTCCAAGAGCTGCCGCGCCACCTCGGCCTTCCCAATCAGCGGGACTTTTCTTCCGGTCTCATCGAGGTGGTAAATGGGAACTACAAAAAAATCACGTAGAGTTTCCCACGACCACATGCAATTCACGACCACATGCAATCTGGCCCAATCCCACCAATTTACAGATGAAGAATTACAGGCGAAGTTTTTTTGCGGCTTCCGTCTAAGTAGTTATTGAAAACGATGGTAGGCCCCTGGGGACTCGAACCCCAGACCTCTACCGTGTCAAGGTGGCAAGGATAGGTATTAGAACAACTTACAAAACTGCGGGGACTGCCAAAGTACGCGGAAGTTCATCTAAGACATACTTTTTGTGGGTTGGGTTGTGGGTTGGAAATCCGAGAACGGAGTGCGGCTATTCGACCGAGAGCGCCGTTCCCTATCCCGGTCACATAGTTCGATCAATATACAGTTGAACCGCAAGAAGTTGAGCCGCGATGAGGGTAACGGCCCATCAGAGGTGTCCGTCGATTTTGGCAACCATGCGAATGCGGCCATGACAAATCCATCCACAACGTTGACCTCGCCGTAGGCACAGGTGCCCGTAAGATTGCCTGCGGACACATTATTTCTACCAGATCGTCGAAAGCTGCTTGCAGCTGCGAATCTTCGCGTCTTTGGTCACCAACGCGATTCCCTCGGCCAGTGCCGTCGCACCAATTAGGCGGTCGCACGGGTCGCTCGAGTAGTCTGCCGGAAGCTGGTTGGCGAGTACGGCAACCTTTGCTGTCAGCGGACGAATCGCCACTCTTGAAGAGACTTCTTCGACATAGGCTTCGACGGTTCCCGTGATCTCAACGCGACCATGACTGGCAAGCCAGGCCAGTTCCCACAACGTAATCGCAGAAATGGCGATGCCGCCAGACCGGGAAGCCCTGCGGATGGCCCGGCTGGCCTGTTTGGACAATTTTGCCGGTTCAGTCGAAAGCCAAACCAATACATGGGTATCGAGCAAAATCACCGTTTCGTGACCTCCCACTCCACGGGAATCGGAGATTCGATATCTCCGACGATTTTGACTCTTCCTGCCATGAATCCGAAGATCTCGTTGTTCTCTGCTTCAGCCGGGACAACCTTGACGACCGGCGCTCCACGTTTGGTGACGACGACCGGCTCTCCTGTCGCTTGCACCTGTTTCATGACGGTAAGGCAATGTGCTTTGAACGCACCCGCTGGCATCTCTTTCATGGGCTTCTCCTTTTATCCATGGTCATTTTATCATGACCAAGATGGAGATTCCAGAAGATTAGATTTGCAGGGTGAAATTACAAATGAGAAATTCACAGTGAACCGAAGTACGTAGTTGTACAGCGGAATGGTGAGTTGTGGCGGACCCATTAAGGTTGGCATCCGGCTTAAACCTGGTCAGCGATTCGGCTTCCACAACTTCCGGCACAGCCTTGCGACTTTTCTGATTAACACGAGCAAAGACGTTAAGACAATTCAGGGCTTGCATCGACATTCCGAGCCGAGCACCACTCTTGATCTCTATTCGCAAGCGATTGATGAGTCTAAACTGGCGGCCCGGAGGGACATGGCTCTAGCAATCACAGGCAACCAGACGCAAGTAAATTAGAATATAGCGAGCCGAAGCTGCTGTTGACGCAAAATACTTCCAAAAGCACTCAAGGCGAAGTCCTACGGTGGGTGCGATAACAGAAACCCTGCGGACTGTCGGCGTTCGCTCACCCAAGTCCCTCAGAAAGATCAGGTGTAAAATGGGTAAGACATGGTCGCGGATCCGGCCCAACCCAAAAACGGCCCGCATCTTGCTCGGCACTGTTCGCTCTCCCCATACTCTCATCTCTGATACTGCCCTTGTTCCCGTCTTATGAGGGCCTTCCCCATGACTTTGGACCATCAGTTTTTCTTCTTCCGGCGATACTGCTTGTTGAATTTCCAATCCCGGGAATTCTCGCTTTGGTGATCGTTTTCGGCTCCATCTTCCTTTGGGAGTGGTGCCGCAAGAGCCTTTCGGTCGCTTGGCTTGCTTGCTGGGTTTGGTTCTGCTTCACTGACTTCGTGGCCCAATATTCTGCGCCCCTCTGGTACCACCGTGCCGCCGATTGGGGTTACACCTTTGCCTTTGAGCGATCATGGCCTGTCGCTGGGATTATTGGGGCACTCTTCTTTCCGGTCGGATTTCTTCTCGCAAGAATTGCCTTTGAACCGAAGGATTCCATCAAAGCATACTGAGAGGGATCCAAGAAGCAGGACGATTCGCCTGGGCGCAAACAGCCCAATTTACAGGTGAAGTTTCTCTGGGATTCCGAAGAAAACTCTCTAGAGTATTGAAAACGATGGTAGGCCCGTGGGGACTCGAACCCCAGACCTCTACCGTGTCAAAGGGCCGTGGTCACGTACTGTGCGGGCAGTTCACGCCGCTTACTCCAGAAGTAGATGGCGAAGGCGATGGTGACCAGTCCTGAGGATTCCTATTGGAAAATCGTTGAGCCGAAGAGTTAACAGAACTTACAGCCCGAAAACATACAGCACGCGGTCGGCGGTAATGGCCACATATTGATGCCCGTCCACGGTGAAAGAGATGGGATTCGAGCTGATTGAGCCTCCGGTCTGAAAATCCCACAACGGTTTTCCCGTGTGCGCATCCAGTGCATAGAAATTCCCCTCATCCGTACCGGAGAACACAAGCCCTCCGGCCGTGGACAACACACTCGCACCCGCCGGCGAGTGTAGGTTGAACTCCCAGCGCATCTCCCCTGTTCTGGCGTTGAGTGCGCGAATCGCTCCCGAGGCATCGTCTGCAGGCAATTCATTCTCCCCGCCGCCCGCGTAGAACATTCCTTCTTTGTATTCGGCGTCCCGCTTAAAGTAGACTGCGCCAACCTCGCGCACCGCAACGTAAAGCAAATCCGTCTGCGGATTGTACGAAGGGCTGAACCAAATCGTCGCTCCGTTCAGGTTCGGCCAAATCAGCGCACCCTTCTCCGTCGGTTCGGAATCGGGCGCCCGGATGGGCCGGCCCTTAGCGTCCAGCCCGTGCGCCCATGTCTGTTTTGCGTAGGCCCGCCCGACAAGGAATTCACCCGTGCTGCGATCCAAAACGTAGTAAAACGCATTCCGATTGGCAATCGTCACCAGCTTGCGCTGGCGGCCGCCGATCTCCCCGTTAAACAGCACCGGGACATGCGTCGCGTCCCAATCGTGCGTATCGTGCGGCGTAAATTGAAAGTACCAGCGGAGTCGCCCCGTGTCTCCGTCCAGAGCAACCAACGAGCAGGTGAACAGGTTGTCTCCGGGCCGGACGTCTCCGTTCCAATCCGGACCAGGATTTCCCACTCCCCAATAGACGAGCTTCAGGTCGGGGTCATACGATCCCGTCACCCACGTCGCCCCGCCGCCCGTCTTCCAACTCTCACCGCTCCACGTCTCGTGCCCCGCTTCGCCGGGACCCGGAATCGTCCAGAAACGCCACGCTTGTTTGCCCGTCTCTGCGTCATAGGCGTCAACAAACCCACGTATTCCCGTCTCCCCTCCGCTGATGCCGACCACGACCTTGCCCGCGATTGCCAGCGGCGCCATCGTCATGCTGTAACCGGACTTGTAATCCGCCACCTTGGTTGCCCAGCGCTCGATGCCGCTTTTCAAATCGAGCGCCACCAAGTAACAATCCAGTGTCGCCACGAAAAGCTTGTCGTCGAGCACCGCCGGACCTCTGCTCGTGCGCGGGAAGCCGATGTTTCGATAATCCGCAGGGATCGGGCGCCTCCAAACCCAGAGCGTGCGCCCCGTGCGTGCATCCAGCGCCGAGGCCACATTCGGTCCCGTCACGTACAGAATCCCATCCACGGCGATCGGGGAGACTTCGCGCGGCCCGGAGCTGAATTGAAGGGCCCATTTGACTTTCAGGCCGCTTACGTTCGCCGTCGTGATCTCCGCGAGCGGCGAATACCGGTGTCCCTGGTAATTTCGCGAGTACGTCAGCCAGTTACCCGGCTCTTTATCCGCATTCACAATGCGTTCGTAAGGCACTTGCCCAAACGCAGGTGCGGTAAGCAAAAGGAGAACGCCTATCCGTTTCATGGTTTCCCCCGCAGTGAGGCCAGATACGCGACCAGGTCCTGGAGTTCCGCCATGCTGAAAATCTGCTCGTAAGACGGCATGGGAGTTTCGCCGCGCAGTTTGTGCAACTCTTTCAACTCCTGCTTACGTAAGCTGTGAAACCCACCCGAGCTGTCCTTGATCTGGATCGAGAAAGTGTCCTCGTTCACGCGGATTCCACGCAAGGTCTCGCCTGACGCCGGCGTTGCCTCCACCCACAAGAATCCCTCAGGTAGATGCGCCGATGGCTTGACCAGGCACTCCCGAAGATACTCCACGCTGCGCCGCGCGCCCACTTCTGTCAGTTCCGGCCCGAAGCCCCTGCCCTCCCCCGCGACGATGTGGCAGTTGGCGCAGCCGCCCTTGCCGTAAACGCGCGCTCCTCGCGTCGCGTCTCCGGGGACAGGCTCCGCCGGAATCGTGCCGAGCGAGCGAACATAAGCAACCACGTTCTTCACATCCTTTTCGGCCAAATACCAGGCTTCCGGCATCTCCGGAGGTATGCCGTTCTCAATCAAGGATTTCAACGCCGCATCGTCCGGCGCGTGCTCCAGATGAACCCGGTTCAGATTGGGTCCTCGCCCTCCGCCCTTTCCTTCGATTCCATGGCACACTGCGCAGTGCAGTTCGAACAGCTTCTTGCCCGCCGCGGCATCGGGCATCTTGTCTTGCGCAGGATGTTCTACCGCAAGTTTGGCTGTCCTATCCTCCTGCGGGAGCCCGTTCGTCTCGGGCGAACCTCCGGCGCAGAGGGGCACAGAGCAACGAAGAGCGGTGAGAGCCACGGCAAAAAGAATTGCCGCTCGGATGGCCATGGTCGTCTCCTGGCAAATCCTCTGGAGGAATCGATCGCTGCCGGTGAAGCCTATCCTCGCGTAGTTATGCTGTCAAATTGATCACCCGCCGGAACTAACAAAGACGCCCCGCGCCCGCATCTGAGTGGTGGCTCTCTAGCCTTCAGAGGGACTCCGAGATCCTCGGGTCGTCGGCGGGGGTATTCACGCTGAAAACCGGGAATCGCTCCCGAGGTTGCCCAGAAGGACATCGCGCTCGCGATCACAAGTAACCGGACGCAGGACGACCACTTTACAGGTGAAGAATTACAGGTGAAGTTTCTCTCGGATTCCGAAGAAAACTCTCTAAAGTATTGAAAACGATGGTAGGCCCGTGGGGACTCGAACCCCAGACCTCTACCGTGTCAAGGCAAGGATAGGTTTTACAATAACTTACAAGACCGCGGGGACTGCCAAAATACGCGGAAGTCGTGCAAGACACACTTTTTGTGGGTTGGCTTGTGGGTTGGAAATCCGGGAACGAAATGTGCGGCTATTCGACGCAGAGATTCGCGTGTAGGTTGCCGTACTATATCTTTCGGCATTGGAGAAATACGCCCAACCAATTGATGCCCGCGAGCTGGCGGCGCAGAGGGACATCGCTCTCGCAATCGCGGGCATCAGCAGCAGGCCGGATAATTCAGGGCGAAGGTTCCTGGGTGAATTTGTAGGATGCTAATCATTCGCAAATCCAAGCGGTCTTTTCCTTTCGATATTTAACGAGGAATCGCCCTTCAAGATGCTGTCCGCCGAATTCCACAGCGTATTTTCCTGAAACACGTTTGTCGTTTGGGTCCCCTTTATCCAGCCAGATTCTTGCGTGGGTGGCCGCTTCACATTTTCTTGAGGATAGACATCGTTCCGCATGCACGTCTTCCCAAACCTCTTGCGGGCGGTAATTCCACCAAGGAAGAGCGTAATGGCGCATATTCAAATTGAGTTTCTGCTCAGAAGGTAGGCCATCAACATTGGACAAATAAAAGGAGGCCCCGTCGCAGTGTGGCGTAAACCACCCGGAAGCATTCTTCGCCGCCAACAACGTTGATGGATAGACTTGAAGCAGAAGAGCCAGAAAAACAAGCGGAAGCAAAAGCACGTTGAGGCGTATATCCGAGAGTGGTGCAAAATTCATGCTCCCAGTCTAACGACCACTGTCGAGCACATGACATGTTGATGGTAATGAGTTGCGTTTCAGTTACCGTAAAACGCTACACATCTGCAGGCAGTGAAATGATTCGGAGGCTGTAGATTCTCTCTACCCCTCAATACTGTTCACTTAAGGAATTGTGGGGCTTGGGGTTTGGTGGAACTTCGCTATAACCGAAGGCGACGTTTCTCCTCTCGGTCCACAAGTCCGGCTCGAGGAAATGCGGGCGAAACGGATGCCGGCGCGCTTCGATCTCCTCGAACCCCGTTTTTCTGGCCCGCAGCGCACTTGTCTGACAAGCCGACTAAGCGCGCAAGTGGACAGTCGGATTTGTAAACGCCCTGGCTTGCTGCAGGTAATGTCGAGAACGCTTCGGTGCAATGAGAATCTCGCACAGGCCAAGGGCACTTCCACGCATAGCGCGTTTTACAGGTCCCGCTGCTGGAAATGATAGATGGCGACGATCAGCGCTACGAACAAATAGACGATAGCGTAACCCACCATTGCAGCGCTCGGCGCGGAAGCATTCGAAAACGGACTGAATTGGAGAGCCCGAGTGAAGGAGGACTGCATTTCGAAAGAAGCCCGTCGCCAAACGGATTCGCTGGGCATGATGAGGCTAGACACAACGCCGACGGTGACAAGACGCGGGCTGCCGGTCATGGCGCCGATCTGTTCGATCCAGCCGCCAAGGAAGGCCACTCCGTGAAGGCCCAGGACCATGACGCCGTTCGTGAGTGTAGAAAACCGCGTACCACATGCGAAGGTGACCGTCAGAAGCAGTAAGCATTCCAAGAAAACCAGAAGTGCGCCGCTGAGGATATGGTGCGGAAGCACGCCCCCGACGAAGTACCCCACCGCCGCGACGCCGCCGACCATGGCGGCCACATATGCAGCGACCATGCCAGCGAAACCCAACCACTTACCCATCAAGACCTCCCAACGAGAGATCGGCTTTGTAGCGATGGCCTGGAACGTGCCGGAAGCCATCTCACCCGAGAGTGTATCCACGGAAGTTAGGATCGTCATGACTACGGCCAGCAGATCAACGGCGTAGAACCCGACCTGCAGCATGGCAGCTTCCAGTTGATAACGAACGAAAGGCGGCAAAGACTGACGCGTGAGGTCTTTGATCTGAAAATGCATCCCGGTGCCGAAAAGCGCAAGAAACGTTGAGCCTGCCAGGAGCGCCGTCCAAAGGATCTTCCTTCGTGCCGCCTCGCGGAAAGTAACACCTGCCATGATCCAGGCGCCCATCAAAGTCCCCGATCCTCACCCATGATTTTGAGGAAGAGATCTTCCAGCGAGAGCCGCTCGGGCGTGAATTCAAAGACGTCGCATCCCGATGCGACCAGATAGCGGAGAATGTCGGGAAGAACCGAGGTCGAGTGAGTAGCAAGGGTTAGGCGCTCGCCGTCAAGCCGTGCGGACGTGCTCCATTGGGACAGCCCCGCAACTGCTTCCGCGGTAAGGTTGCGCGCCCGGGCGATGAGGTGGACTTCACCGTCGGGAAACGCTCGCAGGTCGCGGCTGGCAACAACCTCACCTTCCTTGATGAAGACTACTCGGTCGCAAGTGATTTCAATTTCGCTTAGGATGTGGGAATTCAAAAAGACTGTAGCTCCGCGGTCACGCTGGACGCGAATCACGTCGCGGACGAGCCGGCGGCCCATGGGATCGAGGCCCGATGTCGGCTCGTCGAGAAAGATCAGCTCCGGCTCGTGAATCAAGGCTTGAGCCAATCCGATGCGCTGGAGCATGCCTTTGGAAAAATCGCGCAGGCGCTTTTCTCGATGAGGAGTCAACCCCACCAGATCGAGAAGAGCAGGAACACGTTCGCGGAGCCGCGCCGCAGCCATTCCGCAGAGCCGTCCGTGGAGTTTCAGGAGTTCGGATGCGGTCAGCCAAGTGTAGAAACGAAAATCCTCCGGCAGAAAGCCGATTTTCCCGCGGACGTCTACATCGTCCGAGGGCACTCCGAGAACGAAAGCTTGACCGCTGCTGGGTTTCACGAGTCCCAGTAGTATCTTAATGGAAGTGCTTTTCCCGGCGCCGTTCGGGCCAAGGAATCCGAAGACTTCACCACGGCGCACCGCCAGAGAAAGATTGCTTACGGCAATCTTAGTTCCAAACACCTTGCGCAAGTCCAGCGTTTGAATGGCGAGGCTGCCCGCTTGATCCAGGTGCTCCTCCGGCGTCAGTCGAGTGAATTCGCCAGCGTCACCGCTTTGCTGGAGTCCCCCTGACCGGCGAGACAATAGATGATGCCATTCTTCACCCAAATCAATACATAGCCAGGCCTACGGCCGGAATCCTTGATGAGCGTGCCTTGCGCGCCGTTCACTTCTACCAGACTGTAAGAGCCTACGAAGCGCGGAATCGGGAGAACGAGTGTCGATTTCCAATCGATGGTTTGGCAGAGCTCTCGGGCCTGAGTGGCGCTCATTCCTGCAAGCTGAAAACCGATTTCAGCGAGTTGCTGGATGTTGAGATCGGACGGGAGGTTGACGAGCGGGCTCGGAGCTTCTTGCATAGCCAAGCAATTGCTCCATCTAGTTGATTCGCGCTGCTGGTCTTCTTCTCCGATCCCATGCGGACAATCGCCATATTCCAACCGAACGGAACGTGGAATCTGGATAGAAACCATTGCGCCGTCCAACGTTGCGGGCAGGAGGAGGTCCGGGCGGCCGGATTGGTCGAAGATGTCCTGTAGCCGCGCACGGTCAATCGTCATGTGGAAGGAGTGTTCCCCCTCAACGGTGAATGAGGGCGCGTCCGCGCGTGCACCAAGGAGGCGTACTTGGAACCCGGCTAGCTGGCTTGCGTCTGCCGCAGTCGCGAAATGTTGAGGTTTTTCATCCACCGTGACCACAACTTTGTCCGAGACCATCTGACTGAGCATTTGCTGCAACGGGCGATTGCCGTCAAGGGATGAAAAATCCAAGCGCACGGGCTGCACTCTCTCTATCCGCAAGGTAGCGAGAAACCGCTGAGCCAAGCTACGTCCGGAGGGGAACGCCAGGCTGCAGAGAACGAACCCAGTGGCGACCGCGGTGACCCAAACCGGGCGCCAGCGCCTGGCGAAGAGACGCGCGACAAAAGGGACATGTTCTTCCCCGGCACCGTGCCGTGTTTTGAAAAGCGAAAGGGCAATCTGAGGATCGACACTCATTACGGAAGTGGAAACGTCGAGCGAGAGAAGATGTCTCTGCACACGTCCGGACACGGCGACCATTTCCTGAAGACGATTCCCACACTGCGCACAAATCGCGAGGTGCTTCTCGATTTCCGGACGCTCGAGCGGATCCAATTCACCATCGTGATAAGCACGCAACAGACTTTCCGAAACACAATTCATAGACCCTCCTCTCGACCATAAAGTTCCCGATAACGTTGCTCGAATGCTCCCTCTGCGCGAACCAGGAGTGTTCCCACCGAACCGGGCTCAATGGCCAACGAGTCTGCCAACTCCTTGTAGGTGTGGCCGAATGCCCGCAAGAGCAACAGTTGCGCCTGGGCTGGTTTCAGCTCTGCGAGCACTGTGCGGACCCGCTGCTGTCTTTCCGTTCTCAAAGCCTGATCGAAGGCATTTTCAGCAATTTGGTTCTTGTTTTCAGCTCGGGCCGCTTCCTGTTCGTAGCGGTTTCTCCGAGCCAAGGAGCGCAGGGCGTCAATACCGAGGTTCGTCGCGGTTCGGTAAAGCCAGCCGGGCACATTGCCACCGGAATCCTGTGCCAATGGCCGGCGATAGAGCTTCAGAAAAACCTCGTTAGCCAAATCCTCGGCTCGGGCATGGTCCCCGAGCATGCGTCGAAGAATAGCGACGATGCGGGCGTAATGCGCCAGGAAGAGATCTTCGAAGTGTTCGCGCGTGGAACCCCTGCCGGTCACATTGGGCTCCCGGGTCTTCGGCCTCGTTGCAGCAAACCCTTCTACCACATCCTGAAGCAAAGCCAGCCTCCTGGTCTCTACTGGTTAAACGTTTGACATCGCCAAAATGTGACAAGCCGCAGAGGCAGCGTGTGCACTGGCCCGACGCAAGCAGAGGTCCGCAGATGCCTCTGTGCCCACACCGCGAAGAAAGCGAGGGAATCTTCGCGCAGGTTGTCTACGCCTGGCCTGACTTTCGCCGTTCCTCCAAACCCCCATTTCGAGTTGCCTTTGCCCTTCAGGACATCGTTACTTCCGCTGCAAAGCAATTATCTGGTCGCCATGCCACCAAGGAACGACCCGAATCTTCCGCGTGCGCTTGTCCGCGGTCGTTGAGGAGCCACCATTCCTTCTGCACTGCATCCGCGGTGCAGGAGGACAAAATGCAACGTGGAAGTTTGATCAGAAAGAATCGCAAACAGGGTCCGGATGTCTGGCAGTTTCGGTGGTCGGAAAGGGGTCCGGAAGGCAGACGAGTCTACCGTAAGAGAGTTATCGGAACGGTGGAGCAATATCCCTCTGAAGATGCTGCCCGCCGCGCGGTTGTTGGCCTAGTCTCGGAAATCAATTCGAGCGATCGGAGAATACGTTCTAACGCAATGACTGTCGCTCAACTCTGCGATCATTTCGAGCAACGCGAACTGACGCGCGACAATACTTGGCGCAGTTATGCGACTAAAAGGTCCTATCATGCCTATCTGAAGCGATGGATTGTTCCTCATTGGGGAGAACATGAGCTTTTCCAAATCAGAACGGTGGAAGTCGAGTCTTGGCTTCATCGTTTGCCGCTGGCCAAGAGCAGCTGCGCGAAGATCCGAAACTTGATGTCTGTTCTCTTCAATCACGCCTGCAGGTATGAGCTGTTTGACCGCAACCCGATCCACCTTGTTCGGCAAAGCGCCAAGCGAAAAACCGCGCCCACGCTGCTTACGCCAGTAGAAATCAGAACGCTGCTGGAGGGTCTTGGCCTTCGCGAGCGGACCTTAGTCCTGCTTGCAGCATCCACTGGCTTGCGACAGAGCGAGTTGTTCGGTTTGAAATGGGGCGACATTGATTTTGCCGGAGGGTTCATGAACGTGACTCGCTCCGTAGTCTACGG
>WNFA01002795.1_pt1 | contig 14461 bp, 10 predicted proteins | sample 5400481 | NCBI WGS metagenome assembly WNFA01 (sample SAMN13153340, study PRJNA577476) | soil metagenome | isolation source: 120 cm saprolite under Douglas fir tree site 2 hole 1 replicate 2 | place: USA:California | collected 2015-04-18 | reverse complement strand
GCAGTGTCGTAGCGGATCGCCAGCTCGCCGCGGGCGATCGCGAGCAGCGTCTCGCCGACCAGCGCGCGCCGCCAGCCGCGCGCGACCGCGACGTCGTCGGGCGCGCTCCCGTCCACCGCGTACGCAGCGAGCGCGTCGATGTCACGGCCGCTCGCGATCACCTCGGGCGCGATGTCCTCGCGCTCGGCGACGGCCTGCACCGCGGCGCGGAGCAGCGCCACGAGCCCGGGCGGCGGTCCCTTGCGCCGGTGGCGCTCCGCCGGCTCTGGGCGGCGCTCGGGCGGGCAGGCGAGGCCGGCGTTGATCGCCGCCAGGATGCCCTTCGCGTGGCGGTCGACCGTGCCGCCGGTGAGCCCGCGCACCTGTCTCAGCTCATCGACGCTGGCCACCGGACGCGCCGCGAGCGAGGTGAGCACGATGTCGTTGGCGATGAAGTTGGGACGGATGTTGGCGCGCGCGGCGCTCCGCTCGCGCCACGCGGCCAGCTCGCGCAGCACCGCCAGCTCGCGCGCGCCGTGTCGCTGCCAGCCCTTCACCGTCCGGTAGCGCTCGTCGTCGGGCAGATCGGCGTAGCGGCCCGCGTCCTCCAGGGTGCGCAGCTCCTCGTCGACCCACGCCGTCCGGCCGCGCTTCTCCAGGTCGGCGCGCAGCCGGTCGCGGAGCGGGAGCAGGTGCAGCACGTCCTCGCGCGCGTACGCGATCTGCTCGGGCTTGAGCGGTCGCCGCATCCAGTCGGTGTAGGTCTGGTCCTTCTTGATGCGCACCTTGAGCACCCGCTCGAGGAGCATGATGAGCCCGATCTGGAGCCCGTAGCCGAGGAAGGCGCCGACCACCTGGGTGTCGACCACGCCGCGCACGGGGGTGCCCATCAGCCGGGCGAAGATATCGAGGTCCTGGCCGCCGCCGTGCAGGACGACCGGCACCCCGGGGTCGCCGAGCAGCGGGAAGAGCGGCGAGAGGTCCTTCAGCGCGACCGCGTCGATCACCGCCACGCGCTTGTCGGTCGCCGCCTGCACGACGCCCAGCATCGGCCGGTAGGTCCGCTCCCACACGAACTCGGTATCGATGGCGAGCCGGCCGCCCGCGCGCGCCTCGGCGGCGAACGCGGCGAGCTGATCGGCGGTCGTGACGAGCGGCGGCAGGTCGGACACGGGGTGTTCCAGCTACCCCGAGCCACACCGCCCCCGCAACCTCGGCGCCCGCGCCCCCTCGACGCCGGTCCTCCGTCCTTGCTATCCGGAGGAATGGCGGAGCAGGATATCGATGGCTTTCGCGCCGAGGTGCGCGCGTGGCTGGAAAAGAACATCCCCCCGGACCTGAGCTCCGAGCAGGCCGCCCGGCTGCCCGAGGACGAGCGCATCGCGCGGCTCCGCGCCTGGCAGGGGAAGCTGGCGGAGGCGCGCTGGGTCGGCATCACGTGGCCCCGCGAGTACGGCGGCCGCGACGCCGGCATCCGCGAGCAGATCGTCTACGTCGAGGAGATGGCGCGTGCCAGGGCGCCGGAGATCGTCGGCAACCTCGGCATCGGCATCGCCGGCCCGCCCATCCTGGCCTACGGCAGCGAGGCGCAGAAACGGCGCTTCGCGCCGCGCATCCTCACCGCCGAGGATCTCTGGTGCTTCGGCTTTTCCGAGCCCGGCGCGGGCTCGGACCTGGCGTCGCTGCGCACCCAGGCGGTGGCGAAGGGCGACTGGTTCGAGGTCACCGGGCAGAAGGTGTGGACCACCCTCGGCCAGCACGCCGACTGGTGCATGCTCCTCTGCCGCACCGACCCCGAGACCCGGCGCGCGAAGGGCGTCTCGTGCCTGCTGGTCGACATGAAGAGTCCGGGCATCACGGTGCGCCCGCTGCGTCAGATCACCGGCGAGGCCGAGTTCAACGAGATGTTCTTCGACGCCGTGCGCGTGCCGCGCGAGAACCTGCTCGGCGAGCTGCACGAGGGATGGCAGATCGCGATCGCGGCGCTGCAGAACGAGCGCGGCATCCTCTACGTGGTGAGCATGCAGATCCTCCTCCAGCAGGCGCGCGATCGGCTGCTCCAGATCGCGCGCGAGCGCCGCGCGGGATGCGACGCGGTCCTGCGCCAGGACCTGGCGCGCGTCTACCTCGGCACCGAGATCTTCCGCATGACCTGCCGGCGGACGCTCGACAAGCTGCTGCGCATGGGCATGCCGGGTCCGGAGGCGTCGATCATCAAGCTGCACTGGACGGAGCTCACCCAGTCGATGCCCGAGATCGGGATGCAGCTCCTCGGGCCCGGCGGGCTCCTCTACGACACGCCGAGCCCCGACCACGGCACGCACGCCGACGCCGGGCAGTTCGTGCAGCGCGGCTACCTGGGAGCGCGCGCGGCAAGCATCGCCTCGGGCACGTCGGAGATCATGCGGGGGATCATCGCGATGCAGGTGCTGGGGCTGCCGCGCGGCACGTAGACCGCGCCACGGCCCGGCTATTTCTCCGCGCTGCACCCCGCGCGGCCACGCCGGCCCGTGCGCCGCAGTCATGCACGACGCTCGTAGAGCGTCACCAGCCACCCCGCGGATGGACGCGGGACGCACATTGACTCGCCCTCCGTCCGCCCCGCATGCTCTCGCGCCACGGCGGCGGGAGCAGCGCCGCCGCGCGGGAGGAGGAGGGACGTGATGGAGCTCCACATTCTGCTCGTCGCCGACGACGCGGATCACGCCAACGCCATGCGCGGGGCGCTGGTGCGCATGGAGGCCGGCGTGCGCGTGACGACCACCGCGCGCCTGGGGAGCGCCCTCGAGGCGCTGCGCGACCCGGCCATCCGCTGCGTGGTGACCGACGTGCGCCTGCCCGACGCTGACGGCGTGCGCGTGCTCCAGGCGCTGCGCTCCGCGCGTCGCGACCTGCCGGTGATCGTGGTCACGGCCAGCGGCTCCGAAGCGCTGGCCGTCGCCGCCATGAAGCTCGGCGCGGCCGACTACGTGAGCCGGCACGCGCGCTACATCGAGGAGCTGCCGGCGCTGGTGCGCGAGGCGCTCGGCCGCTCGGTGCTCGCCGGCGTCGACGGCGCCTGCCTGGTCGCCGAGCTGCCGGCTCCCGCGGGAGCGGAGGTCGAGCCGTTCGTCGCCGCCACCGAGCGCATGCGCGAGGTGCTCGTGCTCGTCGAGCGCGCCGCGCAGAGCGCCGTGCCCGTCCTCCTCGAGGGTGAGACCGGCACCGGCAAGGAGCTCCTGGCGCACGCCATTCACCACCGCGGCCCGCGCTCCCACGCGCCCTTCGTGGTGCAGAACTGCGCCGCGCTGGCCGAGGCGCTCCTCGAGAGCGAGCTCTTCGGCCACGTGCGCGGGGCGTTCACCGGCGCCGAGCGCGACCGCCGCGGGCTCTTCGAGGAAGCGGGCTCGGGCACCGTCTTTCTCGACGAGATCGGCGAGGCGCCGCCCGCGGTGCAGGCGAAGCTGCTCCGCGTCCTCCAGCACGACGAGGTGAAGGCGGTCGGCGCAGACCGCGTGCGGCGCGTGCATGCCCGCATCGTGGCGGCCAGCAACCGCTCGCTCGAGACCGAGGTGGCGGCGGGGCGCTTCCGCCTCGACCTCTACTACCGTCTCGCCGTGTTCCCCATCCGCGTGCCGCCCCTGCGCCACCGCATGCCCGACCTGCCGCTGCTCGTGGCGCACCTCCTCGCCCGCTGCGAGGAGCGCGAGCGCCGCACGACGGGCGGCTTCGACGCCGAGGCGCTGCGCGCGTTCCAGGCCTACCCGTGGCCGGGCAACGTGCGCGAGCTGGCCAACGAGGTGCACCGTCTGGTGCTCTCGGTTTGCCCCGCGCAGCGCATCCGCCGCCACCACCTGGCCGCCCGCATCCGCGACGCGGATCCGCTCGCCCAGGGCGAGCCGCTGGCGCGCATCCTCGCGCGCGTCGAGCTGGCGCTCATCCGCCAGCGCCTCCAGCAGCAGCCGACCAAGACCGCCGCGGCGCGCAGCCTCGGCATCACGCGCGAGGCCCTCTACGCCAAGCTGCGCCGCCTGGCGACGGCGAGCGGCGGCGAGTGAGGGCTACTCGAAGACGAAGACGCCGCGCAGCGTCTTGTGCGTGGTGAAGACGCGCTCGCGGCCGGGAAAGACGACCTTTCCGCCGGGGCTCATGCGCGGCCGGGCCATGTCGCGGAAGGCCCCCGGGGGATTGGAGCCGGGCACCGGATCGCCGCCCACGGCGATGGTGTCGAGGGTCCCCCCCACCCGCTTGATGTAAAGGCCGTCGTGCGCGCCCGGGCCCTGGCGGATGCGCGCGTCGAAGGCGACGTCGCCCACGTCGCTCACGCCCGGGGCGGAGAAGGCCGAGAACACGTTGCCGGCGCCGTCGGTCTCGCCCGCCGAGACCACGACGTCGGCCGGCGACGCCGGGCAGGTCGCGGGAGCGCAGCGGTAGAGCGCGGACGTGACCAGGAGCCCGGCCGTGGTCGCACGGAAGGCGACCATGCCCGTGTTCGCGATCGCGGGCTCGAGCAGCGTCGCATAGGTCGTCCCTCCCGAAGGCGGGAAGGAGTTCGCGGGCTCGCCCTGCAGGGCGACCGTCTCGATGGCGCCGGCGAGCGGCAGGCGGAACACCCCGACCGCCTCCGGCTCGGCGGTGTTGGCGCAGTCGAGCTTGGTGAGGGCCCTGAAGGCGACCCCGAAGGTGCTCGCGGCGAGCTCCGCGAAGCTACAGAACTCCCGTCCGGCCCGATCGGGCACCGCGTCGTCCACCAGCGCGAGCGTGGTGAGCGTCCCGGTACCCCCGTTCTGCGTGCTGCAGTCGCCGTTGCCGCCGACGCAGCGGAAGATGCCCTGGTTCACCTCGACGCCGCTCATCACCGCGCCGCCCGAGATGGTGGTCTCGAAGACGACGTCGCCGGCGTCGGTCAGGCGGCCGACCGAGAAGGCCTTCATGAGGCCGGTGGCGGGGGCGGGCACCGGGTCGCCGGTGGCGGCGACGTAGGCAGGATCGCCCTGGAAGACGCCCGAGCGGCCCTGGGTCACGCGCGCGCTGAAACCGACGTTGCCCGCCACGTTGATCGACGGCAGGCCGAAGTTGCCGAACAGGCGGTTGTCGGGCGTCACGTCCTTCTGGCAGGCCGCGGTGGCATTCCCGCCCCCGTCCGGGTCGAGCTTGAAGAGGCACTTCGGACCGCTGAGCTGCGCGAACACGGCAACGTGCTGCCCGGTCGCGTCGCTCACCGCCACCTCCCTGAACTTCCGGTAGAAGTACGACGCGAGCGGCGACATCTGGTTCTGGAGCGCGACCGTCTTTATGGTCGCGGCCCGCGCGGGACCCGCGAGCGCGCCGGCTCCGAGGGCGAGAGCGAGCACCGTACCGCTTATCTGTTTTCGCATCCCACGTCCTACGGGATATGCGGTACGCCCCCCTCGCTCGGCTTGTCAAGCCGTCTTCTCGGGCACCGCGGGGGCGCGGGTCGTCTCCACCACGTCGCGGCCGAGCACGTGGTCGACCAGCCGCACGAGCGTGTCGGCCGGGGTTGCGATGTGACAGCGCGCGCCGCCGTGCACCAGGCCGACGATGCGCCCCGCGCCATCGACCAGCGGCGCGCCCGAGTCGCCCGGGCGACCGTCGATGCTGGTGAACAGGGCATCCGGCAGGGCGGGCAGCGACGGGCAGCGGCCGATGCGGTCCAGGCGCGCGCTCTGGAAACGTGGCTGGTCCGGATGGCCCTCGAAGTAGAGCACGGTGCCGGGGATCTGCCGGCGCCGCACGATGAGCAGCGGCTCGACGTCCGCCGGCTCCTCGAGGAAGAGGACGGCCTGGTCGCTGGCGTCGTTCGTCGCCACCACCCACGCGGTACGCTCGGCGCGGGTCGAGAGGCGCACGCGGAGCGTCTGGCCCTTCACGCAGTGCTTCGCGGTGACGATGATCTGCGGGCTCTCGGCGAGCACCCCGGAGCAGCCCGTCGTCTCCACCACGACGCTCGCCCTGCCGAGCGCCCGGCGCACGCCGAGGTCGCTGCCGGCCCGCGCGGGGAGGGCGAGCAGCAGCACGAGGACGACGGTTTCTCCCCGGTACGCCATCGACGCCATGCGTATGACGCCCACCGGAGGCCTTCTATTCGCGCCGCGGCGTCCCGAGCGGGACGACGTCGTGGAAGCGCGCGTAGTCGATGCGCCGCGCGCCACCCGGCTCGGTCACCAGGATGTCGGCGAAGCGCGCGCCCCAGGCGATGTCGCCCGGCTGGTAGCGGTGGCGCGCGTGGACGGTCTGGGCGAGGCTCTCGTCGTAGCCCATCAGCGAGACCACGATCTCGGCCTGGGTGGCGCCGAGCGAGTCGGAGGTCGCGCCGCGGAGGGGGCTCCGCTCGGTGATGGGATGGATCGCGGTCCAGCTGAGCGCGAAGAGCGTGCTCCGCGGGCGGAGGAGCGCCAGGTCGTGGAAGCGCCGCATATGGTCGCCCTCGAGGGTAGTCTCCTCTCGCGCCAGCACGACGTCCAGTTGGGCGTCGGCGACGTTGTTGCCGCGCGCGTTCGCCATGCGGAACATGAGGCAGGGCACGCCGTCGTGGGGCGCGATCACCGCGCGGCGGCTGAAGAGCACGCGCGCCGTCGGGCGCGAGAACTTGGCGAACATGAGCCCGGTCGCCATGGCCACCGCGAGGAGGCCGAAGAGCGCCTCCGCCGTGACCAGGACGTTGGCCAGCACCGTGCGCGGCACGAGCTTGCCGTAGCCGATGGTCGCCATGGTCTGCACGCTGAAGAAGAACGCGTCGACGAACGACTCCGGCCGCGCGTTCTCGATGCTCCCCGGCTGCGCCAGGTAGACGAGTGCGAAGAGGGCGTTGCTGGCGAGGTAGAGGAGCGCCATGGTCGCCAGCAGGCGCGGCCAGGACGCGCTCAACAGGTGATGGTAGAGGTCGTCGAAGAGGCGGCGGTGGTTCCGCACGGGGGTCACGCGCGAGCGGAAGGCGAAGGGACGAGCCCGGCGCGCAGGGCGGCCAGCTCGCTCACCATCTGGTCGAGCCGGCGCGTGATCTCGGCGTGTCGCGACTCCTCGGGCGTCGGCGCCTTGCCGAAGAACGAGATCGTCCCGCCCGGCTCGAGCACGGCGCGATCCACCTGCCCGAGCGACGCGAAGCCCTGCTTGTGCGCCGCCGACTCGAGCTCGGGGAGCGTGATGAGCTCGGTCTTCAGGCGATCGAAGCGGATCTTGCCGTCCTCGATGAGGACGTCCGCCTCGCCCTCGACCAGGCGCTCCAGCCGCTCGTGGCTGTAGAGGAAGCGGACCACGAGGTAGTTGACCCCGAGCAGCGTGGCGGCGCCGAGGATCCCGCCGGTCACCGAGTTGTCGTCCCCGATGATCGCGTTCTGCACCGTGTTGGAGAGCGTGAGCAGCACGACCAGGTCGAAGGGATTGAGCTGCGCCAGCTCGCGCTTGCCGGCGAGGCGGAGCCCCACCACCAGGAACAAGTACACGATGACGGCGCGCAGCATCTTCTCCGCGACCGGCAGGCCGAGATGGAACATGTCGTGCCACAGCTTCGCATCCATGCGTGCCTCCTCCGGGCGCGGAGTCTAGTGCCCGGCGGGACGAGGCGCTAGGCTCCGGCGCCATGGAGGGAGAACCGCCCGCCGCGGCGCAGCGCTTGCAGTGGCACGCGGCATGCGAGAAGGTCCCGGCGTCGTGCCCGCCGCCGAGCCCATCACGCCCCCGTCGCCCGCGCTCCTCGCGCTCGAGGGGCGGGCCTGGCTCGAGTTCGCGGCGCTCGTGCCCGCGCTGCCGCTCCTGGCGCGCGCACCGCGCGGTGACGGGCACCCGGTGCTCGTCCTGCCGGGCTGGCTGGCGAGCGACCGCTCGACCTGGGCGCTGCGCCGCTTCCTCCGCGATCGCGGCTATCACGCGCACGGCTGGCGGCTCGGGCGGAACCTCGGGCCCGACCCCGACACGGTCGCCGGCCTCGGGCGACGCTTCCACGCGCTGCGCGAGCGGCACGGGCGGAAGCTCAGCCTGATCGGCTGGAGCCTGGGCGGCATCTACGCTCGCGAGCTGGCCCGGCGCTTCCCGACCGACGTACGCCAGGTGATCACGCTCGCCAGCCCCTTCGCCGCGCTCGGCGCGAGCAGCATCGAGCGTCTCTCCGGGATGCGGCCGCGCCGGGCGGCGCCCGAGCTGCGCGCGCGTCTCGACGAGCCACTCGCCGTCCCGTCGAGCGCGTTCTACAGCCGCAGCGACGGCATCGTCGCCTGGCGTAGCTGCGTGCAGGACGGCGCGGCGCTCGCCGAGAACATCGAGGTGCGGACCAGCCACTGCGGCATGGGGCACCATCCCGGCGTGCTGCTCGTGATCGCCGACCGGCTGGCGCAGCCGGAGGGCGCGTGGCTACCGTACGCCCCGCCCGGCCTCGCCTGGCGCGTGGCGCTCGGGGTCGCCTAGCGCGCCGGGTAGGGTCCCCGGTACGCCGGGTCGCGCAGCGGACGCGACCACACGACGGCCCCGCTCGTCAGGTCGAGAGGTAATCTCCCTGCGTTCGTCGTGAAGGACGTGCCGACGCCCTCGTCGATCGAGGCGCGCACGCCTCGAGGCGACGCGACCGAGGACCCGCTTGCCGCCGCGCGTGGCGAGGAGGACGACGCGCAGGATCCCGTCCCCCGGAGGCTCGGCCAGCGCCACGAGGATCGGGGCGAAGGTTGTAGCCCACGGCCGCTACTCGTCTTCCAGATGGCGGAGGTGGCGGTGCCCCGCGAGCTGTTCCGGGGCATCCTCGATCGGATCGCGGTTGCGCCCGTCCGTCGTGGCGCGATGTTGACCGCAGGGCCGACGCGTGTCCGCCGCCCGCCCGATGACCGGCGGGTTGCAAGGAGCCAGAAATTTCTTGCCAAGTGGCCCTAGGGAGGGTTATGGCCCCATCCGGAGGGGGATCCGCCCCGTCCATCTGGGAAATGTCGGATGAGAACGCTCGCCGTCGGGTCTGCTCGTATTGGGCACAGCGCGAGGGGCAACCGCATGGACCGTCCAGACCGTCCCGATACGTTGCTGAGCGTCATCTGTACCCGTGCGTTCGCACTCGCCATAGCGATGGCTTGGGCTGGCAGAGTCTGGGCGACTCCCCTCGGTGTCGGCCGCGCTGACCATGTAAGCTACGAGTCCACGGACGTGCGCGTCGATGCCGCGCCGGAGCCATATCAAGGCGCCACCGGAGTGATTCCGGTGGTTGGTGCTTCGGGTGCCCTCGTTATCAATGCCACGTTCGACAGTTCGATCCCGAGCAATGTGAACGCTGCGGCGATAGAGGCAATGATCAACGACGCCATCGGCATATACGAGGCGCAGTTCAACGATCCGATAACCGTGTCCATCCGGTTTCGGTATGCGACGACCTTGGCCGACGGCAGCACGCCTCTGCCGTCCGGGGCTCTCGCAGTAAGCCAAGCCGTTGTGTACATCGTCCCGTGGAACACCTATATCTCTGTGCTCAACGCGGATGCGACGACGGCGAATGACGCCACGGCGAATGCCAGTCTGCCAGGCAGCGCCTTGTCCACCAATATAGACCCGTCCAGTGCCGACGGTAGAGCTGTCGGCCTGAATACTCCACCGGCGATGTTCGCGGACGGCAGCTTAGGTGCCGGTGGGCCGTACGACGGGATCGTGACGCTCAATTCCAGTGCGCCCTTCAATTTTACGCGTCCCCCCACCGCCGGCAACTACGATGCGCTGCGGACAACCGAGCACGAGATGGATGAGGTACTGGGGCTCGGATCCAGTATCAACTTTAGCGGCGATCTCCGGCCACAGGATCTGTTCAGCTGGTCGGCTCCAGGTACGAGGAACCTGACGTCCAGCGGGTCGCGCTATTTTTCGATCGATGGTGGCACGACAAACATCGTTGGTTTCAACCAGAACCCAAATGGGGACTTCGGCGACTGGCTGAGTGGTTCCTGCCCGCAGGCGAACCCTTTTGTGCAAAATGCGTTCGCTTGCGCCAATCAAGCGTCGGATGTGACGCAGGCTTCGCCCGAAGGCATCAATCTCGACGTCGTCGGCTACGACCTCATAGTGACGGCCACGACCACGACGACGCAGGCGCCGACGACCACCACGACGACGAGCACCACGACCACGACGACCCTCCCTCCACTCTGCACCGCCGCGCCCGCCGCGGGCTGCCGCCTGGCGACATCCGGCTCCGCGTCGGTGCAGCTCAAGGACAACGCCGACGACACGAAGGACCAGTTCAAGTGGAAATGGGCCAAGGGCGCCGCGACCGCTGTCACCGACTTCAAGGATCCCGTGGGCGGCTCGGCCACGTACCGCGTGTGCGTCTACGACGGCTCAGCGAATTCGCAGCCGCTCATGGAGATGGACGTGCCACCGGGTGGCACCTGTGGCACGAAGCCCTGCTGGAAGGCGTCGGGCACCACGGGCGTCAGCTTCAAGAACAAGGCCGGCACAACGACCGGGCTCACTGGCATGAAGCTCAAGGCCGGCACCGCGGGCAAGGCGCAGGTGCAGACAGCGGGGAAAGGTGTGAATCTCCCCATGCCGACCCTCGGGCTCACCCTGCCCGTGACCGTCCAGCTCCTCATCAAGGACGTCAGCTCGACCGAGTGCTGGCAGACGACCTTCACCGTGCAGAAGAAGAACGACTCCGCGCAGTTCAGCGCCAAGGGGCCGTAGGCGGCGTTCCCCGCGCGACCTACGCGCGCGCCGCGAGCCAGCGCCCCAGCCCCGGCGCCGTCCGCCGCCGGAGCTCCGCGTTCAGGCGGAACACCTCGAGCGCCTGCCTCACCGCGCGCCTCGCCTCGGGAACCGGGTGCGCACGGAAGAAGCGCGCCACCTCCCGCGCGTAGCGCGGCTCGCGCAGCGCGGGCGTCGATTCGACCAGGCGGGAGATCATGAGCGGCGGAATGCGCCGGCGGAGCGCGCCCCACTTGCGGGTCATGAACTTCCACGCCTCGCCCCCCGCGGCCGGGTTTGCGAGGAGCCGCATGAGCAGGATGGCCACGTCCTGGGTCGGGATCTCCGGCGTGAGCACGGCGGCGAGCGTGCGCTCGCGGGTCACGCGCGTGCGGAACGAGCCGAGGCTGAGGAGGAACCGGCGCCGCTCCTGCGGCGTGGCGGCGGCGGTGAGGGCGGCGCGATAGCGCTCGTAGAGCGCCTCGTCGCCCACGCGCGCGGCGAGCGAGACCACCGGGTCGGCCAGGTTCGGCTCGAGCGCGCCGCGGTCGGCGAGGTACACGTCGAGCCGGCGGCGCGCCTCGGCGAGCACCGCGGGGGCCTCGGCCACGCCGCCCAGCAGACGCACGAGGGCCGCGCGGCGGAGACGCGTGGGGTCGTCCTCGCCAGCCGCCGCCGCCCACCCGAGCCGCTCGAGCTGCGGCCCGAAGCGGCGCGCGATCCAGGCGCGGAACCCGGCCTGCATCGCGCTCCCCGGCTCGGCCACCTGCTCGTCGATCACATCGAGCGGCCCGGCGATCCCGTCGAGCACGTCGTAGTCCGTCTCCTCCCCGAGCGCGTCGGCGACGTCGAGGAAGGACTCGATCGACGCCCGGGCGCTGCGCACCAGGGCCCACTGGTCGCCGGCCAGCGCCAGCCTCTCGACCGGCGTCAGCGCGCTGCCCAGCGCGGCGAGCAGTGCCGCGCGGTCGGCGGGGTCGTGCGCCACCCGGTAGAAGCCGCCCGCCGCCGCGTTGGCGAAGTACCATGGGGGCAGCGCCCCGGTGGGCAGCGCCACCGTGTCGCGCACCCGCTCGACCAGGAAGCGCTCGGTGGCCGCTCCGTCCGTGCCGCCCCACTTGACGACCAGCGGCAGCGGCCACTTCGCCCGCCGGCGTGCGGCGGGGACCCCCGGGTCGGCGTAGAAGCGCTCCTGGTGAACGGCGAGCGCCGCCCCGGCGCCGGCGCGCGCCGGCGCTACGCTCACCAGCGGGAAGCCCGGCTGCGCGATCCACGCCTGCGCCACGCGCGCGACGGGCTTCCCCGACGCCTCCTCGAGGGCGCGCCAGAGATCGGCCGCCACCGTATTGCCCTCGCGGTGCCGCCGCATGTAGCGGCGCACGCCGTCGCGGAAGGCGTCGGGACCCAGGTAGTGCTCGATCATGCGCACCACCGCCGCGCCCTTCTCGTAGGTGATGGCGTCGAAGTTCTCCGTCGCCTCGGCCACGCTGTGCACGACGGCGTAGATCGGGTGCGTGCTGGCGAGGGCGTCCATGGCGAGCGCCCCGGCGCGATCGTGCTCGAAGCCCTGCCACATGCGCCACTCGGGCCGCCAGTCGTCGACCACGCGGTACGCCATCCAGGTGGCGAACGCTTCGTTCAGCCAGAGGTCGTCCCACCACGCCATGGTGACCAGGTCGCCGTACCACATGTGCGCCAGCTCGTGCGCGATCACCTCGGCGGCGCGCTTGCGCTCGGCGAGCGAGGCGGTGGCGGGATCGAGGAGGAGGAGCGTCTCCCGGAAGAAGACTGCGCCCGCGTTCTCCATGGCGCCCGCCTCGAAGTCGGGCACCGCCACCAGGTCGAGCTTGCCGTACGGGTACGGGATGTCGAAGTAGTCCTGCAGGCGACGGAGCGCCTCGGCCGCCGCCTCGAGCGCGAAGTCGGTGAGCCGTCCTTTCCCGGGCACGTGCCAGACGCGGATCGGCACCGGGCCGAGGAGACGCGGCGCCGACGCCTCGAGCTGCCCGACGGCGAGCGCCAGGAGATAGGTCGAGAGCGGTGGCGTCTCGGCGAAGCGCACGACGCGGCCGCCCGGCACGGCCTCCTCGCCCTCGACGGGGCCGTTGGAGAGGGCCGTCTCGCCGTCGCGCACCCTGATCGCGACCCGGAAGCGCGCCTTGAAGGAGGGCTCGTCGAAGCAGGGCAGGATGCGCCGCGCGTCGGCCGCCTCGCACTGCGAGAAGGCGTAGCGGCGCCCGTCGGCGCCGGCCGCGTAGAGGCCGCGGAGGTGCTGGTTCAGACGGCCGACGAAGCGGAGCGCCAGCGTCGTCTCGCCGGCGGGGAGCGGCCGCGCGAAGCGCAGCGCCACCGCCTCGTCGGTGCGCACGAGGCGCACGCGCGCCGTCACCTCCCGCCCGCCCGCCTGCGCGCTCGCCCGCTCGATGGAGAGATCGGCGGCGTGCAGCACGATCTCCGCGCGGGGGCGGGCGAGGCGGAGCGCGATCCGCACCTCGCCACGGAAGGTCCCCCCGTCGAGGTCGGGCTCGAGGTGGAGATCGTAGCGGGTCGGCCGGACGTCGGGCGGCAGGCGGAAGCGGGAGGGGCGTCTCGCGGTCGGCATCGGACCTCCGGGTGCGTCGTGCGGCCCCCGCGTCTAGCGAGGGACACGGCGCCATGCAAACCGCGGAGGAAGAAAACGGGGGCCGGACGCGCCGTCCGACCCCCGTCAGCGCTCGAATGCGACCTGGCTACGGTCTCAGGTCACGGGACGGTCGTCGTGGTGGTCGTCTCCCCGGGTGTCGTGGTGGTCGTCGTCGCGGGCGTCGCGCCGCAGGGGTCCGGGTCACAGGAGACGTCGCCCATGCTGATCCCACCGAGCGCCGTGCAGCCGGCGTCCGTCGTCCGCTCGCACTCCCCACCGGTGTCGCCGGTGTCGCCGCCGTCGTCGCCACCGTCGCTCTCCTCCGTCTCGGCCCCGCCGTCGGGGACGCAGCAAGCGACCTCACCCGCCGGCGGCGGGGTCGCGGGGCACGGGTTGGGATCGCAGGTCCCCGCGCCCAGGCTGGTGCCTCCCTCCCCGGCGCACTCCGCGGCGCTCGACAGCTCGCACTCGGGGCCGTCCTCGTCGTGATCCGCCTGGCAGCACTGGACCTGCTCGGCCCCGGGGGGCGTCGGGCAGGGGTCCGGCATGCACGAGCCCGCGCCCATGTCGACGCCGCCCTCCGCGGCGCACTCGTCCGGTGTCTTCTCCTCGCACTCGCTCTCTTCCTCGTCCGTGATGCAGCAGCGGGTCGCGCCCGGCTCCGAGTCGTCGGGCATCTCGGTCTCGAGCACGTCGTCACCCTCGTCGTCGCGCACCTCGAGCAGCTTGCCGCTCGGGTCCGTCCCGAGGAGCTGGTCCCGTCCGTGCGGGTTCGTGTTGAAGTGCGCCTTCCCGCTCCCCGCGGCGTTGGTGATAAGCGTGCCGATGTGCACCGTGTCGACGATCACCTCGAAGCTGGCGCTGCCGCGCAGCCGGCGACCCACGACGCCGAGCCGGCCCTTGGAGCCGTGCACGACCAGGTTGGCGCGCCCGCGCGCGTCCGGCGCCTTGCCGGTCGGCGTCAGGTTCTTCTTCACGTGCCGGACGGCCGCGGCCGCGGGCGCCGCCGCGGCGAGCGCCGCCGCGAGCGCCAGGACGAGAGGGATGAAGCGCGTGAGCGGTCGAGATGTCATCATTGTCCTCCTTCTCCGACTGGTAGCAGGCTGCGTACCACCTAGCCCCGGGCGAACGTGGGCCGCAATCCCTGGCGCGGGGTACGAGGTTGCGCCGATTTCCGTCACCCTCCGTCCAACTTTGGTCAGGCAGCAGCAAGCC
>WNFA01002794.1_pt1 | contig 14462 bp, 10 predicted proteins | sample 5400481 | NCBI WGS metagenome assembly WNFA01 (sample SAMN13153340, study PRJNA577476) | soil metagenome | isolation source: 120 cm saprolite under Douglas fir tree site 2 hole 1 replicate 2 | place: USA:California | collected 2015-04-18 | reverse complement strand
TCGGCCAAAAACTTCTGCAGATCGATTTTCCTGCCGGGCCAGCGCGGCCGCACCGCCGGAAGCGGAGCTATCGCGCCCGCATGGGGATAAAGCCCGCCCAGCGGGTTGGCCTGTCGGCCTTCCGTGCTGTGGGTGTGGAACAGGAGATCGTGAAAGTCCCAAAGCACGAGGTTGTCGTCGCCCTCGGTCGGCCGGAGGCCTTGGTCGTTCGCCGCGTCGATCCTGAAAAGGATCTGGCAATCCACCAGCAGCGCGAGAAGAGCGATCCCCGGAAAATTGTCCTGCCGCCGGAGCCTGCTGATTTTTTGCGGTGTCGACAGGACGGCGAGGGCGGTCGCAATGTTGGGATCGCAAATCCTGAACAACGCGCCAGCGCGCGGCGATTCCAACACCATTTCAAGGCCGCGCCGTCGCAAATACGCAAACCGGGACAACACGATCATATCGGAATCGCCGAGCTTTGGCATTCGCGGCCAGTAATCGGGGATCTGCGGTTCAATGACGACCTGGTCGTTACCGTCACGCGAGGGCCCGAGGCGGTACTCCACAAGGCCGCGCCGGGCCAGGCGCCGAACCAACAGATCGATTTCCTTGTCGGCCGTGCGGCCGTCGGACGCAAAGGAGGCGAGCGGCAAACCTGTGCGCAGGTCCTGCGCGCGCGCCACGGCGTCGGCGCTGAACTGTCCCAGGCCGACCGAATAACCATCGAAACAGGCGACGATATTTCCGTCGGCCTGCGCTTCGAGCGTGATGTGACCGCTCAGTCGGGCGGAAACGACTGGTGGTACGATTTTTCGCCCTCGCTTTTTTCCGGGAGCGCGCAACCGGTTGGCCCTCAGGTGTGTGGAAGGAACGGCGTGAGTTCGCTTTCCGATAACGGCCGATCCAGCCATCCAAGCTTTACCGGAACATCGTAAAGCCGGCCCGGTGCGAAGCGGAGATAGAAATGCCGCAGCCCCGGCACGATCACCCTGACGACGGGGACCTCGACGTCGGGCCGCGTCTGATCGAGCACGAGAAAATCGAGGCCGGCGCGTTTGGCGATATTCACGCAGGCGTCGACCTGCCCGCGCGTGTTGTCGAGGGGGACCTTCAAGCCTTCTTCGGATTGGACCGTCGGATTGCCGCCTGGCGTCAGAAACGGATGGTCCTCCAGACGCAATGGCGTGATGCCGTCGAGGCTCGATTTCTCGCCGGTGCCGCCACCCATCAGGCCGATCGACAGGAACTGGTTCAGTTCGGTCAACGCCCGCAGTAAGGCGATGCGCTTATCGAAGTGCGCGCCAGAGCCGAACTCGATATTTTCCTGGCCGTTTTGCTTCCAGTGCAAGATCGCAACATATGTCGGGACGCCAAGATCGCTGGTGATGTCGAGCACCCAAAGCCGTCGCCCGGTTTCGGCCAGCTGGGTTTGCAGATCGCGAACGTAGGAATCGTCGAATTGGCTGAGGTCCACTTCCGGGCGTTGCAATCGGTTGTACCACCAGATTGCATATGAATCCCGTTCCACCAGTTCGAGGAATCCCTGCACGATCGCTTCCTCGAGCGTGTTGCCGGCGGCGCAGCCGTTGGAATCCGCGTGGAAGGCGGCCGGACCGCTGTAGAAAAAATACAATATGCTGGTCGGCAGATATCTGAAGCGCTGGTCGCGCAGCGACCAGACCGGCGACCACTCGATCTTGGCCGATTGATCGAAGCGAGCCGGGATCATTTGCTGGTGTGAATCGTCCGTTTGCGTTTCGTCTGGCTGGCTCTGCGCCTCGCTGAACAGCAAGACGTCGTTGGGAAGAATGGCATCGCCCGGCGCAAAATCCGTGAACCGCCGTGTCAATCTGATCTCGTCGCTTTGATAAATTCCGGAATAACGCTCGATCGCCTCCATCAGCGCGCTGGCTTCACCCTGCTCGGCGGTAGAGCCCTTGCCGAAGCTGCCGCCGCTCAGTCCCGCCCTGAGCTCATCGACGTTCCGGGCCGGCGCCGAAAAATTGTGCTGGGCAAAGAAGTTGGTGTTCATGGGCAAATCGGCTTCGATCCGCTCGAGCCGCGTGACCACGCCGGTGAGAGGGCTCACATGCTTTCGGAAACGTGCCACGGTCGCCCGCGACGACACGGTCCGGTATCCCCCGCTCGTCATCACCAGCTTGGCGCCGGGGCCAGGCTCGATCGGCACCGGCGCCCGGCGCGGGTCCCGCAGCTTCTTGCGGCCGCAGGTCGGACATTGCGGGCGGGCCGCCACGTAATGCTTTGCGATGGTCGCGCCCGGCAGGTCGAGGCTGACAATGTGATCGCGCAGCTCGGTGCGAAAACCGGTGGCGATCGCTTTCGCGATTTCGAGGGCCGCAAGCTGGATGCCGCTTTGCCCGACCGCGTTGCGGACGAGCGATGAAACGGCGACCGGGCGCGCCGGTCCGCGGTCGAGAAACCCCTTGACCTCCCTGTTCCGTATCATGCGATCGAAAAGACAGGTCCAACAGGCGCTTTCGCCCGGGATGAACACGGGTCCCACCAGGGGAAAAGCCCCGGAGGGTTGCACGAGCAGCCACGGCGTTTTATCCGATACGCGCTGCCGGTTCAGCTCGGCCAGTTGCCGTTCGAGATAGTCGTTCACGAGCGTGACGGTCAGGTCGGGAGAACTCTTGACGACGCGAACGCCAAGTTCGCTCAGCGCCGCACCGAGTTCGGCGGCACCCTGCACGTCGATCGATTGAATGCGCACACGACAATTCGCGAGATTTTTCTCGGCCATCTCCGGCGGCAGACCGAGACTAGACCAGTAGCCGGCCACGGTGCTTGCGGAAGAACTCGACAGCGACACGACATAGCGGCGCTCGAGCAACCGCTTGAGCGCTTCGTTGATTTTGTCGGATGGAAAATCCAGCTCCAGCTGGCCAACCAGCTCGCGAAGGCTTCTTCCGTTTTTTCCGATCGCGGAGGCGAGGGCACAATAGAGCTCGCCGTGAAGGAAGAACTTCCGGTCCTCGGAATAGAGGCACACGACATCGGGGGGCAGCACATAGGCTGTGAAATTCGGCGCGAACTGCAGAATTTCTTTGCCGGCTTGCCGCTTGGCGGGGGTCTTGCGATGGCCTGTCATTCGGTCATTACACGCATGTTGCTTGCCACTCCGGATCGCCCTTGCGAGGCGCACTCTCCGGGCACCGGAGCTCCCTGGTCCAGCGCGCGCTGGCCGTTCTGGATTGGGTTGAAGATCAGCTCGGCCGTCATGCGCGCGTCTGGCTAGCCACACATTTGGAGGACCGCCAAGAAGACACGAATTGGCCGGGTCGACCTCGTCGAACCCGGCCATGACGCCTTGCGTTTGTCAATGTATTCGGAACGCGGCCTAGCCTAGCACAGGCGGCAAGCGCCCCACGACAGGCAGCAGCCTCCGCAGCCGCCGCCGCAACCACAGCCACCGCCGCATCTACAACCTCCGCAGCCGCGGCATCCTCTGCATCCTCTGCAGCCTCTGCACCCTCCGCATCCGCATCCGCGGGCTTCCTGTACCATGCCGCGAAGCGATCCTGTGTTCTCCTTGTCGAAGACATGGAACGTCGCCAGGCTGACGTCGGAGATTTCCTCTTCACCAAGCATGATTTCGTGACTTGGTGCAACGTTCGGCACCCGCGGCACGTCCTGTGTCGGCACGGCCGCTGCGGATGCACCCCCCACTAATGAAAAGGTCAATCCGGCGGCTCCCAACGCCGGGACGGCTTTCGTTCCACGCTTGCGCTTCGAAGCTTGCTTCGCCCGTGGCATAGTTGCATCCTCCATGCATTGAATTGCAGAAATTTTTCGCGTCCAGCGCGGCGATTGTAGGCTTTGCGTCTGCGCCGTGCAAGACCGGTAAGGCACTCAAGCGCCAACGACATATCAAGTTCTCGTAGTTCAGGTTCATGAACGACATATTCATAAAACGTGTTCATAAAACATGTTCATAAACGACGTGTGCGCCGCATATTCATCACACCATCTCCATGATCCTCTATTGCCTTGACGGTGCGTGCGTCCTTGCATTCGCGCCACCCCGCCATTATTCAGGGCCGACGGGCTTGACCTCTCGATCATGTGCCGGAAAAGAAGCCGAGTCGGCTCGATGCTGCGCTGCGGTTGTATGTTGGCTCGAATGGAAGAACCGACATGGTCGACTATCACGGACGTTTTGCCTGGTACGAGCTGATGACGACAGACATGGCGGCCGCCAAGGCCTACTACGCTGAAGTCGTGGGCTGGGGCACGCAGGACGCGTCAACGCCTGAGCTGGCCTATACCTTGTTTACAACCGGAAGAGCCTCGGTAAGCGGACTGATGGACTTGCCGGAGGAGGCGAGGAAAATGGGCGCGACGCCGAGGTGGATGGGGTATGTCGGCGTCGACGATGTCGACGTTACCGCCGACCGCATCAAACGTCTCGGCGGAGCCGTGTACGTCCCGCCGACCAACACCAATATCGGCCGCATTTCTGTCGTCGCGGACCCGCAAACGGCAACGCTTGCGTTGATCGAAGGACCGAAAAAACCCGGCCGACAGCAGCCTGCCGAACTGGACAGGCCGGGGCACGTCGGCTGGCATGAGTTGCTCGCCGCCGACTGGGAGAAGGCGTTTGCTTTCTACGGCGAGCTTTTTGACTGGCAGAAAGCGAACGCCGAAATCGGTCCGACAAACACCTATCAGTTGTTTGCCGCCGGCGGGCAGACCATCGGCGGCATGTTCACCAAGCGTCCGGTGGAGCCGGTTCCATACTGGCTCTATTACTTCAATGTCGACGACATCGACGCGGCCTCGGAGCGCGTGAAGACGGGTGGCGGCCAGATCTTCGAGGGCCCGATCGAAGTGCCGGGCGGCAACTGGATCGCGCGATGCATCGATCCTCAGGGCGCCATCTTCGCGCTGCAGGGAAAGCGGAGCCAGGATGGGTTCGGCTGGTCCACCGAGTGGGACGGGTTTTCATCGAGAGGCAGACTGGTCACCAAGCCCCGCGCATAGCGTTCGGATTCGGGAACTAGCTGGCGTCGATCACCCGGCCTTGGCCGGCGCCACCGCCGGCTTGGGCAGCGGCTTGTCCTGCCTTTTCGACCAGGAGATGTAGTAAGCGACGATGGTCATGATCGCTATCCCGGTCACGCTGACGAAAATCTGCGCGAACAGCGAGCCCGAACTCATCATCAGTTCGAAATGCCCGACAAAGGACAGGAACACACCGACGCAGAACACGGCGAGCGACTGCTGACCGCAGACGATGACCGGATCGAAAATCCGCCATTCCAGCCCCGGCCAGTTCTTGGGTACGAATCTGATGACCAAGATCACGATCACCACAAAATGCACGAAGCGATAGGGCGCGAGATTGGTCTTGTCGTTGGGATTGAAGGTGTCATAGAGCCAGTGCGGGAACAGCGCGCCGAAATCCGGAAATTTCCCGGCCATCGTCATCACCAGCGCCAGCACGAGGTACCCAAGGCAAAAGTAGAGCGTCATGGGCGCGTTAATGATCGACATGGACTTTCTGGCGCCGCCGAGCGCGCACCAGGAGCCGAAGACAAACAGCACCTGCCAGCAGTACGGGTTGAAATACCACGCGCCGGCGGGATAGGCCGGCAGGTTCCAGCCGAACTGGCGGGCGGCGAGCCACAGCGCAATCGAGGCCAGCATCGTCAGGTTGGGCTGGCGCAGCATCATCCACAGCACCGGCGGAAACAGGCCCATCAGCGCGATGTAAAGCGGAAGCACGTCGAGGTTGACGGGCTTGAATTTCAGCAGCAATCCCTGACGCAGGGTTTCGATCGGATTGTCGACCAGGCCTGCCACATTGAATTCGTTGATGATGTCCGGATCGCTGTAACGCTGTGCGACATAGCCGATCGAAACGATATAGATGACGAACAGGATCACGTGCGCGACGTAGAGCTGCCAGACGCGCTTGGTCAGGCGCGTGGCGCCGACGACAAAACCGCGTTCGATCATCATCCGGGCGTAGACAAAGGAGGCAGTATAGCCTGAGATAAAAACAAACAGATCCGCGGCGTCGCTGAAGCCATAGTTTCGCGTGGTGATCCAGTTCACGACGTTGTCGGGAATGTGATCCAGAAAAATCGCCCAGTTTGCGACTCCGCGAAACAAATCGAGCCGCAGATCGCGTCCTTTTTCAGGGAGGGTTGCGTTGATTTTCATCGAAGTGATGCTTTCGGGAAGATCGGCCAGCGGGCAGGGCGCGTCGGCCGCGCGACCGGCCAAGATTGTCACAGCGCAGCATAATGACTATACCGGTCAGGACAATGTAACATTCTAAGCTCCGGAATCACCGGTCACATTCCTGAAAGCCGTTTTTATACTATCCCAGCCGCTTCCACCACGCTTCCATGTCGCATATCCAGGGGGTCCTGACATCCATGACCGCACGTATCTCTAAGCCCGCCAAAAACGCCATGCAATCGGGGGCCGCCAAGACCCGGGAATGGCAGCTCGATTATGAGCCCGAGCAGCCGCGGGCGATCGAGCCTTTGATGGGCTGGACCAGTTCCGGCGACATGAAGCAGCAGCTCACGCTTCGCTTCGACAGCAAGGAAGAGGCCGTGGCCTATTGCGAGCGCGAAGGCATCCCCTATCAGGTGATCGAGCCAAAGGAGCCGGCGCGCCGGCAGGCGGCCTATGCCGACAATTTCGCATTCCGGCGCGGCGAACCCTGGACCCACTAGGGGGCCCCACTAGGGGGCGCATTCGCCGAAGCATGGATCCCTGGGGAGTGCCGTGGGACCGGAAAGTTCTGGGTTGCCTAAGGCGGTGGCGCAATGACACCATGACGCGAGCCCCAATGCCCAGATTGCGGCGCACCATAAACCGCTGAAGGCCATGCCGCTTCATTCCAGTACTGACCCCACCTCGTCCGATTTCGCAGGCAATGCCGAGGCCATGCGGCTGCTGGTCGCGGAACTCCGTGAAAAGCTCGATCAGGTCGCCGGCGGCGGCGGCGAGACCTCGCGTGCCAGGCACACCTCGCGCGGCAAGATGCTGGCGCGCCAGCGCGTCGATCTCCTGGTCGATCCCGGCACGGCGTTCCTCGAATTATCGCCGCTGGCGGCCGACGGCCTCTATGGCGGCGACGTGCATTCCGCCAGCATCGTCACCGGTGTGGGGCGGATATCGGGCCGCGAATGCGTGATCGTCGCCAATGATGCGACCATCAAGGGCGGCACCTACTATCCGATGACGGTGAAGAAGCATCTGCGCGCGCAGGATATCGCGCGGCAGAACAATCTGCCTTGCGTGTACATGGTCGATTCCGGCGGTGCGTTTCTGCCGCAGCAGGACGAGATTTTCCCCGACGAACGGCATTTCGGCCGCATCTTCTACAATCAGGCGCAGATGTCGGCTGCCGGCATTCCGCAAATTGCGATCGTGATGGGCTCCTGCACCGCCGGCGGCGCCTATGTCCCGGCGATGTCGGACGAGAGCATCATCGTGCGCAATCAAGGCACGATCTTTCTCGGCGGACCGCCGCTGGTGAAGGCGGCCACGGGCGAGGTTGTCACGGCGGAAGAGCTGGGCGGAGCCGATGTGCATTCGAGGCAGTCCGGCGTCACCGATCACTATGCGCAGAATGACAGCCATGCGATCGGAATTGCGCGCCGCATCGTCGCCACCCTGAAGCAGCCAGCCCGCGCCAACCTGAACATGCGCGAGCCGCGCGAGCCCTTGTTTGCGCGAGAGGAAATCTATGGCGTGGTCCCCGCCGACGGCCGAAAACCGTACGACGTGCGCGACATCATCGCGCGCGTGGTCGACGGTTCGGAGTTCGACGAATTCAAGAAGCTTTATGGCCAGACCCTGATCTGCGGTTTCGCGCATATCTGGGGCTATCCGGTCGGCATCATCGCCAACAATGGGATCCTGTTCAGCGAGAGCGCGCTGAAGGGCGCGCATTTCATCGAGCTGTGCTGCCAGCGCAATATCCCTTTGGTGTTCCTGCAGAACATCACCGGTTTCATGGTCGGCAAGAAATACGAAGCCGGCGGCATCGCGCGCGACGGCGCCAAGCTGGTGACGGCGGTGGCGACCGCTGGGGTGCCGAAATTCACGGTCGTGATCGGCGGCTCCTACGGGGCCGGCAATTACGGCATGTGCGGCCGCGCCTACAGCCCGCGGTTTCTCTGGATGTGGCCGAACGCCCGGATCTCGGTGATGGGCGGCGAGCAGGCGGCAATGGTGCTGAGCCAGTTGCGGCGCGACAACATCGAAGCCAAGGACGGCAGCTGGTCGATCGAAGAGGAAAACGAGTTTCGCGCACCGATGCGGGCGCAGTTCGAGGCCCAGGGCAATCCGTATTACGCCACCGCCCGGCTATGGGATGACGGCGTGATCGATCCCGCCGATACCAGGCTGGTGCTGGGCCTTGGTCTTTCGGCAGCAAGCAATGCGCCGATCGCGCCCACTCGTTTTGGCCTGTTCAGGATGTGACGATGGATCGGTCCAAACAGTACCGGCGATTTCGCACTTTGCTGATCGCCAATCGCGGCGAAATCGCTTGCCGCGTGATCCGCACCGCGAAAGCGATGGGTTTGCGGACGGTTGCGGTTTATTCCGAGGCCGACCGTGACGCGATGCACGTCGCCATGGCCGATGAGGCCGTCTTGCTGGGACCGGCGCGGGCGCGCGACAGCTACCTCAACATCGATCGCGTGATTGCCGCTGCGCGTCAGAGCGGCGCCGAAGCCGTGCATCCCGGCTACGGTTTTCTGTCCGAAAGTGCCGAGTTCGCGCAAGCCTGTGCCGACGCGGGATTAATATTCGTCGGGCCGACCGCCGACATGATCAGGGCGATGGGCTCAAAATCCGGCTCGAAGATGCTGATGGAGAAGGCGGGCGTGCCGCTGGTGCCGGGCTATCACGGCGAGGCCCAGGACGAGGCGACGCTGGCGAAATCCGCCGACAAAATCGGCTTTCCGGTTCTGGTCAAGGCCTCCGCGGGCGGCGGCGGCCGCGGCATGCGCATTGTGCGCTCGGCCGGTGAACTCGCAGCCGCCATCGTCAGCGCCAAGCGGGAAGCAAAAGCCGCCTTCGGCGATGATCGCATGCTGATCGAAAAATTCGTGCAAAATCCCCGCCATATCGAGGTGCAGATCATCGGCGACAGTCACGGCAATCTGCTGTCGCTGTTCGAGCGCGAATGCACCCTGCAGCGGCGGCACCAGAAGGTGATCGAGGAAGCGCCATCACCGACGCTCAATGCCAGGCAACGTGAGACCGTGTGCGCCGCCGCGCGCAAGGCGGCGGCCGCGGTAAATTATGTCGGCGCCGGCACCATCGAATTTGTCTCAGATGGCAAGGACGTGTTCTTTATCGAGATGAACACGCGGCTGCAGGTCGAACATCCCGTGACCGAGCTGATCACCGGCATCGATCTCGTCGAATGGCAGCTGCGCGTGGCGTTCGGCGAAAAGCTGCCGCTGATGCAGGATGAGATCAAGTTAAACGGTCACGCCATCGAAGCGCGAGTCTACGCGGAAAATCCGCACAAGAATTTCATGCCGTCGGTTGGCAAGATACGCACCTGGCGCATGCCGGAGCCGTCGAACGGCTTGCGTATCGATGCCGGGTATCGCGAGGGCGATGCGGTCTCGCCGCATTACGACGCCATGCTGGCCAAGGTGATCGCATGGGCGCCAAATCGCGACGCCGCGATCGAAAGGCTCAATCGCGGGCTTGAGGAATCGGACGTTCGTGGCATCGTCAGCAACATTCCGTTTCTCGCGGCGCTGGTGACGCATCCGGCGGTGCGTGCCAACGCCATCGACACCGGCTTCATTGAACGTGAATTGAAAAATCTCACGCCGCCATCGGCTGCGCCCGGCGATCTCGAGCTTTGCGCCGCCGTGGCGGCCATCCTCGGCGAAGAAGCGAAAGCTGCGCGCGCCGAGGCGCATTCGCCGTGGCGCACGGCCGGCTGGATGCCGGTCGGCCGGCGGCGGCGGGTGTTTACGTTCCGGCATGCGCCCGAGGCCGCGCAGGAGATCTGCCTGCACTACGGCAGCGGTCCGGCGGCACTGTCGATCGGCGAGCGTGAATTTACCTTTGCATCGTCACCCCGGGAAGACGGCGGGTTCGATCTCACGCTGAACGGCATGAAATCCCACGTCGTCGCCGTGATCGAAGGTCATGAACTGTATTTGCGAACCCGCAATGGCCGTTTCGACCTGCACTGGGTCGATCCGTTCGGCGGCGACGACGAAGAGCAGGTCGGCGAAGACAAGATCGTGGCGCCGCTGCCGGGTACCGTCGTGGCCTTGCTGGCGGAAGTGGGCGCGAGGCTGGAGAAGGGCGCACCCATTCTCACGCTTGAAGTGATGAAGATGGAGCAGACCCTGCGCGCGCCATTCGCCGGCGTGCTGAGGGCGTTAAAATGCAAGGTCGGCGATATCGTGCAGGAAGGCGTCGAACTCGCCGAGGTCGAACCGATAGCTTCGTGAGATCAGCATGAGCGATTCCGTACGCATCGTCGAAGTCGGCCCACGCGATGGCCTGCAAAACGAGAAGACGCCGGTCAGCGTCGCCGACCGCATTGGCTTTATCGGGGCGCTGGTCGGCGCCGGGCTGCACACGGTCGAGGTCGGAGCCTTTGTATCGCCGAAGGCGATCCCGCAGATGGTGAATTCCGATCAGGTGCTGCAAGGCTTGAGCCATCACAACGATAGCGAATTCCACGTGCTGGTGCCGAACGTCAAGGGTTATGAAGCCGCGCGGGCCGCCGGCTCCCGGGTGATCGCGGTATTTGCCTCGGCCTCGGAAGGGTTTTCGCGCGCCAACATCAATTGCTCGGTCGCCGAATCCATTGATCGCTTCAGGCCGGTAGTCGCGCGTGCCAAAGCCGACGGCATCAAGGTGCGCGGCTATGTCTCCTGCGTGCTCGGTTGTCCCTTTGACGGCGAGGTCAAGCCGCAGGCGGTGGTGGATGTCGCCAGGATGTTGTGGGATCTTGGCTGCTACGAAGTGTCGCTCGGCGACACCATCGGCATCGGCACGCCGCTCAAGGCACGGCATCTGTTGCGCGCGGTGGCCGGCGATGTACCGATCGCCCATCTGGCGATGCACTTTCACGACACCTATGGCCAGGCACTGGCCAATCTCTATGCGGGCATCGAGGAGGGCGCGCGGGTGATCGATTGCGCCGCCGGCGGTCTCGGCGGCTGCCCATTCGCACCCGGCGCCACCGGCAACGTCGCGACCGAGGACGTCGTCTATATGCTGGAGGGCATGGGCATTGCGACCGGGGTCGACATGCAGAAATTGGTGGCGGCCACCAACGAGGTCAGCAAGTTGATCGGCCGCCCTCCTGTGAGCCGGGTGGCGGCGGCGATCAACGCAAAGCGGGCGAGTGGCAAAGTAGCCGAGAGATTGTGATGCGTCATCCTGAGGTGCTCGCCGTCTTCGGCGAGCCTCGAAGGATGGGCCACGTTGTTGCCGTCGCCCTTCGAGGCGCGCGAAGAGCGCGCACCTCAGGGTGACGGCTACCTCATCTTCCCCCGTCCGGTCCCATCACCAGATTCGGCAGCGACGTCGAAATCTCAGGCACAAAGCACAGCACGACGACCGCCAGCATCATCAGCAGCACGAAGGGCAGGGTGCCCCAGATCACCTCGCTCAAGGGGATATCCGGCGCGACATTGCGGATGACGAAAATGTTCAAGCCGACCGGCGGGTGGATCAGGCCCATCTCCATCACGATGGTCATGACGATACCGAACCAGATGATGTCGAAGTGCGCCGCGCGCAGCGGCGGCAGGATGATTGGCGCGGTCATCAGGATGATCGACACCGGCGGCAGGAAAAAGCCGAGCACGACGACCATGACGAGGATCGCCGCCAGCAATTCCCATCGCGGCAGGTGCATCGCGACAATCGACTCCGCGACCGATTGCGAGATGTGCAGGTAGCTCATCACATAGGAATACAAGAGCGACATGCCGATGATCATCATCAGCATGGTGGACTCGCGGATGGTCGATTTCAGGATCGGCGCCAGGTCGCTCGGCCGCCACACGCTGTAGATCAGCGCGATCAGCACCAGCGCCAGCAGTCCGCCGAGCCCTGCGGTCTCCGAAGGCGTCGCATAGCCGCCGTAGAGCGCGATCATCACCCCCGTCAGCAACAGCACGAACGGCAGCACCCGCGGCAACACGTTGAAGCGCTCGGCCATGGTGAATTTGTCACGCGCGAGAATCGCCGACGTCGCGCCGGTCTTGGCGTAAAGCGCGCTGGCGGCGGCATATTCTTTGCGAAAATGAATCACCGCGTAGACGCCGAACAACGACACCAGCAGCAGGCCGGGCCCGATGCCGGCGAGAAACAGCCGGCCCAGCGACTTTTCCGCCGCGACCGCGAACAGGATCATGGTGATCGACGGCGGCAGCAGGATGCCGAGCGTGCCGCCGGCGGCGATGATGCCGGCGGCAAATCCACCGGAATAACCGCGCTTGCGCATTTCCGGGATGCCGGCGGAGCCAATGGCCGAGCAGGTGGCGGGCGACGATCCGGCCATCGCGGCGAACAGCGCGCAGGCAAATACGTTGGCGACGCCGAGCCCGCCGGGCACGCGATGCAGCCAGGCGTGGAGTGCCGAATAGAGATCCTGGCCGGCGCGGGATTTGCCGATCGCCGCACCCTTGAGGATGAAAAGCGGGATCGACAACAGCGTGATCGAGGCCATTTCCTCGTAGACATTCTGCGTCACGGTATCGAGCGACGCCGCGGGCATGTAGATGCCCATGAACACCACCGCGACCGCACCCAGCGCAAACGCGATCGGCATTCCTGAAAACATCGCGACCAGCGTCGCTATGCCGTAACTGATTCCAATACCGAGCACAGTCATCGACGTGCCGGCCCGCAGAGGGGGATCATAATCTGCAGCAGGATCTGCACGCACAATAACGTCATGCCCGACGCCATCAGGCCGTAGGGAATCGCCAGCGGCGGCGACCACATCGAGTTGGAAACCTGGCCGTCGACCCACGCTTCATGGGCCAGCGTCCATGATTTCCAGGCGAAAAACCCGCAAAACAGCAAACTGGCAACATCGACGAGCCATAACCTGATACGATTGACCATCGGCGACAGCAGCCCGACAAACGCTTCGATGCCGATGTGGCCGCGTTGTTGCTGCACATAGGCTGCAGTCATGAAGGTGGCGCCGACCAAGAGAAACACCGCCGCCTCATCCTGCCAGTAATTCGGGCTGTGAAACAAAGCGCGGGTCAGCACACTGTGGCTGAGAACGAGGCAGGCTGCGATCAGCGCGAGCGCCGCGAAGACGACGATGACATTGTTGCAAAAAGCCAGCGCCCGTTCAAACGCCGCCACGAGCCCACGGCCCGCAGCGACGTTGGAACGGTCATTTTGATCCTTGATCGGACCATGCATCATGCGGAGACGTCGGACGCGAGCTTCAACAGGTTGGCAGCGGCCGCGGTCTTTGCGCCGTAATCCTTCCACGCGGTATCGCGTGCGATGTCGCGCCATTTGCCGACGGTCGGGATATCAAGAGGGAAGACCTTGGCGCCGGCCTTTTCATAGACGTGGGCGACTTCGATATCGTCGGCCTGCGCCCCCTTCTTGCCGAACGCTTCCAATTCCGTGCCGACGGCCACGATGATGTCCTGCTGATTTTTCGGCAGGGCGTCGAAAATCGACTTCGACATCAGAAGCGGTTCCAGCATGAACCAGTAGGAGGCGCCGGCGCCCGAGGTCAGGGCCTTCGCGATTTCCTCGAGCCGGAATGAAATCAGGCTGGTGGAGGAGGTGAGGCCGGCATCGCAGGCGCCGGTCTGCATTGCCGCATAGAGTTCGTTGGACGGCAGCGACAGCACCGACGCACCCGCGGTCTGCAACACCATATCCATTTCGCGCGAACCGCCGCGAATCTTGAGGCCCTTGGCGTCTTCCGGGGCGACGACCGGGCGCGAACGGCTGGCGACGCCGCCGGCCTGCCAGATCCAGGTCAGCATGATGATGCCCTTGTCGGCGAGGAAATCCGTCAGCGCCTTGCCGACCGGTTCGTTCTTCCAGCGCAGGCCTTGGTCATAGGTGGAGACCAGTCCAGGCATCAGGCCGATATTGGTTTCCGGCACTTCGCCGCCCGCATAGGAAAGCGGAACCAGACTGATGTCGAGCGCGCCCTTGCGCATCGCGGAGAATTGCGCGTTGGTCTTAATCAGCGACGAGTTCGGATAGATCTCGGCGACGAGATCGCCGCCGCTGCGTTTGGCCACCTCATCGGCGAACACCCGCGTCAGCCGATCGCGGAAATCGCCCTTGTCGACCGTGCCGCCGGGAAACTGGTGCGATATTTTCAAGGTGGTCGCGGCATGGGCGGTTCCGGTCCCAAAACGCAGGATGGCGGGCGCGGCAAGCGCGGATGCGAGGACATAGCGGCGTGTCAGCATTTGTATCTCCCGGGTTGTACTCTACTT
>WNFA01002793.1_pt1 | contig 14462 bp, 9 predicted proteins | sample 5400481 | NCBI WGS metagenome assembly WNFA01 (sample SAMN13153340, study PRJNA577476) | soil metagenome | isolation source: 120 cm saprolite under Douglas fir tree site 2 hole 1 replicate 2 | place: USA:California | collected 2015-04-18 | reverse complement strand
GTTCGCGGGTTTGATCCACGACGCCGCGGGCAATTTTTACGGCACTACTATGAACGGCGGCGCCTTCGGCTGCGGAACCGTGTTCAAGTTGGATAGCACCGGCAAGGAAACCGTGCTGTACAGCTTCACCGGCGGCGCAGACGGGGCGTTTCCCGAAGCAGGTGTGATCCGGGATGCGGCGGGCAATCTCTACGGAACAACGAATAGCGGCGCCGGTGCCCACGCCGGCTTGGGCGCGGTTTTTAAGCTTGCCCCTTGAAGCGACGAAGAATCTAAGAACTTAGGCACGACAAGAGGAACTTCATGACCTACACAGTACGACGCTCGAACTCCATTCCACGTCGGCGGTTGCAGAGTACCGTTTTGGCGCTGGCGATCGTCCTTCTGGAAGCACTCCTCGCTACTCCGACGGCGCAAGGCCAGACGCTCACTGTTCTCCATTCGTTCAAGGGCGGCGGGGACGGGACGAATCCTCTCGCAGGTTTGATCCGCGACGGGAAGGGAAGTCTCTACGGCACCAGTCAGCTTGGCGGTGCTTTCAACTATGGAACGGTATTCAAGCTGGATGCCACCGGTAAGTACACTCTGTTGTATAGCTTCACGGGCGGTGCGGACGGGGGATATCCCTTCGGCGGCGTAATCCGGGATGCGGGCGGCAACCTCTACGGTACCTCCCTTGCCGGCGGTAGCGTGCGCGCCTGCAACAACGGGTTTGGCTGCGGCACCGTGTTTAAGCTCGATCGGAGAGGGATTGAGACCGTGCTCTACAACTTCACGGGCGCGACGGACGGAGCGAGTCCTCAGGCCAGCTTGATCCAAGATGCTAACGGCAACCTCTACGGCACGACGGCCACTGGCGGCGTCGGTTGTGGCAGCCTGGGCTGCGGAACTGTGTTCAAGCTGGATCCGACAGGCACCGAGAGCGTGCTTTACAGCTTCACTGGCGCGGCCGATGGAAGAAGCCCTTACGGGGGCTTAGTCCGAGACGCGAAAGGCAACATCTATGGCACAACGTACACTGGGGGCGATCTCAATTGCTTCAGTCTGGGCTGCGGAACACTATTCAAGCTGGACGCGGCCGGGACGGAAATAGTGCTGCACAGCTTCACGGACGGAGCCGACGGGGGATATCCGTTTGATGCCTTGGTTCCGAACGGAGAGAACCTCTTCGGCACCACGCAAACCGGTGGAGCGTTCGGCCACGGAACTGTGTTCAGGTTGGATAAGACCGGGAAGCAGACTGTGCTGTACAGCTTCGCTGGCTCGCCGGACGGAGCAAGTCCTGTTGCGGCTTTGATCCACGATGCAGCGGGCACTCTGTATGGCACGACTCAGAATGGCGGCGCCTTCAACGATGGAACCGTTTTCAAGCTGGATACGACCGGCGAGGAGACGGTGCTCCACAGCTTCACTGGGGCCGCCGACGGCAAAAGTCCCGACGCCGCTCTCATTCGGGATGCCGGAGGTAATCTCTATGGCACGACGTACGGTGGCGGTGCTTTTGGCTTCGGCACCGTCTTCAAGATTGCGCCGTGAGTAACTACGAATTCACTGAATCGTTGCAGCCTTAGTTTCTAACTCTTACCTTCTCAAGCCGCGTCGAAGAACACTCGCTAATCTGCAAAACATTCCCGTCCCTCCGCGCTGGTCGCGAAAGGACGGGACTTTCAGTTCATTTACTCCAGTTAGTCGTGCTCGCAGCGGTCACAGATCGGGGTTGAGCGCGCGGGATGATCCGAGTGCGCACCCGCAACCGGCCGATCGCCCGCGGACGTGAACACAGCTGCACCGTCGACCAATCCCGTGGTCGGCGCTTGCATGGTGACGTTCAACGTCGTCCCGGAGGGCGCAGTCGCAACGGCCAGGACTGGAAATGCCTGGCCATTCACGAATACGAGCGACTCATAGTCTCCCGGCATGAAGCCCTGATTTGTAACGGGGAACCAGGACAACGACATTCCTCCAGCCACCGTGGTCGGAGCTGTCCAACTCACTCCTCCGTTCGGAGAAGAGACGTAGCCTTCTTCGAGTTGGCAGGTAGATTTTGTGCAGCCTGCGTCAGGATAGAAGTAGTACGTCAGCCCAAGGTGAGCGCTCGTTCCCGAAGTTCCGGGTTCGATCGCCAGGCCGGGGAGGAAGTGGTCGATGTTGCTGGTCACGGAATCGATCGGAACGCGTTGCACCGCCGACCAATGGATTCCGTCTGTCGTCGTGGTCATCACCAGGTCGTTGGCTGCGCAGTTGCTGCGGAAACGGCAGTCCTGCCAAACCGTGTACACGCGGCCTGCGGCATCCATTGCTGACGTTGGAAGAGCGAGATCGCGCAGGCCTCCATTGGCATGATGGAGCGTGATGCTCGCCACTGTTACCGGAGGCTTCCAGTGCGCCCCTCCATCCGTCGAAGTAAATGACTGGATGGAAACGTCGAAAGCATCAGCGCCCGGAGCGATGACTGTTCCGCTAGGCTGTGCCAGCGGTTGAGCACCGAAAATTGCCGGGTTCGTGGCTGGCTCGATCGCAGGTCCCCAGGTTTGGCCTCCGTCGGTGGAAACGCTCAGATAGACGAGATCGCCCTGGCTGTTGTCGTCCCATTCGGCATAGCAGTGTCCGAAGAACGGGCTGCCGGAATTGTTGTCGCAGCTGATCCAGGTTTTGTCGGGCCGGTTGAAGATGCGGCTGACGGTTACCGGATTTCCCCAGTTGATGCCGTCGGCAGAGCGGCTGACCAGCATCGCGGTCGTGGCCGCGCCGCGGTTGTATAGCGGCAGCGAGGCGACAAGCCACACGCCATGCGCGACATCAAAGATGACGGCGGGATCGGTGGCGCGATCGTAAGTGCCTCCTCCGCTGTTCTTGGTGAGTCCCGGCAACGAACCATGCTGCCAGGTGACTCCGCCATCCAGCGACGTGGCCCAGCCGTTGTCGCTCGAGCCACCGCCGTTGAAGAATCGTCCCTGCTGGAAGATAGATACAATGGTGTTACCATTCGCCCATGTCGCTGCTTCTACTTCAGTGGCATGTTGCGCGATGGAGTTGGTAAATGGATCGCTGCTGATCTGGGTGAGTGGCACTTGGGCCTGCATTGTCATTGACAGGGTCAGCACAAGCAGGGAGAGGTAGAGAAACTTCGTTTGCCGAAGCGTAACGGCTATTTGCTTGAACAATTTGGGCCTCCAGAAGGCGCGGAAAGTTTAGGCGTACGGGGATTCTGGCTCGAAATACAACGGCGACGATAGTAGATGGATTTGGCCATGTGTCAATAAGGCCGAAAGACTCCAGCATTTCCTCCTCGGACATCGGCCGTCGTTAAATACGGTCACGACGTAACTATGAGCTCGCCACGACGTAACCGCCTGCGCAACATCTGGCCTCCGAAATTTGAGAGAAAATAACAAAATATGCGAAAACCCTGGACCTTACTTCTGACATTTGCCTTGCTCCCGCCCTTCGGTGGCCTCGGCGCAACTGCCCAAACGGCGAATACAAGCCCACAATCACGCCGCCCAGCGGATGACACTCGTGATCCCGTTCGTGAGCGCGTGGAGTTTCTCAGTCGTGAGCTAAGTCTCTCTTCGGAGCAGAAAAAAAAGCTGCAGGAAATTCTGGAGCGCTCGATGCGAGAAGTGGAGGCGATGAAGAATGACAAGTCGCTATCGGAAGATCAGAAACGCGACCGCGAGAAGGAGATCAACAAGTCGCGGCGCTCCCAGATTGACGCCATCCTGACTCCCGAACAGCGGCAGGAACTCATTCAACTGATTCAGTCGTCCCAAGGGCGATCGGCTCCCGGTCAGAACAACGGGCAAGATCGCAGGAAGATGAATGCACCCCAATCCGATCGCTCGCCCGGCACTGGCAATGCAAATCCACGCGCGTCTTCCTCTGGAACCCCTTCTGCCATTTCTTCCGCCACTCCGTTAATCGATTTCGCGCCCGGCCAGAAATACTTTGGCCAGTTTGAGGGATTCCTCTACGACGGCACCAACGTTCCGCCTGCGGCCCACGACGCGATTGGAAGGGAACTCGCAGCCCAGGTTCAACCGGTCGACAAGGATGGCAGGCCCAGTCCAGGAGGAAAGATCGTTTTCTTATCAATCGGTTTCTCGAACCCCAACCTGAAATGGTGCGGACCAGCATTGCACCAACCCCAAGACTGTATCGAGCAGAGTTTCACAAAGCAGGCGTTAGCATCGAGCAAAACAAACAAGTCGAGTGTGCTGATTTTGAATGGCGCGATCGGCGGCCAGCCGACCAAAGCCTGGAGAGATCCCAACGGCCGCGATTACGCGATTGTTCTGGAGAGAGTTTTGACTCCAGCGGGAGTAACCGAGAAACAAGTACAAGCGATCTGGATGGAAATCGTTGAGCCCAACCCCTCAGCTTCATTGCCGGCAAAAGACGCCGACGCGTACACGTTGGAAGGGTACACCGGCGACACGTGCCGCGCTCTGAAGGCACGTTATCCCAATCTCAAACAACTGTTCGTAAGTCCGCGCTCTTACGGAGGCTACGCTCTGACGAACGGGAGTCCGGAACCCTTCGCGTATGAAACGGGCTTCTCGGTGAAGTGGCTGATTCAGGCGCAAATCAATCAAATGGCCACCGGGCACGTAGACGAGCGCGCGGGCGACTTGAATTACAAGGCTGGCGTGGCACCCTGGATCACATGGGGTCCTTACTTTTGGGCAAATGGAACTACGCCGCGTTCGGATGGATTGTCTTATGTGCGGGCCGACTATACGGAGCGCGACGGGCTACATCCTTCTCCCGAAGGAATCAAGAAGATCGCCGCATTCATGTTGAACTGGTTCTTGAACTCGCCTTACACCCCGTGGTTCAGGTCGTCAGCCGCCAACTCGTAGCGGATCGAAAACCTTCCCACAAACAAATGTTCTCCCTCAAGTGCTAAGGCAGCGGAGCCGTTTCCAGCAGGATCGGCTTGGCGCCGATAGCGATCGTCGTTGCGCCGCCGAGGTTCGTCACCGTGCCAGTGACGTCTCGAGACTGGGTGTAGATTACGCCGCCAGGAATCGCGAAGTTCGAGGTCGTGCACTTTCCCGCCAGGCAGTCCTGCGACGCGTCCCAGACTGCGAGAGCCTGGTATCCGCTGGGACTCAAGCGTGTGAAGCTGCACGTCCAGATGGGACCTACGGCTGTGCATGCATTGGTCAGAGTGGCTCCAGCGATCCACCTCGAGACTTCTCCATAGGCCGTGCCGGCTTCCGAAATCGGGCCCGATGGTGTGGGCCAGAGAGCAGCGGGATTCGGACCGTCCCAGCGATACCAGTACACGCGTTCCACGCCCAAGGATCGCTGAAGCAGAAAATATCTCGCGAGAAATGCGGCCTGACGGTCCGAATCCAGGAACCCCTCGTCGTCGGCTTTGCTCCACCCTCCTTCCGTGTTGAACCATGGCTTGCCTTGTTCGCTCGGAAAACTCGCCAGGGTGCTATTCAGATTATCCACGACTGTGTTCACGTCCTCGGCGATGGGGCAGCGACCAGAATTGGATGTTCCCACGTAGGCGTGAAACCCAAGGATGTCGGCAAAGGTTCCGCCGTCGGCTCCACCTACATTCGTTCGAAAATAAGTCGCCAGGTTGTCAGCAACCGAAGTGAGATTCGAATGCGCGCCTACCGGTGATGGAGTGACGATACGCGCGTTCGGATCGATTGCCGTTCCGCTCGGGAAGACACTGCCATTCGCGTTGCACGAGAATCCTGAAGGGGGGCCTTCCACGACGCAGCGCGCGTCCTGTTCCATCCGCACTAGCTGTGCAGGAGTCCCCTGCCAGAAGAGTGGAACATTCCACTCGTTCCAGATTTCGTAATACTTGATCTGGCCCTTGTAGCGAGACGCGACTGCGGTGACCCAGGTAATCCAGTCCTTGTCGGTCCCGCTTCCGTCAGCGTTCAGGTCGATTGGCGGCCAGCATTGTCCGTTGCCGCTGATACTCGCGTAAGCGCAGCTGCTGTCGTTGGGGGAAGATGAGGCCCATGTAGGTGTTCGGGCCAGGTTGTACAGCACATCGACATTGTGCGCCTGGGCATCGGCGACAAAACTGTCGAGATTGGACCAGTCGTACTGGCCGAATGCGGTGTTGATCTCTGCCCAACCGGTGTGGGTATCCCACAAGCGAAGGCCCCCGAACGACACGGTTGGCCAAGGCAGATTGGTGCTGCCGAAGTGCATCCCCATGAAGGTGAGCGCGGCCTGGCTTCCGACCCCTTTTCTGGTAGAGGCAGCCACTGTAATGGGAGTCGGTTGGGTGCAGTCGGGGTGGCTACCGCCGCCCCCACCCCCGCCCGACCTGAAGCGACCCGTGCTGGCGCCGCCACAAGCGACTAGCCCAGCCATTGCGACTGCCAGAAGAAGGGTAAAAAAACTGTTAAGGAGTAGGGTGAGGTGCGAGTGGGGGCCCGGATTCAACATCTATGAGTTTTTCCCTCTGCTCTTGTATATCTAAACATAACCCTCTGCACCGCCATTAGTCGCGCTTTTCTTGCAATGGAAAAAGGGACCGCAGCCATGGGCTGGTCAGGCCCGCACAGAGGTTTTAATACCCATATTCCTTATTCCTTGTGACCCGCGCGCCCGAAATGACAGTACACCAATCATCCACGAACAGACGACCGGGGCTCAGCGATGCGGGCGAATCGATGAAAACGTTTTTCTCTCAACCATCGACCCCATGCAAATTCCTGCATCTTGACAGCCGGGCATGGGGCGGCGAAACTGAGGGTCACGTTGGCGTTTTTCCTCTCCCCCGAGCCCACGGAGCATTTCTCCCGATAAGTACAGCCGCCCAGGTTGGAAGTTGCTAGCCCGTGCTGTGCTAGCGAGAGAGCTGTTCGGCCCCTAGTGTCCCAAGACGACAATCAGTTTTACCAGAGGAGATATTCGTGAACATCTGCCAGCAGCATACAACAGCAGTTTCGGATGGAAAGGTCGCCGTACGCCGCCTTGCGAATTGGCTGACTTTCATTATGGCCGCCATGATTGTCTGGTCGCTGGGCGCTTCGGTGGCGCTGGCTCAGAATCCTCTGCCGCACATTAACGCGCCGTTAGTGCCTGGCCAAAAAGCGCCAGGGGCCGCGACTTTCACGTTAACCGTGAACGGATCCAATTTTGTTTCTGGCGCAGTCGTGAACTGGAACGGCAATGCCAGAACCACCACGTTTGTGAATAGCTCGCAGGTGACTGCTTCCATTACGGCGGCTGATGTTGCCGCGGCCGGCACGGCGTCGGTAACCGTTTCCAATCCCGCGCCCGGAGGCGGCCTCTCGAACGTTACGAACTTTCAGGTAGTGAAGAATGGTTACACGGTGGCCTTCAGCAAGCTTGACTACGTCACCAATACTTCGCCGCAGGATGTTGCTGCTGGAGATTTCAATGGGGATGGCAAACTTGATCTTGCAGTTCCCACCGGCAGCAACTCAGTGTCCGTACTCTTGGGCAATGGCGATGGAACTTTTGGGACGCATGTGGAGTATGCGGTTCCGGGACATCCGATCGTGGTCGTGACCGGCGATTTTAATGGCGATGGAAAAACTGACCTGGCTACGGTGGATGAATTTCAAAGCCAGATTTCGGTGCTGCTAGGCAACGGAGACGGCACGTTCCAGGCTCACCAGGAGTTTGCGACGGGCAACCACCCGGTGGCGCTGGCGACCGCGGATGTGAACGGGGATGGCAAGCTCGACATTGTCGCCGTCGACATCGCCGATAATAGTGTCGCCGTTCTGCTCGGCAAGGGCGATGGCACCTTTAATGGTCATGTGGACTATGCGACCGGGCGAGGACCATCGGGAATTGCTATTGGGGATTTCAACGGAGACAACAAACTAGACCTGGTCGTTGCCAACAACACGGACGATACCGTTTCCATCCTGCTGGGAAACGGCGATGGCACCTTCCAGGGACCGATAGCTTTTGCCACAGCACACTTACCGAACAGCGTGGTGGTCGGCGATTTCAACGGTGACGGCAAACTGGATCTCGCAGTCGGTACGTCCAACAAGTCAGTTTCTGTCCTCCTCGGCAATGGAGACGGGACTTTCCAGAACCACAAGGAGTACGGAATCGGAGCAAATTCGGTGATTGTAGCCGCCGCGGACTTGAATTCCGACGGCAGGCTGGATCTGATCGCGGCCAACTTCAACGACAATACAGTTTCAACGCTGGTCGGCAACGCAGATGGCACCTTCAAGTCGCAGTCCGTATTTCCCACCAGTGGCGGCCCGGCCGGCCTTGCAGTCGGAGATTTTAATAATAATGGCAGGCTTGATATCGCAGTGGCCGTCACCAACGACAACAAGGTTTCGGTGCTCACTGACAGCCTAATTAGCCTTTCCCCCAACATGCTCTCTTTCGGGACGCAGACGTCAGGCATCCCCAGCGCAGCCAAGACCGTGACCTTGAAGAACAATGGAACCACGTCCTACACGGTGCCCTTGCCGCCCACCTTTGTGGGTTCATCTCCGTCCGATTTCACGCAGACCAATACCTGCGGGGGCAGCATCGCCGCAGGCGCCACGTGCACATTCTCGATTGTGTTCAACCCGACCGCGTCGGAAAAGGCCAATGCCCAAATGCTGCTTACCGCCTCGAATGGCAGCGTGCAGGGTGTTCAAATGACGGGTACGGGCAACATCCCGATCATGTTGTCGCCGCGCAACGTGACCTTCCCCACCACGCTCATCGGCACCACGAGCGCGGGAAAGACAAACACGTTCACCAATAAGAGCGGCGTGAACATCTTCTTCACAAATATTGATTTGGAAGGCGTGAATCAGAACGATTTCAGCTTTACGACGACTTGTCCGAATAACACCGGGGTTGCCCTGGGGCCCGGAGCCAGTTGCACCTCAACTGTCTTTTTCAGTCCGACCATTACGCCCGGCCAAAACGAAACCGTGACTATGGTCTACTACGGCAATTTCACGCTGGTCAAGCAGGGGCTGCTGCTTAACGGAGTGGGAACGGCAGTCGCTGTGACGCCGACGTCGCTGACCTTCCCGACCACGAAGGCTGGGACGACGAGCACTGGAACCGTCAGCTTCCAGAACGCTGGCTCCGCGCCGCTGGCGATCAGCAGTGTCACCTTCACCAACGGCACAGCGAATGTCTTCAGCCTCCTGAGCAACACTTGCAACTTCCCGGGCGGCAGTGTGCCAGCCAACTCCACTTGCACGCTGACCTTGCTGTTTGCCCCGACAACAACAGGGACCTTTACGGCCACCATGAAGATCGGCGATCCCGATATCACTGGGCCGCAGCAGGTTTCACTCACAGGGACCGGTAACTGACAGAAGTTTGAAGGCGAACGAAACTTGGGGCGGATCTCCGAGAACAACCATTCTCCGAGACCCGCCCCTTGTTGTCTGAACAAGTTATCTGACCAAGAGCGGACGCGCTTTTTCTTCCAGGCGTTTTAAGGCAACGGCCCCGTTTCCAGCAGGATCGGTTTAGCTCCGATCTGAACCGCGCCTCCGACGAGACTGGTTACGTTGCCCGCGACATCACGATATTCTGTGTAGTTCGTACCAGCGGGAATCGTGAAGCTGGTAGTTGGGCAACTTGTGGAAGTGCAGTCTTGTCCCGCATCCCAGACTGCCAGGGCCAGATAGCCATTGGCGCGCTTGAAGCCGCAGGTCCACACCGTTCCTACCGCGGTGCACGGCGCACTCACAGTGGCGCCCACGCTCCACCTATTGACTTCGTCGTAGGCAGTGGCTGCTTTGGTTGTGGTCCTGGTTGTGTCGTTGTAGAGACTGGCCAGTTTCTTGCTGTCCCAGGCATACCAATAAACGCGGCTGATGTTGGCCGATTCCTGTAGCAACAAGTAGCGCGGTAAGAATGCGGCTTGCCTGTCTTCGTCGGTGAAGCCCTCGTCGTCGGCTTTGCTCCAACCCCCTTCGGTGTTGAACAAAGGCTTGCCGGCAGTGATCGCGGGAAAAGACGCCAGCGTGCCGTTCATGTTGGCGATCACAGTGTTGACATCTTCAGGGGTTGGACAGGCGACAGGAGTGCCGTTGGTGCCACTGCCTGTCCCGACATAACCGTGGAAGGCGATCACGTCGGCAAAAGATCCTCCAGCGTGTCCGCCCACCTGCGTCTGGAAGTACGACGTCAAGCTGTCGGCAACCGCGGTAAGGCGCGGGTGCGCCCCGACCGGAGATGGGCTGACTATCTTTGCGGAGGCGTCAAGTTTCGTCCCACTGGGGAAAAGACTGTTTGCGTTGCACTGCATACCGGCCGGAGGACCCTCGACGACGCAACGCGCATCCTGTTCCATGCGCACCAGCTGCTCCGTCGTGCCGACCCAGAACACGGAAGCGTTCCACTCATTCCAGATCTCGTAATACGAGATGCCGGTGCCGCCGGCAGCCTTGGTAGCCTGGCTATGCTGCGCCACCGCCGAGACCCAGGAGATCCAGATCGCATCCGAACCCGTGCCATCAGAGTTCAGATCTACGGGAGGATGACACTGCCCCGGCCCGTTGCGGCTGCTGTCAATGCAACTGCTATCAGTAGGACCCGAGGAAGCCCAAGTCGGCGTGCGAGCGAGGTTATATAGCACGTCCGCGCCGTGAGTGTGTGCATCCGAGAGCCATGTGTCCATGAGGGTCCAGTCGTATGCTCCGCTGGACGACTCGACCTGGGGCCAGGCAACGCCGGCATCCCACAAGCGCTGGCTGCCAAACGGAAAGGAGGGCCACGGCGCATTGGTGCTGTTGAGGTGCATGCCGAAACTGAGATCACTTATCTGCACATTCAGCCCCGCGCCGCTGGTGGTGCCACCTGCGTTCGGTGTGGTGAAAGTGCAGGGAGGAACATTGTGACCACCACCGCCACCACCCCCCCCACCACCTCCGCCACCCGATGTGGTTCCGCCGCACCCTAAAGCTCCCAGCAGACTTGAAACGGCAAGAATCAACAACAGAAACATAAGCAAGCCGACATGACTCCGGGGGGAATCGTTCTTCCTCATAGTTTCCGAGGCTCCTTCCTCGTGGTTCTTGCGCGATGCCCTAAGTTGCTCAAAACCCGAGTACAGCCAGCAAGTTGCGGCCCTCCGGGCGCTAAAGGACGTAAGCCTTCCGGACAGTCCGGTCGCGTGCAAAAGTACACCCGGGCTAGCCGCGCCACAGAGGGTTGAATTGAAACCTTGAATAGGCCTTTCTCTGGGGATTTCGCGAAGCGAATACCTCGGGAGAAGAAGAGTGACAGATTACCCTGCGAGCTCTTAGCATAAGGCTAGCATGATCGAGCCTCAAATCTGTGATCTGAGTAGCGGCTAATGGGGTAAGTTCCGAAATGGAAAAGGAGGCGGTCCGAGCTGTGCACTCCTAAGAGTCTGTTGTCGTAGCCTGTCTTTCGCCCCGCTGGGGCTTGTTCTCGTTCCACTTCCCGCAGGCAGCCCCGAAGGGGCGAAAGAGAAGTTCTACCCCGCCTGAATTGCTCCTCGGCTTCCACCAACCTCGCCGGTTGCCCATTCTTTGAATCTTTTCTCTATACAAAGCATCTTTATATCAAGATAATATCGGAGGCACAATGGCGACTCCAAAGAAAGTCCGCAAAGTCTACAACCCCGGCTCCACCCACTGGGTAGGAGACGGCTTCCACGTCCGCAACCTGTTCCCGTCCAACGGAATCGGCGACGAACTCAGTCCGTTCCTCATGCTGGACTACGCCGGCCCGACCCGCGTCAATCCCAGCCCGAACCCCCGCGGCGTTGGCGAGCATCCCCACCGCGGTTTTGAAACGGTGACAATCGCCTACCAGGGCGCGGTCGAGCACCGTGATTCCGCCGGCCACTCCGGCACCATCTATCCCGGTGACGTGCAATGGATGACCGCAGCCTCAGGCGTGGTCCACGAAGAGATGCACGAGCACGAGTTCGCCCGCAAAGGCGGCACCTTCGAGATGGTCCAGCTCTGGGTCAATCTTCCCAAAGCCCACAAGATGTCCCGCCCACGCTATCAAACATTGGCAAAGGCAGACATCCGCGAGGTACAACTCGGCTCCGCCGGATACGCCCGAGTCATCGCCGGCGAATTAGCCGGAGTCAAAGGTCCAGCGCAGACCTTCACCCCAGTGAACGTCTTCGACGTGCGATTGAAAGCCGGTAATCAAGCGGAGCTAACCCTTCCCACCAGCCAAAACGCCGCAATAGTACTGTTGAAGGGTAACGTAATCGTGAACTCTGGCGAGCAACTTCAGGGCGAAGCCAAGATTGCGCTGTTGAGCTCCGAAGGGGAACAGGTCACGTTTGACGTGAAGGAAGACACAACCCTTTTGATCCTTAGCGGCGAGCCCATCCACGAACCGGTCTTCAGTTACGGCCCCTTCGTGATGAACACCCGCGAAGAGATCCTCGAAGCCGTCGCTGACTACCAGGCCGGCAAGATGGGTCACTTAGAAGCCAAGGTTGCACAGTAAGGGGAGGGCTTCAGAGTGTACGTGGAAACTGAACTCGCAGTGTTGAGCCGTGAAGCGGCGAAGGAGAAGCGACGCACAGACTCCGTCGGGACGGAACAATTTTCGGAGCGAACGTAATGGCAACTCGCAGAACAAATCCGGCTGGCATTCACCTCTGGCTGGTGCTGATGAAGGCCTACCAGGCGATCGAGCGCCGCGCCTTGCGCAGCATCGGTGATACCAGCCTGTGTTTTTCCGACTTCGCCGTGCTCGAAGCTCTGCTCCACAAAGGCCCCCTGCCGGTGAACACCGTCGGCGCACTCGCGACTCTCACCAGCGGATCTTCCACCGCCGCCATCGATCGCCTCGAAAAAAAAGGATTGGTCCGCCGCGCCCCCGACGCCACCGATCGCCGCACCAGAATCGTCCACTTGACTGACAGGGGTAAGATTCTGATCGAGGCCGCATTCCGCAAACACGCCGCGGACATGGAGACTGTCACCGCCAGTCTGTCGGCCACGGAAAAGAAAACTCTCCTCGATCTTCTCAAGAAACTAGGCAAGTCAGCAGTCTCGGGCCCCGCTACCAATCTCTCAACCACGAAAGGAAAACCGTATGCTGAAAAAGCTCACTAACACCGATTCCAGCAACTTCGCCCTGACCATTCTCCGCCTCGCTCTCGGCATTGTCTTCTTTGCCCACGGCGCTCAGAAAACTTTCGGCTGGTTCGGCGGATACGGCTACACCGGCACCATGGGATTCTTCACCCACATGATGGGAATCCCCGCGCCCCTCGCTTTTCTCGCCATCATGGCCGAGTTTCTCGGAGGCCTCGGACTGATCGTCGGCTTTCTCAGCCGCATCGCAGCCTTCGGCATCCTCTGCAACATGCTCGTCGCCGTCTTCATGGTGCACCGCCAGTTTGGATTCTTTGCCAACTGGAGCGGCCAGCAAAAGGGTGAAGGCATCGAGTATCACTTGCTTGCCATCGCCATCACCATCGCCATCATGATCACCGGCTCCGGCGCCCTCTCCGTCGACGCCGCCCTCTCCGGAAGTCCTGATCGCCATGTGTGATGTTGGGTGGCGCAGCGCTTCCAGCGCTGCGATTAGCCGGCACATTTGAGAGGCGGCTCTAGCGTTTGTTGAAAAACTCGATAGCGGTTCTGTCTTGAAGGAGCCTGTTTTGAAGGGGCGCGGCTTCAAACCGCGCCCTAAGTCCCGCAAAATAGCGTCGGCTTTAGCCGCTGAGGTGCGTCCAAATCGGCCCGTCCCCCGGCTAACCTTTTCCCACTCCCCAGTGTCTAACCACCTAACGACGCAGGGAACTTCGCATAGCCCAGCTTCGTATCTCTGATCAGATGGTTAGGCGGGATTGAGACCCCTCGCCTGAACGTTACCCGGGGCCCCCACGCTCCTCCCCGGAGGCGTGGGGGCAGATTTCCGCCGAGCGGCCTATGCGAATGCTCATCGACATTGTCCGGCAATCGCTGTCCACCCTGTGGGCGCACAAGCTGCGCTCGTTCCTAACCATGTTCGGTATTGCCTGGGGCGTAGGCTCGCTCCTGCTCCTCGTAGGCTTGGGAGAAGGCTTCCGCAGCGGCCAGGAAAAGGAACTCGCTAACCTCGGACAAAACATAATGTTCATGTTTCCCGGCCGCATCCCCGCCGTCGAAGGCAGCACCCAATCCGGCCAGACGTACTACTTCACCTACAAGGACTACCTCGCCATTCGCGGCGAGGCCAAGTTCGTCGGCGCCTTGTCGCCAGTGCTCAACCGCGAAGACATCCGCGCCGTCAGCGACTACGGTTCGACCAACGGCCAGATCTTCGGCGTGGCCGCAGACTACAACCAGATTCGCAACGTCCCCATCAGCCCTGGCCGCTGGTTCAACAATCAGGACAACTCCGACCGCCGCCGCGTAGCCGTAGTCGGCTGGGAACTGCTCAAAAACATTTTCCCCGGACGCCCCGCCGTCGGTTCCAACATTCTTCTGAACGGCATGAGTTTCGACGTAATCGGCGTAGTCGCCAAAGTC
>WNFA01007446.1_pt1 | contig 14465 bp, 17 predicted proteins | sample 5400481 | NCBI WGS metagenome assembly WNFA01 (sample SAMN13153340, study PRJNA577476) | soil metagenome | isolation source: 120 cm saprolite under Douglas fir tree site 2 hole 1 replicate 2 | place: USA:California | collected 2015-04-18 | reverse complement strand
AACGCGCCCGTCGGCGATGGCGTAGATCGGATCGCCCAGATCGCTGTTTTCGCCGCCGATTCCGTTCAAATCGTCGCCGAGGTGATGGTTTTCCGCGAACCGTTGGGCGCTGTAGCTCATCGCTCCGTTTTCGCTGCCGAGCGGAAAATCAAAACGCCCGGCCGTCGGAATGGACTCTAGTTCGAGAGGCGAGATAAGGCGAAACGCCGGATCAACATATCTTGGCCGTGTCAATTCCGGCCAGAGTCGAAACCCGAGCGTCGTAACGAACGTCACTGCGAACGCGGCTATGCTCAGCGCGATCAATTTCTTCATTGATTAACCACGAAGATCACGAAGTTCGGATCGAAAATACAAACAAGGTACAAAGTTTAAGAATTTTCTTCGTGCACTTCGTCTCCTTCGTGGTTGATCTTCTGGGCGAATGAAAATTCTCGTCACCGGCGGTGCTGGCTTCATCGGCTCGCATCTGGTTGAAAAATTACTTTCGCTCGGTCACGGGGTCGCCATCCTGGACGACTTTAACGATTTTTACGATCCGCAAATCAAGCGCGAGAACATCGCTACCCTGTCGAGCGATGTTGCGATTCACCATGTCGATCTTCGGAACAGCACCGCGGTGAGGGATTTGTTTCACGGCGAAAAGTTTGAGGCGATCGCGCATCTGGCGGCGCGCGCGGGAGTTCGGCCGTCGATTCTTCACCCGCAACTTTATTACGACACTAACGTCAACGGCACATTGCATCTCCTCGATGCTGCGCGTATGACCGGAGTGGAGCGATTCATCTTCGCCTCGAGCTCATCGGTTTACGGCATTTCAAAAACGGTGCCCTTTTCCGAAGATCAACATCTTACCCAGACAATCAGTCCGTACGCGGCGACGAAAATCGCTGGCGAATTCCTCTGCTCCACTTTTTCGCATCTCTACCAAATGCGCGTCGTCGCGCTCCGTTACTTTACGGTTTACGGTCCGCGACAACGGCCCGATCTGGCTATTCATCAGTTCACCAGAAGAACTTATGCGGGTCAACCGATCGATCAGTTCGGCGACGGGTCCACGCGACGCGATTACACTTACATCGACGACATCATTCAGGGAACCGTCGCCGCGCTCGATTACGGCGGACCCTTGTTCGACATCTTCAATCTCGGCGAAAACGAAACCATCCAGCTCAAAGATTTGATCGCAGCGATTGAAAATGCGCTCGGCAAAACAGCGAGGATCAACCGGTTGCCTGAACAACCTGGCGATGTGCCGCTGACTTGCGCGGACGTTTCAAAAGCCAGGAAATTGCTCGGTTATGATCCATCGACCCGATTGAGCGACGGGTTGCCGCGCTTTATCGATTGGTTTCTTGGTTCGGGTCGCGCGAAATGAACATGTCGATCTTGCAATTGCCTTTCGAGCAGCGCGCCTGTTTCATCGCCGGCCAGGCGAAATCCGGCACTACTTTGTTGGCTTCACTGCTCGACGGGCATCCTGAGTTGCTCGTTCTCCAGCAAGAGACAGCCTATTTTCCAACTGTGCTCACAAAATATGGCGAGCGCGGCCGGCGTGTGCAGTTTGATTATCTCACCAGACAATCGTTCTCGCGCGTTTTGTTCGGCGGTGAACCGAAGTGGAGAGAACACGAATATACCGGTTTCCCACAGCAGAAATTCCTCGAAACTTTTGAACGCGTTGCCTTCGATCCCGCGAATGCAGAGCGGGATTTGCTTGCACTCATGGCCGAATCGTACGCTGCGACGTTCGATATTCCGCTCGGCGGGATCAAGCGCTGGATCGAGAAGACGCCCGCGAACCGCAATCATATTCCAGCAATCTTCGCCCGTTTTCCGTACGCCAAACTTCTGGTCACGATGCGCGATCCGCGCGCGATCCTGGCGACGCAAATCGCGCTGGAAAAAACGCGAAAGACAAGACGCTTCTCGGTGTACTACGTCATCGCGCATTGGCGCGTCGCCGCGAAATTGGCAAAGCGCGTCCGCGATGGCGAGATCTCCGGTTTGGTAATCCCGTACGAGCAGCTTGTGGCCGATCCTTCCATGTCGATGCAAAAAGTTTGCGATTTTCTCGAAATCGGTTTCCATCCCGAGACCGTTCTCAAACCGACAAAGGTCGGCCGTTTCTGGTCGGGAAATTCAGCGGCAGGCGTTGACTTTTCACAAATTAGCACTGAGCCAGCGACGCGCTGGAAGCGGCAATTGTCACATGCCGAAATTGGCTGGGTGGAATGGCATTGCCGCGATCTCATGCCGCAATTTGGCTACGAACCAAAATTGAGCCGGCGCGCCTTGCGTTATTTTCTCAAACCAGTTCGCCTGGAGCGTCCGAAACAATATCTCAAGTCGCGCCTCTATTCGCTGCGCGACGACTGGATTCGGCGCTAAGATCGGCATCTTCTCGCCGCTTGCAATCATCCTCGGCGCGAGTCATATTCACAGGGAGATGTCGGAAATCTTCTTCGATCATCCGGGCGTCGGCTTTCCACGGCAATTCAGATTCTTCGGAACAATGATGCGTAATTTTGTGTTTTCGTTGTTTCGTTGGTTGACTGTCGCGGTCGGCGGTTCGAGACGGGTCCGTTTCCGGCTGGAGGAGGCGGAGTTTCCGGCGGCGTCGCAAAGTGCTTGCAAATTGCTTGAACGAACTTTGCGAAGTTCGCGCGCCGCGGACCGTGCATCAATTGATGCGCTCCGCCCGTTTAATAATTGGGTAAACCTTAAGGATAATCATGAACTCTCATTCATCCGGAAGACGCTCGCGCCATTCGCGCGGCGGGTCCCGACGAAGGGGCGATCGCCGTTCGCACTATCAAAACGCGGGCGCGAAAGCTCCCAAGAAAACATTCTGGCAGCGGGTCGCTGCATTTTTTGGAAACGGAAACGCGACGAAGAAACCTGCGATTGCCTCGCGCAATGGCGCCCGGCCATCGCGGTCTCCGCGCAAACCTGAACCGGTCGAAGTTACTTCGCCCAGGCTTTACGTAGGCAACTTGTCATTCGAGGCCACCGAGAGCGATCTCTTCGAATTGTTCAACGGCGTCGGCCACGTCCAAAACGCCGAGGTTGTAAGTTACCGGCACAACCAGCGCTCGAAAGGTTTCGCCTTTGTCCAGATGCAGACCATCGAGGAAGCACAGCGCGCCGTGGAGGAATTACACGACAAAGAATTCCTTGGCCGCAAGCTCGTGGTCAGCGGTGCAAAATCGAGCGAGCATCACGCGAGAAGTTAGTCAAGATCGGTGATTTCAATCGGGAGACGTAGCGCTTTGAAGCGCGCGTCTCCGGGTTTTGTTTTTTGATGATGCGCGGTGTTTTTTCATCGTCGACCCCACCGCCTTCTGTCGTTCCGAGCGGAGTCGAGGAATCTCTCAATATTAACAGTAAGAGACGCCTCGACTCCGCCCGACCTGGCATACTGTGAAAAACGTTTTCTTCATCGTCGGCCTAACCGCCGCCGGAAAGTCTGAACTCGCGGCCGACGTCGCCCAGGATCTCGATGCGGAAATCGTCAGCGCCGACGCTTTTCAAATTTATCGCGGTCTCGATCTTCTGACCGCAAAACCCGATTCCGCGACTTTGGCAAAAGCGCCGCATCATTTGATCGGCACGATATCGATCTTGGAAGAGATGAACGCGGAGAAGTTTCGCCGAAACGCATTGTGCGCGATCGACGAAATTCATGCGCGCGGGAAACGTGCGATGGTGGTGGGAGGAAGCGGGCTTTACATCAAGGCGTTAACACATGGTTTAACATCGCTGCCAGCGGCCAATTCAAAGCTGCGCGCACAATTGAACAAGATAAGTCTCGATCAATTGCGCGAGCAAATCATCAAACTCAATCCGGAAACCGCGGGCAAGATCGACATGAAGAATCGTCGTCGATTGGTCCGGGCCCTAGAGATTTACCTGCTCAATGGAAAACTAGCTTCAGTGCAACGCACGCTACGGAACGAAAAGGTTGTAGCTGTCGCCGTCTCGGCGGCAGATCTGCCGCTGGGGAGAGCGGCCGCTACACCAGGCGTTTTCGTTTTTCGCGAGCGCGCCGAGCTTTACCAGCGAATCAATCGCAGAGTGGAAGCGATGTTTGAAAACGGCGTGATCGAAGAAGTGCGCGCGACCGGCGCGATGAGCGAAACGGCGTCGCAAATGATTGGCTTACGCGAAATCCGCGAGCTGCTCGACGGTAAGATGTCGATCTTGCAAGGCATCGCGGCCATTCAACAGGCGACGCGACGTTATGCCAAAAGGCAGTTGACCTGGTTTCGGCGCCAAACTAATTTTGAGCCGCTGAACTTATCGCTTCTCACTCACCAGGAAGCTGTGAAATGGATTTCGCGAAGGATTCTCTCTTTCGCGCAAAGGGATGATTGAAACAAGTCCGCACAAAAAACAGGAGCGCGCTCTCCTGATTGGTCTCGAAAAAGAAGGCGTGTCGAAGTGGGACCTGCGCGATTCGATGGAGGAATTGCGCGAGCTGGCGAACTCGGCCGGCGCCGAAGTCGTTGACACGGTCACGCAAAAATTGCAGAAGCCGACTGCGCCCTACTATATCGGGAAAGGCAAAGCGGAATGGATCAAAGATTCGCTGCAAGATCGACAAGTGACTTCGGTGATTTTCAATGACGAACTTTCCCCCGCTCAAGGACGCAACCTGGAGAATTTGCTCGCACGCAAGGTGCTCGATCGCACGCAATTGATTCTCGACATTTTCGCGCAGCGCGCCCGCAGCCGCGAGGGCCGGTTGCAGATCGAGCTTGCGCAACTGCAATATCTTTTGCCGCGATTGACTCGCATGTGGCATCACCTTTCTCGCCAGACGGGTGGAATCGGCACGCGCGGTCCCGGTGAAACACAATTGGAAGTCGATCGCCGTCGCGTCCAGGAACGGATAGCGCGTTTGGAGCGCGAACTCGAAGCAGTCCGAAAAAGGCGCTCTGTCCAGCGACAAGGGCGCAGGCGCCATCAATGGCCCGTGGCCGCGGTCGTCGGTTACACGAACGCGGGAAAATCGACGCTGTTAAACCTGCTCACCGGCGCGGACGTCGTCGCGGCCGACAGACTTTTCGCGACGCTCGATCCCACTACGCGCAGCTTCGTTTTGCCTAACAAACAGCGTGTTTTGCTGACCGACACGGTCGGTTTTTTGCGGAAACTCCCGCACACTTTGATTGAATCATTCAAGGCGACGCTCGAAGAAGTGAGCGAGGCCGATCTGCTTATTCACATTGTCGATCTTAGCCATCCGCGCGTGGACGAGCAGATGGCGGCGGTGGACAGCGTCATCAAAGAACTCGATGCGTTCGGCAAACAAACGCTCATCGTCTTCAACAAGATCGACAATCTCGGGAACCGCGAGTTGGCCGAGACTTATGTGAGACGTTTTCCGGGCAGCGTGGCAATTTCGGCGCGCACAGGCGAAGGCGTGAATAAGTTGGTGCAGACGCTGGAAAGCGCGCTCAGCTCCTGGCGGTTGCGTTCGCGTTTTCGCATTCCCTCAAATGAATCCGCGTTGCTAGCCGAAATTCATCGCGTTGGCCATGTGCTCGAGTTGAAATATGAAGGTGACGACGCGCTAATCGTCGCGCACGTGCCGCCAGAGCTTGGGCAGAAGCTCGATTGTTACGCGGCGCAAACTCTGTAGCCACCGGCCTATGGCCGGTTAACACGGCGCACAGCGCCATGGCTACAGCATTGCAAGATCGACATCGACGGGAATAGTGTGCGAATGACTGTTCGCGGACGCGTGGCGCAACTGGTGGAGATTTTCCCGGAGGTTTATCCGGGTGCGCATTGTGAACTCGACTACAAAAAGCCGCTCCAGCTCCTGATCGCGACGATTCTCTCAGCGCAATGTACCGACAAGCGCGTCAACATGGTGACGCCGGCGCTGTTTAAGAAATACAAAACGGCGGCCGATTACGCGAAAGCGCCGCAAGCCGAACTGGAGAACGCGATTAAATCGACGGGATTCTTTCGCAACAAGACGAAGAGCATTCGCGCGGCGACATCGACAATCGCCGAGAAATTTGGCGGCAAAGTTCCATCGACGATGCAGGAGTTGCGGGAATTGCCCGGGGTTGGAAGAAAAACGGCGAACGTCGTTTTAGGCAACGCGTTTGATAAAAATGAAGGGATCGTTGTGGACACGCACGTCGCGCGACTCTCCCAGCGACTTGGCCTGACGAAAGAGAAAAACGCGGAAAAGATCGAGCGCGACTTGATGAAATTAGTTCCGCACAAACATTGGACAAATTGGAGCCATTGGCTCATCTGGCACGGACGTCGTCGTTGTTACGCGCGCAAACCGGATTGCTCGAACTGCGAGATTTTTCGATTGTGCCCGAGCGGCAAAGTGTTTCTGCGGCGAGGCGTAGCGCGAAAAGCAGACGAGTAACCCGCGCACTCAGCGCGCCTCAGCTGGCTCGACATCACCAGAATGCCTGCCGTCGTGCTCCGCTCTCTCGCGCAAACGCTTAAATTGGATTTCGAGTCTCTTCAGCTCTTCGTCGGACAAATCCTCAAGATCGACAAGCTCGTTTCGTGCCTCTTGAAGAGCGCGGATCACTTCATCGAGTTTGAGATGCATTGCTTTGGCATCGCGGTTTTGCGTGTTCTGAATCAGGAACACCATGAGAAAGGTAATAACTGTCGTGGCGGTGTTGATAATGAGCTGCCAGGTATCGGAAAAATGAAACGTCGGCCCGGTGAGGAGCCACACCAGGATGACGAGCACAGCTCCGACAAAAGCCCACGCACTACCGAGAAGCGTGGCGGAGCGTCGCGCGAATATGCGAAACGCGTCTCGGACGATGCACACGAAATCGGGATGCCTCGTGTTCTCTTAACTTTTCGCTTTGGGTCTCTTGCATAATGCCATTTTAACTTCGCACGCGATTTGGAGAACGCGCGCATAAGATCGACAATCGCGCCGGCGGTGCGCGGCGCGAAGCCGGCATTGATTTTCCCGGCGGATTAAGGAAAACTAACCGCTCTGGCTCATGCAGCACGTAACCGCTTTCACTCGACCGCAAACCGTGGCGGCCGTTCCGGCGGCGGCGCCTCGGAGGAATTTGTGGATCCGCGCAACGGCGAAATTCATTCCGACTGTGGTTACGTTCTCGAAGGTCTCGGCCGCAAAGAGGAGGCCATCGCCGAGTATGAAAACGCGATCAACTTGAACCCGAAATCTGGGCGGGTACATTACGATTACGCGATGTTTCTGGCGAGCGACGGGAAACTCGATCAAACGATTGCGGAGTTTCAGACTGCGCTAAAGTACAAGCCGAACCACCCCGAGGCGCATTACCAGCTCGGCAAAGCGTTCTCGATGAATGGCGACCTTGAAGGCGCGAAAATCCATTACCAGGAAACCGCGCGGCTCGACCTGAAAGTGCCGGTTCACAATAGTCTGGTCGTCATCTATATGCGGTTGGGACAAGTCTCGCAGGCCATCGCCCAATTTAACGAAGCGCTGCGTTTGCGCCCGGATGACGCCGTCGCCGTGGAAAATCTTCGGATCGCCTTCGCGAACGACAGGCGCGTCCGAGGCGAGGGCTCGACGCCGCGCTGAAATCCATTGCCGGCCGCATTGCATATCGATCTCGATCGCGCCTGGCATCGCGACGAGCTTCCTTTCCAGAGCCTCGATGCAATAGAGTGGGGGCCGCAGCTTCGCTTTTCCGCGCCGCCGCGTGGGATCGAGCGTTTCTATCGCGAATACGCAACGCATCTCGCGCCATTTTTGCTTTATGGCTCCGGCGACTTCCACCACTTGACCGCACTCTGGTTGCGGCGCCTTAGTCGACCGGCCGTCGTTATCTCATTTGATAATCATCCGGATTGGGACATTCGGCCGCCAAAGTGGTGTTGCGGCGGTTGGGTCAATCGCGCGCTCGAACTGTCAAACGTGCAACGCGTCAGCATTTGGGGCTGTGGAAATTTCGAGTGCTGGTGGCCGCGGCAACTTTTCGGGAATCGACGCGCAGAACGAACCGGTCTTCTGGAAGTGCATCCGTGGGCAGATGAGCGGCCAGTGAAAGATCGACAACGGCGTGGCGCCATTTTACGCGAGAACTGGCGCGAACATTTCGAATTGTTCGTGAACAATTTTCGCGGAGCCGAGGTTTATGTCACGATCGATCTTGACTGTCTGTGCGCAAAGCAGGCGGTGACAAATTGGGAGAGCGGCCGCTTCACGCTTGTCGATCTTGAGTGGGCGCTGGCCAAATTGCGCGACGCTTGCCGCATTGTCGCGGGCGATATCTGCGGTGCGTTTTCAAAGCCAACCTATGCCCGCTGGAAGCAACGTCTCGCCTCGGAAATGGATCACCCGAACCTCTCGCGACCGGGTCCGGAACAAACGCGAGAGATCAACTACTCGGCATTAAAAAAGCTTTGGCCGCTTTTAGCTGAATGAGACGAGCGCAACGCCGGCGCTGATCAGCAAGGCGCCAATTGCCAGTTGCAGGGTCAATTTTTCCTTCAGGACGATCGCCGCCAGCAAGCTGATGATGATGATGCTCAGTCCCTGAAACGGGTAGAGATAACTAAGATCGAAATGTTGAAGCAAGCCGAGTGTAAGAAAGAACGAGATCGCCATCGAATAAATTCCGGCGCTGACCAGCCATATAAATCTCGGATTGCGAAAGCTGCTGCGGCCGGCGAATTCCATTGCTCTTTTCAGAAAAAGCTGGCCCGCCACGAAAGTGATAAGCGCGATAAGAATTAAGGTAAGCGAAAAAAAAGTCACAACCGTTCCTCGAAGCGCGCGACCGGTTTTGCCAGCACTGCCAGACCAATAATGACCAGTGCGATGCCGACCCAACGCCGCGCGGAAATGACTTCGCCGAGAAAAATCCAGCAACCCAAGGGAACCAAAACGTCGACCACGCGCGACATGGGGAACGCGATCGTAAGCGGAATGTATCTCAAAACGTAGAGCCAGCTGAGAAAGCTAATGATGATAAGACCAATCGCCCACCACACCAGAGGCGAGGCCAGGCCGCTTATTCCCGTCCACGACCAGGCGCTGGCGGGGTTCGCCTCTCGCATTTCGAGCGCACTGTTAGCAAGTGCGAGACGAGGAGAAAAGAATTAAGCGACGATCAAAGCTGATCGGCGTTCGGAAAACGTCGCAAGATTGGATCGTGCCGCGTCGGTTCGAGATATTTCAAGGCGCGGCGGAAGATCGGATTGAAAAATGTTCTCGTGTGCATGACGTAAAGATCGAGCGGCACCAGTTCGCAGCCCAGGTGCAACTTTGGATCGTAATTTAAAGGGCCGCTGCAATAAGATTGCAGTCCGCCAGCAATGGCCCAGCGGATGACGTCGCGCAGGGTGTAAAAATAGAGATGCAGGTCCAACGCGACCTTGTAATCCAATCCGAGACATTCGTCGTAAATCGTGCCGTCGTGAATCATGCAACAGCTGAACGCAACGATATGGCCGAGCAGTCGCCAGATAAAAAAACGGGCCCGCTCCGGCATTCGTTCAGCAAGAGTGCAAAAAAAATCCTTCGTCAGCGTCTCAAACTTAAAGCGCGAGCGTTCATGCACCTGAAGATAGAGCGGATAAATTTCATCGACCTGTGGTGTGATGTCGCTGACGACCTCCATGTCGATCTTCGCCGCGCGTTCCGCTTTCCGGAATTTGCGGCGCAAACTTTTGCGAGTCGCGTGGCTGAGCGTGCTTAGATATTCGTCGAAATCGCGGTAATCGAGCGCCAGACGCGTCATCGGCATACTCGGCACGCGCGCGTAGCCATTTGAAGAAAAAATTCCGAGGGCAGGGCGATACTTTGCTGGAAAGTCTTTCAGAACAATGAGGGAAGCTTTGTTCTGCCGCGCATAAGTTTTCAGGACGGCGAGCAGTGCCTCCGCCGTCCACCGCTCATCTTCCGGGCGACATGCACCGAGATGGCCTTCGCCGGCCGCGCATCCGACCATCAGAACGCGCATCGTTAAAAAACATGGGAATTGTTTCCGAACAAGATCGACAATCGATCGGAATTTGCCGGGCACGCCCTCCACCAGATTTTGCCGGACAAAAAATACCGGTTGGATCGCGCGGACTTCGCCCGATTCATCTTCCATGAGCAAATAGCGATATTCAAAATCCTGCGCCAGTGTTTGCTCGATGATCTCGTAGAAGCGGTGATCTTTGTATTTGTCCCGAAACGCGCGCGGCCAGGCGTCACAACTCAACAATTCCGCGTCGGTCACAATTTTTGCGATGCCTTGCGGAAATGAAATCGTGCCGCGCTCCTCCATCGAAAAAAATCAGCCTGGTAACGCTCAGCTGGCCCGTGCTCCCGCATGCCGATCTTGCGCGCGGACGGTTTCAACTTTCAGAACGCCGCTGCGAATGTGCAGATCGCGCTGTGGGAAGGCGATCTCGATCCCGGCATCGAGTTGTCGCCGAATCTGTTGAGAAAAACGCTTGGCGCGGGGTCCTTCAGGGTCTCTGGATTTTCGCGGCCCACCGCCAGCAGCGCCTCGCGCACTTTGTTCACATCGCTGCCATAGGCCACGCCCACCGGAATGCGAAACCGCACTCGCGGATCGCCGTACGTCCAATTTGTCACCGGCGAGTCGATGAACTTCGTGTTCGGCACGATCATCGTGATGTTGTCGTTGGTGCGGATAACGGTGCTGCGCGCGCGAATTTGCTGCACTTGGCCGGTGATGCCCGCGACCTCGACGCGATCTCCAAGAGTGATCGGTCTTTCCGCCAGAATAACCAGACCGCTGATGAAATTGCTCGCGATGTTCTGCAATCCAAAGCCGACCCCGACGCCGACCGCCCCGGCGAAAACGGTGAGCGCGCCGAGATGGATACCGGTGTTTTCCAGAACAATGAAAATGCCGACAACGAGCACGACATTGCTGACGATTTGGGAAATCGCGTACTGAAGGGCGCGGTCCAACCCGCTGTGAACGAGGAAACGGTTGAAAAGAAAGCGTTTCGTTCTCGAGGAAATCCAGAAGACGGCGATGAGCAGCGCGATCAGCAGGAAAATCTGGATGAGACTGAGCGAGATACCGGGCAGAGGCGCGTTCCAGGGCAGCGGAATGCCAGCGACATTGATCGCGCTGACGGTAAAGAAGAACAGCGCTGAAAGACTGAGAATCGTGGTCACGACAGCGATGAAGTTATTATCGATTTTGAATCGACTGAAAAAACGGCGGACGATGCCGCTCTGTAATGCGCGTGCGGTAATGAGTCCGGCTGTCAGCAGGGCCGTGAACGCAATCAGGCCCACAAAGGAGACGTAGTTGCCTCCTATTTGGAATAATGGTCTTTCGAGGAGCGAGAAGGACATCGTTGTCTAGTCTGGCTCTCTCGCACTTCTGCGCAACCGCCAAGCAAAAAAACACGGCCGAAGCCGTGTTTTTGCCCAGAGGGAGCGTTACCGCGATGGCATGCCGGTCAGCTCTATTGTTTGTTCGATTTTTCTTCGATGTATTTCATTACATCACCGACCGTCTGCAGCTTCTCCGCGTCTTCATCCGGCACTTCGACGGAAAATTCCTCTTCAAACGCCATCACCAGCTCGACGATGTCGAGCGAGTCCGCGCCCAAATCTTCGATAAAGGACGCCGTGGGCGTGACCTGCTCGGGGTTAACCCCGAGTTGTTCGACAATGATGTCCTTAACCTTCTCTTCGATTGATTTTTCCGCCATAAAATGTGGTTGCTTGGTGTCGTGCAGGGAAAGGCTTAAAGCAGTCCGGGCACAGGATGGCAAGTAAATGAATTAGAGAGCTTGTCAATCAATTTCAGGTAAATGTCTAATGTTGTAGCTGCCGCTGTCCTCAGCGGCAGAATTTCGCCCAGGAATTAAGTTTCCGCCGCCAGAGACGACGGCAGCTACAAGGCGGCCGGTTTTACTTCCCGTGCGCTTGGAGTAGATGGAGATGGTGTCGCCTTCCGCCGTCGAGCCGGCTGATTTGCTCGATCTCAAATTACTGCCCGCATGGGTAAAGGAGCCTGCGCAAACGCGGATCTACGCGCGTGACCAGGGCGCGGCGGAAAGCCATCGACCACGCGCCCGCGAACGCCCAAAGCAGGATCGAGAGCGAAAATTAAAACCGCCCGGTCATCACGGTTCATCGCGCCGAGTTCGCGACCGAACCGGCAAACCCGCGCAAGATCGAGATGGTCAAGATCGACATAAAGTTTCGCAGCTGATCGTGCCGCTAGTCGCGGTGCGATTTTTGCCGCGTCCGGCGGTCTTCGAAAATGTCGTCGCGCAAATCAAAGAAAACGCAGTTGCCTATTCGCTTTTCGCCCTGGCGCGCTCCTTCCTGGAAAAACCGGAGCGCTACGAAGTCCGTTTGACGGCAGCGTCTGGGTCGCCTCTTTACCAGCTCGGCGAGAATGGTGCAGTTTCTTTTGATCGAGAATTTCTCGAGCGGAGGGCATTTCAACTCGCGCACGAAGATTTTTACAAGATCGAGACCACGCTGGCGGAGCCGATCAAAGGAAATTTCTCGAATGTTGCCCGTTGTCGTTCGAGCGGAACGCTTCTTGGTCCGACCAATCATCACAACTATCAACCGCAGCTTCGCGGCCTTTACGAACAGCGCTTCAGCCGGCGGATGAGTTTTGCCGATTATCAACGACAGATCGAGATCGTGACCGATCCCGCTTTGGTTGAACAATGGAAGGAACAGACGCGCAAGATCGTCACGTATACGACCATTCGCGAAGAAACTGCTTCGACTTTCAGTTCGGCCGTGGAAGCCGAGCAGCATTTCCGGCAAAATTATTTGCCGGGATTGATGCGCAGTGCTCCGAAAGTTACCATCACTGGCGCCCGCAGCCGGCATTTACCCGATCGCGCACTCCATCGGGCGATCGAGGATGCGTGGACGCGCCAGACCCGCTCGCCTTCGAATGTGATGCAGGAATTGGCAGGCCAGTTTCGCGAAGGCGGGCTCCATATTTTTCGGCACCGCCGCGGGATGTTGTTCGTCACCTCCATTCGTCCGCGGGCATTCGTTCACGATCAAGCCGGCGTGTCTCCATCGGTGAACGCGATTCTCGAAACACTGACTGCGACGCCCGGCACCACGCGGAAAGAGCTTGCCGAAGAGGTGCTTGTCGATCTTGTAAATGAAGAAGCAGAACGCGCGAAGTTGGCGCTCGCGTCCAACATGCACTGGCTGATCAGGGAAGGTTACGTGATCGAATTCAACGATGGCTCGCTCGATTTGCCGCGGGGAAAGGCAAAGCCGCAGGAACCTGTAGAGGCGGCTGTCTCAGCCGCAAACGATGGTTCGACTACGAGCGCAAAGAATGAAGAAGAATTCGTCAGCTCGACGAAGTCTCGCCCTACTGAGGGAGCCGAAATCGGCGGCCCGTAGACTCCGGGCTCGGAAGCCGGCGTCGCGTGCTAAATCACACCGGCTTTTTTCAAAGCTCGGTAGGCGCCGTTTTTATTTAGCGTCTTCAATCCGCGAGCCGTCACGCGGAGGCGCACAAACTTCTTTAGCTCCGGCACCCAGATGCGGTGCGAGTGCAAATTCGGTCCGAAGACACGCGGCACATTTTTCGTCACGTGGCGGCCAACGCCGCCTTTTTTCTTGGCCATACCGCGCCGATGGATGACGCTGCCGCGCGTGGCCCTTGAACCTGTGATACGACAAATTTTTGACATAAGCGAAATGAACCGCGCTACGTTCCGCGTGCTGCTGCCCGGGTCAAGCGAATCTTGAACGGCGATCATGCTCGGTGGTCAAACCTATTTCGCGGAAAACGAGGCTCGACTTCGCAAGATCGACAATCGTATTTGAGGCATGGCGCAAAAGAATAATCACAAGCTGCGGATTGGAATTGTCGGTGCCGGAAATATTGTTCGCACGCGACATTTACCCGTCCTGCAGCGGCACGCGGAAGTGGAGATTGTCGCTGTTTCCAGCTCGACCTACGAGAGCGCGGAGAAATTTTGCAGCGAAAATGTGCCGCAGGCTACGCCTATGCAAAACTGGGCCGATCTGCTGGCCCTGCACGATCTCGATATTATCTGGATCGGCACGCCGCCCTACATGCATTCGGCCGTGACCATCTCCGCGCTAGAGGCCGGCAAACATGTTTTCTGTCAGGCGCGCATGTCGATGGACCTGGCGGAAGCCGAGGAAATGCTCGCGGCCTCGAAACATTACCCGGAATTAGTGACGATGCTTTGTCCGCCGCCCTATGGAATGCGGGCCGATCTGCTTGTGAAAAAATTGCTCGCGGAAAATTACATCGGCCGGCCGCATCACGTGCGGCTGCAAAGTTTCATGAGCGCTTATCTCAACCCCGAAACTCCGGCGCATTGGCGGCAAAAGATCGAGATCAGCGGGCTCAACGTGCTCACGCTCGGTATTTATGTGGAGGTGCTGGAGCGATGGCTCGGCGATATCACCGGCGTTTTTGCGCGCGGCAAGATTTTACGCTCGGAACGGCGCGGTTACG
>WNFA01002792.1_pt1 | contig 14465 bp, 14 predicted proteins | sample 5400481 | NCBI WGS metagenome assembly WNFA01 (sample SAMN13153340, study PRJNA577476) | soil metagenome | isolation source: 120 cm saprolite under Douglas fir tree site 2 hole 1 replicate 2 | place: USA:California | collected 2015-04-18 | reverse complement strand
CTTCTTCGACTGGGAGATAAAGCAAGGCTTGGTCGGACCCGAAGTAGGCCACGCCATGCGCGCAAGCTATGCCGAGTACAAGGCCGGTAGGGTTTCCGAGGAGCAGATGTGCGGGGAAATGGTCACCATGCACAAGGGGATGCCCGAGGCTGAGTTGCTGCGCGCTACTAACGACTACTTCGCGCATTCATTTCCAAGCCGCATCTTCCCCGAAATGCGGGATCTGGTCCACCGCCTGCAGAATGATGGCTGCGAGGTTTGGGCCGTCTCTTCGTCGAATGAATGGATCATTCGCGCGGGAATGAAGCAGTTCTGCATTCCCGAAAACCGCATCCTGGCGGCGGCTGTTGAAATCGAGAACGGCATTATCACCGGCCGGATCATCCGCATACCGTCAGGTCCCGGCAAGCCGGAAGCTCTGCGTGAGGTGGTCGGAAAGGATATTGACGCCGCCTTCGGCAACTCCCGCTGGGACACGGAAATGCTCGCTATGGCGAAGCATGCGTTCGCGGTGAATCCGAATCCTGACCTCGCTGAAGCCGCGCGAGAAAAGAACTGGACGATCTACTTTCCTGACGGCGTTTCTCCCCGCCCATAGCGCAAGGTGACTCACCCAGCCTCGCTTTTTGCGCGAACGTTGGAGTTTTTCCTCGCTACAATTGACTGCAATGTACTCCGCCCAGCTTCTCGATCACTTCCAGAATCCGCGTAACGCGGGAGAGATCATCGACGCCGACGCGGCCGTAGAGATCGAGAATCCCGTCTGCGGAGATGTCGTCCGACTGACGTTAAGGGTCGCGGCCGGATGCATCTCAGAGATCCGTTTCAAAGCTAAAGGATGCGTTCCTGCCATGGCATGCGCCTCAGCCTTGACGGAACTTGTGGTGGGAAAATCTCTTGGGCGCGCTAGAAGTCTGCGCCGCGAAGACGTGATCGAAGCCGTTGGCGGAGTGCCACAAGCGTCAACCCACGCCGCCCAGCTGGCGATCGATGTTCTATCGGCTGCACTGCGGCAAGTTGAGCCGTAGCATCAGCACTGGCCGAGGCAGTTTTCACCATGGACGCTACAGTCGTTCGATTGTTTCGCGGATGAGGATACCGCCGGAATTCGCGAGGTGCGTTTAACAGTTTGGACTTTCGTCAGCCTTGACTCCCAGCGCCTTCAGAAAAGTTAAGTCCTGAGCTGAAAACTCAAGTTCGAAAGGCTTATCGCAGGACACCGGTTTCCTAGTGTCCGGGAAAGGGAGTGAAGGTGTAGACGCCCGAACCTGGGCATAGGCCGAAAGATCGAGACAAATAACCAACTCATGCCCGGCACGCTCGATCTGCGAAGCCATACCTTCAAAGCGGTCACTCGCCCCCACCGCTTCATTCACGATGATGTCCAGTTGGTGGCGATGGCGACTGTTCATGATCACTGCGCTGGCTGCCTGTTTTAGTTCTTCGATTAATCCGTCCACCTGCTGGCCCACAGGAGCCGGCGGCATCACCGCCGCTTTGGGCGACGCAAAGGTGCCCTCTCCGGTCTTGACTCGGATTTTGATTTGGGGCACAAAGGAGCTGAAGACTCGCCGGCCAGCTGCTTGTAAGGCGGCGACGGCCGCTTGCACTCGAGCATCGCTGTCGATTTCCCACTTCAGTGCCTGCAGCGCTTCATAGAAAGCAGCATCCTTTTGCAGGGTTTCTTGGGCTGCTCGTTCCATGTTCTCAAGCAGCGAGCGTATTGCTTTCCGATCAATCATATCGATGCCGTGAGCCGTCCCATTCCGTCGTGAGATTTCTTTCCGTGCTCGAAGGGGTACTTCGCAATCATCAGGGGCATCCCCACGTGGTAACAGGTAACGGCGGTAACTATATGGCCGCCGCGGTACAGTGGCCCTCTGGTGTTAAGTCGGCAGAAGAAGGTGATAGCGTTAGGATCTGGTCCTGAAACGAAAGGATGTTCCGAGCGCCGCCAGCACGCTTTATCTGCGTCATCGATAACTTCGATGGTTTTCGCGGTCAGCGGGTTGAGAATGTAAACCCGGATGATTCGATGGTTTTGATAGTAGGTGCGTGACGGCTTTACCTTAAGATTGCAGGATGTGCCTGGACTACACGCCGCGCCGGATCGTCTGCCTGCAGCCCAGTGCCACCGTGATCCTTGCGGCGATCGGCGAAATCGGTCGGATTGTGGCCTGCACAAAGTATTGTGCCGACGTAGTGCCGGAGGTCGCCGATTCCTCGCGCATCATCCTGGCCGATTCGTGGACTGCGAATGCAGAGCAGATCATTGCGGCTCGGCCCGATCTGGTGATTGCAGCCGTTCCGTACCAGGAAAGCGCAGTAAGCGAAATCCTCAAAGCCGGGGCGCGGTTCCTGGGCCTCGCTCCCAGGAACCTGAAAGATATCTACACTGACATTGCCACGATCGCTGGCGTGGTCAGTGCCAGCGACCGCGGCGACACACTGATCGCATCGATGCAGAACCAGATCGAAGACGTGCGAGTCAAGACCAGCGATTGTGCGCGTCCTAGAGTGTTCTGCGAGGAATGGGGCAAGCCGCTGATTACTTCGCAGTCCTGGGTGGCGGAACTGGTTGAGGCAGCCGGCGGCACTTTCATTGGTGAACCGGGCCGTCAGATTCCGGCCGAGGAAGTACTCCGAGTCGACCCGGAAGTCATCATCGCTGCCTGGTGCGGCGCGGGCGATCGAGTGCCTCTGGAAAAAATCATCGCTGACCGCAACTGGCACGAGACCTCAGCCGCTCGTGCCGGACGCGTCTTCTGCATCCGCGATGAATTCCTCAACACTCCGGCTCCGACACTCCTTCAGGGCCTTCATGCCCTGACCTTCGCCATTCACCCGGAGCTTTTTCCGCGAACGAAAGGAATCCGTCAGATTACCGCCGTGCCACATCCAGACTTCCCAATCCGGCTGCGTGAGTTAACATTCCATCATGTCGGTCACTTCCCGGATGGAGGAGCTTCGCAACGACGTTAACGCAGTGGCGCGGAGCGCGCCCACGTCGAGTGAACTTATGCAACGACTCTGCCGGCTGCTCCACGAGCACATGCTGAAATACAACTGGGTGGGCTTTTACATGATCGAGCCAGAGGCGGAGCCTCCCATGCTCGCGCTGGTAGCGTTCGTAGGTGCGATGACGCCCCATACTCGCATCCCGATGAATCAGGGCATCTGTGGCGCCGCTGCCTCGAGTGGCCGGACCATCGTGGTCGATGATGTTAGCAAAGATCCGCGCTATCTGGCGTGTTCGCTGGAAACCAAATCCGAAATCGTCGTCCCGGTCTTTGCTCATGGTAAAGTCGTTGGCGAGTTGGACATCGACAGCCACTTCCCCGCCGCCTTCACTCCCGAAGATCAGGAACTCGTCCAGCACTGCGCCGCTCTGGTCGGCAAGAAACTGGAAAACTCGAAGCAATGAGAGTGGAGAAGGGCAAGGTGCGCGCCCCGGAGATCGGCCGGGTCTGGCTGAACTCCACACCGCTCAGTTTCCGCCAGCTGCGGGGACGGGCCGTCCTCGTGGACTTCTGGGACTACACTTGCGTCAACTGCATCCGTACACTCCCTTACGTGCAAGCCTGGCACGAGAAATATCGGGATAAGGGGCTGACGGTAATCGGAGTCCACACGCCGGAGTTCACCTTCGCGCAGTATGAATCGAATGTCGAGCGCGGCATCCGCGAGTTTGGCCTTACCTATCCCATCGTGATTGACAGCAACCGCGAAATCTGGAAAGCCTTCGCCAACCGCTACTGGCCTACGAAATACCTGCTCGACAAGGATGGCTATCTTCGTTACGGCCACTTCGGCGAAGGCGGCTACGGAGAATGTGAGCGGGTCATCCAGGAACTGCTGCGCGAGATCGATGCTAACATCACCCTGCCGGTATTGATGGATCCCTTGCGCGAAGAGGACCACGCCGGCGCCGTCTGTTACCGGGCTTCCGGCGAACTCTATCTCGGTCATCGCCGCGGACGCATCGGCAATGAAGGCGGGTTCAAGGAAGATCAAATCGCCGACTACTCTTTCTCCGGCAAGCCCGAAGAAAACTTCTTCTATGCTGAGGGCCGGTGGGCCTCGACCGCCGAGTATTTTGAAGCAACCGAAGAAGGTTCGCACCTCCTGAAGTTGAGATATGAGGCAGCTGCCGTAAACTTGGTTATGGCCTCGCCACGCGGCACATCCACCGAAGTCGTCATCGTGCAGGACGGCAAACCGCTCACCCGCAAGCAAGCGACGCGTGACACCCGTTTCCGCGGCTCTCCAACCTCTGGGGAAGAAGAGAGCTATTTGGTCGTCGACTCCGCCCGCATGTATTTCCTTGTCGACAACCACGAATTCGGCGAACACGAACTCGAACTTCACTGCTCCACCGGCGTTGCAGCCTTCGCCTTTACATTCACCAGTTGCGTTGACCCGGTTGGGAGAGCCCTCCAGTCTTCTGCGACTCCAAGCCTATGAAGCGTGTCGTCGCGGCCCTTATCGAGAAGGATGGCAAGCTCCTGGTTTGCCAGCGCACGCGACACCAGACCATGCCGCTGAAGTGGGAATTTCCCGGCGGCAAGATCGAAGAGGGGGAGCAACCTCGCGACGCGCTGCGCCGCGAACTGGAAGAAGAGCTCGGGATCATCGCCACGATCGGCGATGAGGTCGCGCGAATTCAGCATGAGTATCCCAACGGCGGGATGGTTGAACTCCGCTTTTACCTTGTCCGCGAATATCAGGGAGAGATTGAGAACCGAATCTTCCGCGAAATCCAGTGGGCTGCACCCAGCGATCTCACGAAGTACGATTTTCTTGAAGCCGACCTCACGCTGGTGAAGGATCTCGCCGCCGGCAAACTACTTTGAGTCACCACACAAGGCTTAATACCCGGCTTGTTCGGAAAACCTAACTGCGGACAATCCTGTATTGACCTCTCACAATCCCGTGGCATAATGCGCGCCATTGACCGGAGTACCCCTGCTGGAAAGTAGTTCAAATCTCCATTCACGAAAGGAAAGTCCCCCCATGTATAGGAAATTGCTAGTTTTGCTTGTCTTGTTGTTGTTGGCCAGTCTCTCATTTGCCCAAACCGGTGGCTCTTCAGCTGTGCGGCAAGATTTGTCGTCACTCAACGGATCACACGAACCGCCGATGCTCGGTATTCACTGGGCTCGCGGCTTCACTCCATTCGCTCGTCCACCAGCGAGAAACGTTAACATGACCTATCACGGTGGCGTGATCATGCCATCCACGGTGAGTGAGGCTATTTTCTGGGGACCAAGCTGGGCCAACTCCAGCTTTGTCGGCGACAAGATCACGGGCCTGGACTCCTGGCATAGCGGCTTCAGCAACTCCAACTACGCCAAGACCAGCGACGAGTACACGGGTTCGAATGGTCAAGTCGGGCCTGTGGTCACTCACAATGGGCATCTTGTCGACCTTTCGACTGCGGCCAACGGAAACTCCACCTCCGCCATCGTGGCTGAGGTTTGCAGAGAAATCACTAGCCCAGTCTCCAACGGCTACTACCCGGTCTATGTGGATGTGAAGCGCGGCAACGCCGGTTACTGCGCTTACCATACGTTCGGCACGTGCAGCGGCGTAACCGTGCAGGTCGCGTTCTTCTTCAACATAGATGGCGACGCGGGTTGCGATCCGCAGGATACCTCCGGCCTGCATTCTCAGGGCTTGGCCGCACTGGCAAACGTAAGCGGACACGAACTCTCGGAAGCGCGCACGGATCCGGATTCGCCGGGAGCCTGGTACGACCGTCGCGGTCAGGAAAACGGAGACAAGTGCGCCTGGACTTTCAATGTGCCGTTGGTGACGTTCAGCAACAGCACCCAGTGGAAGATTCAGGGCGAGTGGTCGAACAACGCCTACAACGCAGGCACGGGATACCCAAACAGTTCAGGACAGAAGGGCTGTCTCGACGGTCACTGATCTTTCAAGACGTATTTCTGAGTTGCGAATGCCGAACCATCCGCAAATGCCGTGGACGGTTCGGCATTTTCTCTTTTCCGATCCCAATAAATACTCGCGGTTCTTCATCCCGAGCGCAAGGTCCAGAACCACACGATCGTCAGGACGATCATCAGCACTGTTGTCGCCCAAGCAATCACATTAAATAGAGGCCGGTTCACATACTCGCCCATCAATTCCTTCTTGTTGATGAGCAGCAGCATGAAGATCAGTACGAACGGCAGTACCACACCATTGACGACCTGGGACAATACCGCGATCTTCACCAACGGCAAACCCGGAATAAGCACCACCGCCCCGCCGGCCACAATCAGCAGTGTGTAAAGCCAGTAAAATAGTGGCGCTTCGCCGAAACGCCGACCAACCCCGGACTCGAACCCCAACCCCTCGCACACGGTATACGCGGTAGAAAGCGGCAAGATCGAAGCTGCAAACAAGGAAGCATTGAACAAACCCACCGCGAACAGGATGTACGCGTAATCTCCCGCCAGAGGACGCAGCGCCTGCGCCGCATCCGCCGCATACTTAATGTCGCGATATCCGTGGACCTACAACGTCGCTGCACAGGCCACGATGATGAACCACGCGACTATGTCAGTGAAGATGCATCCGGTCACTACATCCAGGCGAGAAGCCTTGAATCCCCGCCTGGTTACGCCCTTTTCCACGATCGAGGCCTGCAGGTAGAACTGCATCCACGGAGCAATGGTTGTTCCCACGACGCCGATCACCATGTATAGGTACGCTTGATCGCGAAAAGCCTTCAAGGCGGGAGGCTTCACGGTCGCGATGGTTGCTTCGACCCACGCCGGCTTAGCCAGTATGCCGGCAAAAATGTAAGTCACATAGAAGAACGACGCCGCCAAGAAAACCTTCTCTACGCTCTTGTACTGCCCCTTGACCACGATCAGCCACACGATCACGCCGCACACCGGCACCGTCGCATATCGCGGAAGCCCGAACAACTCAAGACTGGTAGCAATCCCGATGAACTCTGTCACCACATTGCCGAAATTGGTAATCAGAATCCCGAGCATCATCAGAAACGTGATACGCAGTCCGAATTCCTCGCGGATCAGGTCGCTCAGGCCCTTGCCGGTCACCGCCCCCATGCGAGCGCACATCTCCTGCACCACGATCAGTGAGATCGTGATCGGAATCATGGTCCACAACAGAAGATGTCCGAATTGCGCCCCGGCGGACGAGTAGGTGAGGATGCCGCCGGCATCATTGTCGACGTTCGCGGTAATGAACCCCGGACCCACCACGGCAAAGAACAGCAGGATCCGGCTCTTCGAACGTCTCAGGAATTTCATGCGCACTTATCGCAGACATAGGGATGGAACAACTACACCCACAAACGACCGAACAGAATAAACGCACTTCGTGAATCTGGCCAAAGGAAAAGTGTGCGACACAACAAAAAATGAACGGAAGGATGAAATTCGCGTGCCCGGGTATAACGGAAAGCCGAAGCCCGAGAGCCGAAGCCCGATAGCCGGAGCCCGAAGCCCGGTCCTACAGCTTCGCCCTTAGCATGCTGATCACGTCGTCAGAAGTAATCACGCCCGTGAGCCGGCTGCTCTCATCGACCACCGGCAGCATCAGCAGGTTGTACTTGTCAAACAGTTCGGCGACCTCATTATCGTTCACGCCCTGGTGGCTGAAGATCAGCGGCTCCTGGGTAAGAGAGAGCAGCGGCGTCGACTGCTCCGCCAGGACCAGCTTTGCCAGCGGCACAGCTCCAACCAGGGTTCCATTCGAGTCCACCAGGTAGATCGTGCTGAGCGTCTCAACCCCGCCTTCGAATTCGCGCATCGAGTCGACCGCATTCTTCACCGTCGCCTGGAGCGGCAGCGCCAAGAAATCTGTGGTCATCCGGCCCGCAGCCGTCTTTTCCTTGTGCTCGAGAAGTTCTACAACTTCCTGACGCTCCTCGGGCTGCATTTGAACCAGAATCTGTTCGGTGCGTTCGTCCGGCAAGTCGCCCAACAGATCGGCGGCCGCATCGGGATCCATTTCTTCCACGATGTTTGCCGCCCGTTCGGAGTCCATCGACTCAACGATCGCCTTCTGAACTCTGGGCTCGACTTCTTCCAGAGCCTCGGCCGCGGTTCCATGGTCCAGTGTCTCGAACACCGCCTCGCGCTCATCCGGCGCCAGATTCTCGACGATGTCGGCGATGTCAGCCGGGTGCAGCTTCGCCAGCCCTTCGTGCGAAATCTTCAGCTTCACCCGCCGGGCGGGATCGGTCTCGATCAGATCGACAAAGTTCCACGGAATGCTGCGTGGAGGAATCTTGGCCAGGAGAATCTGCAGGGCCGCGCGAGGCGCTATCCCGTGCAGCAGACGGCGCACCGCTCCTCGAGCCCCTACATCGACCGAATGAACTCGCAGTACCGGAGCCGCTTTCCCAGCTTCTTTTTGCGCCTCAATTTGCAGCTCAACGTCATTGACGCGGACTACCTTGCGCCCATTGATGTCGATGACCTGCTGATCGAGAAGATCCCGCTCCAGCAGAAACAGTCCCTCGGTGCCGTTCGTGGGAGACCACTCGCCAATCACCGTAGCAGCGCGCACCCCGCCATTGATCGACGCCACGGAGGCGAACGGCAGCACCCGGTTGCCCGACTTCGTCTTTACGATCAGCGAAGCAATCCTCGCCCGGTCCTCCTGGGGCGCGAGGGCCACTTCGCGCACACGTCCGCCTGCCGCGCCGGACGGCTCATACACCGTCGCGCCCAACAAATCGCTCAGAGCAAGCGTCGTCATCACGCTAGAGAATACTCAACTGGCAGCTGATGCGAAATGATTTTCTGGCGAAATGCAGAGAAAGTCTCACGTACGGGCGGACGCATTCGTCCGCCCCTCAGGCCTCGAGGTTGGTTCGGATGACAGATCTCCAGGTCACACGTCTCAAGAACTGAGCACCGGAATCGCGCCGGTTTCCCAGACAGAGCAAGCCCGAAGTCCCGGTCCCGAAGCCCCTATAATGAATCAGTGCGCTTAGTCCTCGACATTTTCGGTCAGACCCTCCGTACCCTCTGGGCGCACAAGCTCCGTTCGCTTCTAACCATGTTCGGAATCGCCTGGGGAGTCGGTTCCCTGCTCTTGCTGGTCGGCCTTGGGGAGGGTTTCCGCTCCGGCAACCGCAAGCAGTTCGACACCCTCGGCGAGAACGTGATGTTCATCTGGTCCGGTCGTGCCCCCGTTATGCAAGGCAGCTTCACCGCCCTGCGGCAGTATTACCTGACCTACCGCGACTATCAGGACGTTCTCCGCGAGTGTCCCAGCGTCGGCGCCGCCGCCCCAGCGATTTCCCGCGGCGACATTCGCTCCGTCAGCGATTTCTTCCAGGCCAGTGGCCAGGTCGTGGGAGTTCCGGCCATCTTCAATCAGATCCGCAACCTTCCACTCAGCGAGGGCCGGTGGATCAACGATATGGATGACGTCCAGAAACGCGCGGTTATCGTCATCGGAGACGAAGTCAACCGGACTCTGTTCCCCGGCAAGCCTGCCATCGGCAGCATCGTTTTGCTGAATGGGATCCGCTTTCAGGTGATTGGCATCCTGCAAAAGGTGGGACACGGGGACAACATGAATCTGAACCTGCGCAGTTTTGTTCCCTTCCATACCATGCAGCAGTACTTTCGGCCCTTTAACGTCGGCACTGCACCCGACGTGATCTCCTTCATCAACTATCAGCCCAAATCGCGAGCCTTGCACGAAGCTGCCAAGCAGGAGGTGCACAAGATCATTGCCCGCAACCACGGCTTCGATCCCAACAATCCCGATTCCTTCGACGAATGGGACACTGTCAAGACTGTCGATCAGGTGGGCAAGATTTTTGATGCTATGAACCTTTTCCTGGGAAGCGTGGGCCTAGTGACGCTGGCGCTGGGCGCGATCGGTATCATCAACATCATGCTGGTGGCGGTTGCCGACCGCACCCGCGAGATCGGGCTCCGCAAAGCCGTGGGAGCGACCAACGGCAGCATCATGTTCCAATTCTTCGTGGAGGGAGCCTTCCTCACCCTGCTCAGCGGAGGCATCGGCATTGCCGGGGCCGCAGCCCTGATGGCCCCGTTCTCGGGCGTCGAACTCGGCCCGGGATTCGATGCTCCCAGACTTGTCCCCGCCACGGCTGCCCTCGCCGTGCTGTCGCTCGCGATTGCCGGAATCGCCGCTGGCCTGTACCCCGCCCGCCGGGCTGCCCTGCTCGAACCCGTGGAAGCACTGCGCAAGGAATAAGGAATAACGAATAACGATGCCAGAACTTTCAAACGATACAGGTACGGCAACGATGGTCGATGCGCAGGCCGGCGCGGCAGTCGACGCTCCCCAACATGCGGTTCAGCCCCGCGAGCATCGTCCCGTGTCGCCAGTTTTCATCATGTATCGCGACTTGCTTCAGCAGGCCTACTCTGCCATGCGCCACGACCTTCGCCGCACCCTTCTCACCATGGCGGGGATGGCATGGGGCATCGCCACCGTCGTTCTTCTGCTCGCCTACGGCAACGGCTTTGGCCGCGCTATCCAGAACATTTTCGAAAGTTTCGGCGCCACCGCCGTGGGGGTGTTTCCCGGACGCACATCGCAACAGGCTGGCGGCAACAAAGCCGGAGTCCAGATCCGCTTCACCAATGACGACATCGAAGTGCTCCGCAACAATATCCCGCTGGCCAAGCACGTCGTTCGCATGTCGCAAAAACAGTCCACCGTCCAGAACAATAATCGCTCTTTCACTTTCCCGGTGATGGGACTCGACCCCGCAATCCTGGAAATCTGGAACCTTAATGTGGATGAGGGCCGCTTCCTCAACGACAAGGACAACATGCAGCACGGCCTGGTTGCCGTGCTCGGCTCCGAGGCTCGGGAGAAGCTGTTCTCCGGCATGCCCGCGATCGGCGAGTCGATTCGGATTGACGGCGTTACGCTGGAGGTAATCGGCGTTCTCAAACCCCGCATGCAGGAAGGCGACAACGACGACAACCGCGTCGTCTACCTCCCTTACAACACCATGGACGTCGTCAAGGATAACCACTATCTCGACGGCATGTGGCTCGATTCCGCCGGGCTCGACCACGACAAGATGGCAAAAACGATCAAGGGAGCCCTCGCCGTCGCACACAATTTCAAGCCCGACGATCCGCGTGCTGTTTTCGTCTTCGACGCGCAGAAGCAACTCTCACAATTCGGCATCATCAGCATGGCCCTGAAAGTCCTTCTCGCATTCATCGGCACGATCACCCTCGGCATTGGTGGGGTAGGACTGATGAACATCATGCTGGTTTCGGTAACCCAACGCACCCGCGAGATCGGCGTGGAGAAGGCGCTGGGAGCCCGCCGTCGCGACATCCTGTTGCAATTTCTTTCCGAGGCGATGGTCATCACTGCGGTCGGCGGCGTACTCGGCATCTTGCTCTCCTATGCCGTTTCTCTCTCCGTTGGCCGCCTGACTCTTTACAGCGCACTCGCGAAACACGCCGAAGCCGGAGACATTCGCCTGATCGTTTCGCCGATGATCCTGGTTGTGGCAACGTCGATCCTCGCCGTCGTCGGCGTAATCAGCGGCATGGTCCCCGCCATGCGCGCCGCCAACCTCGACCCCATCGAAGCCCTCCGCTACGAATAAGTTTGTGTGAGTGTGGCGCGGGCGCCTCGCCCGCGCGGCTCCCGCTGTCGTAAGTGCTGTATGAGCCAAGCCGGGAAGCATTGAGCATAGAATCACTAATCATCCATGTCCGAAGACATCCTCAATCTCCCGCCTCCTCCGGCCGACACGCGACTCACCTACGGCTCCGACCCAAATCAATTTCTAGACCTGCGCATGCCCAAAACCAAAGCCCCACATCCTTTTGTGATGAACATCCATGGCGGATTCTGGCGAGCCAAATACAACCTGGACCACGCTGGCCACCTTTGCGCCGCCCTCGCCGCAAAAGGTCTCGCCACGGCAAACCTTGAATACCGCCGCGTCGGCAACGAAGGAGGAGCCTGGCCCAACACCTTCGCCGACATCCGCACGGCCTACCAGTTCCTGAGACAACACGCAGCCAAGCACAACCTCGACCCGCAGCGGATGGTCGTCATGGGTCACTCTGCGGGAGGTCAACTCGCCCTCTGCCTCGCCGCTCACGAACCCAGCGTCACTCGCGTCGTCTCCCTCGCCGGTGTCGTCGATCTGCAGCGCGCCTATAAACTCCACCTCTCCAACGACGCCGTCGTTGAATTTCTCCGCGGTACGCCCAGCGAAGTCCCAGATCACTATCGGGAAGCCGATCCCATGCAACTATCGATTCCTCACGCCCGTCAATGGCTCGTTCACGGCTCCGCCGACGACGTCATTCCGCCTGCCTTCAGCCGCGACTACGTCTCCGCCAAACAAAAGAGAACCGGGAAAGAAAAGGAAGGCGTCCACCTGCTGGAAATCTCTGGCGCCGACCACTTCGACCTAATCGATCCCCGCACGCCGGCAATGAAAAAGGTGGAAGAGACCATCCTGCCTCTTCTGGCAGCCTAGAAACTCTTGTCATTCCGAACCACGGCATTACGGCGGCACTTGCTGCCTTTCTGAATCCGTGACGATCCGTGCAAATCCGTGGCGAGGAAGTTCCGCGAGCGAATCCCTTATAATCGTCCGTCGCATCCCGAGAGGAAACTGTGCCCTTCGACGACCTCCGCCAATGGATCGCCGCGCTCGACCGCGCCGGCGAACTCAAGCGCATCCGAACCGAAGTCGACCCGATACTCGAAATCGCCGAAATCACCGACAGGGTCAGCAAGATGCATGCCTCGAAAGAGAAGCTCGCGGGCGGGGGCGCCCGCGCCACACAACCAAACCCTGGCGGCCCCGCACTCCTCTTCGAAAATATTAAGGGTCATCCGGGCTCCCAGCTCCTGATCAACCAGTTCGGCTCCGAATCTCGCATGAAGCTGGCCCTCGGCGTGAACTCGCTGGACGAGATCGCCGACCGCATTCGTATGTTCATGGATGTGAAGTCCCCCCAGGGTTTCCTCGACAAAATCAAAATGCTTCCCATGCTCGCGGAGATGGGTAAGTTCTTCCCGCGAACCGTCGCCACAGGTCCATGCAAAGAAGTCATCAAGCGCGATAACTTCTCCCTCCTCGACTTCCCGGTATTGCAATGCTGGCCCAAGGACGCAGGACGCTTCATCACCCTTCCGTGCGTCATCACCCGTGATCCGAAATCCGGCAAACGCAACGTAGGTATGTACCGCATGCAGGTCTACGACGAACGCACCGCCGGCATGCACTGGCAAAGACAGAAGGTAGGAGCCGAGCACTACCGCGAGTCATTGCGAAGGGCCGCAGCAACCACAACTCATGTGGGGACAGCCGCCTCGGCTGTCCCGCCAAAGCGGAGCGAGGCGGCTCCGAGCACAGACTTCGCCCGCTCTTCGGTCGACATCATGGCTCGCACATCCGGAGGCTCACAGTCGGCAGAAGGCAATATGCCTGCCGGCAAAATGCAAGCAGCCGTCGCCATCGGCACCGACCCCGCTCTAACGTTCTCCGCCATAGTCCCCGCCCCGCCCGACATCGAGGAATACCTGATTGCCGGCTTCCTCCGCGGAGCCTCCGTCGAGCTGGTGAAGTGTGAGACGGTTGATCTGGAAGTCCCCGCCACGAGCGAGATCATCCTCGAAGGCTACGTGAACCTCGACGAACTGCGCACCGAAGGCCCCTTCGGCGACCACACCGGCTTCTACTCGCTGGAAGATTTGTATCCGGTCTTCCACGTCACCTGCGTCACGCACCGCAAAGACCCGATCTACGCCACCACGATCGTCGGCAAGCCTCCGCAAGAGGACGCTTACATGGGCAAAGCTGTCGAGCGCATCTTCCTACCGCTTATGAAGCTGACGATCCCGGAGTTAGTCGACATCAATCTGCCGATCGAAGCCATCTTCCACAACCTGATGATCGTCTCCATCCGCAAGTCCTACCCCGGGCAGGCCCGCAAAGTGATGAACGCCATCTGGTCGCTTGGCCAGGCGATGTTCACCAAGTGCGTGATCGTGGTCGATGAAGACGTCAACGTGCAGGATCTCGCGGAAGTCACGCTCAAGGTCTCCAACAACATCGACCCGGAGCGCGACATCCAGTTCACTCTGGGCCCCGTGGACTCGCTCGACCACGCCAGCCGTCTTCCTAACTACGGCTCGAAAATGGGCATCGACGCCACGCGCAAATGGTCCACTGAAGGCTTCGCACGCCCCTGGCCCGACGAGATCCTCATGGACACAAAGACCAAAGCCTTAGTGGACAGCAAGTGGAAGGCACTGGCGAAAGAGCTGGGACTGGACTGACATTCACAGCGTTCCAAGGGCTGGCTGGCTGACCCTTTCCCAGTTCGAACTTGGGAATCACCACGAGTGAGGCTGCCCCGGCCTTCGCGGTTTTCGAAGGCCGGGGATTTCGGCTGACGACATCGTGAGCTTTTGGCTTCTCCTGTCGAGGATGACCCCCA
>WNFA01003941.1_pt1 | contig 14467 bp, 12 predicted proteins | sample 5400481 | NCBI WGS metagenome assembly WNFA01 (sample SAMN13153340, study PRJNA577476) | soil metagenome | isolation source: 120 cm saprolite under Douglas fir tree site 2 hole 1 replicate 2 | place: USA:California | collected 2015-04-18 | reverse complement strand
AACTGGATCAATGCTGTCGGTCACAAGCTGGCCGGCTTCACTGATATAGGCAAACTTACCTGAGCCATCAATTGTCACCGTCAGAGCATTATCAGGAATGAACGCACCCGCAATCGGCGCGAGCGTATTGGCCACTGGGTCAAAGGTGAATCCCTTCACGAAATTGGTGGCTGCCTGGAACGCAACATAAAGATGCCGTCCATCCGGAGCAACGCTGAAGCCTGATCCGCCCGGATCCGTGGCAAAAGGCGAGCCAACCACTGGAGTGAGGCCTCCCGTGCTGCCAATGTTAAAAATGCCGATGCTGCCCTGGTTCAGGACGAGGAGAAGCTTGCTGTCAGCACTCACGGCAAGTTGGCCCTCCAAGCCCATTGCTGATCCGCCCGTGAGAATGGGCGGTTGCGCCACGGTCAGGCTACCGTCGCTGCCGATGGCAAGCGATTCCACCTGTTGGTTGCCGGCATTGAACAAGAAGCGCCCGTCCGGGCTGATGACGGTGAAAAATCCCAGGGACGCCGCGGGTGAAGTTGAAATTTTGGTCAGCAGCCCGCTGCTCTGGTTGATTGAGTAGATGTCGAAAACGCCGGCGTTGGGCTGATACAGAAACTGGCCTGACCTGTCGATGGCCAACATGCCTGCCTGCCGTGCTGGAAACACCAGTGGACTTCCCGGTACGCGCGTAAGCGTACCTGTCTGCTGGTTGATCTGCATCTCTGCGATTCCGGGAGTTCCGAACATGATCCCAAAACTTGACGCGCCCAGATTCAGCCCGAACAGGAACCGGGCCTGCGGGTCAGCAATCAGTTGCGTGACAATATTCTGCCCCAGTCCTGAGTCATTAAAGTCCGTGGCGATGGGCGTAACCGTTCCGTTGCTGATCTGTCCTGCCTGAAAACCAAAACTTGATTCGAACACAGTGACCCCGAAAATAAAGCGGCTGGCGGCGCCCATTGGCGTAGGCGATGGAGTGGGCGCCGGTGAACGCGGTGGCGTCGGCGAAGTCGTGGGTGTTGGAAAAGGAATTGGGATAGGAATTGGGGTTGGAAATGGAGTTGGTGTCGGAGTCGGCGATATGCCTCCGGAGACGTTCAGACTCCCACTGGCACATCCCGTCAGGAACATGAAAACGATACAACTGAAGGCGAAGGAGACGAAGAATAACAGCTTACTTGTCTTACTTTTCATGGCCCCGATTCCTTACCGCTAGACATCCATTGCCCGCAACGCGAAGGAATACCCGCAGCGCGAGCAACAAATGATGAGATGCCCAGAGCTGCTCAAGGGTTATGTGGGATTCGCCACAAAAGGTTTGTTCACCTCAGACCATCCACCTTGGCCAGCAACACAGGCCCGCCGCCTGCTTTGTGCTCTCGAAGTGGAAGATTCCAGAGCCTCTGATTATCGTGTGTGCCGGGATCATTGGCCTCATCGTGCGCGGGCTCGGAAGCGCTACTTGAACTCACTACTTAAACTTGATTTATTGTGGACGATGCTCGAACGCACGAGGCATGCGCGAAATCGCCACAAAATGTTAGACTAGCGGCAGTACAGCCCTTTGAGCGGGAGTAACTCAGTGGTAGAGTCACAGCTTCCCAAGCTGTTGGTCGCGGGTTCGATTCCCGTCTCCCGCTCCAGAATCTTTTAGATATTGAGGGTGAAACGCGGAGTGAGCGTTTGCGAAAAGCTCCGCTTTCACGGGCGATCGCCAGATGACTCGATCACGGGCTCAACAGGTCAACAAATAAATAACTGATATTCGGATTGCGTGCGTGAAGGGTTTTCTTCGCGCGAAGACTGCTCCCAAAAAGTCATGCGTGACGAGCCGAAACAGCGAAGCCCGTCACGCAATATCAGTCGAGTTACATATATGAATACGCCCGCGCGATTAGAGCATTATTGGAGAGGAATTAAAGACTCTAATTCTTAATTTCCCGATAACCATCCCTCGCGGAGGACGAGATGCTCTGTTCCGGTCTATTTTGGTATTGCGCCCTTATTGTTCTGGTTTCCTGGAATCGTCGCTCCGGTGGTGGATTTAGTTCCCGACGCCCTGAAGCTTTGGTTCGGGGTTGATGCGGCTGTTCCCGGGCCTTCCATTCCCGGACCTACGCCCGCGGGCGACAGGTCCCCTGGGCCGTACATGGTTCCATCAGCCCGGCTGACCAGCGAGCCGACCGGAAGCGCCATCCCCGCCTTCATGGGAGAGCTGGCCTGCAGGAACGGAGCAGGGTTAACGTTCTGCTGCACCACACCACCTTTGCCATCGCCGGCATACGGTGAAGCCACCGCCAGACTCGATCCACCATTGGAGTGGCTATCAATCTGCGGCGGTTCCACGGTCGCCTGGGCTCCGGCGCCTGCCGCGCCCTCAACCGACCCCGGCAACGACGGCATCATCATGCCGCCATTAGTTCCCGAACACCCCGCAAGCATCATCATCAGCGTGCAGCAGACAGCAATGGCCAATAAATTCTTCACAAGTTCTCCCCGCAAAAATGAAGCGCTTTAAAGCGTGCATTCAGTATAGAAAAAAATCCGCTTCGCGGCGCAGGTTATTAAAAGAGTGTCATGATTGCCAAACGATATTTGTGTGGCACAGCCGCCCCCTGTTCGGTGTATTTCACAAAGATAAAAAACGCCAGCGGCTAAAAAGCCGGGGCACGGGCCCGTGCCCTGATACGAACCTGATCGTCGCAAAACCAACATCCTTGCCGCCGAGTATTTGGAGACGTTGCGAGCTAGTAGCGAGCTACGTCTCTACGTCGGCGTTGCTGTAATTGCGATCTTTCGCGCAGACCGTAAGGGGATCCCTCGTTGTACTCGAGATGAACAACAACCGAAAAAGCTTACTCGCTTGCTCAATGCCCTATAATTTAATCATCTTGAGCAAATCATCCTGCATATTGCTCGTTCTGCTTATCGCAACGTGTCTGCCTGCACGCGCCCAGCAGGGGTCATCTCAGCAAGCGTTATCCCAGCAAGCGTTATCCCAGCAAGCGTTATCCCAGCAAGCGTTATCCCAGCAAGATGCTGCCGACCACTCCAGCCAGATCCTGCTCATGATGCCCTTTGAGAACAACTCAACCATGCCGGGCCTTGATTGGATTGGCGAAGCTTTTCCTGAAGTCCTGAGCACGCGGCTCAAATCCGAATCGCTTTATCTCATCGAGCGCGACGACCGTCTGAACGCGCTTGATCGCCTGGGAATTCCCGCCACTGCCAAGCCTTCTCGCGCCACCGTATATCAGGTGGCCCAGGAGCTTGATGCCGATTACGTCCTGATCGGCAATTACAAATTTGACGGAACCACCCTCACCGCTCACGCCCGCATTATGGATGTTCCCCGCCTCCGCCTTGGACCAGAGTTGACTGAGTCCGGCGCGCTGGCCAACCTGGTCACAATGCAAACGGCGCTTGCGTGGGACATGTTGAACGCGCTCAAGCTTTCCGGCGATCTATCAAAGGACCAGTTCGTCGCCCAGTTCCCTGCCGTTCGCCTGGACGCACTGGAAAACTACGTGCGCGGCGTGCTGGCCGGCAATGCGCCGGAAAAGATCAAGCGCTTTCAGGAAACCCTGCGTCTGGAGCCGAAGGACACGCTGGCCATGCTGCAACTCGGCAAGGCCTACTATGCGGCCAGAAATTACAATGAGGCCGTCAACATATTCTCCAAAGTTCCGCCCGGCGACTCCTCCGCCAACGAAGCTCAGTTTTTTCTGGGACTTTCCGCCTTCTACGCTGATCAGATGGAAAAAGCTGAAAGCGCTTTCCACTCTCTTTCCACGCGACTGCCACTCACCGAAGTGTTCAACAATCTTGGCGTAGTCACGTCGCGTCGTGGACAGAGGCGCGCCCGCACATATTTCGAAAAGAGCGTGCACACCGATCCCAGCGATCCTGATTATCACTTCAATCTGGCCGTTGAGCTTTATCGCGAAGGGGACGCACAATCGGCGGCGCGTGAACTCAAGGCCACGCTGGCCTTGCAGGGCGACACCGAAGCCAGGTCATTTCTCGACGCTATCTCCTCAGGCTCGCAAATCCAACGCATGCCGCTGGAGCGGATCAAGCGCAACTATGACGAATCAGGCTTTCGCCAGATATCGCTGGAGATCGCCAACGCCGATGAAGCCCGCTTACGCAAAGCCACTCCGGCTGAACATTCCGCCTTCCATGTCCAGCGCGGACAGGACATGCTGGCTGAAGGCCTGACCAGCGAAGCGGAAAAGCAATTTCGTGAAGCCATCTCACTGGACGCCGCCAGCGCCACGGCCCACTCCGGCCTGGCCCAGGTGCTGGAGATCATCCAGAATGTTGACGGCGCACGCAAGGAAGCAGGCGATTCCCTGCGCATTAAGCCATCAGCCGGAGCGCTTCTGGTGCTGGCGCGTCTTGCGCTCACGGAAAACAACCCAGCCGACGCGGAAAAGAATGTTGACCAGGCACTGGCGCTCGATCCCGCCAACGCCGCCGCTGTCGCTTTGAAACATGATCTGGCCACCCGTAGCGCGGCCCGTCCCCGGTAGGTTACAAGCTACTCAAGAGGTAACTCTATGCTGCACTTCAGTTCGCTTCGCAGGCTTCTTCTCCTCACGCTCAGCACAATTCTGCTCCTGCCGTGCGCGGCCTCGGCTGACGTAGTAAAGGTTGTTGTGGATTCGGTGATCCATCCGCTCTCAGCCGAGTATATCGACCGTGCTGTGCAGGAAGCCGAGCGCACTCACGCTGATGCTTTGCTGATTGAGATACGCACGCCGGGCGGGCTCATGAATTCCATGGAAGACATCGTCCATAAAGTACTTGACTCAAAAGTGCCGGTCATCATCTACGTTTCGCCTTCGGGCAAAGGCGCGTCTTCTGCGGGATTCTTCATCCTGGAAGCGGCTGATGTTGCCGCCATGGCCCCCGGCACAAACACCGGCGCCGCTCATCCCATCCGTGGCGATGGAGTGATCATGGATCCGGTGATGAAAGAAAAGGTGGAAAATTACGCCGCCTCTCTCATGCGTTCCTACGTCAGCAAGCGCGGACGCAACGTGGAAGTGGCCGAGAGCGCCGTTCGCCAGTCGAAATCATTTACCGCCGACGAGGCGCTCGCTCAGCACCTGATCGACTACATCGCCAAAGACCAGGACGACCTCTTCAAGCAGATTGACGGCAAATCTGTCACCCGTTTCGATGGTTCGAAAGTCGTGCTTCACGTCGCGGGCAAGCCGGTTACGACATACGCCATGACGCTACGCGAGAAAATTCTCTCAGTCCTCATGGATCCCAACCTCACCGCGCTGCTGTTTACGCTGGGGATCTTCGCGATCCTCATTGAGTTCAATCATCCCGGCGGTGTTGTTCCCGGCGCAATCGGTCTGATCGCTGTTGCAGTCTCTATTTTCGCCATGCAGATGCTGCCCACACGCTATGAATCAGTGGCGCTGGTCATTGGCGCGTTTGTTCTTTTTGCGCTGGAAGCCAAATACCACTCGCACGGCCTGTTCACTGCCGGCGGCATGATTATGATGGTGACAGGAATGCTTCTGCTGGTCGATGGCCCCATCCCCGAAATGCGCGTAAAACTGATCACCGCGCTTTCCGTCGCCATCCCACTCGGCGCCATTACTGTCTTTCTGCTGACCCTCGCCATCCGTGCGCGACGAAATAAAGTTGTTACCGGAAAGGAATCGCTGATTGGAGAAATTGGCGTGGCGCGCTCGCCTCTGCTGCCCACCGGCAAGGTCTTTGTCCGCGGCAGTCTCTGGAACGCCGTGGCTTCAGCCAACATCGATGTCGGCCAGGCCGTGGTGGTACGCAATGTTCACAACCTGGTCTTACATGTGGACCCGGCGATGCAATCTGTTAGGCTGGATGCGGTTAAATCCTGATTTTTGAAGTATGGCTGGCCGCCGGCTGGGATAGAATCTCTTCCGGCTCACAACGCGATTGCCTACAGGAGGCCGTGTGTTTTCTATTCCCTTGCTTGTTATTGTTGTCATCGTAGCCATCTACATCATCAACTCCATCAAGATCCTGCGCGAATATGAACGCGCCGTCATCTTCCGCTTAGGCAGGCTCTACGGTGCCAAAGGTCCTGGCGTGATTCTGGTCTTCGCCCCGCTGGACCGTATGGTGCGCGTTGATCTTCGCCAGCAGGCGCTTGAAGTTCCACCGCAGGACATCATCACCCGTGACAACGTGACCCTGAAGGTCAATGCCGTGATCTACTGGGAAGTGATTGACGCATCCCAGGCCGTGATTCGCGTGCAGAACTATTACTGGCAGACGCAACAGTTCTCGCAGACAACATTGCGCTCCGTGCTGGGCGAAGTTGATCTGGACGAACTGCTGGCCCATCGTGACAAACTGAACACACGCATACAGACCATCCTTGATCAGCACACCTCGCCCTACGGCGTGAAGGTGGCCAACGTGGAAATTAAGCAGGTTGACCTGCCGGACACCATGCAGCGCGCCATGGCCAAGCAGGCGGAAGCCGAGCGCGAAAAGCGCGCCAAGATCATCCATGCGGAAGGCGAGTTTGCCGCCTCACAGCGCCTCACGGAAGCCGCTCACCAGCTTGCTTCTGAACCGCTGACCATGCAGCTCCGTTATCTCCAAACGCTGACTGAAATCGGCGTGGAAAAAAACACCACCATCATCTTCCCTCTGCCCATTGATATTCTTGCGTCCCTCACTCAGGCGCTGGAAAAAATCAGCGGTCGCAATCTGGCTAAATAGGGTTAAACTGGCTGCAAACCAGAGCTGAATTTGAGGGGGACAACCGTGGACTTGGGGACCAGACAGGTGAAGGAAGACTTTGAAGATCAGGTGCAAGACACTGAAATAACACTCGGTACCGGCAAGCTGCTGGGCATTTTCTTTACCGTAGTGATTGTCTGCGCTGTCTTTTTCACCATGGGTTACCTGTTGGGCAAGAGCACCGCCACCGGTGGTCGGACGGAAATCGTGGGGAGCACAACCAGTGTTGGCGGCAGTGCGGCGGGCAAACCTTCCGCGGTTGCCAAAACCCCTGAAGTCCCCGCGCCAACTCCTTTGCCTGAGTCGCAGGCTGGGTCGTCAAGCTCTTCCGGATTAAACTCGGGAGGATCAAACTCTTCGGGATCAAATTCGGGAGCGTCCAACCCGGCCGGGACGAACACAGCGGCTACAAGCTCGACTGCGCCCACTTCCCCTGCCACCGAAATTAAGTCCAGCCCTAATGGGACCTTCATGGTGCAGGTGGCAGCGGTGTCGAAACAGGAAGACGCGGAGATCCTGAAATCAGCCCTGCAAAAGAAGCAGTACCCGGTCTTTGTGGCTAACTCCACCGCGGACGCGCTCTATCACGTCCAGGTCGGCCCATTCTCTAACCAGCAGGACGCTGACACCATGCGCAACCGCCTCTCCGGCGACGGTTATAACGCGATTGTTAAGCATTAGCGATTTCCCTTAGCCGCGAATGAACGCGAATTAGGCGTTCGATTGATTTGTCTCTCCAAATAAAAAATGATCCCGTCATCCCGAATCCCCGTCAACGAGGCAGCGCTTTCGTCAGCCGCCGAATCGGGGTGAGGGACCTTGCATTGTAAGCGAAGCACAAGGTCCCTCCATCCTACTCTCGCGCTGAAGACATCGCGCGTTCGCTTCACTGGACGGTCTGATGACGATCGTTAGATACACGTAAATTTGCAGAAGCGATCAGGGCGAGGCCGGCTCGCGCGCCGAGCCCGCTGCAACAGGAGCCTAGATCAAGGCAGCTACGAAATTTACACTTAAGCAGGTATTGGAGCGAAGCGACAAGAACAAAGCCTAGTCACGATCAAACCGCTGTTCCTTAAACGGATCGCCATACATGTGATAGCCGTTCTGCTCCCAGAAGCCAGCCTGATCGTGGTCCAGAAACTCAAAACCCCGCACCCATTTCACTGATTTCCAGGCGTACAGATGCGGAACAATCAGCCGCAGGGGAAAGCCGTGATCGGCCGATAGCGGCTGCCCATCATGATGCGTGGCCAGCAGAACATTGTCGCGATCCAGGTCCGCGAGCGGAACGTTGGCCGTATAACCCTGTTCCGCATGGACAAGAACGTAGCGGGCCTCCGGTTTGGGCCTGGCCAGCTTCAGCATTTCTTTAAACGACACGCCGTCCCAGTCATTGTCAAAGCGGCTCCATCGCGTTACGCAGTGGAAGTCACTGTGGCTGTGGAAGCGCGGCAGCGCGCCAAATTCCTTCCACGTCAGCTTGACCGGATTCTCCACCAGCCCCCACATACGGAAGTCCCAGCGGGCCGGATCGAATTGCGGGACCGACCCGTAATGCAGCACCGGCCACTTCAACGTGAGCGCCTGATTGGGCGGCAAACGCCCCGCATCACGCATCTCCTGCTCTTTTTGTTTTCGTTCGTTGCTGTCAAATAATCCCATGATTTTCCTGACGATCACATTGTATGAGATGTCAGCTCACCAAAAACAATACATCGTGGCAAATGCCCTCTTGACAGCCGCGATTCACATCGATATATATCTATATATGCCCACGCTCACCGACAAGCAGCTAGTGGACGCCTTGAAGGCCATTGCCGATCCCACACGACTGAAGATCCTTCGCCTGCTCAAGCAGAAAGGCTGCTGCTCCATTGGCAAAGGCGAAGGCATGTGCGCCTGTGACATTGAAGAACAGGTAAAGCTCTCACAGCCAACCATCTCTCATCACATGGGCATTCTGCGCAAGGCCGGCCTGATTCACGCGGAAAAGCAAGGCTTGTGGATGTGGTATCGGCGCAATGAGAAGTCACTTAAAGAGCTGGGCCAGTCCGTAAACACAGGCGTCTGACCTTTTTTTGCCGTGATACATCGATAGCCATCTATTTATAAAGGAGCCGCACTATGAACCCCCAAATCAATCCAAAGTTCCATCTCTCCCTTGACGTTGAAAGCCTGGACAATTCCGTCCGCTTTTACTCAACGCTGTTTGGCGTCCCGCCCACCAAACTCAAACCTGACTACGCCAAGTTTGACGTGGAAAAACCCGCTATCAACCTGACCATGCAGGCCAAAACTCATTGCTGCCTGCAGGGCCTAAATCATATGGGCCTGCGCATGGAGACGCTGGAAGAAGTGGAAACCATAAAGGCCCGCCTGAACGCCGCTGGGTTTACTACAGAAGACGAACTCAACACCACGTGCTGTTACGCCGTGCAGGACAAATTCTGGGTGCGCGACCCCAGCAAATATCGCTGGGAGGTCTATGTGGTAAAAACTGACTCAGAAACGGCTAGCGGAGAAAGCCACAAAGCCTGCTGCGAGTGAAGCGCCACGACCAGAAGAATCTCAGCGCAGTGACGGCATGCCACATCTCAGTATTTCTCACTCTCATAAAATCACGTCATCCCGACGTCCCCGTCAACGAGGCGGCGATTTTATCAGCCGCCGAGTAGGGGTGAGGGACCCTGTGCTTTGTCGGCTCAGGAAAAACACAAGGTCCCTCAGGGCGGCTCGCGAGCTGAAGAAAACGCTCGCTTCGCTTACGGCCGTCGGGATGACGATGTTTTTGGGTTAGCCGCGGTCGCCGCCACCACCCGGCTATCATTGAGCGCAGTCGGAGCGCATGCGACGACGCAGTCGAAGGATCACGACGACGCACATTTGTAACCATGCAGTGTCAGGGAATTTTCTAGATAAATTCTTTACTTTTGTCTGTCGCAATTAAATGCCGATTTTTGTTATCGCAGAAACTCCCCGTGTCGGCAACGTTACAATTCGCATTCTCGGGATCTTTCGACTCCGTCGTCGCATGGCGCTCCGACTTCGCTCAAGATGACAGGGATAAACATGCTTGTGCGCGACAGCCTCCTTCGGCTATCCGTGAATCCCTCTCGCGAAACAAAAAAGGAACACCCAACCGGGTGTTCCCTTTTTCCAAAATAGATTTGTAAAAGCTCTAGTGAGTTACGGCTGCGAACATCGGCGAATCCAGGAGCTTCTGGAAACTATGATCATCGGCCTTGAAGTGCACCACCAGCTTGCCGGCGTCAGAATCGATGCTCGTGTCATCGATTGCATTCTTTTCCGTCGGCGTGGCATTCATCTTCTTGAACAGCAGACCGGCCTTCATGACCGACGACAACGTTGCCGCCGTCATATTGTCAGAAGTTGCCACATTCAGGTTGAAGTCCACACCATGATCGAAATCCATGGTGTAACGCGATCCCATCAGGCGCTGCTTGATGGTTTCATAATCGGCCAGATCAGAAGCTCCACCCAGCGCGGATTTCATCATGGTCTGCGTGCCCATTTGGTCGAGCACGCTCCATACCGTTCCCTGGTCCACTGAAGTGATCATATCCGTGACCGCGGTATTGGCGTTCAGGCTGCGCGCGCCGCCGTCGCGTGCGTCAAGAGCTGCTTTCAAAGCTGACTGGTCGCCGAACAGCATGGTCCAGTTGTCCAGGAACACCATGGAAAGACCGCCGGACATGGGATATACAAATGATCCATTGACCTTGTTGGCCTTAATCTTCTGCTTGGTCATCTTGAGCGCGATGGCTTTGCGCGGGAAGGTTCCCTGCGCGATTCCGATAATCTGGAGTCCGTTGTCTTTGTTGCGAAACGAAGCCAGCGTGATCTGATCAATGTCACGGTCCGGGACCACGCCCACATCTTTCAGCGCGTCTTCGAACTGCTTCATGTTCGCAGGCAGGAGTTTGGCCTTCATCTGCATGGCCGTATCTGAGTTCTTCATCCGCCGGTAATCCACGTTGATGATCTGCTGGACATCCTGCGGGATCACTGAACGGGCAGCCGTGGCCAGCGAGGCCGCAAAACTTGGCACGCCGCTCAGTAGAAATACAAGAGCGAACACAATATTGCGTTTCATGGTTACCTATTTTAATCCGGATTTCTGGATTTTGAGATGCCCATAGGTGCAGCTTGGGATGCACTTTTGGATAACAACTAAGGTATTCACCTCTGGAGTTCGGCTACTTTTGCCCGCACATCATCTACGAAATCGCTATCTTTGATCGCTCCCAGGTTGATGTCCACGTTTGCCAGCGCGCCAACAATTGCCGCGCTCACCAGTGCCCCGGCGACTGTGAGATCAGATGCCATATTGGGATTAGTGATGGGCTTGAGCGAGGTCACAATATCCCCGACTTCCCTTGCCTTCGTCGCAGTCTCGAGCGGCACTGATGTGGCACCCTTGAGCGCATCTTGTATCGCGACTTCACCGGCTCCGTCAGACGACGCCTTGGCTTGTTTGTAAGCTGCCATCACGTGGCTGTAGCTTTCGGCGTCGGCGTCGATCCCGGCTTTGAGTTCTTCACGCAATTGGGCCAGCCTGGACAACGCCTGGCTCAGCTCTTGCTCATACTGCAGATACGCTTTCTTACCGCGCGACATTCCGGCGACCATGCTGCCCAGTGCTGCCGCCATGGCCGCGGTTGCCGCGGAAGCGCTGCCGCCACCCGGTGTCGCCGTGGGCGCAGCCAGTTGTTCGATAAATGGCTCAGCACCGGCGCGCAGCCCGCCCACAGCCATCTTGCCGCCCATCACGCCGGCCAGCCGGTTCTCCAGAATCATAGAAGAGTCAAAATTTTCGATCTGCAAAAACCACTCTGCTGCCTGCTCCAGAGCTTTCTTGGGGATGAGCCCGACAATCTCGCTACTCAGCGGCATCACGCCATAACGCGCCGCTTCGAGTTTTACAAATTCGAATACGCGAGCGATTGGCGTCTGCTCAAAGTCGGTCAGGTTCATGGAAACCTGGGCCAGCCCGCGGACTTCAAATCCCGAGCCCTTCACAAAACGCAGTCCGCCCGTGGAGTTGCGCACGGCCTTGGCAATCTTCTTCGCGATATCTACGTTCGTGGTGTTCAAAAAAACGTTGTAAGCAATGAGCGCCTTGCGTGCTCCCACAACTGTTGCTCCGGCCGTGGCATGGCAGCGCGGATCGCCAAAGTCAGGGCACCGCGCCGGGTTTACCAGAATGTCCTCACGCAGGCCTTCAAATTGTCCGCGACGTATGTTTTCCAGTCCCTGGCGGTCCGGGTGCGTAGCTGCCGCTTCATACAGATAAATTGGAATCTTGAAGCGCTTCCATATCTCTTCGCCAACGTGGCGAGCAATCGCCACACAGTCTTCGATTGTGACACCTTCACGCCGCGAATGGCCGCTTCAGCAATGGCTTCCCGGTCACCAATTAAGGTGATCACGCAGCGATTATGATCGGAATCCATCTCGCGATCGAGCAGATAGACGCCGGGAACTTTCATCGCGTTAACAATGGCGTCAACAATGCCTTTGTCACGGCCTTCAGAGAAATTAGGAACGCATTCAACGAGAGTCATAGATTTGGTAATCGGGTAATTTGGTAATCGGGTAATTGAAAACCTGCGATTGCGGCAGCTACGAAACCAACTAGATAAACAGTGATTTAACAATGTGAAATGCCGCCGCTTCCGCAGCCTTTCAATTACTAAATTACCAGATTACTCAATTACTCAATCTAGTGGAACCAATTCACTCCCACCAGAAACTGCACCGTGTTCACGCCCGGGTTCGGCACGGTCAACCCGGCGTTGGAAATATGTTCATAACGGACGCTTGCGGTAAATGCCCGCCGCTGATTGTTGAAGAACTGTAAGCCCAATGTTCCGTGGGTAATAAAGTTCACCCTGGACGTAGTGTTCGGCACCACATGGTTGCTGAACAACACACCGCCGCCCAACTCCAAAAACGGAATGGTCCGCTCTGAGCTGGTGAAATTCCACTTGAGGTTCACCGGGTTGAAAGCCGCGCCGTAAGCGTTCACGGCTGGCGCAGGCTGGAAGACGTAATATACCGGCATCAGGTCAGCCGAGTACTCGAAATTACCGCGGACAAAGCTGCCCAAATGATCGCTGGTCAGCACCTTGCCCAGACGCACACCGGCGTCAATCACCTTGGTATCCTCGGTTCCGCCAGGAACGCTGAACCCACCGCTGGCCCACACGCCAACCTCCCACGGGCGGCCGTCGAGGGGCTTGGAAGTTTGGCCGGAAGCGAGTCCGGTCAACAAACAGAGGAACGCGCCAATGGCGACGAGAAAAATCGTCGACCCGAAGTTCTTGGACCCGAAGTTTGGAAACAAGAGGGATGTCATAGGAGTGTGATCAAGAGCTTACCAAAATCCCAAGGGAAGACGATCGTGCTTCGAACGGCCAGTAGACGCCGATTTCGTTACTTAACAGTCTCCAACAAAATCCGAGTTTGCAACGGGAATACTTCTACCCATTTGTCATCCCCAGCGAGAGCGAGCCGCTTTGCGGTGAGCGCGCAGAGAGGGACCCCGAGGATGTATCTTCATTCAGGCTGATACGGGGTATTCTCTCCAAAATCTTTTTGTTCCTGGACAAACCAAACCGATGTATCGAGGAAATTCCCTGAAGCGGCATCGTTTCAAGGAACATCCTCGGGGTTCCTCGCTCGCCGTCGCATGCGCTCCGACATCGCTCGGAATGACAAATGGAGGGAGTCTCGTCACCGATTGGTGAACACGCGGGTACCCGCGGGAATGTAGGGATTCCCATCATCGGTAACTTGACATGCGGTACCCATGGGAATGTAGAGCCTCTCGTCATCGGTGACTGGACGTGCGGGTACCCACGGGGTGGAGCAGGCATTTGTGCCCGCGTTTAGAGCACAACATATTCGAACTTTAGGCCCTGAGGTGATCTGTTCCAGTTCGGCCACATTGGCAACGGTCTGCATAATTACCCAATCACCAATTTGCTCAATTACACACAATTTACTAACGCGCCACCTTGGCTTTGGCCAGCACCATTGCTGAATGCTGTGACGCCGACTCGTAATATCCCAAGAACCGCTGCGGCTCCGTTGCTTTATAGTCGCCCAGGTTGTGCGCCCAGCGGAATCCAATGGGCTGATACCACAATTCCGCTTCCACTTGAAACGGGCCAATCGCATTTCCCGTATCGACCACATAACGCACAACGCTGCCTCTATCGGTAAAGTTCGGATCGGTCGCGGCTTCGCCCACCACGGCAATATCTTTCTCGGCAGATCGCTTATCGAATCCGGCGGGCAATATGCGATTGTCTTTTAGATAGCCAACGGCATTCAGCAATCCCGTTGTTGCCTTGCCCTGCGAATCTCTCAGGATCGGCTCAAAGATCTCCACCTGCTGCGCACTCGTAATCTCGCTGTGATGCGGCTCAAACTGCAACGGATCGGCATCATTCTTATTGCCCACGATGGATCCGTCAGGGTTCAGCGCGCCGGATTCAAACACTGCTCGGCCACTACTGTCACGCACCACCACATGCAGCCACGCGCGGCGAGAAGGATACGCGGTCGGCAGCTTGTGTCCGGTAAGATTCTCCACCAGCACGTCCACCGCAAGTCCCCGAGGCGTCGTCTGCACATTGGGGATGCTCACGCGCGCGGTCTGTGATTGCAGAAAACTTGCTGTGCGATC
>WNFA01006929.1_pt1 | contig 14472 bp, 11 predicted proteins | sample 5400481 | NCBI WGS metagenome assembly WNFA01 (sample SAMN13153340, study PRJNA577476) | soil metagenome | isolation source: 120 cm saprolite under Douglas fir tree site 2 hole 1 replicate 2 | place: USA:California | collected 2015-04-18 | reverse complement strand
CTGAACTTGTACAAGTTGTGAATGCCGATACTCTGCCGCACCCGGTAGAACTCCTCCACGAATTCGGCGGGGAAAACCGTCTGCACCGACTGGGTCAGAGTCTGCCAGCGGGGCAGCGCGTACATGACTTCCATCTGCGCGTTCCAGCTCTCGATGCGGTCTTCCATGTCGAGCGCCATCACGCCGACGTTGATGGACTCGACGATATTTTCGTTGAAGTCCTTCAGCCGTTCGTATTCCGCCGCCTTCTGCTGGAGTGAGGCGTAGAGCCGGCCGTTCTGAATGGCGATGCCGAGATATCCGCCGAGCGTTTCCAGCAACTCGACATCTTCGCTGGAGAGAAAATCTCCCTGGTTCGTCTTGCCGAGTCCCAGGACCGCGATTGTCTTCTGCTGGGCGCGGCAGGGGATGTAGTAATTCAGGTCGAGCCGGGCGATGGTTTCCCGCGAGCGTGCGGGACAGGCGATCCATAACCGAGGTCAACATGGCGTTCAGGTTCGTTTCCGAACTTAACTCGCGGCCAAATTCGATCAACGTCCGGCGATAGTCGTAGCGGGTGCGGTAGAAGAACTGGTCGACGCGGTCCTGAATCCACTTGCGGACGGGATCAAACAGCAGTGCGGTTACCACCACCGCCAGGATCAAACCCATCGGCCCGGTGCCGGGCTTCTGCATGTGCACCAGTTCGGCGACGCCGGCGACCAAGGCGAAGTACATGCCCACTACCGCGGCGGCTGCGAGCGTATAGACCACACCGCGCTTGAAGATCAGGTCCACATCCATCAGGCGGTAGCGGAAGATTGCGTATCCGAAGGTAAGCGGGAGCAGGCCCAACGAGAGAACCGAGACTTTCATCGCTCCCTGCGGCAGCCAGCCCATAAAGTGGGGGAACACGTACGAAAGCACATACAGGAGCGTGTAGGGAGCGATGGCGAGGATCGTTCCGCGAGTTACCCACTTCAACTGCTGGCGAAGAATGGTGGTGCTGGCGCGCTGGTAGCTGTACCACAGAACTGCGGCGGCAACGATGAAGTATGCGGCGCCGTACGCGATGTCGATCCGGTCCATGGCGCGGCTCAGTTGCCCGGTGGCTTCCAGGAATCGCATGGCGGCCAGACGGGTGGCCAGCAGCATCGCGCCCGGCACGTAGATCAGCGCCAGCAGCGAGGGATGCCGCCGCACGAAGTCCCGCTTTTCCGGGAACGTCAGAACAAAATGTAGGAACAGGGCGGGCTGCAACAGCCAGGCGACGACGTTGCTCCAGTAAATCATCCAATCGAAATCGTTCAGCTTGCCGGTGTACTTGAACGAATAGGCTACGAACGAAACCAGACAGAAAACGTAGAAGTGCGTGGAGCCAAGAGCCGTCCAGCGCCGCAGCAAAACGTAGAGGCCGATCCCGAGATAGATCAGAGCAATGAGCCGCAGCCAGTTGTTCAGGGAGCGGTCAGAAGGTACGAGAATGACACTCGAATCGAGGGGCACCGACTGGCGCACCAGCGAATATGCAGCCTTCGCCCAGATGCCGGTACGGTAGAGTTGGCGCTCCAGGCCGGAAGTGTTCTTGATGTCCTGACCGTTTACCGAAACCAGTTGATCGCCGGGCTTGATTCCGGCCTTGGCCGCGGGCCCGTTGGGTTCGACTTCGTCCGCGACCAGGCGTCCGTTGCGTTCGACCCAAGCGACGCCATCGTCGGGCGCCGTAACCTTTCTCTCGGTTTGGAAATTGAAGCCGGCGAAGACTACTGCTGCTACGGTCAGCAGAGACAGCAGGACGGCAACGAATCGCAGCTGACTTTCCCGGTTCATGGGTTTCCGCAGCGGCCCCGAACCCCGATGGGGCCTGGCAGGGGTGGAATGTACGCCCCGACTCTTCTCTTCTGTAAGCAACTTCGGTGCCATGTGAGAGTTCGTCTCCGTGTCGCTAAGTTGCGGAAACAAAGCGGCTTTTCAGATTATAGATGCAAATTCGAACACCTACTACGGGTTTTGGGAAGTTTCTGTGGGATTCTGTATCTGCTTCCCTTTGAGTTTCTTAAGGTTGGCGGGAATGGTGCAATTGGGATTAAGACCCAATACGACACTTCCAGATTCTGTTGCGAGTTCCTCGGGCTGGCAGTATCGACGTTGAGGCGCTTATCCTGCTTTCCGGCCGTCGATATTCCCGGCTTCGTTGAGACTATTGTCGTCGTCCCAGTCAAACGAAAGAGCCCTGGCTGTAGTTTCGATCGGCTCGAGTTCCGGGATGTCCTCCGCCACCGAGGCGCCAAGCTCGCCGAACTTTCGAGCCGACACGAGCACACGGTTTTCCATTGAACCGATCGCCTTGTTATAGGCATCGACGGCGCGGTCCAGGTTTGCCCCGACCGATGTGATGTGTCCGGCGAGATTGCGCAACCGATCATGGAGTTCCTTGCCCAGAGCGCTGATCTGTTGTGCGTTGCGCGCCAGCTTTTCCTGATTCCAGCCGTAAGCTACGGCCTTCAGGAGCGCGATCAGAGTTGTCGGCGAGGCCGGAATCACGCGATTCAGAACCCCGTGCTCAATCAAGCTGGAATCTTGTTCCAAGGCTGCGCTAAAGAACGTTTCGCCGGGAAGGAACATCACGACGAACTCGGGAGTGGCCTCAAACTGTTCCCAATAATTCTTGCCGGCCAGGATCTTCATGTGGTCGCGAACCTGCCGCGCGTGATCGGCCAGACACGCGAGCCGGGTCTTTTCATCGGTGGTCTCGAAGGAATCGAGAAAAGCTTGCAGCGGTGTCTTGGCGTCCACCACAACATTCTTTCCGCCGGGCAGCTTCACCACCAGGTCAGGGCGCAACCTGCCGGAGTCGGTGTTTACGGTCTCCTGCTCGGCGAAGTCGCAGTAGGAGAGCATGCCGGCGATCTCGACGACGCGACGCAACTGAATCTCTCCCCAGCGTCCGCGCACGTTGGGAGTGCGTAGGGCACGTACCAGATTTCCGGTCTCGGATTGCAGTTCTTTCTGCGTCGTTATCAGGGATTGCACTTGCGCGTGGAGATCGCCATAGGCTTTGCCGCGCGCCACTTCCATCTGCTGAATCTGCGCATCGACTTTGTTGAGCGATTCGTGTACGGGCGCGACCATATCAGCCACGGCCTTCTGCCGGGCCTGGAGATCTCCCTTGGCCTCGCTCTGAAATTTTTCCAGACTTGCTTTTGCCAGCTCCAGAAATGACAAGTTGTTGTTTTTCAATGCATCGGAGGCCATCGCCTTGAACGCATTGCGCAATTCCTCACTCGCACGCGTGACCAATTCGACCTTTTCGTTGCTGGTCTTCCGTTCCGATTCGAGGGTGGATTCCAGTCTTGCCCTGCCGGCGACGAGTTCGGTCTGGAGCTGCAGAAGCCGCGCCAGTTCTGCCTTTGCGGCAACTAATTCCTTTTCTATCAGCAACAACCGGGTCCTAAGACTGGCGTGCTGCGAACGCAGCACGAGCCAGGCAACAGCAATGCCAAACAACAGGCCAATAGCCCCACTGGTCACGAGTTCCATAGACGTAGGTAATTTCTCACGCCGGGATGCTGCTTCTAGCCTAGCACCAGCAGCAAGTTTCAGCCGGAACTGGCTTTTTTGCTGATGGTATGGAAGGCCAGAATATGGTCCTCTCGGGTTCTCGCTGAATAGGCACCAACAGGATGCTCAGAGCCCCCATTCGACTGTCGCTGGTGCTGGTGCTAGGCACGCTCTTGCCTGCGAGCAGCGCCGCAGGCGGAGAACAGCCGACGGCAGCGAGACCTGCCCAGCATGCGACGCTGAAGGCTGCCGCGGCAATGACTCCTCCTGACATTCCGCTGCACGAGTACGACTGGGACGCGGAACAGCTGCTTCTAGAGTTGGCCAACCAGTCTCGGGCGCAAGCCGGAGCGGCTGCGCTGAAGCTTGACTCTGGACTATCGCAGGCGGCACGTGTCCACGCCTCCGCGATGTTTGAGGCACGACAGATTTCTCACCGCTTTGAAGGTGAGCCCTCCCTTGCTCAACGGCTGGCGGCGATGACCAGCCTGCAGCTTGACCAGGACGCGGAGAATGTCGCGTTCGATTTCGATGTCACGCAGGGACATCAACACTTGATGCTTTCACCCCCGCATCGCGCGAACCTGCTCAACCCGGCCTACAACGTGGTCGGGCTGGGCGTGGTTCGTAACGGTGACCGGCTCTACATCGTCGAAGACTTCGGCCACGCCCTCCCCCGTTATTCTGTGGCAGAAGTCAAGAATCGCGTGGCGATGGCGGTGAACCGGCTGCGCCGCCAGGGGAACACGCGGGGCCTGCACCGCCGCGATCTGTCGATCGCAGACGACGCTGCGTACTCCATGGCCCGGGCGGATAAGCTCGCTACATCGGCTGTCCAACATCTCGCGCAGAGGCTTACCGTTCTGACATTTACCAGCCTGAATCCTGATGCGTTGCCCGGCGGCGCGGAGCGCGCCATCAACGGCCCCAACTTGCGCAGTTTCTCGGTGGGCGGCTGCTACGGCCGCACTGAGACTTATCCCACAGGTGCGTATTGGGTGGTGTTGTCGCTGGACTGAACACAGCATTTCCATCGCGGCTCCCGCAGGAATTGCGCGATTCGTCATGCCCAGACCGAGGTGCCTGCAACCAACGGCATCTACGGTTGCACGACCTCTGTGACCGACGCCGAACTCTTTGAGATATTCGAATCTCCGTGATAAGTTGCAGTGACCGCGGTTGATCCTGCAGCCAGCGTCGAAGTGGTAAATGTCGCTTTGCCGGCGCTGAGCTGTGCGGTCCCAAGCACACACATCGCCAATTGAGGTACGTACAGATGAGGCGTCTTCCGTTGCTACTCGCCACACTGGCATGTACTGCCTTGTCGTCTCCCACAAACCAGCCGAACCAGTTCACTTTGCCGGCCGAATTTGAACCACAGCAGGCGGTTTGGATGAGTGCGCGACCTACGGAGAGCGGAAAGCCGCGGTGAAGACCGAGGTTCACAATCGCTTACGCCAGCAGAAAATAGACGAACGGCAGATCACCTACTGGACGACGCACGCCAGTCCGACCCGCTGGTACCGCGATGTTGGCGCGATTTTCCTAGTGAACGGGATTGGAGATTTGAAAGCTGTCGATTTCAACTTCAACTGCTACGGCGAGTGTCCCACCGGATCTGCAGAAGCGCAGAAAAAGGAAGGTATCGACCGTGAAATCGCCGCGCTCGCCGACGTACCCACCATAAAAGCGGAACTGGTGAGTGAAGGCGGCGATCACGAAGTCAATGGCCAAGGCACACTGATGGCGCTCGAAGAGACCGAGATGCAGCGTAACCCCGGTAAGAGCCGGGAGTATATCGAGAAGGAACTTCTGCGGCTTCTTGGTCAGAAAAAGATGGTATGGCTGAAACGCGGGATAGCGGAAGACGATGACCCTATCCACGGTCCCCTCTATTCCAACGTATATCCCATCGGCTGCGGTCACATCGACGAGATGGCACGCTTCGTTTCTGCGGACACAATCGCTCTTGCGAAGGTAGCGCAAGAAGAGCGCGATGCCGATCCCGTGATGCGTATGACGTACGACCGACTGGAGGAAAACTACCGCATTCTGCAAGCGGCCACGGACCAGAACGGACATAAATTCAAGATCGTACGTATGCCTGTCGCAAACTCGATTTATCACGACTTCACTATCCAACCGGGTGCCGGTGGGGGCCTTCACTACTTCCAGGGCTCAAAAGCTGGGCAGAAGATACGCATTATCATCTCTGCCAGTTACATGAATTTCTTTATCTCCAATGGAGTCGTTCTTGAGGCCGCCTACTGGCAGCCCGGGCGCCCGGAGTCAACACGCAGGAAAGACGAGGCTGCCGCGGCAACGCTGAAAGGCTTGTTCCCTACTCGAGAGATCGTCCAGATTCATTCTGAAAACCTAAACTACGGCGGCGGAGGAATGCATTGCGCGACACAACAACAACCAGCGAGCCCTCGTCCGCGAATTGCCGGATCGTAGTACCTCTGTCAGTGATGTTCATCATCAATTGCTCCTTAAGTTAGCCCTTATGGAGTGGCCCCCATCCCAGGTCGGTGTGCTACGCTTCCCGTGCTCTCCGTCTTTCGTTCAGTCATGGATTCCGCATCCAAGGTCCGCATCGGTACGGCTGGCTGGTCCTACAAAGATTGGGACGGCATCTTCTATCCTCCGGGGCTCGATCACCACAAGATCCATCCGCTGGAGTATCTGGCGCGCTTCTTCGACACCACCGAGATCAATACTTCGTTCTATGGGCCATTGAAGCCCGAGCTAGCCAAGCTCTGGTGTCGCAGGGTTGCGGCGGTGAATCCGCGGTTCCTGTTTACGGCTAAGCTGTACCGGGCGTTTACGCACTCGCCCATCGCGGTGATGGAGCCCACCTCCGCGGCTACTATTCGGCCCACCGACGAAGACGAGGTTCGTACGCGCGAAGGCCTCGACGCCATTGCCAGCGAGGGACGGTTGGGTGCTTTGCTCATCCAGTTTCCGGTGTCGTACAAGAACACTTCGCTGAACCGCGAATATCTCGACCGGCTGCTGCGGCAGTTCATCGAATATCCGCGGGTGGTCGAGGTACGCGACTCCAGTTGGAATAATGCCGAGACGCTGGCTGCTTTCACGCAAAAGGATGTCGGGTTCTGCAACATCGATCAGCCGGTGCTCGGGCAGTCCCTGGCGCCGACGGAGCATGTCACCGCGCCGATCGCGTACGTGCGCCTGCACGGACGCAATTACGACCAGTGGTTCGATTCCGACAACCGCAACGACCGCTACAACTATCTCTACAAAGAGAAGGAACTCGACGAGTGGAAGGGAAGAATTGACCACGTCGCCGAGAAAGCGCAGACCACCTATGTCATCACAAACAATCACTTCGAGAGCAAGGCTGGAGTCAATGCTCTGGAGCTGAAGGCGATGATTTCGGGCAAGCGCGTGCCGGCGCCGCCTACGCTGATCAAGAAATATCCCGAGCTGAGGAAGTTTGCCGACGCCGCCGAAGATTTTGGCGGTCCCGCCAGCCCGCAACTACCACTGCTCGCCTGAATCCCCTCCGTTCTTGGACGAAGGTTCCAGCCCTGGATCTTCGTTAGCTACGAGAATTGCGTTCCCTGACCTACTGGGATAGACTCCCCCCGTCCGTTGAGGAGGTGTTTATGGGGCAGAATTCCTCCGACCTCGTGCGTCGAGCCTCCACTTGGTCAATCCTCTGGGGTGTCTCGCTAATCTGCTTGGGCATGTTTGCTGTGGCAGCGCCGATGGTCGCGGCCGTCGCCGTCAATGTGCTCATCGCCTGGCTGATCGTTCTGGCGGGTATTCTCCACATCGTTGTCGCGTTTCATTCCCGTGAAGCTGGCAGCGTGATCTGGAGACTTCTGGTCGGTCTTGCCTACGTATGCTTCGGCATGTACCTAATTGCGCGTCCTGCGCTGGGTGTTGCGTCGCTTACCTTGTTGCTCGCATCGCTGTTTCTGGTGGAGGGAATCTTTAACATCATCTTGTTCTTCCGGGCTCCCGCCATCCTGCGATCCAGCTGGATTCTTCTCGACGGTGTCGTGACGCTGCTTCTGGGGCTGATGATCTACAGGCAGTGGCCGTCGAGTTCCGCCTGGGCCATCGGCACATTGGTGGGCGTAAGCCTGATCTTTAGTGGCGTTACGCGGGTGATGGTGTCTCTGGCGGTCCGCCGGGCCGCCGCATCGCGGGCGCCGACGTCGATAGCGGCTTAAGACGGTCGGCGTTCATCGCAGATCCTACCCATAAGGAGAATTGTGCCCAGCGGAAAGAATATGACCGGGAAGGCGAGGAGCAGAACGTGGGAGGCTTGATTCCGCTAAGCGACGCGTCTCGCCGGCCCGGGCGCGCACCCGTGTGCACCGCCCTCATCATCGTCGTAAATTCCCTTGTTTTTCTGCTTGAGTTGGAGCGCGGTGACGCGTTCGTCATGCAGTGGTCGGCGGTTCCGGCGCAAATTACGTCCGGTCACCACTGGATCACGATTCTGACCGCGATGTTCATGCATGGGAGCTGGTCGCACATCATCGGCAACATGGTATTTCTCTGGGCCTTCGGCCCCGAGATCGAAGATGCAATGGACCGAGGCCGCTATCTGCTCTTCTATTTGCTCGGAGGGCTGATCGCGATGCTCGCCCAGGTCGCCGCCGATCCTCATTCCACCGTACCCAACCTGGGGGCTAGCGGAGCCATTGCTGCAGTGATGGGTGCGTTCCTGGTGACCTATCCTCGTGACCGCATCAAGTCGCTGTTGTTGATCTTCATCTTTGTGAAGGTCACATTCATACCGGCAGCGCTTTTGATTGGTGTGTGGTTTCTAATCCAGCTGGTACATGCGGGCCAAGTGGCGCAGGTGCAGACGGGTGGCGTCGCATATCTAGCGCACGTTGGAGGCTTTATCTTCGGAGCCGTCACGGCTCGCTGGTTCGAAGGGCCACGCACCACTTTCCGGGAAGCTGAATAACTCTGCCGTGGCTGATCGTTAGTGTTCTTCCCAGATGTCCCTGAATTGGAGGAAATCCCAAATGCGTAGTGCAGGCAGGTCTTCACTAAGTTCGCGAGAGTCGAACTCCGCTACGCTCCCATCACTGCATGATCCGACATACGCTTCTGGTTGTAGCGCAGGGCGACGTTCATGAAAATCTGGCCCATGGCAGTTTCGAAGCAGATCATCAGCGCTTCCACATCTTCGCTGGTCTTGTCGCCTTCGACAGCGGTGAGGAGAAGCGGGGGATGGACACGGAAATGAAATCCCTGGTCGTTGAGCGCGGAGATGGCGTTGCCCACGACCTGGTTTGCCAGTTCGAAGATGGTTTCTTTGACCAGCCCATCGGATTCAGGCAGTTCGGCGCCGGCGAAGTGACTGGCCACGCGCACGGCGGTTTGCGGCTCGAGATCCAGAATGATCCGGCCCTCGATGTCGCCCGACAGCGCGACCATGCCGGCCACACCTTTCCTGCGGTAGGCGTCTTCCTCCATGGTGAGATTGCTCACCTGAGTGGTGCCCTGCAGGCCTTGCGACAGCACGGCGTCAGCCGCGTTGATGAAAGGCTGGATCAATTCCATCTTCATTGGATTTAGGCCCCCGCGCCGGCGACATTGGCCACCGAACCGTCTTCTCCCAGCACGTACTTGATGACTTCGTACAGCACTTCCGGCTTCACCGGCTTCTGCACGAAATGGCGCGCACCGCGTTGCAGCGCCGCCACAATGTTTTCCTGGTAGCCGACCGATGAAACCATCACGATGCGGGCTTCCGGGTGTTGCTGTACGATCCGTTCAGCCGCTTCGATGCCTTCCATCTGCGGCATGGTGATATCCATGAGCACGATGTCGGGATGTGTGCGGTCGAACTCGCTGATGGCGGTCAAGCCGTCTCCGGCTTCAGCTGCCACCTGCCCGCCGAAGGTTTCGATCATGCGGGCCAGATTCTTGCGTGCGAATACGGAGTCGTCCACGATCAGATAGCGGACTGGCTGCCCGTCTTTGCTGCGTTTTACTGGTGCAAATTGCTCCATAACCCATTTCCCCTTTCAACCTGCATATCACGCTGGCCCGCTGATGGCCAGATCACCTCGGTCACGAACTCTTTCTCTGCGTCCAGGCTCGTAAAACCAAGCTCCTAATTCCCAGCACGTACAGCCCTGCTGGTGATTCCGGAGTTTTCGCTGCGTCCGCAAACGGCCTGCAGCGTTGCCGACATCACATCCAGAGCAACCACGCGCGAAGCGTATCCACGCTCGATCGCCGCCTTGGGCATGCCGTACACCACGCAGGAGTCTTCACTCTGCGCGATAGTCATGCCGCCAGCCTTTTTCACCGCTCCCAAACCTTCGGCGCCGTCGTCGCCCATTCCAGTCATAAGCACGCCCACCACCTGGGTCGTGAACTCTTCGGCTGCGCTGCGCAGCAGCACATCCGCGCTCGGACGGTGCCCGTTGACCCGCGGATCATCACAGAGAACCGCAATGTCCCCCATCGGCAGGCGTTTTACCTTCACATGGCGGCTTCCTGGGCAGATCAACACGCGTCCCGGCAGCAGAACATCGCCTGACTGCGCTTCCTTGACCCGCAAAGCAGACAGCTCATCCAGCCGCCGCGCGAACATGTCGGTGAATCCTTCCGGCATGTGCTGAACCACAACCACCGATGCCGGAAAATCCGCGGGCAACTGCGACAATACAAACTCCAGCGCCTGCGGACCTCCCGTGGAAATCCCGACAGCAACAATCTTCGTGGGCGAACCGGCCGCGGGAGCCTCGCGCTTCTCGGGACGTGCGACGATTCCCGGCAAAATTCTTGGCTTGAGCTTGGAGTCCGCCGCGGCCTTGACCTTGCTGATCAGTTCTTTTGCGGTCTCGGCCAGGTGCATCGAAGCGTCCCGGGGTTTGGCGACGAAATCGAACGCTCCCAGCCCCAGAGCCTTCAACGTGACGGACGCCCCTTCGGTGCTATGCGAACTGAAAACGATGACCGGCACCGGTTGGCGGCGCATAATTTCTTTCAGCGTGTCGATGCCGTTCATGCCCGGCATCTCCAGATCAAGCGTCACCACGTTGGGCTTCAGTTCTTCGATCTTCTTCAGGCAGAAGGTTCCGTCCATGGCGGTGCCGACCACCTCGATAGAATCATCGGCCTGCAACAACTGTGGGATGAGCTTGCGCATCAGGGCGGAATCGTCGACCACAAGCACGCGGACAGGGTTCTTTTTCATGCCTGCCCTCCGGTTGCAGTCTGGGCCATGCGCATGCGATCGGTATGCGTCAGCAGAAGCCCGGAACTTGCGATCCCTGCCTCCTGCGGCCGGGAGCGGGCAAAATGCTCCACGATCGCGGGCAGGTTCAGGATCAGAACCACCCTGCCGTCACCAAGAATGGAAGCGCCCGAGACCAGGTCGGTCGAGAAAGTCTGATCATCCAATGCTTTGATCACTAATTCTTCTTCTCCGTCCAGCGCATCCACAATCAAGCCGTACTTCCTCTCTCCCACTGCGATGACGAGCACAAACAACTTGCCGGACTTGCGATCTCCTTCGATCAGGTGTGAGCGTCCCAGACGCAGCATTGGCAATACCTGGTTGCGCAACTGCAGAACCTCGTAGTTGTCCACCTGATGGACCTCGGACTCGTCGGTGCGAGAAATCTCGACTACCGCATTCAACGGAATGGCGTACAGGCGCTGCTCCACCCAGAACAGGAGAGCCTTGATGATGGCCAGTGTCAGGGGGAGCTTGAGCCGGAACGTAGTGCCTTTTCCGGGACGCGTGTCCACGCTGATGGTCGCCTTCAGACGGTGCAATACGCTCTGCACGACGTCCATCCCCACACCGCGGCCGGACACTTCTGTCACCTGTTCCGCAGTACTGAACCCCGGGCGGAAGATGAAGTCGAGGATTTCAGCTTCGGTGAGGCGCGCGGCCTCTTCAGACTTCAACATGCCAAGTTCGATGGCCTTGTCGCGGATTCTCTGAGCGTCGATGCCGCGGCCATCATCGCTGACTTCCACGATCACCTGATTGCCCTGGTGATAGGCATTCAACCGGACTACGCCTTGCACGGGCTTGCCCGCCTGCCGGCGCTCATCGGTGGTCTCGATACCGTGACTGACGGCGTTGCGCACCAGGTGCGTCAGGGGTTCAGCGATGGCATCCAAAATTCCCTTGTCGAGGTCAGTCTCCTGCCCACTCAGCACCAGCTCAACGTCGCGGCCGCATTGCCGCGCCACATCCCGCACCAGGCGCGGGAAGCGCCGGAACAGCTGTTCGACGGGCACCATGCGAATCTTCATCACCGAGCGCTGCAGATCGTTCAAAACCCGGGCCTGAAAGGCCATGGCATCAGCAAACTTGCCACGGAGCAACTCTTTGGGGAAACGCTTGGAGAATTCGTTCAGCGCCTGCTGCAGCATGGACTTGCCGATAATCAGTTCGCCCACCAGGTTGAGAACGTTGTCGATGCGCCCGGCTTCCACCCGCAGAATGTTTTCCAGCATGGTCTGGGGAGAAGACGGCTCGACGGACGGAGTTGATGGCTCTGCCACACTCTCATCGGTCAGCGCGCCGGGTTCTGCTGCTTCAGCCGTTGTCGCTTCTGGGTTCTGTTTGGCTTCCACCGGATTCGCTGCCAGCATCAGTTCCACCGTGATGTCTTCGGCAATGGTAGGTATCCGGCACTTGGCCGCAATCTGCTCGACGGTTTGCGAACTGGCTAATACGAACTCGACCTGTTTGGTTGCTGCAGCCGACTTCGCATCCGGATACACCGCAATCACTTGTCCCGTACCGCTGACACCGTTGCGGATGAGCTGCCGCCCCGCGATGGGCATGGCGCAGTGGGGATCGATTTTCGCGACCACGTGATACACGGCCAGCCCGCTGGCTTGCGCCTGAGACATGGCAAGCTTTTCGTGTTCCGTCCAGTCGACACCTGTTTTGACGGCGGTTGGTTTCTTCTTGCGGCGCAATTTCTTCGCCGCCGGGGCGGAGGTCAGTTCGTCAATCTTTTTGCTCAAGCTGCGCGTGGAAGGCAGCCTGGTTCCGCCGCGATAGGCCGCAATCATCTCCGTGAACACGTCGGCAGCGCCAAACGCGATTTCAGCAACGGCGGCCTGCGTGGCCGCACTCTCCAGCGAGAGAGCATCTTCGAAGGCGTGCGCCAGTTCGCTCAGTTCTCTGAGCCCGCAAGCAGCAGAATCACCCTTGAGCGTGTGGACGGTGCGGCGGATGACGCGCACAATCTCCTCGTCGCCGGGCTTCTTCTCCAGCTTCAGGGCCTGCTCGTTCAGCGCCTGCAGCAGCTCCTGCGAAGTCTCATAAAAGAGATCCCGCAGTTCTGCTCCGTGCTCATCGGGAGAATTCGTCACTCTTTCACCTCAACCCGCTGGTACGCCGTGCCACTGTCGCGGTGTACCATGTGGAACTTTTTGGTGATTCCCAGCAGGCTCTCCGCGTGGCCAACGAAGAGATAGCCATTGGGATTCAAGCATCGATAAAACTTGTCAATCAGCCTTTTCTGCTCGGCTTCGTCGAAGTACATCATCACGTTGCGGCAGAAGATGACATCGTTGCGCTGCGGAAGATATTCGGTTTTCAGGTTGTGAAAGTCGAAGTGCACCATTTCCTTCAGCGCCTTCTTGACCGCGTAGCGCTCTCCCGTCTTGTCGAAGTAGCGCAAGCGGTAGCTGTAATCGACCGATGCCATCTGGTTCTCGCTATAGGTTCCTTCCTGTCCGGCGCGCAGCACCGAGTAGCTGATGTCGCTGGCCAGAATTTCCACCCGCCACGGCGGAGGCACCAGAGGCTTGGGCAGCGGCAAGTCCACCGGTGGGGAATTGCGCAGGTAGTAATACGCCAGCGCGTCGGTGACCATCATGCCGAGCGTGTAAGCCTCCTGCCCGGTGGAGCAACCGGCGCTCCACACCCGAATCGAATATTCGCGCCGCGCCTGCTTCTGCTTGAACAGGTCCTCCAGCACGTGTTTCTGAAACAAGTCCAGCTGCGCCTTGTGCCGGAAGAAGCTGGTCTCGTTGACCGTCAGGTTTTCGAGAAGCTTGGCCAGTTCGTCTTTGCCCCCCGGACTGATCAACAACCGGTAATAGGCATAGAAAGATTCGAGGCGGCAGTCGCGCAGCCGGCGCAGCAGCCGATCCTGCAGAAAATGCGTGCGGCGCTGGTCGAAGTGCATGCCGCACTCCTGGTAGATGAGCGCCTGCAGCAGCTTCAACTCCGCGTCCGTCAATAGGGGAGCAGGTGCTGCTCCGGATGTGCTCATGCGTGTTCTCGTTCTCGCCTGACGCTGAATTCACTTCACAACTGCCCGATGCCTGTACTGCTAACGCGCTGTGGCTCCTCGCGCCTCGGCCTTGGCCGCGGGTTTGACTTCGGAAGCCTTCACCTGAAGACTGCCCGGAGCCAGCAACTTGCTCATGTCGAGCAGCACTACCAGCCGTCCTCTTACTTTTGCCAGCCCGGTCACGCAGTTCAGCCCACCCTCCTGAAAAACGGCAGGAGGGGGTTCCACGTCTTCGGCTGGAATCTTGAGTACCTCTGAGGCTGAATCCACGATCAGGCCCGCCAGCCTGCCCGAATGCTCGACCACAAGAATGCGGTTGTGCTTCTTCAGGCCGACCTGCTTCTCTCCGAAGCGCTTGCGCAGGTCCATGACCGAGACGATCTTGCCGCGCAGGTTGATGACACCCTCGAGATAGTCGGGCGCATCCGGCACAGCCGTGATTTCCGGAACCCGCACGATCTCGTGCAGGGAAGTAATGGGCACGCCGTAGGTCTCGCGTCCCACCTGGAAGCCCACGATATGGAGTTCACGGTTCATGATTGCCTCATGCAGCTGGTTAAAACTTCGCTCCCGCAGCCGCGCGCCGTGCGTTGCGGCTCTGATCTTCGCGGGCAGTGCTGCGCCCGTTGGAATCAGCCAGCGCGAATCGGTC
>WNFA01010829.1_pt1 | contig 14473 bp, 14 predicted proteins | sample 5400481 | NCBI WGS metagenome assembly WNFA01 (sample SAMN13153340, study PRJNA577476) | soil metagenome | isolation source: 120 cm saprolite under Douglas fir tree site 2 hole 1 replicate 2 | place: USA:California | collected 2015-04-18 | reverse complement strand
AAACCGCGGAGTCACGGGTCAGGACCACCGCGCGGTAGCCACTGTTCTGGTAGGGGGCGGGTCTTCGCCTTCGATTACTTTCTTTGTTAGGCGAGGGGAGTGTCAGACGAACCACGTTTCAGCATTCTGCCTCGCAAGCTAATCAATGCTTTGCTGATCCTTTGTTTGCGAGCGTGGAGGCTGTGATGTACCATCGCCGTTCTTCTTAACACTTCGCGAAGGGTTTTTGCACATGAAAATAGCGCTTGCAAGCGATCATGCCGGGTTCGTCGCCAAGGAGAACTTGAAACCGTTGCTTTTTGATCTCGGTGTCGAGTTTGAGGACTTGGGCACCGCCTCTGAAGAATCTGTGGATTATCCAGACTACGCGCGCAAGGTTGCGGAGCAGGTCGCGCAGGGGCAGGCAGAGCAGGGTCTGTTGGTTTGTGGCTCGGGAACAGGAATGGCGATGACTGCCAACAAGATTCCAGGTGTGCGCGCGGCGGTAGCCTGGTCGGAGGAGACAGCTCGGCTTGCGCGCCGCCATAACGATGCGAACGTGCTGGCAATCGGAGCGCGCACAACCCCGCATGATGACATTCCCAGGATCGTGACGGCCTGGTTTAGCACTAATTTCGAAGGTGGGCGACATGCCGAGCGCGTGGAGAAGATTAGGGATGTCGAGCGGAGCACGGTAGGTCGAACGAAGCACAAACCATAGAGTTCTAAGGACACAAGAATCCAACATGAACGATCTTCAAAACGCACCTCTCGCCACCACCGATCCGCTGATCGCTGAAGCCATCGACAATGAAGTTGCCCGACAAGCCAACGGGTTGGAACTAATCGCCTCGGAAAACTTTGTGAGCGAAGCGGTGCTCGAGGCGATGGGCTCGGTGTTTACAAACAAGTATGCAGAAGGTTACCCCGGAAAACGATATTACGGCGGTTGTGAATACGCTGACGTCGTGGAGCAGGCGGCGATTGATCGCGCTAAGGAACTGTTTGGCGCCGATCATGCCAACGTGCAACCACACAGCGGCGCGCAGGCAAACATGACTGTCTATCTGGCGGCCATCCAATATGGCGACCAAATACTGGGAATGAACCTTTCCCATGGTGGCCACCTTACACATGGTCATCCGATGAACTTTTCTGGTCTCAGTTACAAGGTCGCCGACTATGGAGTCGCGCGAGAAACTGAACAGATCGACTACGAGGAACTGCAGCGCATTGCCGAAGAGCACAAACCCAAGCTAATCGTCTGCGGTGCGTCAGCATATCCGCGCATCATCGATTTCAAACGCATCGGTGAGATCGCCAGGAGCGTTGGAGCACGAATGTTTGCCGACATAGCCCACATTGCCGGTCCGGTGGCTGCAGGCCTTCATCCTTCGCCTGTCCCACACGCCGATTACGTTACCACCACTACTCACAAAACTCTACGTGGCCCACGGGGCGGATTGATCCTCTGCAGGGAGGAGCACGCCAAGGAGATCGACCGAAAACTATTTCCCGGTGTGCAAGGTGGACCGCTCGTACACATCATCGCCGCCAAAGCCGTGGCCTTTGGTGAAGCGTTGCGCGACGAATTCAAGGAATACCAGCGTCAGATTCTTGCGAATGCGAAAGCGCTCGCAAATGAGTTGCAGGGGCAGGGACTGCGCCTTGTTTCGGGCGGTACTGACAATCACCTGATGCTAGTCGACGTTTGGATGGATGGCAAAGGCATCACCGGCAAAGTTGCGGAGAAGGCTCTCGAAGCAGCTCTAATAACGGTCAACAAAAACACTATACCGTTCGATCAGAACAAGCCCTTTGTAGCTTCGGGGTTGCGCATTGGCACGCCGGCCCTAACCACACGCGGGATGAAAGAACCACAGATGCAGGAGATTGGCCGTTTGATTGCAGAAGTGATTCACGCGCCTGAATCAGAAGAAGTTCGTAATAAAGTACAGCGTGGCGTTGCCGACCTCACGGCGCGCTTTCCACTATATCCGAAAAGACTGAGACAAAAGACTCATCAACCGGACGCGATGGGCGCGGATTGATCGATTCGCGCGCAGATCAAAAAGAGCCTACCGACAGCGGCCCGGAATAATAGTCGTGAGGCTCGGGCGGACGAATCTTATTCACACCGCGGCTTTAGCCCGGTGATGGCGGCGGACATCGTGAATTGGGAAACCGTTTAAACGGTTTCCGCTCGGGGATCGCACGGCTGGTCACCTGGCTGAAGCCAGGTGTGAATTAGAAGGCTTAGTAGAAAAGAAATGGAAGAAGTTTTCGGCCCAAAGGGCCTCATTGCCCAGGCGCATCCAGAATACGAACATCGTCCCGGGCAGATTGAAATGGCGCGGGCGGTGATGCGCGCCTTCGAGGAAAAGCGACACTTGATCGTCGAAGCGGGCACCGGGACCGGAAAGACGTTGGCCTACCTCGTTCCTGCCGTTGCCGCAGCCCTGGGTGGACGCGGTCGAGTGATAGTTTCGACTGGCACCAAGAATCTGCAGGAACAACTAATGGAGAAAGACATTCCGTTTCTCCAAGGCATCTTGCCCAAAAAATTCACGGCCACCTACATGAAGGGTCGTAATAACTATCTTTGTCTTAACCGGCTCGGACGGGCACAGGCGTCACCGGTACTCGAAGGTCTCGAGGAGGTCGACTATTTTGAGCAAGTAGTTGATTGGTCGACGGAAACTGAGAGAGGTGACCGCGCGGAGTTGTCTAATCTGCCTGAGTCGCTTTCGTTTTGGCGCCATATTGATGCTCGGTCTGAAAGTTGTTTGGGACAAAAATGCCCGGATTTCGATCCATGTTTTATCACCCGCATGCGCAATCGCGCGCAGGAATCGGATATCGTGGTTGTAAACCACCACCTGTTCTTTGCCGATCTCTCGTTGCGTAACAGCATGTACGGCTCAGTGCTTCCTGACTACACCGCCGTCATTCTAGACGAAGCGCATCTCATCGAGGACATTGCTTCGGAGTACTTCGGCTCGCAGGTTTCGAACTATCAGATAGAAGACCTCGTGCGGGATCTTGGAATGATCACTATCGAGGAAGCGGATGTTGACCGCGAAGTAACCAAGTCAGCGTCTCGGCTCTCGAGATTTGCCGAAAACTTCTGGATGGGCTTTCGGGAAGGACGCGGCGAGGAAGGGCGATACCCAATTATTCCCGGCACGTTCGGTGGGAGAAACAGGGAAGGGGAAATCACACCCACGGCTTTGGGTGATCTCTATTTGGCTGTCGACGGCGCTCTTGCGCGGGTTGAGACGACGCTTGACCTGCTGAAAGAAAAGCCTGCCGACGTTGAGAACGTGATCAGGCGGATCCGGCAGATTCGGTTTGATCTCCAGTTCATTGTCACTGGCTCAGACAGAAAATTCGTTTACTGGCTCGAGCGACGCAACCGCGGCGTGTTTCTGCGAGCTTCGCCTATCGATGTTGCGGGCTTGCTGCAAGATAAGTTATTTGATGAGGTGCCGACAGTCGTGCTGACTTCCGCCACCCTTTCGAGCGGGGGCAACTTCGCGTTCATCCGCGACCGTCTTGGACTGGACAGTGCCGACGATTTGATCGCCGAATCAACATTCGATTATGAAAGCCAGGCCGTACTCTACTTGCCGCCAAAGATGCCTGACCCGCGCTCGCCTGCCTGGGCTGAAGCTGCTGCCGCTGAAGTGATCAGGATTCTGAAAGCTACCGCTGGACGTGCGTTCGTCCTCTCTACGAGTTTGGCAGGCATGCAGTCGCTTTACGAGCGCGTTTGGGCGGAAATAGATTATCCGTGTTTCGTGCAGGGCAGTGCATCAAAAGGACAATTGCTGAGAACGTTTCGCGAGACGCCGAACGCAGTTCTGTTTGCCACGTCTAGTTTCTGGCAAGGCGTGGACGTGCGTGGCGAACAGCTCTCGTGTGTGATCATCGACAAACTTCCGTTTGCAGTCCCCACCGATCCGATTGTAGCTGCCCGGCAACGCTATATCGAAGACACTGGCGGATCGAGTTTCCATGAATACAGCATTCCTCAGGCGATCATTGCCTTGAAGCAGGGCTTGGGGCGATTGATTCGCAGCACAAGCGACCGGGGTGTGCTTGCTGTGCTTGACCCGCGCTTGCGTACCAAAGGCTACGGGCGAATATTTCTGCAAAGCTTGCCTCCTTGTCGCGTGACCTCGGAGATTAACGACCTCGCCGGCATCTTTCACTGTCAGCCCTCCGTTTCCGATCCGGTATCCGCAGATTTCGCAGATTTCGCAGATTGAGAACAAATCATGCCAGGGCCTGACTCTCTTCGGTTCTGTATTGGCATGTAATCTGCGGAATCTGTGTAATCTGTGGATACGGATCTGAAGCGTGCTTGCGACTTTGGATTCTGGACTTTAGACTTCGTACTCAACTATGCCCGGACAATTCGAAGTGATGATTGAACGCAATTTCTCCAGCGCGCATCAACTGCGCGGTTACAGAGGGAAGTGTGAGAACTTGCATGGCCACAATTACAAGATTGAGATCTATGCCCGCGGAGCGGAGCTGGACAACATTGGTCTACTGGTGGACTTTGTTGAATTGAAAGCTGCCACCGATGAGGTCGTGCAGTATCTTGATCACAGAAACATAAATGAGCTGCCACCCTTCGACGAACTGCAGCCGTCGGCTGAGAATCTCGCTAAGTACGTGTTAGAACGGATTGCCATGAAGGTTGGTGATGAACGGGTGCAAATCTACAAGGTGCGGTGTTTCGAAACTCCCACGAGTGTCGCTACTTACCAGGTAGATTAATCGGACAGGGACAGACAGCAGGAGCAAGGACAAGTATCAAGCGTCGACCAGCATCAAGCTGATTCCGGTTCTAAAGTAATCGATCTGTTCTCTTCTGCGAAATCTGCTGATTCCTTCTTCTTTCCCAACTTCCTCATGTAAGGTCGCTCGCAGTACCAGAAAAAGACCCAGGCGAACAGGATGGTCGCCAGTATGACTAGAGACGTCTTGAGAACCGGAGAGAGTGTCGAATCAATGAAACGCCACGATTGCATGATGACCATCTCGTGCGTCAAATAGATGGAGTAGGAAAAAATGCCGAGCGTTGCGAAGACCGATACCAATCCCGGCAGGCTAAGCCGACGCAGCCATCCGTTCTCTGCAAGTACTGCCCGGTTCACCAGAATAAAGAACCCGACTCCCCACATTGGGTGAATGAGAAACCAACTTAGATTGTGCAGTAGCGTGTCCTTCTGAATGGAGGGCAGCAATTGAGATACTGCTGAAGCGCCGACGATCAGGGCGCCCGACAATGAAAGACTCCGGCACCACCTGGGGAGTTGAATCAGACCAAATGCCGCCTCCACTCCGATCGCACCAAGCGCCCAGGTAAACCAGTGTGACGCTGCTGCTTCAGGAACGGGTACTCCAGTGCCGGTAGCCAGCCAAGCCAGATGACTGAAAACCATCCAACCCAGGCGCGCTAATAAACAGATAACTATTGTTCGTCCCCAACCCCAGCGAGTGCGCAAGAAGAGCAACAGAAAATAAGCGAGATAAAGTTGCTCTTCAATCGCCAATGTCCAGAATACGCCGTTAATGCTGTAGCAGGTCCTCGGATCCAAGTTGTGCAGCATCAGCACGTGCATTATCACGTCGTAGGCAAGGAAGTGGCTGAGGTTAATGCCATTGATCAGAGCAGGCAGCAGAAGATAAAACGCCAGCGCGATGAGATACGGCGGATAGAGCCGGCGGATTCTTCTCTTCCAAAAAGCACCAAAGCGAATCTCCCCCTGCTGTCCTGTTGCGCGCGCTCGAGCCCATTGCAAGTGAATGCAGAAACCCGAGATTACAAAAAACAGAAAGACACCAATGTACCCAACTGAGCTGCCAAACTCGATTACATAACCCGGCCAGCTAAGAAGACTGGCAGGAATAGCATTAGCGGGCCGTGGCACCGCGTGATAAAGAACTACGCCAATAGCGGCAATACCACGAAGCGCATCAATGCTGCGCAAGCGTCTACCTTGCAGCACCTTGGTGTTGTTTGAGTTCATTTCTGATCTTCACAAAATAGAGTGGCGCTCGGGCCACTCTATTTTGCGAGAACTCGACTTCTCGTTGCAATCGGCTCAGACGGAAACGAGCGACCCCACATCAATATTGTACTTTCTGATCTTGCTGTAAAGCCTTGGCCGATAGATCCCCAACAGATTGGCCGCCGCCTGCTTGTTGCCGCCAGTGCGCTGCAACGTTCTCTCAATAACCAGGCGCTCAATATCTTCAAGCGTCATGTTTGGCGGAACATCCCACCCCGGTCCCACCGATGTTCCTTCTGGCAGACTACCGTTGTCAAAAGGTAAATCGATTGGTTCAATTCGCGTGTCTTTGGCCAGCAACACTGCTCGCTCGATCACGTTTTGCAACTCACGCACATTACCGGGCCAGGTGTGGCCAAACAAACGCTGGTATGCGGCCTGGGAAACGCCGGTGATGGGCCGCTCATATTTCTGAGCATACATGTGCAGGAAGTGCTCGGTTAGAAGTTGTGTGTCTTCACTTCTCTCCCGCAATGGTGGCACGTGAATCGTAATCGTTGAAATTCGGTAGAAGAGATCATCGCGCAACAATCCGTCCCGGATAGCGTCTGCCGGCGGACGGTTTGTGGAGCATATGAGACGAAAATCCACAGCGTAAGTCTTTTCTGAGCCGATTTTTCGGTAACTTCTCTCCTGCAAAACGCGCAGAAGTTTGGGTTGCAGCTCGACTGGCATTTCAGCAATTTCATCGAGCATTAGGGACCCGCCCGCGGCGTGCTGCACCAGACCTTCTTTATCGGCATGAGCGCCTGTGAAAGCTCCCTTCGCATTCGCGATCAGTTCCTTGCCCGTACCCGATTCGCCGACTATGAGCACGTTGGCATCAGACTTCGCTACTGACTCAATGGTTTCATAGATCTGTTGCATTGGTTTCGACGCGCCAATGATATTGAAGTACTCTGCTCTTGTGGAGAGCTGTCGTCTCATATTTGTGGTTTCGGCCATCAGTTCGCGACGCTCGAGAGCCTTCTCTACCAACGGCTGCAACTCTTCAAAGTCGAACGGTTTCTCGACAAAATAGAATGCTCCGGCCTTGGTGGCTTCCACAGCTTTCTGGACCGTGCCATAGCCTGTCACTACGATAACCTCCGTGGTTGGTCTCGCGTCCTTCATATGACGCATGACTTCCAACCCATCCATGTCAGGCAGCTGCAAATCGCAAATTGCCAGATGATGGCCGCCTTGATCGAATAGTTCTATCGCGGCCGCACCAGTCGCCGCCGTGTCGACGAGATAACCTTCTTCAGCAAAATTCTGCCGCAGGGAATCAGCCATTGTTGGCTCATCGTCTATCACCAGAATTCGCACGTCTTTGTTCTCCACCTTTTTCTCCTCTCTGGAAAGCGCCGCACCTTCAGTGCTCATGAATATCACTCCCTCTGCATCGTCGATTCGAAAACGCAGACTTCTATTCTGATAGCGGTAGCTTCACAACCAAACGGTTGTTTTGTTGTTCTGTCGACCCACCGTGGGCTTCGACGATTCTTGCCGCCAGCGACATCCTGATTTCGTCGCTGCCGATAAAAGAACGAAACGGATCGTGATCCAAATGCTCCAGTCCCGACCACTCAACAATTGCCGCTGTTTCGTTGGCGCTGCGCTTTACCGTAACTGAGACTTGTCGAGGCTCAGCCTTGTTCTGCTGCAGCTTTGTCGCCCCGATCGAAATCCACTTGAGTGCATCGGCCAACATTGTGGAATCAAATTCGCCCTTCAGAGGTTCGGGCTCTGAAATGAACGAGATTTCGCGATTTGTCTCTGTCAGATTCGAGCAAACACTGCGCAGAATCTTTTGAACATCCAGATCCGGCTGCCTTTTCAGCTCTATCGGCCGGCCGTACTGCACTATGGTCGAAAGGTCATTCGCAGCCCGCTCGAGTCCGCTAATTAACTTCCCGATAGTTTCCTGCTCGTCATCCGGTCGGGCGCTCTTTTCCAGCCGCTTGCGCAGAAACGTGGCATAGAGTTTGAGACCGTTGAGTTGGTTCTTAAGGTCATGGACAATCTGAACTGAAGCTCGCCCGAGGTCCCGAAGCGTATCGCTATCTTCCGTCCTCGACAATAATGGCTTCATAAGATGCTAGTCTCTCTTGGTTCTCGTGGGACCACTGCGGGGGAAAGGGGATACCTATCCTGATGACAAGTGTACTAATTGAACCCGGAACAGTCTTGTTCTTGTGTCGCGTTTCGGTGCGCCATGGTAGCAAAAAACCTCGGCGTATTCTAGTCATACAGCAAAATCAGTAAGTTGGGAGCGTCATAGATCTCGAAACTACCTTGAGCTGGACAGGCCAATCAAGAATGAAAACTCAAGATGATGGGGAGACGGTGCTGTTGGTTGAGGACACCGAAGATAATCGCTTCATGATGAGACGCCTGCTGGAAATGAGCGGTTACCGGGTTGTTGAAGCGCGGAATGGTGAAGAAGCGGTCAGGACGGCGGAGGCACAAGAGCCCCAACTGATTCTGATGGATCTGAGTCTGCCACTGATTGATGGGCTTGCCGCCACTCGGCTCATCCGCAAGCTTCCCGCCTGCAGGCAAACTCCAATCATTGCCGTTTCCGCCCACGACACCGCAGATTTTCATTCAGAAGCTCTTGAGGCTGGCTGCGATCGCTACGTTACAAAGCCAATCGATTTTTCTGAACTCGAAGAATTGATCTCGGAACTTTTGCGGAATCGCACGAAATTGGACAGCTAACTGTCTTTCGAAACTTGCCAATTGCGGGGGAACATCGAAGGCAGATTGGCGTCTAATTGTCTTCATCGGCTGATTGGGAGGCAATGGGCAATTGCAAAAGAGTATTCGCGAATCTACAATCCCAACCACCATGCCAGGTTCCGACCGCCGAATGGAAACGCCGAGTGAATCGCGTCGCAGTTTGATCATTGTCATCGCGATAGTGGCAGGAGTCGTCATCGCGCTTTTCTTTTATCTTTTGATGCGCGCAACCCGAGGTACCAGCAACGCCGAACCGACTTTGCAGGGAGCTATCAGACAGGGCTCACCTGAATTTGAGCAGTATCGGTCGCGGATCGTTCTTGATCAACCAGAAGCCGAAGAAGCAAAGCGTGCCTTGGGCGACACTGTGATGAGTTTGCACACTACAGTGCGAAATTTTACGGGTCGTACCTTGAATGGCCTTGAAGTAAGGGCCGCAGTGGTCAATCACCAGGGCAAGGTGGTGAAAGAAAGAACGGTTGTTGTCGTGCCTACCAAGCTACCGGAACTGGAACCTAATAAGACTATGACGGTGCAGGTGATGTTGGAAGGGTTTTCTGACACCGACGACCGCGCCAACATAAAAATGGAAGTGTCGGGTTTTAGATTCAAGTAGTGGCGGAAGAGTTTTGCCCAGAACACTCTGGATCGTCGACAAATAGTTCTTCCAAAGATTGTTTTAGAGGTTGTACGGAAATAAGTTTTCCGCCTGCCTTTCTCAACGCTACCAGTACTACATCAAAATCGTTCTCAGCAGAAATCTCAATGCGCAATCCTCGGGCTGTCGCAGAGATCGCCGCATCGGGCAGGTATTTCGTTAACGTTGGGGCATCGGTTCCACTGGCGAGGACCTCCATTCGATTCGGGTCGTCAGAACGTTGCCGTAATTCGTCGAGGTATCCCACCTGCGCGACACGTCCGCGTTTGAGAATCGCGACGCGATCGCAAAGCACCTCGATATCAGAAAGAATGTGGGAACACATAAACACAGTCTTGCCTTCTTGACGGAGGGACGCGATCAGATCGCGCACCTCACGTCGCCCGATCGGATCAAGTCCACTCATCGGCTCGTCGAGAAATACTACTTGAGGATCGTTTATCAAAGATTGAGCCAACCCCACTCGCTGCAACATGCCTTTGGAAAACTTTCTCAGCTGTGTGTCCCAGTGCTTTTCGTCAAGCTTTACGCGCGCTAAGAGATCTGCGGAGCGTTTTCGACGCTGTACGGCTCCGAAGCGAAAGATCTCCGCGCAGTAATCAAGAAACTCCCGGGCAGTGAGATAATCATAAAAATACGGATTTTCAGGTAGATACCCAATGTGCTTATGCATGCGAATATCCCGAATATCGGAACCAAGAATGTGAGCAGTGCCGGCAGTCGGAAAGATCAGTCGCAACAGCAACTTCAGTGTTGTGGTTTTTCCGGCGCCATTTGCTCCCAGAAAGCCAAAGATCTCACCGCTCTCAACAGACAATGACAGACCATCGAGGGCGCGCACCTTACGCTTGCGCCAGAATCCAACCTCGTAATCCTTGGTTAAGTTTTCTATTTCAATGATTGCCATGACAGAAAAAGCAAAGCTATACGGTTACTTCACTGGAACCTCTGATTGATAATCCAGTTGAACATCACACTCTTTCGTGAGCAAGATATAAGGAGTCTTCCCTGGATCGAGCGGAGCGCCGGATGCATCAACAGCCATTCGGATTGCGCGAAGCATCGGTGTTATCTCCCTCCATGACTGGGCGCAGTGGCCGGTGCGGATTTTGTAGGCGACTAATATTTTTCTAATTGCGTCTTGTTCATCGAACGAGTTCAGTTGCATTAACCGCCGTCTTGCCATGTCTCTCACTTTGTCGTCCTCGGATTGTTCGTACATGCGCGCGTAAATTTCTCGTGCCGTTGAACGGCTTCCACCCTCGGCGGCCATGCGCGCCTTCATCGCCTGCATCCAGGCGGGTGCACCCGGTATCGATGCGCCTTGTCCGTAAACGTCGCCTGCCGCGCTGAAGTCGTGCTCTTGCCAGTAAATGTATCCCAACTGGTGATACAGCCTCCAGGCGTTGGGATTGGCGTCGATGCCTTTGCGGGTGATTCGTATGGCTTCCTGGACATCTATGGCAGGTAGCACAACGGCGGCATATTCGTAGGCGTCCATGAACTCGGGATCAAGCGTCGTGGCGGTGTCGAGCATTGGGGCGAGCAACCGCAGCTTGAGTTGACCAAGCTTATCCAGTTCAATATTCTGTTGCGCGTTGAGTATCTTTCGACCGACATACTGAATTGACCGCATCCAGTACCAATCAGCAATCAGGCCGTTGAATCCCAGGCTCATGCGCCGCGCAGCACTTGCCGTTACATATAATTGCTCATCTTCGAGGGCCGGATCAGCTCGCGGATTGCGTGCATCTATCCATCGAGCGATTAATATGGTCGAGAGCATTCCGAGAAGAATCACCACCACAAGTGAATTGGTAGGGTTCGATTGCCTGCTAAAGAGCCCGAATTTGCGCCTGCTGGTTGTCATTTGAAGTTACGGCGACTGAAGATGAGAGTGGCTGCGGCAAGAATGACGACCACGAAAAGGAAAGCGAAAAGGATTGCCGCCATTACGTCGCTCGTCCGAGGAAAATGGCCATGTGCCGCCTGTGTTATGAAGCTGTAATTTGCCAGATTAGGTAGTAAGTAGTAGAGCGCGGCGAATAACCAACGTGCGCCGGCGTTTTGCATAGAGGTGGAAAGACTCTTCAGGTCAGCGCTGAAATGGCCGATGATGAAAACGAAAAATGTCAGCAAGGCGGAGAGCGCGGGTGAAGAAAAAGCAGAGAAGAGCAAGGCAACAGCCGTTAGAATCATCAGCTCTAGATAGATCAGAAGGACGGCTGGCCAAATGCGCAAGACGAGCGGATCCCAACCACGGCTTACGTAGATTAGCGCCAATGAGACGCCCGCACCCATTATCAGAACGTTGACGAGCAAAGTTAGGCAAAGCCCAAGGTACTTTCCTATTAGAAACTCACCCCGGCCCACGGGTTTCGCAAAAATTGAATAGACGGTGCGACGTTCGATCTCTTTGTAGACGAGGCCAACGCCGACGAAGATTGCGATGAAGACACCAAAGAGCAACATCGCGCTAAGTCCGAGATCGACAATGATCTTGCGTTCTTGCCCACCAGAAAGTTCACCTATGGAAATTGCTGCCGCAGTCAACAGCAAAACGAAAAGCACCAGATTATACAAAACGCGATCGCGCACAGCTTCACGAAAAGCATTGCGGGCGATCGCCAGTACAAGGCTCACCATATAGCTTGAATATACACGTGAGAAATTTTGGTGTCAGCAGCTATCTTACTTGCAATGCGTGAATCCTTTGATCCAAGCCACATGGTCCAAGGTAAACCCTGCCTCAGTTACCTAAACCCGGTGCAGCTCTCACCGCGGCTTCATCAGCATAGGCTGTAAGAGGAGAGGAACTATCACCTCTAAGAGCTCCGTCTTCCGAAACTCCAAATCGTCGTGTGCCGGTTGCTCCTACTCCAGAAATTGCCGTGGGAACTCCGGTGGCGTAGTAGAGCGCGGGTCGGACACCCGGTGCAGTTGGATAAGCGACGAAGCTGTAACCGCTTTTGGTGCCTGAGCCAAGAACCGGGTCAGTTAGTAAGCTGACACTCAGGGCGGCGAGATCGCCATAATCGCCCACACCTGTTGTCGCTTGATAGCTGATCTCGCAACTGTGAATCGTGCGCAGAGACGCTTGGGCTGAGCCTTCATTGGCTGCCCGCTTGGCTGCAAGGAGATTGGGAATGGCGATGGAGGCAATAATGCCTATGATCGAAACGACGATGAGAAGTTCTATGAGAGAGAAGCCTTCCTGGTGTTTGGACATGTTCATTGCTCCTATTTGCCTCCTCTCTCGAAAATTCGTTCCCAGCTCGCACCATCGGCCGCTCGAGTCCTTTATCATCTCGGCGCCTGAGCGCGATGTGCCGCTTTCCAGTACAAGCGACGTGCCAAGTCAATGGACTTGGGTAGTTTATAAGAGATCGAAAAACCAGTGACGTTTCTGGGCAAATTTGTCCCTGATTTCCCTGGTTAAGGTCACGGGATTTTTAATGTGACAGAGACTGACGGCGCTATCTGTCAATTTTTGTCAGTGTTTGATCGTGCCCTAATTTGTAGGGCGGCGGGCCCTCCGTGGCCGCCCCAATGAAAGATCATTCGGCGGCTTAGGGCGGCCACGGAGGGCCGCCCCTACAAATTAGGGCACTTCCCAGTGTTTTGAGCCGTTCAATCGACGGGCAAAGTAGCCCTGGCTATGCGAGCTGAACGCATGCGCACTCGCCAGCCGGTATTAACCGCACCAGGAAATCGCCGCTCATTCTCCCGCAGTACAGAAAATAGAGCAGCTTCCGGAGTGAGTTCGCCCGGCAGAGCGATGTTGGTGGCGTGTGTTGCGGTTACGTATGCAGCGTCAATGTCGTCGACAATTAGGTGTTGCCAACCGCGCGCGGCACGCGAGTCGACCAAAAGAGCCTTGGAAAATTCCGTTTCGGCTTCGGCGTTTCGACCGAGGCGCTCAAGGGCCACGGAATGACGAACCAGCAAAAAAATAGAGCGAGGATAAACGCGGACCGCTGTTGCGAATGTCCGCTCGGCAGCGCTTAAGTCACCTGCGTTGCCTTGAGCCGCTGCCAGGAACTCATAACATACAGAACTATTGAATCCCCTTTCTACGGCATTTTCCAAATACTGTACACTCTCGGCCCAACGTCCTTTGCCGCTGAGCCACATACCATAATCGAAGTAGGCGGATGTACTAGCAGGATATACTTGCAGGGATGCTCGATAATAACGCTCAGCTTGGTTTTGATTGGTCGTTCTCTCGGCGAGGGCCTGTAAAGTTGATCCGGCCGCTTGAGCTGTCAAAACACATACACTTACCAGCATAAATGAACAGAGCCCGAACTTGATTGATTTAAGCCTCAGACCTGTAACATGGATGATGTTGGACGATTGCACAGAGCGAGCCTGATGTTGATGGACAGAGCGGCTGATGAGGGCTCCGGCAAAGAAGAAGATTAGGCCGCCGCCAAGAAATCTAAAGGACGCAGCGCTGGCGCCGGAGCTTATTGCAAAGGCCAGCATCGCACCGGCTGCACCCAAAATTGGAAGTCTATGCGGGCTCACTTTCAACGCCCGCAAGAAGCCAGCAAACAGGGCGAGGCTAAATAATGCGAACAAGACAAAACCAACAAGCCCAAGCTCTGCAAGCATCTGCAGGTATTCGTTATGGGCATACACTGAAAGCAAATCCTCATTCATGGCTATAAGATCACTATTCGGGTTCCGAGCGGCGAATTGCGCTCGCGCTTCGGCATACTTCGCTTGGTAATTATTGGCTCCCACACCGAGCAGCGGATGGGCGCGCGACATCTCCAAAGCGATGCCCCAAAACAGAAGACGCACTCGTGTGTTTTGATCGTCAACTGGGTCTTGCCGCAGACGGGTTACAGTAGAAACCTCGCCGGCGACTGATGTTGATGCTGAGGGCGGCATCGCGGGTCTCGTCTGCCACCAGAGAACGAGAGCCAACGCGCCGATCAGCAAACCGATACGCTTGAGTTGTCCTCGTGATGGTCTGATGAGGGTGCCAGTGCATAACAGCAGAAACCCGGCGGATGCG
>WNFA01005428.1_pt1 | contig 14473 bp, 13 predicted proteins | sample 5400481 | NCBI WGS metagenome assembly WNFA01 (sample SAMN13153340, study PRJNA577476) | soil metagenome | isolation source: 120 cm saprolite under Douglas fir tree site 2 hole 1 replicate 2 | place: USA:California | collected 2015-04-18 | reverse complement strand
GACCTCTTACCCTGGAACTGGAAGGACCGGCCTGCCAAACTGGCGGCATGAGCCCGGCCGCAAGCGGCGCCGCCTTCGACAGCTTCAATCAGATCGCCACCGTCCGCATCGAACTGCGCGACAGCGACCCGGTGGTCTGGCGTCGGGTCGAGGTGCCGACCTCGATCACCCTCAAGGTCCTGCACAACATCATCCAGATCGCGATGGGGTGGCTCGACTATCACCTCTGGGAGTTCACCATCGCCAAGCGCCGATACGGCCTGCCCTCCGACGAAGACTGGGAACCGAGCCGCTCAATGACGCCGGCAAGGTCCGCCTGCGCGACGTGCTGCGGCCGCGCCGGACAGTGATCGATTACCTCTACGACTTCGGCGATTGCTGGGAGCATCGCCTCACCATCACCGATATCCGGACCGGCGACCCCGATCTCTCCTACCCACGTTACATCGCCGGCGAGCGCAACGCGCCGCCCGAGGATTGCAGCGGCATCCCCGGCTTCTACGAGACGCTCGACGCCGCCGCCGATCCCAACCACCCGGACCACGCCGAAACCACGGAATGGCTCGACGATTACGACCCCGACGAAATCGACGAGCTGCCGATCAAATACGCCCTCAGCCGCATCGCCAACCAGCGCAACGCCGCCAGGGCCCGGCTGGCGAAGAGACAATCCCGCTGAAGCGACTGAAGCGTGCGCCGCACGGTTGGCCGCGGGTCGAGGAAGACCCGGCGGCTCGTCGGCTGTCCAGGCGCTCGAAGCGCCATCAGCGGCGGGCGGCAAACATCTGCATGAATAAACGCTCCGCCTCGCGCTGGCCCTCCTCGGTCAGCACAACCGACTTCGCCTTGCCCACCGGATCGGAAATCAGCCCCTTCCTGTGCAGCCGGTCCATGGCATCCCAATCGAAGCTCTTCCACACCCGGCCGCCGTCGTGCAGGCCGAGCAACAGCAGCGCGAGAACCGCCTCGTCGATCCGCTCGGTATCGATCTCCATGACTGCCCGCCCATCAGCACCAACATCGATCGCCAAGATACCGCAGCGAGCGCCGATCATGCCCAGCCCCATCTACGCGCTGTTCCGCGACGCCATCAACGGCCAGAAGCAGATCACCTGCTATTACCAGGGCCTCTATCGCGAGCTTTGCCCGCACGTCCTCGGCCACAAGCATGGGCAAGAGACGGCGCTCACCTACCAGTTCGCCGGCCAAAGCGCTTCCGGCCTGCCGCCCGACGGCGAATGGCGTTGCCTCTTCCTGGCCCAGGTTCACGGCGCCCAACTCCGTGACGGCGCTTGGCACTCCCGTCCGCACACCGAACCGCAAACCTGTGTCGACATCGTCGATGTCGAGGTCGACCGCTGAGCCCCGCGGCCTCCGCCGGATGCTTACATTCAAACTTTGCTGAGCGTTCGGGAAAATTGCTGCGACGCGGCGACGCCGCCTCCTATTAGATTGATTTTGGTATACGTCGCGCGGCTTAGACGGGCGTTTGCGAACTGGCTTATCGCGCACCGACGAGGACCGCGGTACACGCTGCGCTTTTAGCACCGGCGCAAATCGAGTTGGTACCGCCGAATGAGGACCTTCAAGTACATCCTCGTCATAACACTCACGCATCTGGAGGCCGCCATTCCAATAAAAGGCACCGTCGATGGCGGCCAAGTCAGCTAAGCGGTGTCCCGCCAACCAAATCAAGTAGGTCGTGTCATAGGGCTGGCGCATTCGTTTTACGCGTACTCCGCCGTCTATTACCGAAGGTACTCGCTCCCGCACAGCATTGGGCAGCATGCGCGATATTTGCATTGGCAAATCAGTGATCTCGTGAACGGTAATCCTCAGGCCTCGGTGTGGTCGGTTATGTGGAACAACCGGCTGCGGCTGCCGAAGTGATTTGAGCTTGTCGCCAGCGGCGATTCCCCGGTACTCGAGACGGAATTTTTCGGTTCGAGGATCAAAGTGGCCGTTTATGAACCCGATGATAAACCCTGGGGCCGTCGCAGCGCCTGAAACCTCCAACTGTCGATGCAGACGTGTTCGGGCCTCACCAATTACTTCCGACCAATGATCGAAACACAAGCACGGATGATGGGCCGATACCCAGGCACAGTCGAGTTCCGGGTGCGCATGTACTAAGTCGAGAACGGCGCCAAGTATTCCGATGCGACGGGCGCGCAGGTAAAGTGAGGACGCGAGACACGGCTGAGCGGCTTAATGCGGTTTGGGTCGGCAATGCTGTCAAGCAGGGCAGCCAGCTCGCCGGCCTCACACTCCGGTACACTAGCCAGCGCGCTACAGTCGAATTCGCTAAGGGCAGCCGCCCGGTATCGATCTTCTGCCTGGCACGCTTCGATGCTCTCGAAATCAGCCAAGGCCACTCCAGAGGTTGCATCATGACTTGGTCTTACCAGGAGATCGAGCCGTCGGTCATGGTTTCGTGTTCCCAGAAATTCCAACTGACCTGTGGTGAGTTTCGTCAACATGCTCGGACCGTACTGATACCGATGGTTATCGGTTCCTCGCTTGAAACGACGGATCAGACCGGCTTGCCCGATGCTCAAGCTATCACGAAAAAATCATGATGTTGGCCTTTCGTGCGAGTCACACCGTTGAGCTACTCAGCTCAGCGGACGAGCAAGTTGATTGGTGATACGGGCGCCCTATTTGCGAAGATCAAGATCGCCGAAATTGCGCTCAACATCGTTGCCCGCTCGCTGAACGCATCAGCCACCTGTATTCGCTTAGGTCAATGCCGTACCTCAGCGTTGATCAGCTACTCGTCACCAAACGGCATGTGGACTGCAGCCAGCTTTTGCAAGAATGTGTCTTCATCAAAGTGGGGCGACTCTATGCCGGCTTCCGCCAGTGCCTTTATGTATCCTATAATTCGTGCATTGCGCTTTCCCTCATTGTGTATATTCGCTACTTCTGCGAGCGCCCCTTTCAGCCGGATCATTCTTTGACCATCGTAGGTGACCACAAACGTCAATGGTTGAATGTGTGTGATAAGAAATCCAGCCCTAGCGCCTTCGTGAGAAACACTACGCAACGCCTGCTCAGTGGCATCACGCAAAGCACTAAGCACGCACCCCATCTCCTGACCTTGGCAAATCTGCAAAATCTCTTGCGTGAGCTGTTCTATATTGTTCGACATGGCCTGTGCCTTTCTGCGATGAAATCTAAGTTGTCGGCGCGAAACGCTCGCCAACACACATACTTTACCGGATTGCTATTTACCTGATCCGTCTCGCGCAAAATTATAGACTGGCAATAGATCCGGTCTCCGACCGCGAACCGGCTGACGCCGTGACCGATGGCGGCAACCTGCCGGCGCCTGTGTTGCCGGGGAACGGCCAACCCGAACGCACGATGTACCTCTCGTGCACGCCGCCGGTACTACTCACCTTACCACCTAAGGTAAAAGCATTTTGGTCACACATATGATCCAAATTCGACACGCGAGAATTCGTTATCGAGCTGCGTGTTATCACTACTTTACCGCACCCACGTGAAGTGATGGCCGCGCTTCTTTCGTTGGATGGACGACAGCCGGCCGTGTTACCTACAGGACCGAAGGTCTTATCGCCGCTTCACTAGCCCAGAATAAAGAGGCGGACGGTGATCTGTCGGATGCGTCGCGCCCGGCTTGTAATCGCGCCACAACCGTTTGGCGTCGGCCAAGATCGCACTGCCTTCGCCGCTGGCGAACGTCAGCTCGGGATAGCGGTAATGGTGCAAATTGCGCAGCAGCAAGTGGTGGAGGGTCAGACTCATATTCGCCCACGGACGGCGGGCCAACTTACCGCTCGATAGGCGGAAGACGCTGCGACCGCGATACGGCGGCTTGCCGAGATAGCGGAGGGCGCCTGGAAAATTGTGGATGCCCACCACCTTAACTCCCGAAGCGCCGAACAGACCGCCACTGAAAAACGTCCGCTGACGCGGCGAAGGAGATGCCCCCCAAATTAGTCCCTGAAAGTGAGGGGTGATTAGGCGCCCGTGGTCCGTATGAGCAGCGACACTCCCAGATGGCGGTGGTCCCAAATACCGCACATTGCGAAAAATCTCAAACTCGATCACCACAAGATAATTTAATCCCTTGAGGGCACGTCTGACTTGATAGACCATTTTCCCGGGAGCGAAATTCCAATGCCGTTCGCCAAAGTGCCAACGCTTATCCAGGATGGTGATGGTCGATAAGTCCGGTCGTTGGTCGATGCCAGCAGCTTGCAAAGCAGCGAACAAGTAGCATTGCCAGTACATTGCGCCCGATGGCTGTAAATAGCCGAGATAGTCCCACGCTCGAAAATCAGGATCACGGAGCCAAGCGCGCGGTGCTCCAGTCGGAAGGCCATAGCGAGAGATGCCTTTGCTTAACCGCTGATGGTAGCTAGGGATATCGTAACCTGGATAAATTGACTTCATAGCCAAACCCTCATACGCCGATACAGGTACTTTACCGTATGAAGGTAAAAGGCAAGATTCGAGCTTAGACATGCTCTGAGGGGCTTGCAGACGTGTTTATGGGTATAAAGTTTGAAAAATATTGTGCTTACAAAAAATTGTGCTTACAACACATCATACTTCCCGGTGAGTTTGCTTCTCAGGTAGGAATGCAGCTCATTTGCCTGGATCACAGCTCTAATCCGAGCTTCAGCGAGCATCCTTTAGGAGTCGGGCTCATCTATGCGGGATCTTTTCGCTTAATAGGGCTGGTTCGCGCCGGTCGAGGCGCGCATACGTCTTCAAAAGCAATGTCTGCGCTGGTTATCAGATTAATCGCGTCAGCCCGCCGTCGATCATATTTAATACTTCCAGAAAAAACGGCACCCGCTTTGGGTATGCGGAATGGGTAGAGCCATATGGCCTCACTTCCCGCAAAAGCCGGCGTTGAACCTAAGTGCTGGCAGATGATAACCTTCGGATACTCGCTCTCGTGCTTGGGAGAATTTGGAAATGTCGAGGCCACGTAACAACAGTTCGTCCGACACCGGCGCACGCTGATCCCGGCGTTAGATTGCGTCAACGAAGCAGGATGCTTCGGACATCCTTAATTAACAATCAAATCGGCGAGATCCTGAGGCCCCACCCATAGCTTTGTCAGCCCCCGAGATGGCTCGACTGTTGGCCATAACACCAAATCGGCATGGAATCGATCAACACAAATTCGAAGGAGATATTGAAGCATGTATCCGCGGATTCGTGGTTTGTCCTGATTGGTCTAATATTCTGGCATGGACCCAGGCGGATGTCGATCAACTCAATGAGTTAACTTACGTCGAACGGAAATTTGAAAAATATTGTCTTGTACCTAAGGCCAGCCGTTGTCCATCTTCTTCAACATTATAGAAGGCCAAGCGCGTTCACCCGGACTGAGCTATCGAACCTGGCTCGGCGTCTTGTAGAAGATACCAGATTAGCCACCATATGCGCGCCCTTGCCCGATAACGGGCGTCCACCTGACTTTCCATTACAGTTCTTGACCAGGGAACTTGCCTTAATATGGGTATCTCACACGAAAAAGCCAGTTCGGAGGACCGGTTCGAAGCCGGGGGAATTCGGGGCGTTCATCGTCAAAATCGTGGAGCTTCTCTTAGAAAGAAAGCTGCTCAAATTGACCGACCAAAGACCAAAAGTATTTCGCGATGACATGATCCGCCGGATGCTGTCGCATACTGATCGGACGAAGGCCCGCTCAATCCCTTGGGAAGTAAACAGAGCGCCTGGAGCAATAAGCGATGAGTTCCCGGAGGACCCACTCTCGTTCTAGATTGGTTCACGTGAAAATCTTGGCGTCGGAATAGGACGGTTTCGTCCCACTTCCGTCGAGGTCCGCCGGCCGGCAGCACGAGGGATCGGACAAATGAGCGCCTACCGCGCCGGCGGAGAGGCAGGCGTTCCGTAAGCAGGGTACTCGGACCGGTGCGTAGACATGGGCGACCGCCACTCCCTTCCTACCGGGATGACGCCGCGGCTCTTATCGCGGGACGCGACCGCGACATATTGCGGTGTTACCGCACAGACGTTCGAGCAGCACGTTCGGCCGATTGAGATCGGTGCTCGCCGCTTATGGGACATCAGAGCCTTAGATCGGTGGCTTGACGTGCAGTCCGGTCTTACGGACGCTTTCCGCCCGGTTGACGACTGGCTGGCGGAGCTGGGGGATGATCGTGCGAGTTCGCGGCGTTAAAAAGACGCGCTCCGCAGCGGGGCGAGTCTACCACTTTCACCGGGCCACCAAGACTCGGATCAAGGCCAAGCCTAACACGGCAGAATTTGCGGCCGAGGTTGCGCGGCTCAACGAACGCGGCGCAGCGGCCGTTCGGCCGGAGGTCGGCACCTTTGGCGCGCTGGTCGCGGCATATCGTGCCTCCCCTGAATTCCAGAAGCTCGCCGACCGCACCCGTTCGGATTACCAAAACGTCCTAGTGTCCCGAATCTGAAGTTCGCAGTATCGCCGATTCGTCAAGGAATGCAAGACTCGCTGGGTCTCTGGCCCGGGGGGATCGATGGCGAGTCGGCGATTGGCAGCGTTGGAGTTGAGCGAGAAGGAAGGCGAGGAGCTGAGATCGCTGGCAGCTCGGCGCAATACGGCGCAAGCCCTAGCGCTGCGGGCCCGGATCGTTCTGGCCTGCGCCGAAGGGGCACAGAATAAGCAAGTGGCAGCACAGCTCCGGCTCGATCCGGTAACGGTCGGGAAGTGGCGTCGGCGCTTCGTCGAGCATCGCCTCGACGGTCTGCGCGATGAGCCTCGCTCGGGTGCGCCGCGAACCATCGAGGATGCGCGCATCGAGGAGGTGATCGTGCGCACGTTGGAGAGCGTGCCGGCCGAGGCCACGCATTGGAGTTCGCGTGGCATGTCGCGGGTCTGCGGACTGTCGGTTTCCACGGTGCAGCGGATCTGGCGCGCCTTTGGCTTGCAGCCACATCGCCTGGAGACGTTCAAACTCTCCACCGACCCTGATTTTGTGGCCAAGGTGCGCGATGTGGTCGGCCTCTACCTCGCCCCGCCGGCGCAGGCCCTCGTCCTGTGCGTCGACGAGAAGTCACAGATCCAGGCGCTCGACCGCAGTCAGCCGATGTTGCCGATGCGCCCCGGCCAGGCCGCGCGGCGCAGCCACGACTACACCCGCCATGGCACAACCTCGCTGTTCGCCGCCCTCGACATCGCCACCGGGCGGGTGATCGGCAAGTGCTTCGCGCGCCATCGCGCAACCGAGTTCCGCAAATTCCTCGACGAGATCGAGGCTAATGTGCCGCCCGACCTCGACGTGCATCTGGTGATGGACAACTATGCCACGCACAAGACGCCGCTGATCCGCAACTGGCTGGCGCGCCGGCCGCGCTGGCATGTCCATCTGACCCCGACCAGTTCGTCCTGGCTCAACCAAGTCGAGCGGTTCTTCGCCTTGCTTACCGAGCGCCAGATCCGACGCGGCGTTCACCGCAGCATCGACGCCCTGCATCGAGCCATCGACGACTTCATCGCCGGCCACAATGCCGATCCAAAACCCTTCCGCTGGACCAAGTCGGCGGACGATATTCTCGCCTCGATCGAGCGCTTCTGCCTCTACAATGCCCCGGCCGAAGCATAGTCTGAGGCTGCGAACTTCTGGTTCGGGACACTAGACTGGCTCCGTGCCATCGACGGGATGCCGATCATGCAGCTTGATGGCCCGGCGATGCTCGCGATCCGCGACCGCGCATTCGCGCGGCGGAAACGACGATTTGCCAATCACGTCGTACAAGTGCTCGGGACCATTTTGAATTGGGGAAGGCCGCGCAGGCTGTCGGCCGGCAATCCTCTGCTTGGCATGCGCAACATCAAGATCGCTCGGCCGCGCGATCTTCCGCGCGCCAACAGACCCTGGAGCGACGCGGAGACGGTGGCGGTCCTTGAAGCCGCCGCGGGCGGCCTCCGGCTAGCGCTCGCCCTCGCCTGCTATGCCGGGATGCGTGGCGGCGACATCGTGCGCGTCACCTGGACAATCTACGATGGCAAGACGCTGGAATGGCGGCAGGGCAAGACAGGTGATCCCGTGTGGCTGCCGGCGCTGCCGGAGCTGCGTGCAATCCTAGACGAAGCGAAGCGGATCGCCCCAACCATCGTCACCAGCGCCTATGGACGACCCTTGACAGAGGCTGGCCTACGGAAGGCATTTCGTACCCTCATCCTCCGGCTAGAGCGGGATCGCCAGATCGCGCCTGGGCTGACTTTGCATGGTCGCCGCCACACCCTTGGCGATGAACTGGCAAACCTCGGTGCCGACCCCCGGATGATCCAAGCCGTCCTCGGCCACCGTAGTATGGCCGCCTCGCTTCATTACAGCGCCGGAGCAGATCGTCGGCGGGCGGCATCGGCCGCCATCGAACTACTCGAAAAGCGGCCTCGGAAGTGAACAGACAATGGACGCTTTTGGCAAAAATTTCTGGTTTTGCCAAAACGACGCTGTGAGCCTCGCCGAAATCGCCGTAATATCAATGCGGAAGAGTACCGCTCCCGGTGGGGCGCGCGGGCTTCAAACCCGTTGGAAGGCGCGCAGGCGTCTTCGGTAGGTTCGACTCCTGCCTCTTCCGCCTCATTCCCGGAAATGCCGCACGGTGTCGCGCTATCGCGTCTTCTCGAACACCTCCTTTGCCACCAGCGCGGCGGTCATCGCGGCGGGCCAGCCGGCGTAGAAGGCGAGGTGGGTGATCAGCTCGCTGAGCTCGTTTTTGGTCACGCCGTTGGCGAGGGCGCGCGCGAGGTGGCCTTCGAGCTGTTTGTCGCGGCCGAGCGCGAGGAGGGTCGCCACGGTGATCAGGCTGCGGTCGCGTTTCGACAGGCCAGGGCGCTCCCAGACCTCGCCATAGATCAATCTGTCGGAGATTTCGGCGAGCTTGGGGACCGTGCCGCGGATGGCTTCGCGGGCGGACGAGGTCGGTTGTGCAGGCATGATCTTTGCTCCGGGTTGTTGCGGGTCGCCAGCCTAGAGTAAGTCTCCACCCTGGCAAATCCGCTCTCGCGGGAGGACCCTCATGCGCATTGCGGTCATCGGCACCGGCGGGATTGGCGGGCCCTACGGCGCCTCGCTCGCCAAAGCCGGGGCGGACGTCACTTTTGTCGCGCGCGGCGCGCATCTCGCGGCGATGCGGCAGAACGGCTTGCGCATCGAGGGCGATCGCGGCGAGATTCTGGTCCGGCCGGCCGAAGCCACCGACGACATCGCCGGCATCGGCGCCGTGGATTACGTGCTGCTCTGCGTCAAGCTGTGGGACGTCGAGAGCGCCGGGGAGCAGATCCGCCCGATCGTCGGACCGGGGACCGCGGTGGTGCCGCTGCAGAACGGCGTCGATTCCGCGGAGCGGCTGGTCCCGATCCTCGGGCGTGAGGCGGTGATGGGCGGCACCGCCTTCGTCACCGGCTCGATTGTCGCGCCGGGCGTGGTGCGGCAGACCGGCACCTATCAGCAGATGACCTTCGGCGAGCTCGATGGGCGGGCGAGCCCGCGCGGCGAGCGGCTGCGCGATTTGTGCGCAGCCGCCGGCTTCGAGGGCATCCTCAGCCCCGATGTCCGGGTGCCGATCTGGGAAAAATTCCTCGTGCTGGTGCCGCTCGCCAATGTCAATGCGCTGACCCGCGAACCGCTCGGGAGATACCGCGCCGATCCGGATCTGTGGGCGCTGGTCGAGGCGAGCATCAGCGAGACCGAAGCAGTCGGCCGCGCCGAGGGCGTCGCCCTCAAGCCCGATGCGGTCGAAAAGGGGCTCGCGATGATCCGTTCGATGCCCGACCACCACATGACCTCGATGGGCAACGATCTGTTGCGCGGCAACCGCCTCGAATTGCCGTGGTTTGCCGGCAAGGTCGTCGAGCTCGGCCGCCGTCACGGGATGGCGACGCCGGTGAACGATTTCGTCTATGCGGCGCTGAAGCTCTACGCGAACGGGGCTGTGTGAAGCAGCTTGGACCGGCGTTCTGCGTCCTTCGAGACGCCCGCGTTGCGGCCTCCTCAGGATGACGTTCTCTTAAATCCCATCACAAATTACGTCATCCTGAGGAGGCGCGAAGCGCCGTCTCGAAGGACGCATCGCCCACCGGAATCGCGTTACCGCAGGCTGAACTCGACCCCCTCGTCGAGCGGGATGACCGGGCGGGGGAGGCGGGTCCAGGCGAAGCGGGCGAGCATCGGCGAGGTGAGGCCGGGGAGATCGACCTCGACGATCTGCGCCGGCGCGAAGAACTCGTCGAAGCCGCCGCGGAAATGGCCGCGCGACTTGACCGCAACGCTGCGCGCCCGGGCGATATCGAGCCCCATCATCTCGAAGAAGATCGGGTCGGCGCATTGCAGCCGATGCGACACCACGACGGCCGTGATGCCGCCGATGGCGAGCGCCGCGCAAGGGCCGAGCGCGAGGCGCTGGCCGGCATAGATGCCGCGCCGTCCGATGCAGTTGCCGTCAGTCAATGCCGCGACCCGCGCCGGCACGCTCCAGCGCTCGGAAAAACTGGTCGTCTCGGCGCGGTTGAAGCGCGCCTCGAAATTGTAGTGGAGGCCGTACCGGTGCGCCTCGGCGGCGAGCGGCGGGTCGTAGATGATCCCGAACAGCGCGCCTTTGACCCCGGCCTCGGCGAAGGCGTGCAGCAGATACATCGTGTTGCCGCGACCGCCGCCGCCCGGGTTGTCGGCGACATCGGCAAAGACGAGCGGGGGCCCCGCCTTGTCATGCCCCGCGGCGAGCGCCTGCTCGACCGCCTCGTCGAGCGGGGTGAGTTTCGGATAGAAGCGCGCCCGGTTGTCCCAGCCATATTGCGCGATCTCGCGGGCGAGCGCCTCGGCGGCGTTCCTGTCGCCGCGCGCGGTCACGATGACGCTGAGGCCGTTCTTGGCGGTGTCGGCATAGGCAAAGCCGCCCATCACCGAGACGTTCATGATCGCCGGATGCAGTTGTTCCTGGCGGCGCTGGCCGAGCTCGATCATCTCGGCATAGGGGCCGGCGGCGGTCAGCATGGTCACTGTCGGCGGGACGATCGGGAGGCGCAGGCGCACCCGCTCGGTCTTTGTGCCGGTGAGGAATTCGCGCAATGCCGCCGCCGACTCGGCGCCGCGCTCGCGCATGTCGAGATGCGGGTTGGTGCGGTAGCCGATAAAGGCGTCGATCAGATCGACCATGCGGTCGGAGACATTGGCGTGCAGGTCAAAGCTCGCGACGATGGGCACGCCGGCGCCGACGATCCGGCGCACGGTCTCGAAGAGGACGCCCTCGGGGTCGTCCTCCTCTGTCGTCAGCGCCGCGCCGTGCGCGCAGATATAGACTCCGTCGAGCGGCAATGCCGCGGTGAGCCGGCGCGCGATGGTGTCGAGAAGCTCGGTGAAGAACGCGTGCTCGACCGGCCCGTTGGGCTCGCTCATAGCGAGCGCGATGCCGATCGGCTGCCACGGTCCGGCCGCATCCATCGCCGCGACGAAGCCCGGCGTCTCCGGCAGCATCGTCGGCGTGGGTGCACGCGCCTCTGTCAGGATGTCGTCGCCCTCGACATAGGTGCGCGCGACGAAATGCGCCTTCGTCGCGGGCGGCGCGAATTTGTTGCACTCGATCGAGAAGCCGAGGACGGCTATGCGCGGAATGGCGTGAGATGGCATGGCGGGCCGGGGGCGAGGGTTGCGCGGGGACGCGAGTTTAGGATGACGGCGCAGTCATGGCGAGCGCGCCGCGGCCCCTCCCTAGATCGGCATCCCGGCGCAGGCCGGGATCCACCGATCCGCCCGCTGAGCGGTTGACAAGTGGATCCCGGCCTTCGCCGGGATGGCGATATGCGTGCGCGGGACGGCAATGGTGGGAAGCCATGCGGGACAGGCGAATCCGGCGTATAATGCGGCGATGCCGCCTGAGCCCCCGACCATGCGCATCGATTTCGCCACCGAGCCCTCCCGTTATCGTCATTGGCGGCTCGACTGCGCGGGTGCTGTCGCGACCTTGACGCTCGATGTCGATCCGGCCGGCGGCCTCTTTCCCGGAACCGAGCTGAAACTCAACTCCTATGACCTCGGGGTCGATATCGAGCTGGCCGATGCGGTGACCCGGCTGCGCTTCGAGCACCCGGAGGTGCGCGTGGTGGTGATGCGGTCGGGCAAGGAGAATGTCTTCTGTGCCGGCGCCAATATCGGTGCGCTGGCCCGCGCCTCGCACATGCACAAGGTCAATTTCTGCAAACTTACCAACGAGACTCGGCTGGCGATCGAGGATGCGTCGGAAAATTCCGGTCAGCGCTATCTCGCCGCGCTCGGCGGCACGGCGGCCGGCGGCGGCTATGAGCTGGCGCTGGCCTGCGACTGGATCATGCTGATCGACGACCGGCGCTCGGTGGTGAGTTTGCCCGAGCTGGCGCTGCTTGGCGTCCTCCCCGGCACCGGCGGCCTCACGCGCCTCACCGACAAGCGCCAGGTGCGGCGCGATCGCGCCGATCTGTTCTGCGCGACCGAGGAAGGGGCGCGCGGGCAGCGGGCGCTCGACTGGCGCCTCGTCGACGAGATCGTGACGCCCTCGTCGTGGGACGAGAAGGTGGCGGAGCGCGCCCTGGCGCTGGCTGCGTCCTCGGACCGCCCAGACGATGCTCAGGGCGTCCCCTTGCCGCCACTCACGCGGGATATCGGGGACGATACACTCACCTATCCCCATGTTCGGGTCGCACTCGACCGAGCGACACGGCGTGCCGAGATTACGGTGTTGGGACCTGAAACGGTGCCTCAAACCGTTGCCGACATTGATAGCGCGGATTTCTGGCCGCTGGCGTTAGCGCGCGAACTCGACGACGCAATCCTGCATCTGCGCTTCAACGAGCCGGGGTTGGGTATCATCGTTTTCCGCAGCGAAAGGCAGCTGTTTTGCCGGGTTTCTCGCCGAATTGGTCTTCGCCGCCGACCGCGCCCTGATGTTCTCCGGCACGCGAGCAGGCGATCATCGTGCGGCGCCGACGCTGTGCCTGTCATCGACCAATTTCGGTGACTATCTTTTGGGCAACGGATTGACCCGGCTCGCGACCCGCTTTCTAGGCGAGCCGGACAGCCTGGAACGGGTAGAAAAAGCTGTCGGCAAGCCGGTCCTTGCCGAGGAGGCCGAGGCGCTCGGCCTCGTCACGGCGAGCTACGACGAAGTTGATTGGGACGACGAAATCCGTCTCGCGCTGGAGGAGCGGGCGAGCTTTTCAGCGGACGCGCTGACCGGGCTCGAAGCCAATCTCCGCTTTCCCGGTCCGGAGACGATGGAGACGCGGATTTTCGGCCGGCTCAGCGCCTGGCAGAACTGGATCTTCCAGCGCCCCAACGCCACCGGCGGCGAGGGCGCCCTGAAACGCTACGGCACCGGCCTGCGCCCGCGCTTCGATCCGGAGCGGGTGTAGGGCCGACAGAGGAGAGAAGCACATGCCCGACGCCACCCGCGTCGATTACGACGGGCTGATCCCGAACAATGTCGGGCTCAACGCCGACCCGCGATTGCGGCGGGCGCTCGAAAGCTGGCATCCGGGCTGCCTCGATTGGTGGCGGGAGCGCGGCCCCGAGGGGTTCCAGTCGAGCCTCGTCTATCTGCGCACCGCAATCAGCGTCGAGCCCGAGGGCTGGGCCAAATTCGGCTATGTCCGCATGCCGGAATACCGCTGGGGCATCCTTCTGGCGCCGGCGGCGGCGGACCGCCGGATCCCGTTCGGAGCCCATCAGGGCGAGCCGGCCTGGCAGGAGGTGCCTGGCGAATACCGCGCGATGCTGCGCCGCCTCATCGTCGTGCAGGGCGATACCGAGCCGGCTTCGGTCGAGCAGCAACACGCGCTCGGTCGCACCGCCCCCTCGCTCTACGATCTGCGCAATTTGTTCCAGGTCAACGTCGAGGAGGCGAGGCACCTCTGGGCGATGGTTTACCTGCTGCAGAAATATTTCGGCCGGGACGGGCGCGAGGAAGCCGAAGACCTGCTGCGCCGCCGCTCGGGCACCCGCGACAGCCCGCGGCTCCTCGGCGCGTTCAACGAGGCGACGCCCGACTGGCTGGCGTTTTTCATGTTCACCTTCTTCACCGACCGCGACGGCAAGATGCAATTGCACGCGCTGGCGCAATCCGGCTTCGATCCCTTATCGCGCACCTGCCGCTTCATGCTCTTGGAGGAAGCGCACCACATGTTCATCGGGCAGTCCGGGGTCGGCCGCATCATCGAACGCACCTGCGCGGCGATGCGCGCCGCCGGCATCGACGATCCCCTAGACATCGAGCGGGTGCGGGCGCTCGGCGTCATCGACCTGCCGACGATCCAGAAGCGCGCCAACCTGCATTTCTCGCTGACCCTCGATCTGTTCGGCAGCGAGATCAGCAGCAATGCCGCAAACGCCTTCAACGCCGGGCTCAAGGGCCGCTATCTCGAAGACCAGATCGAGGACGACCACCGGCTGGTCGGCGCCACCTACCCGGTGCGGCGGCTCAAGAACCGGCAGATCGTCAAGGAAGATGT
>WNFA01003819.1_pt1 | contig 14473 bp, 14 predicted proteins | sample 5400481 | NCBI WGS metagenome assembly WNFA01 (sample SAMN13153340, study PRJNA577476) | soil metagenome | isolation source: 120 cm saprolite under Douglas fir tree site 2 hole 1 replicate 2 | place: USA:California | collected 2015-04-18 | reverse complement strand
CTACGATCTCGACGAAACCGAGACCATCTTCGGCCAGAAGATGACTGCCCGATATCACGGAACGGACACGTGGATGTACCGTGACGGAAAATGGCAGATCGTTGCCGGCCAGATGTTTCGTTACTATGAGGACCCGGTTTCAGGAAAAGTGGATAAGAAAGTGTATGCCGAGTACGCCGGGACGTATGAACTGGCGCCGGGCGTGACCCAGACGGTTTCCGTCGAGAGCGACGACTTGTACGCACAGCGCAGCGGTGGTGACAAGGTTCTGCTCGTTCCCGAAGCAACGGGCATATTCTTTCGCAAGGGAGTCGAGGGTCGCCGTCTCTTTCGTCGCGGGGCTACTGGCAAGGTGGATGCGATGATCGACCGCCGCAACAACGAGGATGTGCTGTGGCGGAAAGTCAGGTAGAGCGGCTCAACTGCGCGGAAGGATCATCACAGCATTCGATCAATCGCGGGCTCGGTGACGGGGAGGAAAAATGGATCGCCCAGCCGGTGTGGCAATCCTGGCGCTGTTTGAATTCTTCATTGCGACCCTGCTGACTTTCTTAGCCATCACCTCAGCTCTGGGAATAGGCGCCTTGGGCGCGATAATCGCTCGCGCCAGCAGACTCGGGGATCCCGCATCCGCGATGGTCGTGGGCACGGGGATGATCGTGGCTTTCATCCTGTTGGTGTGTGCCTTTCTGTTTTGTGTCCTCGGCTTCGGCCTGTGGAAGCTCCGGAACTGGGGCCGGATCGCAAACCTGGTGCTCTGTTCTCTGGGGCTGGTGGGCTCGTCTGTGGGACTGATGTGGGCGATCGTTCACTTCAGGATTTTCGGTGTGCTCATTAGTTCAGTCCGGGTCAGCATCGATCTCTTTGTGCTCTGGTATTTGAGCCAGCCTCATGTGAGGCAGGCCTTCGCTCTTGCTTCTCCTTGAAAGCCTTAACCGCAAAGTTCGCAAAGAAATGCCCGCAAAGATCGCTAAGAGGTTCTTTGCGTACTTTGCGGAATCCTTTGCGCCCTTTGCGGTTTAAGATTTTTCTCTCCTAACCTACTTGAGGCGCCGCGAGGTCTGTACCTGCTCTGCTTCGTGAGCTTCCAGGTTGCGCCCGCAGCACGGTCCCGGCGGAATGGGCGCGCCGTGGGGGCAGGTGCGGGGATGGCCCAGGAAAGTGCAAATCTTGTCCGTGGCTTCCGGGGAAAGGATGTGCTCGAACTTGCAGGCCTGCTGCTCGATTTCTGACTCGCTGTCGAGAGCCAGGCTGTCGGTGAAGAGCCGTTCGGCCAGGCGGTGGCGGCGGATGATGTCGGCCGCGCGCTGACGGCCGCGCGCCGTGAGTTCCACGATCATGCTGCCGTCGCCGGTGGACACACCCGAAGGCTTCAGGGCTTCGTGACAGGGATTCACGAACGGCTTGTGATTGTGGGCTTCCGGCGGATGCGGCCGGCTGGTGACCAGCCCGAGCGCGGTCATCTTCTCGACCGCAATACTTACCGGCAACGCGCCGTGAACTTCCATGCGCCCGATCTCGGCAATCTCTCCGTGCTCGGCCACGGCCCAGAGTTCCTCCAGGACTTCGTCGAATTGCTCTTCGTCGGCCATGGCGAAGACTTCCTGCTCGGCAATCTTTCCGTGATGTAATTCGATTCTCCGATCGGCCAGGCGGGCGACGACGGGGTCGTGAGTAACCATCACGATGGTGCGTCCCTGGTGATGCAGCTCGCGCAGCAGGCGCAGGACGATCTCTTCGTTGACTGCGTCTAAATTGCCGGTGGGCTCGTCGGCCAAAACGATTTTGGGATCGTTGATCAGGGCACGGGCGATGCAGACTCGCTGTTGTTCTCCGCCGGAGAGCTGCGCCGGCAGGTGCCGGGCACGGTCTTTCAGGCCGACATGCGCCAGGGCGTCGAGGGCTTCCTGCTCGTCGGTCATGCTGTGAAAGTACTGCGCCAGCATGACGTTTTCCAGGGCGGTGAGATACGGGATCAGGTGGAATTGCTGGAAGATGAAGCCGACCTTTTCCGCGCGGGCGCGGTTCAATTCCTGGGCGGAAATATTGGCCACGTTGGCGCCGTCCAGCCAGATTTCGCCAGCAGTGGGACGATCCAAACAGCCGATCAAATTGACCAGGGTGGACTTGCCCGAACCGGAGGGGCCCATGACGGCAAGCCATTCGCCCGGCTCAACCTGGAGAGAGACGTCATCCAGGGCGCGAATGTTTCCAGCTCCCCCATTGGTTTCCGCCTGGGCGGGATACAAGCGGCTGACATGATTCAGAATGATCACGTCATTCCCCCCTCAGGAGACTGGCCGGTTGAACTCGCCGAAGCAGAGAGATGGGGACAATCGCGGCGATGAGGGCAAGGGTTACGCCGCCCGCCAGAACCACGGGCAAGACGGCAAAGCGCGGGCTAACCGGCGCGTGAAAGTTGACCCGCCCAATCCAGATTGCTACGCCCACTCCGATGGCGAAACCGAGCACCGCTCCAACCGCGCCAAGCGCGGCGGCTTCGGCCGCGAAGAATCCCTGAATCATTCTGCCGGATGCGCCCAGAGCCTTCATCAAGGCAAAGTCGCGGCGGCGCTCGGAAACCCAACCGGTCAAGGTGGCAAGCACGCACACTGCTGCGGTAAAAATAATGAGCACGGAGGCTACCAGAAGCGTGGCCCGCATTTTGCCCAGCACCTGGGCCTCGCCTTCCATGATCTGGCGGACGGGCCGGACCTCAGCGCCGGGAAGGGCCTGCGTGAGCCGTTGGATCGTGGCGCTGACCTCGTCGCGCGAGCCGGACGCGGAGATTTCGACGGTGGAATAGGGCAGGTGGGTCCACTCGGTGAAATCGGTGAGGGAGATGTAAATCCGACTGTCCTCGGCGGCGCCGGTTTGCAACCTGCCCACCGGGTTTAAATGTATAGTGCGGCCTTGAAAGCTGAGGTCAAACGGTTTCCCCTGCGGAGCAACGACCCCCAGGGCGTGGGTACCGACCAGGGCATCGTTCAACGACTTCGGCCACGCCGTCACCGACCACCAGCTATTCAACTTCCGCACTTGATCGAGATCGGTTCCGGCGACCACTACCGAACGGCCATCCGAGGTGCGGGCCACGGCATAAGCAAACGGCACCGCGATACCGGTGTTGCCCACTAAGGACACGGCGGTCGACAAACTGTTCGCAGGCAAATCCTGTGCGGCTTTCGTTACCACCACGACATTGGCGCCGTATTTACGGAATTCACGGCGCAGTTTGGATTGCACATCCACGTATAGATTGAGCATCGCCGTGGTTACCGCAGCCGCCACGACCATCGCCAGCAGGGCAGCGGAGGCTCGGCCCCGCCTCAAGATCGCGGCACGCACCAGCATGCGCAGAAACATCGACGTGTGCGGCGCGGCGGTGCGTCGGCTAGCGGCAAGGTCGGTGGCTTGAGCCCTCAAATCTCACCTCGCAGCGCGAACACGGGGTCAAACCTGACTGCCCTGCGGATCGCGGCCGCACTGCCGCCGAAGGTGACAATCACCGCGATCGTAAGAATGACCGGCAAAAGCACGGGCTGGATCGTAATCTGGGAATCGAAAATGGAGCGACCAACCTGGCGAGCTAGCAGCACGCCACCCGCAAAACCCACCGTGCCCGCGATCAGCGCCAGCAGCGTGGCCTCGGCAAAAAACAGGACCGCGACGGCCAGATCGCCCGCGCCCAGGGCCTTCATCAGGCCAACTTCACCGCGCCGCTCGAGAACGGCGGTTGCCATCGAAGCCGAAACCGCCAGCGCGGATGACAATAGCGCAGCCAGCGTAATCAGCAGCATCAGCCCCTTGATCCGGGAGAGCACAGTGCCTTCATTCTGCGCCACCTGGCGAATCTGTTCGGCATGAGAATGCGGGATTGCCTCCTGCAACTGGAAGGCGATGGACTGGGCGTAGGGGGAACAGTACCAGCGGTCGTACATTTCGGGGGACATGCTTTTCGGATCGCGGCGCGCAAAAGCGTCTTCGGGCTTGGTTACGGCGCTGACGTAAATGCGGCGCACCGCTCCGGGTTTGCCGAGAAGGTGCTGCGCCAGCGGAAGAGGCGCGACGATTTGATTATCCTCTGCCCCGCCCGTAGAGAGAATGCCGGCAATAGCGTGCGGCTGACCCGCAATCTCAATGCTCTGGCCTGCTTTCAGGTTGAGCCTTTGGGCCAAATGATCGCCGAGCAGAACGTCGCTCGAAGTATCGTCCGGCCAGGAACCTTGAACCCTCCACCAGGGATAGGTCGTCCGAACCCCGGTGATGAAATCTTGTTTCCCAAACACAAGGTTCTTCGAGAAATACGTTCCCAGGAGCGTGAGGTTTTTCTGGTCGCCGAGACTTACGCTCACCGGCAATATGGGAGCAAAGCCCACGATATTGTTCCTCCAGAACATGCCCTTGATTTTGGGCAGATCAGCCTCGTTGAGGTAAGCGCCGTCGCTCGGCGGCTTCAGGTTCACGCCGCCGATTTCGACGTCCAGCGTGTCTTCCTGAGGGGTGACGATCAGGTTGGCTCCGTAGCTGCGCAGCTCGCGGCTGATCTTGTCGCCGATGTTGGTGGCCACGCCGATCATGGCGGTGGCCACGCCGACTCCCAGCATGATGGCGACGCCGGCCAGTGCTTTCCGCCGCTTCTGTCGCCGGAAGGATTCGTAGAGCAGACGCAGGAACATGGGCTATGGCTGGAACATGCGGGCACCCGCCGCGATGTCCGTCTCCCGGATTATGACCTCGTCGGAGGTCTGTTGGGCCTGCAGCGGAACTGGATTGCAGCCCCCATTCATGCCCACAGACTGCCCATTGATGGGGGCGGCGCAGTTCTTGCAAACCACTCCATTCGGACCCTTGTAGAAGCCCACCGGACCGCAAATCTGGCAGGCGTCGAAAACCGTGGCCACTTTGCCATCCGGTTTTTTGTACAGCCAGAAGCGAATCGCAGTCCCGTTTTCTTTGGCCTCGAAGCGATGAAGGTCGCCGTCCGCGACCTGGGCCAGGGGAATGCTCACTTGCCCGTTCACAAAGCTCACGGTGGTCGCGGGCGAAAGCGCGCTTACACTCTTGGCGTAGATAAATTCGGCCGTGACCATCACAATGAACAGGAACGAAGTGGCATAAACCGAAATCATCCACATGCGCTCGCGGCGGGCACTCCACAGAGCTTTGCGGCGCTCTGCGGCGGAAGCCGGCAGGGGAGCAGGCTGGCGGCGCTTGACCTCGAACAGCACCATCAGCGCGGCCAAAGCAACGATGGTTACAAAGAAGAAAAGATCGTTGCGCACGATCGGTCCGATCAGGGCCATCTCCTCGCGCGAGGACGGCAGCACGCCGTTCTCGGAGAGCTCGTGCAACCCGGAAATAATCAGCTGCGCGGCCACGAAGAACAGGATCACGGTGGTCACACGGAAGAACTTCTGCAGGTTGATCCGCACGCTGCCCTTGACGAACATTACGCCAAAAACGATAGCGACGATCACTCCCATCAGCGTGCCCAGGAAGCTGAGCAGTTCGGTCGAGTTCAACGACACGGCTCCGAGGATCAGAACCGTTTCCACGCCCTCGCGCAGGACCATCAGAAAAACGAACAGAAACAGGCCGAGCCCGGCATTCCGGCCGGCCAGTGCACCTACCTTGCCTTCAATCTGTCCCTTCAGGGTGCGGCCCGTCTTCATCATGAAAATGATCATGGTGACGACAAAAAATGCGGCGGCCAGCATGATCCAGCCTTCAAAAATGTCCTGATTCCACTGGGTACGGGACAAAAGAACGGCGATCCCGATGCTGCCGACGAACGCGGCGCCCAGGGCAGCGAAAACCGGCTTGCGCAACTCGGGCCGGTCGATCTTAGCGAGATAGGCCAGGGTGATGCCCACGATCAACGCGGCTTCGACGCCTTCGCGCAAAGTGATGATGAATGCTTGCAGCATGTTATGAAGAGCTTTGCTTATTGCAACTCGGTTGCAATAAGCACAATGAATACTCCCTAACTAAGAATAGTCTTCGGGATGTGATGCGTCAACGGAACCGCCCAGTTGGGCGGCGTGCGGGAGCGCATGACTTCCGGCTACCTACCTTAAGCCAGGAAAGAATTTTGGAACGCAACAAAAAAGCAACCCGCAGCGGCTAATGCCAGACCTGTCCTGGTTCTTACGGCAGGACTCAAGTCGTGCCCTCCCCAAAGCTCTCCAGTCTTGGGGCACACGCGCTTCCTCGGCAAGACCGAGCGCCCGCTGCGAGGGCGAGCCTGTCCTGAGTGAAGCTGAAGGGACGCCCTCGCGACAGCCGGCGGGACGCGGCGCTGCATTTTCGCGCTAGATTTGCTTCAGGAATCGTCTTACTTCTTCCAGCCGGGGGAACAACTTTTCTTCCGCCTGAAATTCTGCCGAGTGTACGCACCTGCGGCTGCCGCGTAATTTCACCGGATGCTTCAGATGCAGCATCTCGTGGTACACGATGTAGTCGACGGCATAGCGCGGAACGCGGGGGTGGTCGAAGATGCGGCTGACCACGATGGCATTGTGAGCCGGATCGTAGTGTCCCAGATGGTTGCGGGCGTGGTCGCGACTCCAGGTCATCTGCGGGCGCGCCAGAAGGCCGTGGAAAAAGCGCGTGTTCAGGTCTTCAAAGACCTTTTCCAGGTCGTAGGTCCGGCCCTGGGCGGAATCGAGACGCTTGCGTCCGCGCACTTGCCGCATCAGGTGCGCTTTGCGGCTGATGTCCGTGCTCGAAACGTAACGGCGGTAACGGGTTGCGGCTTCGCGCTCTACGGGTTTGCGGTACATCTTGGCCAGAAGGATGTGCGCGATGGCGCGCAAAATGGGTTCGGGCACCCCTTCCAGCAAGTCTGAAAGACGTATCAGCAGCTTGCCCTGGCGCATCCGAATAGTGTTCTTGATATTAGTGAAAGCGAAGAATTCGACCTTGAGTTCGGGCACGGGCTCGCCGGGGCGAAGCTCCCGATAGGCTTCTTCAAAGATGTGTAGAGGGCTGTTCCGCACCTGCGGTTAGATTAGCATGGCAAAAACTTCTTTAACCGCGAAGGACGCAAAGCGCGCAAAGAAACAAGAGCTTAAGGCTTTGCCGGTTTCTTGCGTTTGAAGGCTTCTTCCTGCTCGGTCAGCAGCTGGCGGTGATCCTGAGCGCTCGCGTCCACGGTTTCGAGCGCATTCGAAAGCAGGAATTCGTATTGCTTGGCTTCCTCTTTTGCCGTACTGGCGGCGTCCCGCAGGGCCCGGAGTTTGGCCTGAAACTCGGTGTCCGCTTCGATGACCGTCTTCAACACTTTGCGCAGGTCGGATTTGCGGTCTACATAGGTGTCGATATTTTCGTTCAGTTCGTCATAGACATCGAGGAAGTCCTGCAGCCAATCGTGGGTGATCGAGCCACGGTCGGTGGTCTTGGGATCGGACCGTGCCTGCTCCAACGACGTCAGCCGCGCTCGGGCGAAAGTGACGTACAGTTTGAGGCGCAGCTCGGGTTCCATGGCGGTGTCGCGCAACTGATCGACCTCGGGGGCGGTGAGGACATCGCGCTTGCGCTCCGCCCGCAGCGGCAAAAGCAGCAGCAGCGCAAGCGCAAACCCGGCCCGACTCACGCCGACGCGCCTCATTTCTTCTCCTTTTCCTTTTTTCCGAACATGACGGCGAGCAGGTCGGTCCGCATCTTTTCCAGACGATCGATGGCCTGCTGCACCGGTTCCTGATCTTCAAAGGGAAGGGTGCGTTTGACGTCACGAAACTTTTCCGACATTTTGCGCACCGCAATCTCCGTGTCCTTCAATCGCTTCCCGGTAGCGGCAGCGGCGTCACTGGCTTTGCCGGCATAAGTCACCACGTCGTTCAGAGCGCGGTTACCCGCCTCGGCATCGCCGGCCTGGTAGAGCTTGTCCGCGGCATCCGCCTGCTGGTGGGCAATGCGGATATAAAGCGCAGGGCGTTCGCCGGGCGGCGCCGAATCGGCCCGTGCAATCAGCTGATCGAGGACCTCGTCTGCGCGCGCAAACCGTGCCAGAGAGATTACCGCCAGAAGAACGAGAATCGTTACGCGGATACGCATCGTGTGTCATTTCCTGGGTTCGATGGCGATCAGGCGATGGCGAGCCTGCCACTCCTGATCGGGAAACTGCCCAGTCGCAGTCGCAAGAAAACGATGATAATTCTCCGCTGCCGGCTTGTACTCGCGCAAGTGGTCGTACGCAGTCGCCCGCAAGAAATAACCAATCGGCATTTCGGGAAGAATTTTCGCGCGGGCATCCAGCACCTGGATCACCAGTTCGTAATTCTTGGTTTCGTTAGCCGCTCCAGCCAGATCGCTGTAAGCCGGGCCGAGGTCGGGTTTGAGCTTGATGGCTGCCAGCAGTTCCTGCTCGGCCTCGGGAAACTTGCGCTGTTTAAGGAGAACCCGGCCCAGGCCGTAATGCACCTCGGGGTCATCCGGCCTGGTTGCCAGCAGGGAACGGTACTGGACTTCAGCCAAGTCGAATTTTTTCGCGTCGACATACAGGTCCGCAAGGTCGCGCTGCGCCGCGGGGTCATTCGGAGCCAGTTTCAGAGCTTCCTGCAATTCGGCGATCGCGCCGTCGGGCTGCCCGTCCGCGGCCAGCATCCGGCCCAGTTGCATGTGGGCGCCGGCGTCCGTGGGGTGCAGTGCCACCAGCTTGCGCAGAATCTCTTCCGCTTCAGTGAAGCGATGCCCGCGCATGTAAATGTTGGCCATGCCGGTGAGAGCGTCGGTGGAGGATGGATCGAGCGCAAATGCCTGCTTGTACTCCTGCTCGGCGTCGGCGTAGCGGGTTTGCGCCTCCAGCAGCGGACCGGCAGAAAGGTGCGGTTCGGGATCCTTGGGATCGAGATGGGCCGCCTGCGTGTAGGCCTCGATGGCGCCACCGGGATTCGTGCTCTCGATCACATGCCCCAGGGACAGCCATGCGCGCGCCTGTCCTTCCGCGACGTGCGACGTGGGCTTAAGTTTGGTGGCGGCACGCAGAAACGGTTCCGCGTCGGGCCGGCCAGCCTTGACCAGCATAAGGCCAAGATTGAGATTGGACTCGAACACGCCGGGCTTGGCGGCGACCGATTTGCGATAAGCGGCAATCGAGTCTTCGGTCTTGCCCTGCGCGTTGTAGAGAAATCCCAGGTCAAACCAGGCGGCGAAGTTATCGGGATCGCTGGCGACCACTTTTTTCAGCAAAGGTTCGGCGGTGGCGTAGTCCTGCTTTTCGATGGCCGTCTCAGCCTGGATAAGTTCCGGCGGAGAAGAGGGGTCCTCCACTTCGACCTTATGGTGGCGCACGGTCTTGCCGGTGGTTGTCTGGGCTGGTGCAAAAGTGGCAAGTGCCGCGACTAGCAGAATCACACGTAGGCCCGGACGCCCTCGTCCGGGCAGGCGGGCGGAGCTCGCCAGAGATAGCTCTCCAAATTGCCTGGCCAACACAACTGCGGAGCTGCGCTCCGCTGGGCGGGCGAGCACGCCCGCCCCTCCATTGGTGATGCTCCTACTTGCGGCCGTTCGTGGGTAGTCCATTTCCGTTTAACACTCGGGCCAGAAACTTTCCAGTATACGAATTCGGCAGCCTGGCGATGTCCTCCGGCGGCCCGGCTCCGACCACGTAGCCACCGCGCTCGCCGCCCTCCGGGCCAAGGTCGATGACCCAGTCTGCCGTCTTAATCACTTCCAGATTGTGCTCAATCACCAGGATCGAGCCCCCTGCATCGATTAGACGCCGGAAGGCGGAGAGTAGTTTGCTGACATCGTCGAAGTGCAGCCCGGTTGTGGGCTCATCGAAGATATAGAGCATGCGATTGCGGCGGCGGGCGCGATCGGCCGCACTCGATGGCCGTCCGATGTCGCGCGTGGCCGGCTGCAGGTGCGCCGCCAGCTTCATGCGCTGCGCCTCGCCGCCGGAAAGCGTGGTGGCAGATTGGCCCAGCCGCAGATAACCGAGGCCTACTTCCTCCAGCACGCGCAGCTTCTCCACCACTTTGGGCACGCCGGAGAAGAAGTGCAACGCTTCCTTCACCGTCAAATTCAGCACTTCGTGGATGTTCTTGCCCCGATACCGTACTTCGAGCACTTGCGGCTTGTAGCGCGCCCCCTTGCACTCCTCGCAGATGAGTTCGACGTCGGCAAGAAATTGCATTTCCACGGTGACGGTGCCGTCGCCCTGGCAGGTCTCGCAGCGTCCTCCGGGAATGTTGAAGGAAAAATGTCCAGCGGTGAAGCCGCGCTTTTTCGCCTCGGGCAGGGAGGCAAACAGGTCGCGAATTCCGTCAAAGGCTTTGATGTAGGTAACCGGGTTGGACCGCGGGGTGCGGCCGATCGGAGATTGATCGACCAGGATGACGTCGTCGATCAAATCGTCGCCCTCGAGCTCGCTCCAGTCCGCAGACGGGATCGGTTCTCCGTTGCCCTGCTTCTTGGCCGCGGACAGTGCCTGAAACAGCACGTCGTGCAGCAGAGTGGACTTGCCCGACCCGGAGACTCCCGTGATGGCGACCAGCATCCCCAAAGGCACGGACAAATCGATATTTTTGAGATTGTGGGCCCGGGCTCCGAAGATTTTGATCTGCCGCGAACCGGGCTTGCGGCGTACCGCAGGAAGCTGGATGCGGAGTTCTCCCGAGAGATAGCGCCCGGTCAGGGAGCCCGGAGTTTTCAATATTTCGTCATAGTTTCCCGCCGCAATGACCTGGCCGCCGCTTTCTCCCGCGCCGGGCCCCAGATCGAGAATGCGGTCGGAAGCGCGCATTACGTCGGGATCGTGCTCGACCACCAGGATGGTATTTCCCAGGTCGCGCAGGTCGTGCAGAATCTTGATCAGGCGATGGGTGTCGCGACTGTGCAAGCCGATGGACGGCTCGTCCAGCACATATAGGGTCCCGACCAAGCGGGAGCCGAGCGAGGTCGCCAGTTGAATACGCTGCGCTTCGCCGCCTGAAAGCGTGGAAGCCAGCCGGTCCAGGGTCAGGTATTCCAGGCCTACATCAATCAGGAACTGCAGCCGCTCTTGGATTTCCTGCAGTAGCTTGTCGGCGATCGCGGATTCCTGCTCGGTGAGCTCGATCTGCGCGAAGAAATTCGAGACTTCCTCGACGGTCATGCTGGTGATGTGGCAAATGTTCTTGCCATTGATCCTGACCTGCTGCGCTTCGATGCGAAGGCGGGCGCCGCCGCAGGCCGAGCAGGTGGAGTATCCACGATAGCGGCTCAGAAAGACGCGCACGTGCAGCTTGTATTTCTTGCGTTCGAGATGATTGAAGAAACCGCGCACCCCGGGAAACTTGCCTTCCCCTTCGACAATCATGCGGCGCTGCTCGGGATCAAGTTCGGCCCAGGAGATATCGAGCGGAATATTCGCCTGCTTGGCGAAGCGCTTCAGTTCGGTGAAGAGCGGACGGTACTTGGGCTTGGTCCAGGGCTCGATCGCGCCTTCGTTCAAGGTCTTCGATTTGTCCGGGATCACAAGATCGAGGTCGAAGTCGATGGTGTTGCCGAAGCCCTGGCAGCGCGGACAGGCGCCGTAGGGGTTGTTGAAAGAAAACAGACGCGGCTCCGGCTCTTCGTAGCGCAGATTGCATTGCTTGCACTCGAAGCGCTGGGAAAAACGTAGTGGTTGCGAGGGCTGATCGTCTCCCGGGGCGGTTTCGAAGATGACTTCACCCGCCTCTCGATAGCTGATTTCAATGGCATCTACGATGCGGGCGCGGGCGTCTGGAGACACAACCAGGCGGTCGACGAGCAGGAAGACGGGTTGGCTGAAATCAACGTCGAGCAGGGATTCTGGCGTGGAGAATTCGAAGATCTGGCCGTTCTGGTAGAGGCGGTTGAAGCCGCGCTGGCGGAGTTCGGAAAGGCGTGTTTTCAGTTGATCGGAAATAGCAGTGTCGGGATTGCTCTTACGGCGTGGGCGGGCCTGCCCTGAGTTGCGAAAGGACACCCTCGGGACAGCCGAAGGGACGCCGGCGCTGCGGTCGGGGCTTCGTTTTTGGCTGCGAACGGATTCTTTCGGGCCGCCCGGTGGAAGGGCGCCTTGTAGCGGGAACAACACATTCAGGCGGGCGCCTTCGCCCAGCCCCAACACCGCGGCGGTTACCTCGTCCACGGTGTCTTTCTTGACTTCCTGGCCGCATTGCAGGCAGAAGGTACGGCCGGCCCGAGCGAAGAGCAGCCTTAAATAGTCGTAGATTTCGGTGGCGGTGGCAACGGTCGAACGCGGGTTGCGAGTGGTGTTCTTCTGGCGGATTGCCACCGCCGGGGCAATGCCGTCGATTACATCGACATCCGGCTTCTCGATTCGCTCCAGGAACTGGCGGGCATACGCGGAGAGCGACTCGACATACCGGCGCTGGCCTTCGGCATAGATGGTGTCGAAGGCGCCGGTGACCACGGTCAAGGAATTATGCGGAATTTCAAAGTCCACGTTCTTAAGGTTGTGAACCCGGGCACCGCGAACCACTATCGTTTCCGTGGACATCAGTTAGAGAGGGACCCTCGTAGCCGTTGTTCCACCACGCGCCCTTCGGAGGGTGCTCAGATGACTTCGGGAGCGGCTAGCGAATCTTTCTATTATAAGGCAAGGTGGGAAGTTGGTGCGGCTAGCGCCCTGTCATCCTGAGCGGAGTGGCTGCTTCGCTTTTGCGAAGCAGGGTCCTTCGACTCATCCGTCTCTTCGCCAACGAAGAGACGGAATCGCTCAGGATGACAATTTGAAGGTTATGAAGGGAATCAGGGCCTAGCTGACTGCTGTTCCTTATCCCGCTTCCGGCTGTAGCGGACTGCCATACCTGCGCCCAGAGTCATGAAGGCCACGGGAGGAAGCAGCAGTACCAGCACGCCGCGGCTGATGGCGTTCTGGCCTTCCTTGCTGGTGCCCTTGGCGTTGCTGTAGCACATGGCGCAACCTTGGCTGAAGGCGGGTACTGCCCAGAGCATCAAAAATACCGCGAGGGTGGACAGGCGCAGCTTCATTTCGCTCCCACTATCCCTACGCCCAGGTGCAGAATCCGAAATGCGTCGGGCAGAAATACCAGCATCATGGCCAGGCAAAATACCAGCGAACTCATGGTAACCCACTTCATGGCCGAGATCTCAAACTTCATGTGCATGAAGTAGGCAATGATGAGCGCGGCTTTAATCACTGAAAGTCCCATCAGAATGAACAGCATTCGAATGAGTTCCATGTTCTGATAGGCGAGCCAGACTTCGATGCCGGTCATGACCAGCAAAGCGGCCCATACCCACAGGAACTGGCTCTTGGGGTGATGCGTTTGCTCTTCGGCCACCTGGTGTTCAATCGCTAACTGAGTTGCATCCATCATGGGGAGTAGCGCTCCTCGATATTTTAACGGCTAACGATCCTGGTCGACATCAGGTAGACCAGCGGAAAAATGAACATCCAGACCAGATCTACGAAGTGCCAGTAAAGGCCCGCCACCTCAACGTCCGAGGCGTCGTATACCTTGGGCTTCAACCAGAGAATGATCGAGATCACAATCGCCGCGACCAGCAGCACATGGGCGCCGTAGTGGAACGGGCTGTAGGACGGAGTCGCCTGCCACGCCACCAGCCACAATCCCAGTAGAATCGGGATAAACCATTTTCGCAGCGCAACTACGCCCAGGTAGACCACGCCCAGCGTGACGTGCAGCATGTGCATCCCGGTCAACCCGAAAAAGGTGGCGGCAAACTGGGGCACCGTCTTGGTTACATCGGCAAACTCGGCATTGCCGGCATGCCCGGGAGGAACAGGGAACACAGGCAAACTCAATCCTTCGGCGATGAGGTTGGTCCACTCGCGGCCGTGGAGGACGACGAATCCAAGTCCACAGGCCATGGTGGCAAGCAGCCAGCGCCGTTGGGCTTTTGTATCTCCCAACGCGGCAGCGCGCACGGCGAAGACCATGGTCAGCGAACTAGTAAGCAGAAACGCAGTCATGAAAGTGGCGTTTCGGATGCTCTCGGAGTGGAATGGCGTGGGCCAGTTGGGCGTGGACAGTGTAGGCATACAGCAGCGCTCCGAAGGTGAGCGAGTCGGAGAGCAGGAACAGCCACATCCCGATCTTCTTGGAATAGGTGCCGAACAGGGAAGGCTCGTAAACCCCCGTCCCCTGCTGCACCGCGACATCTGACATGGGTTGGTCTCCTGGTCCTATTGAGTCATGTACCCCAGCGGCTGAAGCCGCCATTCACAACACCGCTCTAATGCAGCGCTGAAGCGCTGCTCCACCCTGTGCTGGGCTCGACCTGTGCTGGGCTCCACCCTGCGCTGTGCTCCACCCTGTGCAGCCGCTCCACCCAGCGGGGGCTCCTAACGCACGAACTCCAGGAGCGCAAAGACGTAAATCCACACTGCCGCCATGAAGTGCCAGTACCAAGCAGTTACGTCGACCACGATGCGGCGGTCTTCCACCGGCTTGTGCAGGAGAGCGGTGGCAACCGCGTACAGCAGCACCAGCAAGCCTCCCGCCAGGTG
>WNFA01005596.1_pt1 | contig 14476 bp, 18 predicted proteins | sample 5400481 | NCBI WGS metagenome assembly WNFA01 (sample SAMN13153340, study PRJNA577476) | soil metagenome | isolation source: 120 cm saprolite under Douglas fir tree site 2 hole 1 replicate 2 | place: USA:California | collected 2015-04-18 | reverse complement strand
CTGGGTCGTACGGATCTTGATCCGCGAAGTTCGTCACTTGCAGAAGACGGGTGTACGAGAAATACTTTGCCGCCTCCGGAAATTCGATTATGCCGAGGTAGTAAGGGGGCTCGACAATGAAGTTCAGCCGTAGCCCAGAAGGTTCCGGAATTGCATCGACTGCGACTTTTTCGAAGCCAGCCTTCTCAAGTGCTGCGATGCTGGCTTGCACGTCGGCTTCAGAATAAGGTTGTCCAACTTTCTGAGCCACGAAGGGGCGGAGGGGATCCACGTCATGCCGCGGATTCGCAATTATGTCGATGGCACTCACGGTCTGGCCCTCGTAAACTTCTTGGGCGCTTCGTGCCGACTGTTGCGCTAGAAGGGCCGCGCTGAATAACAGGAAACAAAGTAGAAAGCATGGAGCCGATGAACGCATACGTTGGCCCGTTTCTCGACAAGCGAAAAAATACCGCCCTGATATCGGCGAAGGAGTGACGCACTTTTGCACCGGTGATGGACACTGAAGGTTGGATGCTCCTGAATCTACCGTAGTTGTCGAGACCGCAGAGGAATATGGAGTGCGTGGCCTCTTCCAGTGTTCCGGCCGGGTTATGCCCTCTCGGCGACCACCAGCGATTCAAGCTGCAAGATCGATCGTTGTAATTGCCGGGGGTTCCTGCTTCTCCTGCAGCTTTCCTTGGCGGCTTATCTTCGCCAGTTCGGCGTTGAGTTCCGCTCCCACCAAGATGGCGAAGCCTGTCCAGTACAACCAGATCATTAGTGCAATGGCGGCGCCGAGGGTTCCATACGTTTTGTTGAAGGTGGCAAAATGACGAAAATAAACGCCCAGCAAATGTGACAGGCCAATCCAGCAGCCCACCGCTAGAATCGCTCCGGGCAGGCTGGCACGAAGGCGCATTTTCACGTTGGGCGCAAGGAAATAGAGAGCTTCAACCGCGAGAACGGTAAACGCCACTACCATGCTCCACCGCAGGTAGGGCCAGAACCATACGAACCCTTGGGAAAGGTGAACTTCTCCCGCGAGCCATTCTCCGAATCGAGGTCCCAGCACCATCACGCACAAAGAAATCAACACCAGCGTGCCGACTATAACGGCCAAACCAATGGCCAAAGGCCGGGTTTTCCAAAACGGACGATTGTCCTGAACATCGCAGGCGATATTCAGCGCTTCGATGATTGCTGCAAACCCTCCGGAAACGGTCCAAAGCGTCCCTAACAGGCCAAATGAAAGGAACGTTCCCTTGTCCGATCGGATAACGTCGCCCAGCACTCTGCGAATCAGGTCCATCCCCTCGGCTGGCAGAAAAGGCGCTAGAAGGATCAACGTCTGGTGGGATAAATCATGGATGGGTAAATATGCAATCGCCGCGGATAGAAAAACCAACGCTGGGAAAAGAGACAAAACAAAATAGTAGGAGAGCGCGGCCGCCATTTGCAGGGTATGGTTTCGGTCCACATCATCGCAGGTGCGCAACAGTGCATCCCTTACGCTCGCGTATCTCATTTGCTTGTCTCGTTTAAGGGCGCTCCCCCGGCATGTTTAGATCGTCATCCCTTGAATTGAGTCCAGGCTTTCGGGTTTATTGGATGCGGTGGAAGCGGTCCTAGGGTTTGTCAGTTTATCCCATTCCTGGTGGAATTGGAGTCCCAATTGGAGCCCTCGGTTGTGGGGTGGAACCCCTCAGAATCCAGGTGAGAAATACGGATGTCAGATTTGATAGTGCAGATTTTCCCGATACCTTCCCAAAAGAGTCTTTCTCTTCCCCTTCCTCTGCGTGCATCGAGCAGAAAACAAAGCCACTCGCTTTTTGGCAAAGCTCTTGCACTCAGTAGGTATCGGAGAAGGAGTAAACCTTATGCTAGCGAATGTATTGGAAAAACCGGCAATGGTTGAGAGTCCTCTTCGCGAGGTCTCCAAGATTAGGTCTAGGGTCACTGATGCGGTGGGAGATGGCGTCCGGTCGGCAAGCCAAGCGATCAGGCATGGCCGCCATGCTGCTGAAGACGCAATCGAGGAAGCGAAACACACGGTCAAGCAGAGGCCATTGCAGGCAATAGGCACAGTTTTTGCGGCCGGCGTCTTAGCAGGGACCTTTTTTACCTGGATCGGATTCCGTCGTCGTTAAGTGCGGGCCAAGAAAGCACTGCAGGCGGTCTCAGGGGTCGGAAGTGTGCACCGTCCGCGGATGTGGACAATATCGCGAAGGAGTTCCGGTTCATGTAAGTGATCAGGCTTCCCGTCCTGGTCTTCGAGCGAGATTAAGTTGCCACAGATCGCGCACTTGATTGGCGCTTATGTTGGCACGGCAGCCGTATCCTATCACTGAGCGGCCAATAAATCCCGCATCGCGGATGGAATAGTAGGAGTGCTTTGATGGGGCGTGACCGCTTCTCCACAGGGTGCCCTTCGCTGATAAGTTTCCTGGCGGCCAGTTTTCTGAGTCGCTCGCTGTGGCTCATGTTGGGCCGATTGCAGCTCTGACAAAGATCGCGCCCAACTCGGAGTCTTCTGTCGCTTTGGTGCACAGTTCACAGACACGGTCTTCTGTGCCCTCCCAACGCCTAGCAATCCCCAGAGTGCTACGGCTCCGACAGATTCTATACGGTGTTTGTGGTATTACGACAGCAAATCCCTCAGCGTCTAGATCGTGCTTTCAATCCCAGCCGCCATGCAATGTCATCCTGACAGCACACTTCACAGTTAACTCGCGACCTTTGCCTCATCCTGAAAAGCAAAGGCGTAGTCGCGCGCAAACTGATCGAAGGTGATCGGCTTGTGTCCGGTGAGCCGTTCGACGTCGTCGGTCACTAGACTCGCTTTCCCCTCGCGATAGAGACGCTGCAAATCGAGCAGAGCATCGGCAGACCATCCCGGCGTGCCAGTGGACAGGATGCCTTTCTTCAATTCGGCCGCTGGCAGGTCCACATAGCTGATTTTGCGTCCAGCAACGCGAGAGATCTTTTCGGCAACTTGCTCGTTGGTAAGAGCTTCACCTCCCGTTAATGCGTAGGACTTGCCTTCGTGTCCCGTCGCGGCGAGAACTATCACGGCCACCGCGGCAATATCCCGGATATCAACTACGCTGACCGCGCCGTTCCCCTGGCATCCATAGAACACATTCTGAGACCTGATAGCGCCCGCATCATAGTTGACCAAGTTCTGCATGAAACCGTTAGGACGAAGAAATGTGTAGGGTAAACCCGAGGCCTCTATGTTCTCTTCCGAATCGCGATGCTGGCTCGGAAACATGGACTCGCGCCCACCTAAAGCCGAAAGTTTAACGACGTGCTGCCGCCGCCCGGCAGCGCGCACCTCTTTGATGAAGTTCGCTTCGAACGTTGGCAGGTCCCGCAGCGGCGGTCCAACCAGAAAAATCTTCTCTACCCCGTGCAATGCTGGACGAATCGTGTCCGGTTTGGCGTAATCCATGATCACACCTTCCAATCCCGCAGGGGCTTTGGCTGCTACGGCAGGCGACTGGAAGGTAGCGCGTATCTTCAGCCCTACGGCCAGCGCTTGCTTTACCACTTCACGACCGACATTTCCACTTGCTCCAGTGATCAGAATCATTGCAGTCTCCCTTAAACAACAACGGTACCGCAAAAACTCGCCTCGTCCTCTCTCTCGTTCTTGCAAGCAATGTTCCGTTTCTTGTCGCGCTCGTCTAGCGCCCTGTTTATATCGGCAACAAGAGCCATCAGCTTGGCGAGTTTCCAGGATGGGGGAGGCAATTGTTACAACAACTTAGATGAGAGATTCGGCCCTTTGTTCGGAAGTGGAATCTTCTAGTTCCGCGTAATTTTGTTACGCAGGGCCCCGTTCCCTACCTACAGTAAAATCTGTAGGGCAGAGCCCTCCATAGTCTTCCCCCACCCTGGCGGATGTATGTGCCACTTCTGCCAAGGCCTGTGTCAATTAATCCCCCTAATGCTGCCTGCTTGGAGATCCAAAGCGGAAATCCCTCTATCGCGCTGCCACTCGCCATTTCCAGAGTTGCTGGGCAGCACGCCTGCGGGCTGCTTTCAGGTCCGCGGCAAAGAGGAGGTCACATGTTCTGGCTGATATGGGTGATCATTGTGGGCCTCATTGCCGGCTGGGCCACTGGCAAGATCATGAAGGGTTCTGGGTATGGAGCGCTCATGGATATCGTGCTTGGCATTGTGGGTGGCATCGTCGGTGGCTGGATCATGAGCATGCTGGGCTTCTACACGAGTGGGGGCCTCATCCCCAGCATCGTGGTGGCGATACTTGGAGCGGTTGTTCTCGTTTCCCTCGTACGGATGCTTAAGAAGGCTTGACTTGCTCAGCTGTTTCAGGTCCACGGCACAGAAAAGGCTTGGTGACAAAGGACTCGATTAAGCGGCACGATCTTGGCCAACTGTGGAACGGTTGAGAGTCTGTCTGATTGCAGTTAAGACACTGTCGTACGAAGTAAGCATTTGATGCTGGCGAGGAGCCCTCGTCCACCACAAGACTCGCACCTTGACCGTGTTCGAGTCTGGATCGCCCAAGTCCATGACGAGAACCTCAGGGCTGGGATCCGACAAAACCCCCTGAACTTTGCTCACAGTCTTGATGATGAAAGACTTAAGTTCAGCTAAGTCCCGACTGTCTTTTAGGGTCAGGTCGTATTCCCAGCGACGAATGTCGAGCGCCGTATTGACCGTGACCGAATGAGTGAACAAATCCGCATTTGGGATTACGACTCGCCTTCCATCGTAGGTCTCGATGATCGTTGCGCGGGCCTGGATCTCTTCCACAGTGCCTTCGTAGTTGTCCAACTTGATCTCATCCCCGACACGAAATGGCTCAGCCCATAGCAACAACAAGCCCGCAAGGAAATTCTGCAATATGTTCTGAAAGGCGAATCCAATGGCAACGCCGATGATCCCGAGGATCTTTATCAGGTCACCAACCTGGAACGAAGGCGAAACGACTGAGAAAGCGACCAAGAAGCCAAGCAGAATGGTTGCCGCTCCCGTTAGGCGGGCGAAGACCACACCCAGGTTTGGGCGGTACTTGCGAGTAGTGCGAAATATCACTCGGCTGACAACAATACTGAGCACGTAGAACAGGAGAAAGACGATGATGCCCACTATCAAAGAAGGAAGTCGCGCAAAGGAACTGTCCATCATCTGATGAGCGGATCCCCAAAACTTCGCGAAGTTTGAATTCATAATGGCAACCCGCGCCGGGCGAGGCATCAGCCGGTTAGCAGATAACCCCGCCCGGTACGCTTTCAATGAACAATTAAGGCTTTTCCGTCGGGGGACTGCCCTCCTTCGGAGGCTTGGACTGATTCTGTCTCGGTGGCTGCTGTTTGTCCTGCAACTTCTGCTGCCTTTGCGTGTTTTTGCTCCAATTGCAGCTGACAAGTCCCAAATCGCAACACCAGCAGAATCACAAAATCGTCCACAGCAAACCTCGCGAGCGCGCACGCTCGGTGTTAGCCCTGCCAAACATGTTTACCGCAGGTGCAGTGCACGGTATCGGTAGGCTGTCGCTTGGTTAGTTGCTGTTTGCAGACCGGGCAAGGTTTGGTCATCACGTACGTCATAGTCGTGGCCCCCTTTAGGCTAAGCCCTCAGTTCAGTTACCATGCACGTCGCGTACCAAAATAAGTGACGCTTCTCGATCGAACTCAGGACTGCCCCAATGCCAGAGTAGGTCGCTGCGCATCCCGCTATGCCAACACCCCATAGGCTACTCGTGCATTGAGTTGCGGGTGAGAGCCTCGCCCATGTAAGCCCCGGAGTGGCATTCCCGGCAGAGAGATATTTGAGGCCGGTATCGGGCCTCTTTCCTTCTCTCGTCAAGTGAATTCCCTTCTGCTTGGCCAAGAGATACAGCACTTGCTGTAGCGCAAATTTTCTCGGTCCCTCGCCAGAAACTCTCAACCTCGACTGATCAGGCGCTTACCCTGCACAAAATGCAGGGTGCGAATCGATGGCACGGCTCGTGCTCTCAGAACAATAGACCAACGCTGGGAGCAAAGTTTGCTGACTGTACATATTAAAAACATTGGCGACATGGCGGTGATTGAGTGCGAAGGCAGAATTGTCCGGAGCGAGGCCGCTCTCAAATTACGCGAAGCTGTCAACTCGCAAAGAGACGCCCGAATCATTGTGCTTGATCTCTCGGAAGTCCCCGCCATCGAAGGCGGAGGTCTAGGCATGCTCGTGTTTCTGGAGCGAGGGGCTCACGACCACGACCTTCGACTCAAGCTGTTCAATCCTCGCCAGTCTGTGCGGAGCAGGCTGCAGCGCACCAGCTCGATGCGAAAGTTCGACATGGCTACGCCCGACGAAATGATGGCTCTCCTAGCTCGCGCGGACAGTCGATACGCACAAGCTGCCTTGACTCCATCGAGTCGCAATTGTTGCGCCGGGGGTTGCTCCGATTTGGATCAGCGGTCAAAGAACGCTCTGCCGGTGTGCTACTCGCCGGAGCATACCTCCTGGCACCTTAACGCGAGGCTCGCGCGATGTAGCTACACGAAACACACCGAAGAGTCGCAGGTATTCGAGGCCGTGGTCAGCTTTGTCCAACCGCATGTTGAATCCAAGGGAAGCGTTTGACGAATTCCGCTCCTGGCGAGATCGGCAATCACACAACAAACATGGCGACGCCCGCGGCGAACATTGCTACTGAGGTGATCGCCACCACGGCCCATCCCAAGCGTGAACTCGGTTGGCCCTGCATCAGTTTCCTGTCCGAAGCCACGACTAGAATCGCCACGAGAAGGAAGGGGGCTAACAATCCGTTGATGACAGCGGTCCAGTAGAGCGCCTTCACGGGGTTAATGCCTACGAAGTCCAGTCCAACGCCCACTCCCGTCGAGAGCAGAATGAGGGTGTAAAACGCGCGTGCCTGCTTCAATTTCTTGTCCAGACCTTGGCGCCACCCAAGCGTTTCCGCGAATGCATATGCCGCTGATCCCGCCAGCGTTGGGATGGCAAGAAATCCCACTCCGACAATGCCGACGGTAAACAGGGTCGTAGCGAACCTGCCGGCAAACGGCCGAAGGGCCTCGGCGGCCTGGCGAGAAGTCTCGATGTGCGTGATGCCATGGCGGTTGAGGGTGATGGCGGTCGTGAGGATGATAAAGAACATGACCACATTCGAGAAGAACGTGCCGACGCCCACATCCATTCGCCGCAGCCGAAGGTCTGTGGCCGTTGCTCCTCTCCGTTTTGCAAGCGTACTCTGACCGACCGCCTTTTCTTCTTCAACTTCTTCACTCGCCTGCCAAAAGAACAAATAAGGACTGATCGTGGTGCCGAGAATTGCGACCAGCATCGACCATTCATCTCTGGTGTGCGGCATCGAAGGTACGAGCGTATCGCGTACCACTCGGCCCCAATCAGCCCCCACCACAAACGCGGTGATGGGATACGCGAAGAGCACCAGCACCAGCCATTTCAGCACGTTCGCTATCTGGTGATAACGGAGGCGAACCGTTGCCCACGAAATCAAGAGTGCGAAGACCACTACCAACAAGTGCGCATTGACGCCGGACAGCATTGCAGCTGCATCCGCCATGCCGGCGAGGTCGGCCGCGATGTTAATCGTGTTTGCCGCAAGCAGGGCCATGACGAAGACGCGTAGCAGCCAACTTGGAAATCGCTGCTTAAAATTCCCGGCCAAGCCTCGCCCCGTCACCATTCCGATTCGGGCACACATGATTTGAACCGCGGCCATCAGCGGCCACGTCAGGAGCGCGGTCGAGAGAAGCTTGGTTCCAAGCTGCGCGCCCGCAACGGAATATGTGGCAATGCCGGATGGGTCATCGTCGGCGGCTCCGCTGATAACGCCCGGGCCAAGCGACTTCAACAGCAATCGCATCCATCGAGCTGGGGCAAATGTCGGCACGGAAAGGTCGGGGCGTAAACTCTTACGAATTAGAGCCCGAATCCGCTCACAATCTCGCGTGGCGCTGTTACGGCGGCTTGCAGAGAATTACCTAGGATGAGCGCCACGAGTTCTGGAGTTGGTAGTCTATCCGAATCAATCCGAAACGGATGCCGCCTCTCGAGCGCGGTCCTGCGCAACTGCGGCGATGACCGGATTCCCTTGGGCATGCCTGATCCACAGGGTGGTCTTCTCGCGTCGTGCCATGTCACTATGACCGAGTGCGTCGGGGCGCTGTCTGTCTCGGGCGACCCACATCGGAAGCAGCGTCTTCGCAGTCCATCGGCTTTGCAAATCTTGTCAGTTGTGCGAAGAATACGGATGACGGTTGGGACCGAATCAATTCATTTCGGCCCTAGCGGAGGAACAGAACGATGTCGTATCAGCCCATCGAAAATTACGGAATCATCGGCAACATGCGCCCTGTTGCCCCGCTAGGCATGAAGGGTTCGATCGACTGGTACTGCTACCCACACTTTGATTCGCCCAGCATTTTCGGGGCGATCTTGGATGATGAAGAGGGGGGCAGTTGCACACTTCCAAGCGAGTAGTAGTGTTGCATTATTCTCCGATCGCCGAAACGGCGAACGGGGAACCGCGGGAAATCTTTCCCTTCCTCGGCACCTCACGCCTGGCGGAGGTGATAGACCGCCATGGCGCTGACCTTGTCCTACATGGTCACGCCCACCATGGAACTCTTGAGGGCAAGACAACGGCCGGAGTGCCAGTGCGGAACGTTGCGATAACTCTGCTGCAGGCGCAGAATCCCCCAGCGGTTTACCGCATATTTGACGTCTAAGCATCGGGTAGCTTTCTACATCGGGTAGCCTTCTACATCGCCCTGAAACAAGACGACCAACTTGATTGACACAATGTTTCATGTACCCCCGAACGCACCCTAAACGCACACCGCAAAAAATTACAGAGCACGGCGAACCCATCTTTCAGCGGGCAACTGCTGCTAGACTTACTGCCACGCGGAGTATCGCGGGAAGACGCCCGTCGGGGAGAACGAGACCAGGCCGGCCCGATTCCAAGGAAGCCCCTGCCCACGCGCGGACGCCCGTCACCAGCCGGTTCCGGCGAGTCGAAGGTGCATTCATGCGTACGGTAGCCTTGCCTATAATCTCTGCCTTTGTATTTATTGCATCCTGTTCGCTGTTTACACAGCAGCAGTCCACAACCGTGGGGTCGCCGCAGCAAACGAATGCGCCGGCACAACAACAACCGACGAATCCAGGCGCATTGACTCCCACCAATGAACCAAAGCAACAGCCTGCCACAAAGCCGGAGGTGACTGAGCCTGGCCAACAGCCCACAGCCACTCCCAAAGTTCCCCACACTCCGAAGGAGGAGGCGTGGCAAATCCTAAACACCGCATGCACCGGAGACAAAACAAGCGGTCGCGCCACGGCGATTCGCGTTTTGGGACTGATGCCGAACGACGCCAAAGCCCTAAAACTAGCGGAAAAAGCCCTAGATGACGATAAACCGGAGGTGAGATCCGCGGCCGCAGCAGCGCTGGGGGACATGAAGTCGAGGACTAGCATCCCGAAGTTGAGGGAGGCGTTGGACGACAAGGATCCCTCGGTTGCCCTGGCAGCCGCCCACTCCCTTGACCTGATGCATGACCATTCCGCCTACGAGGTCTACTACGAAGTCCTGACTGGCCAGCGGAAAGCTGGCAGAGGCCTGATCGCTTCGCAAACATCCATTTTGAAGGATCCGAAGAAGATGGCGCACCTCGGCTTCGAAGAGGGCATTGGCTTCATTCCGTTCGCCGGTATCGGATGGGGAGCGATTAAGGCGATCAGGAAGGACGACTCGTCCCCAGTTCGCGCCGCAGCCGCCAAGGTACTGGCCAAGGATCCCGATCCGGCCGCGACGAAAGCGCTAGCCGATGCGGTCGGCGACAAGAGCTGGCTGGTACGCGCAGCAGCACTGGAGGCTCTTGCCAAACGTGGAGACCCCTCGGTGCTCGATACAGTGCAGCTGTACGTGTCCGATGAAAAAGACGCGGTAAAGTACACCGCCGCGGCCGCAATCCTGCGGCTCACGGCTGTCAAGGAATCAGGTCTCCCGGTTATGAAAAGGAAGGAGAGTGAAAAGAAGAGACAAAAGTAGCTGTCGTGAATATTGCGGGAGGTGCACAGGAGATCTCTCAGGCTTCGCTCAAGCAAGGTCCTCTTCAAGAAAGTTGGGGTGCAGGAGAAGGAGTATCATAGCGATTTCGGCAGCGTGCCCGACCATGACGCTTGTCAAAGCCACCGATATATTGACAAAGCAAGTCATGATGGCTGCGAATCGATAGTTCCCTTTAAGGAGCATGCCGGCTCCTGCGCGGGCGACCGCGATGGCCGCTTGGCAGCATAACTTATCATGGCCTCCTCCTCAGCAGCGGATCTCAGGCGCGCGCGGAAAACCAGCCAGCCCCCTTCGACTGCCTTCCTGGTCCGCTTCTTCGAGTGGTTTGGAGATCTGGGCTTCTTCTGCTTCCAGTTGGTCCGAACCGTCTTCCTTCCTCCGTATGAAGCCCGGGAATTCGCCCACCAACTGGACGAGCTGGGCTCGAAATCGCTTCCGCTCGTGGCGTTGGCGGGTGCGGCCACGGGCGTCGTTCTTTCTCTCGAAACACGTGACAGCCTTGTCAGCTTCGGCGCCAAGTCTCTCCTCCCCGCGCTCCTCGTCGTTTCCATCATCAAGGAGAGCGGTCCCATCATCACCGGGTTGATCGTCAGCGGACGAGTGGCCGCAGGTATCGGCGCCGAATTGGGCGCCATGAAGGTCACCGAACAAATTGACGCGATGGAGGCCTCGGCCGTCGATTCCTACAAGTACCTGGCAGCGACACGTATCCTGGCGTGTGTACTAATGCTGCCACTGCTGACACTCGCGGCAGATTTCTGCGGCATCTTCTTTGGCTGGGTCACGAACACGTTGACGGAGCCGATCTCGCTTCAACTCTTCATCGAAAACGGCTTCAAGCACGTGACCTTCAACGATTTTCTGCCGCCGACGTTCAAGACCGCCGTTTTCGGCCTGATCATCGGACTGATCTCGTGTTTTCAGGGGATGCGCGCGCAGGGGGGTACCGAAGGAGTCGAGCGCGCGGCCACCAGTTCCGTGGTCCTCTCCTCGCTCTTCATCATTCTCGCCGACGTGCTGCTGGTCCGGTTGATCCAGGAGTTCCTCCCATGATGACAACGACGGAAACCAAGAAAGCCGCGCCGCCGATTCAGGTGAAAACTCTGCGCAAGTCGTTCGGCAGGCACAAAGTGCTGAACGGAATCGATCTGGCAGTGGCGCATGGCGAGACGCTGTCGGTCCTTGGACAGAGTGGCACGGGCAAGAGCGTGCTGTTGAAAATCGTCATCGGACTCCAACAGCCCGACTCAGGGTCCGTTCGCATCTACGGACAGGAAGTCACCGGCCTTGCGCGCCCGCAATTGAACGAAATCCGGAAGAAGATCGGATTCCTCTTCCAAAACTCGGCGCTCTACGATTCTCTGACCGTGGAACAAAACGTGGCCTTCCCTCTCGAACGCCACGGCGACCTATCCGACGCCGAACGAAAGAAGCGCGTCCGCGAGCTGCTTTCGACTGTGGGTATGGAGAAAGATTTGGACAAGCTGCCCGGACAGATTTCCGGAGGGATGCAGAAGCGGGTTGGGCTGGCGCGAGCCCTGGCCCTGTCGCCCGACATCCTGCTCTTCGATGAGCCCACGGCGGGACTCGATCCCATCACCGCATCGGAAATCGACGCATTGATTTTGAAAATGCAGAAAGAAGGAAATATGACCTCGATCGTTGTCACCCACGACCTGCCGAGCGCGCGGGCGATCTCCGATCGCCTGGCGCTGATGCGCGATGGACAGATTTTGATCGAGGGATCGTTCAAAGACCTGCAAGCGAGCAAGGACGAGTTTGTCGTCCAATTCCTGAGCAGAAGCTCTTAGGCGGTGATCTATGTCGCGCGCTTTTCGATTGGGCCTGTTCGTCGTGGCAACGCTTCTTATCCTGGCAGCGGGAGTCTTCCTGATCGGGGAGAAGCGGTTCCTCTTCCGGCGGACCTATCGGCTGGAAGCGGAGTTCCAAAACGTCGCCGGGCTCAACAACGGCGCCGACGTGCGCGTCGGGGGGATTCATCTGGGAACGGTGAAATACATCTCCCTGCCCAACGGCCCGAGCGGGAAACTCACCGTCGTGATGGACATGGCCAACTCCACCAAGAACATCATCCGGCAAAATTCCGTCGCAACGATCAAGACCGAGGGTCTGCTGGGCGATAAATACATAGAGATCTCTTTCGGATCGGAGAACGCTCCAGAAATCGAGGGCGGCGACACCATCAAGGGCCAAACTCCCGTGGACTTCTCCGATGCCGCTCTCACCGCCATGAACCAGACCAAGACCGCGGCTACCGCGTTCGCGGAAGATGCGGATGCCCTGAAGCAGAATTTTCTGTTACGCGGCTTCTTCAAACAGCGCGGTTACGAGGATCCGAGCGAACTCAGAAAGAACAAGATTTCTCAACTGCCATCGCAACCCGGCGACAAGCAATTTGTGTACGACGCCAAGGACATTTTCGACAAGTCCGACAATGCGAAACTCAAGAATGAAAAGGCGTTTGATGAGGCCGGGAAATTCCTGGAACAGAATAAATTCCGCCTGGCTGTCGTGGCCGCCTCCGCCGAAATCGGTGATACGGACAAGGATCGCGTGTTGACCCAGGCCCGCGCGAAGGTGGTCCGCGACTACGTGGTCCAGCACTTCAAGTTCGACGACACGCGAATGAAAATCATCGGTCTGGGAAAGTCCCCGAAGGCAGGCGAAACCAGCAAGGTCGAAATCCTCATCTATTATTAGAGGATTCGCAGGAACCTAGGCATCCAGGGCGGTTTTCAACTACGGATGATATCAGACCAGCCGATACTGTTTATCTGGCGCTGCGCCGAGAAACGACTCAGGAAACCGCGTGTCCCCAATCCATAATCGCCAGAGTCGCACTAGCGGTAAACTGGTTGTATGCGTAAGCGGCTTATTACTCCAACTCCAGAAACTGCTCGATCTCGCGGCGAAGGGTGGCTAGATGTCGAGCGGGCAGCCATTGTTGAGGTCACGTCGGAAGAGAAGGACTATCCGGTCGAGTCTGCTTTCGTCTCAGGACAGGCGCGGGGCTGGCGCGCGGCTGCGCCGGGCTCTCAAACGATTCGACTGGTTTTCGACCAGCCGCAAAGGCTGAAACACATATCCCTAGTTTTTGAGGAGAACGAAACTGCGCGCACGCAAGAGTTCGTTTTGCGGTGGTCTCCGGATGGTGGAAGCTCATCTGAAGAAATTGTGCGCCAGCAGTGGAATTTCAGCCCGCCCGAAACTACACGCGAGGTCGAGGAATATCAAGTTGAGCTTTCAAATGTCACCGCACTCGAATTGATCGTTGTGCCAAATATGAGTGGCGGAGCCGCTCGCGCTTCGCTCAAGAATTTGCGCCTGTCTTGAGCCCTGACTGACCAGGCTTCTCCCTTACCTTTCCACGAGAATGATGTTTTTGAAAGCAAAAAAACAACTGCCCGGCAACGACTTCTTACTCCGGGCAGGTCTGTGCTTTCTTCAGCTGAGCTGGACGTTCTCTGCCTGGAAGCCTTTGGGGCCCCTCGTGACGGAGAACGCGACCGCTTGGCGTACCGGCAAGCTGCGAGACCCGCCTGCCTAGATAGCCGAGAAATGCACGAAAACATCGTCGCCTGACTGCTTTGCGATGCCTCGATTGTCCCCCGAACACGGTTTGACACGATTGGGGCCCTGCCTGCGGCAGCAGAAGCTACACTTTACGGAGCTAAATTACCGTGTTAGCCGGACCACCACTCAGGAATAACAGACACTTACGTTTGGCCCGCGGTTTGCTGGCTTGTCGTGCGGTTGTTCCAGAGGCCTCAGGTCCTTACGCTGAGCAGTGTTCCCAGGAGCGGAGACCACGTGAACATTACGCAATCACGAATGATGTTTGCCGGCGTGATCTTGCTTTTGGTTTCCCGCATAGCATCGGCAGAATCCCAATCCGAGGCACAGCCCTCCCCCGTCAATCTGGTTTGGGCGGTGATCCGCAGCGAACTGAACATCTCGCTTACCGAGATCCGCTGGAAGTATCTGCTGGTCAAAGAAGTGGACGGCAAACAAGAAACCAGAGAAGTGGTCGAAACCAAATCTGGCTCGCTTGACCGCTTGATCGCCATTGCGGGTGTACCTTTGACCGACGCCCAGCAGCACGGCGAAACCGAACGCATCCTGAGGCTCTCGCATAATCCTGAAGAGCAGCACAAGTTCGAACAAACCCACCGAAAAGATGCTGAGCAATGCAATCGGTTTCTCCAGATGATCCCTGACGCGTTCCTCTTTGAGTACGCCGGGGAAAACGGCGGCCGAATCAAACTTATCTTCAAGCCCAATCCTCGCTTCCAGCCTCCTTCCCGCGAGGGGAAGGTTCTTCACGAAATGGCGGGCGAGATCTGGGTTGACGCCAAGCAGCAGCGCCTGGTGAGCATCAACGGCCAGCTCATCAAT
>WNFA01003045.1_pt1 | contig 14476 bp, 13 predicted proteins | sample 5400481 | NCBI WGS metagenome assembly WNFA01 (sample SAMN13153340, study PRJNA577476) | soil metagenome | isolation source: 120 cm saprolite under Douglas fir tree site 2 hole 1 replicate 2 | place: USA:California | collected 2015-04-18 | reverse complement strand
AGCAGACGTTCCCGGTCTCCACCCTGGTGGTCAAGCGCGGCGGCATGGTGGTGTTCTGCGCCGGCACCAGCGGCTACAACATCACCTTCGACGCGCGCTACGTCTGGATGCGCCAAAAACGCATCCAGGGCTCGCATTTCGCGCATCTCAAGCAGGCGAGCGCCGCCAACCAGTTCGTGATCGACCAGCGCATCGACCCGTGCACGAGCGACGTGTTTGCGTGGGAGCAGATCCCGCTCGCACACACCAAGATGTGGAAGAACCAGCACAAGCCCGGCAACATGGCGGTGCTGGTCAACGCGCCGCGCCCGGGCCTGCGCAATTTCGACGATGTGCTGGAAGCGAGCGGCGCGGGATGATATCGCGCTCTGTCGGTTTTATCCGACAGTTACCCTCCCTGAACCTGCAGATCCGAGACGCTATTGCTCCGGCACGGTCTCGCCGAACTCGCGGAAGCGCCGCAGCACGGCATTGAGCTCGCCGCCGTAGAGGAAGATGCAGGCCGAGTAATACAGGAACACCAGCGCGATCATCGCCGAGGCGAGGCCGGCATAATAGGTCAACGATGCCGGGAGCGATCTCCCAGAGCCGGCGCCGGCCCGCCGGCAGCCACAGATGGATCAGCACCAGCGTGATGATGAGAACCAGGCTCGCCGCGCCGAGGCGGGCGAACGTCACCATGTTCTCGAACGGCGCGAGCCAGGGCGCGTAGCGCAGCATCTTGTTGAAGATCAGCGGACCGAGAATGACGAAGAAGGACAGCGCGATCAGCGCCACCGCGCCGATCAGCACGTAGGCGATCGATTCGAGCCGCAGCAGCCACCAGCTGCGCGACTCCTTGATGTCGTAGGCGCGGTTGAGGCCGATGCGCAGGCTCTCGACGCCGCTCGAGGAAAAATACACCGCCAGCGCCACGCCGATCGTCACCACCCCGCTGTGCGCCTCGGTGAGCACGCTGTTGATCTCGCTGGTGATCGGTCCGGCGACCTCCTTGGGCCAGGCTTCGAGCAGAATCTGTGCCGCGGTGTCGGCCAGCGCTTGCGAGCCGACCACTCCCGCAAACGCGGTGAGCACGATCAGGAACGGGAACAGCGCCATCAGCGCGGAAAGCGCGATGTGGCTGGCGATCGCCCAGCCGTCGTCGTCCTGGAACAGCCAGTAAGCGTCGATCACAACGCGATAGCTGTGGCGCAGGAACCCCACGGAACACCCTCGGCCGCCGCCAGGAAACCTCCAATCGCCAATCGGCGGGGGATTGGCAAGGGCCGCCGTCTTGGCGCCGTCCCGGCACCAAAGTCCAGCGAAATGGTTTTGCTTTTGTGCAGTGCACGCGTAGTTTGGAGCGCCCTACGTCCCATCTCGTCACGGCGCCGCTGCCGCTTCCGAGGGAGACCCCGATGTCCCTGACCCATGCCCGCAGCGATACCGCCGCCGACCCGGTGGAAATGGCTCACGATGCGACCGCGGCGCTCGCGGCGCTGTTGGCCGACGCTACGCTGGCGGTGCGCGCGCGGGTGTCGCCGGCCGGGCACGTGTCGAGCCGGATTTTGGACCGCGAGCAGCGCGCCACCCACGGCCTTGCCTGGCTCGCGACCTATGTGGAGGCGGTGCGGCAGCTTGCAGCCTACGCCGAGCGCATGCGCGATGCCGGGCGGTTGGGCGAGCTCGAAACGTTGGCCGTCCGCGTGGGCATCGGCGAATACCTCGCGCAGGCCATCGGCGGCATCCCGATCAGCCAGGGCGAGATCGTCCGGCCCGCCGATCTCGGCCTGGGGAGCGCGCAAATCGCGGCGCGGGTGACGCCCGGAATCGAGCGTTGGATCGCCAGCGGCAACAATGCGCAGAACCGCGCGCGCCTCGTCGAGCTGATGCGGGGCGGCGGTTCGCTGGTGCTGGATCACGGTCTCGACGACACGCTCGAAGCGATCCGCGAGGAAATGCGAAAATTCACCGAGAGCGAGGTCGTGCCCCACGCCCACGGCTGGCATCTTTCGAACCGCTATATCCCGCTCGAAATCGTCACCCACATGGCGGAGCTCGGCGTGTTCGGCCTCACCATTCCGGAGGAATACGGCGGGATGGGCCTGGGCAAGGAATCGATGTGCGTCGTCTCCGAGGAATTGGCGCGGGGCTATATCGGCGTCGGCTCGCTCGGCACGCGCTCGGAGATCGCCGCGGAGCTCATTCTCGGCGGCGGCACCGAGGAGCAGAAGCGCAAGTGGCTGCCGAAGATCGCCTCGGGCGAGGTGCTGCCTACCGCGGTGTTCACCGAGCCCAACGTCGGCTCCGACCTCGCTTCGCTCAAGACACGGGCGGTGCGCGCGGGCGCCGTGTACAAGGTCTACGGCAACAAGACCTGGATCACGCATCCGGTGCGCGCCGATCTGATGACGCTGTTGGTGCGCACCAATCCCGAAGAGCCGGGCTATCGCGGACTTTCCATGCTGCTGGCGGAAAAACCGCGCGGCAGCGATGCAGATCCGTTCCCGGCGCCGGGAATGTCCGGGACCGAGATCGAGGTCATCGGCTATCGCGGCATGAAGGAATACGAGATCGGCTTCGACGGCTTCGAAGTCAAAGCGCAGAATCTGCTGGGCGGCGTCGAGGGCGAGGGATTCAAGCAGCTGATGCAGACCTTCGAATCGGCGCGGATCCAGACGGCGGCGCGCGCGGTCGGAGTGGCGCAATCGGCGATGGAGCTGGCGCTGCGCTACGCCGAGGAACGCGCGCAGTTCGGCGAGCCGCTGATCCGGTTTCCGCGCGTAGCCGACAAGCTCGCGATGATGGCCGCCGAGCTGATGCTGGCACGTCAGATCACCTATTACGCGGCGCGCCAGAAGGATTCCGGCCGGCGCTGCGATCTCGAGGCCGGCATGGCCAAGCTGCTCGCCGCGCGCGTCGCCTGGGCGGCCGCCGACAACGCCGTGCAGATCCACGGCGGCAACGGTTTCGCCCTGGAATATCCGGTCTCGCGCGTGCTGTGCGACGCGCGCATCCTCAACATTTTCGAAGGCGCGGCGGAGATCCAGGCCCAGGTGATCGCGCGCCGGCTGCTCGATCGCGGGAATTGAGATTTGGGAGCGGTGCCGAGCCGCTTGCGCTCTTCACCTCCCCCGGAAAGGGGGAGGTCGGCGAGAGCGCGCTGTGCGCGAGCCGGGAGGGGGTCGCGATCCCCTCGCGACCGCCAACCGAAATCGGCGCTTGCCGATTTCGGCAATTATCGTGGGCCAAGTCGGAAACATCCGACTTGGCTTGGTTTACCTCCCCTTGCAAGGGGAGGTAAAGCGCGCTTGCGGCTCGGCGATGGCCACTGCCGCGCCCCGGTGCTAAGAAGCATGCATGTCCGACCTGCTCTCGCATCTGATCGTGCCGATCGCGATCGGCGCGGTTGCCGTTGTGCTCGGTTTGGGGCTGTGGAACACGATGCGGGGCGGCTCGCCGCACAAGTCCCAGCGGCTGATGCGCTGGCGCGTGCTGCTGCAGGCGATCGCCATCCTGATCGTCATGGTGACGATATGGGCGCTGGGTCGCTGAGCCGCCGCGAAGCTTAAGGTGAGTACGGCATGGTCGTCCTGAACCGGATCTACACGCGAACCGGAGACGACGGCACCACCGCGCTCGGCGGCGGCGAGCGCCGCCACAAATACGATCTGCGGATCGCCGCCTACGGCAGCGTCGACGAGCTCAACGCCGTGATCGGCGTGGCGCGTCTCCACGCCGGCACGGATCCGGACATCGACGCGATTCTGGCCCGGATCCAGAACGACTTGTTCGATCTCGGCGCGGATCTCAGCACCCCGCACAAGGCCAAGGGTCCGGGCGGCGAGCGCCTCGCCATCGTGGACGCCCAGATCGAGCGGCTCGAACGCGAGATCGATCGGCTCAATGCGGAGCTCGAGCCGCTGCGCTCGTTCGTGCTTCCCGGCGGCGAGGCGGCCGCCGCCTACCTGCATCTCGCCCGCACCGTCGCCCGCCGCGCCGAACGGCTGATCGTCGAGCTCGCCGATCGGCCCGGCGAAAGCGTGTCGGCGGCGGTGCGCAAATATGTCAACCGGCTGTCCGATCTCTTGTTCGTGGCCAGCCGTTACTGCAACGACAAGGGAGCGCGCGACGTGCTCTGGGTGCCGGGCCAGAACCGTTAGCCCATGCGAAACCTCCTCGGGCGGCGGAAAGTTGACACTTTTGGGCGGCGGCCTTTAGGGTGCCCGGCCTTGCGCGATCAGTAGATTTCAGGCCGGTGCCGGCCTCATGCCGAGCGGATGTTCATGAAAGTCCTCGTGCCCGTAAAACGCGTCGTCGATTTCAACGTGAAGGTCCGGGTCAAGGCGGACGGCTCCGGGGTCGAGCTCGCCAACGTCAAGATGTCGATGAATCCCTTCGACGAGATCGCCGTCGAAGAGGCGATCCGGCTCAAGGAGCAGGGCAAGGCGACCGAGATCGTCTGCGTCTCGATCGGCCCGCAACAGGCCGGCGAGACCATCCGGACCGCGCTCGCCATGGGGGCCGACCGCGGCATCCTGGTCAAGACCGAGACGAGCCCGGAGCCGCTCGCGGTCGCCAAGATCCTCAAGGGCATCGTGGACGAGGAAAAACCCGACCTTGTGATCCTGGGCAAGCAGGCGATCGACGACGATTGCAATCAGACTGGACAGATGCTCGCCGCGCTGCTCGGCTGGCCGCAGGGGACCTTCGCGTCCAAAGTGGTGATCGAAGGCTCCGAGCTGCTGGTGACCCGGGAGGTCGATGGCGGGCTGCAAACCGTGAAACTGCAATTGCCGGCGATCGTAACCACGGATCTCAGACTCAACGAGCCGCGCTACGCCAGTCTTCCCAATATCATGAAGGCGAAGAAGAAGCCGATCGCGGACAAGACGCCCGAGGCCTACGGCGTCGACGTGAAGCCGCGGCTCGAAGTCGTGAAAACATCGGAGCCGCCCGGCCGCAAGGGCGGCATCAAGGTCTCCTCGGTGGCCGAGCTGGTCGGCAAGCTGAAGAACGAAGCCGGCGTGCTGTGAGGCCGTCGGAGGGAGACGCGTGATGAAGACGCTGCTGCTCGCCAAGCACGACAACAAGCGGCTGTTCGACGCCACCCAAAAGGCGCTGACCGCTGCCCGGGAGTTGGGCGGAGAGATCGACGTGCTCGTGGCCGGCAAGGATTGTCGCAGCGTCGCCGAGCAGGCAGCGAAGCTCGCCGGCGTCGCCAAGGTGCTGCTGGCCGAGGACGTCGGTCTCGAGCATCGGCTCGCAGAGCCCACCGCGGCGCTCATCGTATCGCTCGCGGGTCCCTATGATGCGATCGTCGCGCCCGCGACGACCACCGGCAAGAACGTGATGCCCCGGGTCGCCGCGCTGCTCGACGTGATGCAGATCTCCGACGTCATCAAAGTGCTGGCGCCGGACACGTTCGAGCGGCCGATCTATGCCGGCAATGCCATTCAGACCGTGCGTTCGCGCGACGCCAAGAAGGTGCTCACGGTCAGAACCGCCACCTTCCAGGCGACCGGGACGGGCGGATCGGCGCCGATCGAGACCGTTGCCGTGCCCGCCGGGCCCGCGATCTCCAGCTTCGTCCGCGAGGAATTGTCGAAATCGGATCGCCCGGAATTGACCGGAGCGAAAATCGTGATCTCCGGCGGCCGCGCCATGCAGAGCCGCGAGAATTTCACCAAGTACATCGAGCCGGTGGCCGACAAGCTCGGCGCCGCAATCGGCGCCTCGCGGGCCGCGGTGGACGCCGGCTATGCTCCCAACGATTGGCAGGTAGGCCAGACCGGCAAAGTGGTGGCGCCGGAGCTCTATATCGCGGTCGGCATCTCCGGCGCGATCCAGCATCTTGCCGGCATGAAGGATTCCAAGGTGATCGTCGCCATCAACAAGGATGAAGAGGCTCCGATCTTTCAGGTCGCGGATTACGGCCTGGTCGCCGATCTGTTCCAGGCGCTGCCGGAGCTCGCCGAGGAACTCGGCAAGCGGAGCACGTGAGCTTCGGCGGTGGCGTCCATTCCGGGATCGTCGTAAAAGCACAAAGAATCGCTCGAATCTTGCAGATGCCAGGATGGTGACGCTCGCCGCACCCAAGTCGGTCAGGACCAACGCCATGCAGCTCGACATTCACAAGGTCGGCGTGATCGGTGCCGGTCAGATGGGCAACGGCATTGCCCACGTGTGCGCGTTATCGGGGTTTTCGGTGCTGCTGAACGATATTGCGCTCGACCGGGTCAAGTCGAGCCTGGCCACCATCAACGGCAACATGGCGCGTCAGGTCGGCAAGAACCTGATCAGCGAAGAGGATCGCAAGGCCGCGCTCGGGCGGATCACGCCGGCGGAGAAGCTCGACGCGCTCGCCGACTGCGACCTGGTGATCGAGACCGCCGCGGAGAAGGAGGACGTCAAGGTCAGGATCTTCGCCGAGCTCTGCCCCGTGCTCAAGCCGGAGGCGATTCTCGGCACCAACACCTCCTCGATCTCGATCACCCGGCTTGCCTCCACCACCGACCGGCCGGAAAAGTTCATCGGCATTCATTTCATGAATCCGGTGCCGCTGATGGAGCTGGTCGAACTGGTGCGCGGCATCGCCACCAACGACACCACGTTCGAGACCACGAAAGCCTTCGTGACGAAGCTCGGCAAGATCCCGGCGGTCGCCGAGGACTTTCCGGCGTTCATCGTCAACCGCATCCTGCTGCCGATGATCAACGAGGCGATCTATACGCTGTACGAAGGCGTGGGCACCGTCGAGGCGATCGACACCGCGATGCGGCTCGGTGCCCATCATCCGATGGGCCCGCTGCAGCTCGCGGACTTCATCGGCCTCGACACGTGCCTCGCGGTGATGCAGGTGCTGCACGAGGGCCTTGCCGATTCCAAGTACCGGCCCTGCCCGCTGCTGGTGAAATACGTCGAGGCCGGCTGGCTCGGCCGCAAGACGCAGCGCGGGTTCTACGATTATCGCGGCGAAAAGCCGGTGCCGACGCGGTAACGCGCGGTGCTGTCATCGCCCGCGCATGCGGGCGACCCAGGAATCACGGAGAGCTTTGTGGTTACGGGGCGGCCCGCATTCGCGGGCCATGACAAGTCGGGTGTGCCCGCCTCACCCGCCGATCGCCGCGGTCACCAGCTTCAGGGCATCCTCGCTCGTCCATTCGGCCGGCCCGGCGAGCACGCCGAGCTCGCAACCCTGCGGATCGACCAGCAGCGTGGTCGGCATGCCGAACGCCCAGCCCACGGCCTTGAGATCCTGGAATACTTTGGCGCTCGGGTCGGCGTAATAGGCCAAGTGATCGACTTGCGCCTCGCGCAGCCAGGCTTTGGGCTTGTCCGGGTCGCGGGTGTCGATGTTGATCGCGACGACCTGGAAGCGGGGACCGCCGAGCCTTGCCTGCAAGCCGTCGAGTGCCGGCATCTCCTTGCGGCAGGGCACGCACCAAGTGGCCCACAGGTTGAGCAGCACCGCCCGGCCGCGCCATTCGTCGAGGGTTTTCTTGTCTCCCGCGCCGTCGAGGAACGCCAGGTCCGGAACGCGGCGCGGCGCTCGGGAGACCGCAACCGCGGCGACTTCGCCGCGGGCGAGCGGCGCCATGCGCCGCGCCGTCTCCACCGCCGGTCGGCAGGCCGCGTCGGCGTCATTGCGCCCAAAGCCGCCCATCCCGTATACCGCCGCCAGCACGGTCGCGGCTGCCGCCGCGGCGAGCGCGGACAGGGTCAGCGGACGCAGGCGCGCGGCCGGCCGTTCTTCATCGCGTCGATCGGTCATAGGCACAGCCTATAAATGGACGAGCCATGAGCAACAAGATGTGGGGCGGCCGGTTCGGCTCGGAGCCCGACGCCATCCTGGAAGAGATCAACGCGTCGATCGGGGTCGACCGCGCCCTCTACGCCCAGGACATTGCCGCGTCCAAGGCCCACGCCGAAATGCTGGCGCAGCAGGGCATCCTCTCCGGCGAGGATGCCGGCAAGATCGCGCAAGGCCTGGACACGATCCGCGCGGAGATCGAGAGCGGCAAGTTTTCCTTTCAGCGCGCGCTGGAGGACATTCACACCCACGTCGAAGCGCGTCTGCAGGAGCTGATCGGGCCGGCGGCGGGCAGGCTGCACGCCGGGCGCTCGCGCAACGACCAGGTCGCGACCGATTTCAAACTGTGGGTCCGCGAGGCCATCGGCCGGCTGGATGCCGCGCTCGGCGATTACCAGCGGGCACTGGCGGCAAAAGCGCTCGACCATGCCGGCACGCCCATGCCCGGGCTCACGCACATGCAGACCGCGCAGCCGGTGACCTTCGGCCACTATTTGCTCGCCTATGTGGAAATGGCCGGACGCGACCGCGGCCGTTTCGCGGACGCGCGGACGAGGCTCAACGAGTGTCCGCTCGGCTCGGCGGCGCTCGCCGGCACCTCGCTTCCCATCGATCGCGACATGACCGCGCGGGCGCTGGGCTTCGACCGGCCGACGGCGAACTCGATCGATGCCGTCGCCGACCGCGACTTCGTGCTGGAAGCCCTGGCGGCGGCGGCGATCGCCGCCGTACACCTGTCGCGCCTCGCCGAGGAGATCGTGATCTTCACCTCGCCGCTGGTGGGATTGCTGGCGCTCTCCGACAAGTTCACCACCGGCTCCTCGATCATGCCGCAGAAGCGCAATCCCGACGCGGCGGAGCTGGTGCGGGCGAAGGCCGGGCGCATCATCGGCGCGCTCGCCGCGCTGCTCGCGATCATGAAGGGCCTGCCGCTCGCGTATCAGAAGGACATGCAGGAGGACAAGGAAGCCACGATCGAGGCGCTCAACGCCCTCGAGCTGTCGATTGCCGCGATGACCGGAATGGTGCGCGACATGGAGCCCGACAAGGCCCGCATGAAGAAGGCCGCGGCCGCCGGCTATTCGACCGCCACCGATCTCGCAGATTGGCTGGTGCGCAAGGGCCTGCCGTTCCGGGAAGCCCACCATGTTGCCGGCCGCATCGTGGCGGCGGCGGAAAGCGCCGGCGTGCCGCTCCACCGCTTTGCGCTGGCGTCGATGCGAGCCATCGAGCCGCGCATCGAGGAGGAGGCCTTGTCGCTGCTCACGGTGGAGCGCTCGGTCGGGAGCCGCACCAGCTTTGGCGGCACCGCGCCAGGCAACGTGCGGCGGGAAGCGCGGAAATGGCTCAAGAAGCTCGAGAAAGAGCGGGCATGATCGTCACCGAAAAGCCAAAGGGCTCGCGTATGGCAGCCCGATTCTGCTATGTTGCGCCGCGTCGAGGAGAGCGCTTCGTGATCCGGTCGGTTCGCCGTTTGCCGCTTGTCGTGCTGGGCATTCTCGCGCTCGCGCTCTCAGGCTGCGGGCGCAAGGGACCGCTCGATCTGCCGCCGAGCGCCGCGATCAACCAGCCGCCCGGGAGTGCCGCCGCCGAGGCTCCCGCCATCGGCCCCGATGGCCGCCCGGTCGCCCCTGCGGGGAACAAGAAACCGCTTCCCATCGACTGGCTGCTCAACTGAACCCGAGATGCACCATTTCGCCTATCGCGACGGCGTGCTCCACGCCGAGGGGGTGAGCATCCCCGCCTTGGCGGAGGCGGTCGGCACACCGTTCTATTGCTATTCGACCGCGACCATCGAGCGCCATTACCGGGTGTTCGCCGAGGCGTTCGCGGGCGTGCCCGCGCTGATCTGCTACGCCATGAAGGCGAATTCGAACCAAGCCGTCATCGCCACGCTGGCACGGCTGGGTGCGGGCGCCGACGTCGTGTCCGAGGGCGAGCTCAAGCGGGCGCGTGCCGCCGGGATTGCGCCGGACCGCATCCTGTTCTCCGGGGTCGGCAAGAGTGCGCGCGAGCTCGCGCTCGCGGTCGAGGAAGGCATCCTCTGCGTCAACGTCGAATCCGAGCCCGAGCTGACCCTGCTCGCCGAAATCGCCGCGACGAAACGGCGAACGATCGGCATTTCGATCCGGGTCAATCCCGATATCGATCCGCGCACGCACGCCAAAATCTCGACCGGCAGAGCCGAGAACCAGTTCGGGATCCCGGTCAGCCGCGCGCGCGAGGTTTATGCGCTCGCCGCCAAGCTGCCGGGCGTGCGCGTGGTGGGCGTCGACATGCACATCGGCAGCCAGATCACCGAGCTCGAACCGTTCGCGCGAGCGTTCGCGCTGCTGTCGGATTTCGTGCGCATGCTGCGCGCCGACGGCCACCGCATCGATCATATCGACGTCGGCGGCGGGCTCGGGATTCCCTACCGGGAGGACAACGCGCCGCCGCCGCACCCGGACGCCTACGCGGACGTGGTCAAGCGTGCGATCCGGGGGCTCGATTGCCGGCTGATCCTGGAGCCGGGCCGTGTGCTGGTCGGCAATGCCGGGATCCTGGCGACGCGGGTGCTCTACGTGAAGCGCGGCGAGACCAAGTCCTTCGTGGTGGTCGACGCGGGCATGAACGATCTCGTGCGTCCGACGCTCTACGAGGCGCATCACGAGGTACGCCCCGTGGCCGAGCGCAATTCGGGCGCGCGCATCCTCGCCGACGTGGTCGGCCCGTTGTGCGAATCCGGCGACTTCCTCGCGCGCCATCGCGAGCTTGCCGAGCCCCATGCCGGCGATCTGCTGGCGCTGATGTCGGCGGGCGCGTACGGCGCGGTGCAATCGGGAACCTACAACACGCGCCCGCTCGTCCCCGAAGTGCTGGTGCGCGGCGAGGAATGGGCGCTGGTTCGCCCGCGGCTCGAGGTCGACCGATTGATCGCGCTCGATCGCCTGCCGCCCTGGCTTGCGGCAAACGCATCCCCTTGACGCTTCCCGCACGGCCCGCAGCGTCGGATTGTCGTTTGCGCACAATAGCTTGCTGTTTGCGGATTACGACCGGAACTCCCGGGGAACCGGGGCGGATCAAAGTCATTTTACCGGCTGGTACTGCCAAAAAATTGCCGGCACGAATGATAGACTCTAGATTCGCGTGATCCGAATTCGCGTGATCCGACCGGAGGACCTTTGGCGCCCGAGAAACCATTGACGCCTCGCCCCGACGAGAAGCTCGCGGCTCCCCGCGGCGACCAGGGGGCGCGAGGCATGCTCAAGCGGGCCTTGTCGCGCGCGTATTGGGCGATCGTCTGGGAGCGGTTGTGGCCGGCGCTCGCGTCGGTCGTGACCGCCATCGGCTTCTTCATCGCGGTGTCCTGGACCGGGCTGTGGCTGGTCCTGCCGCCGCTGGCGCGCGCCGTCGTTCTGTTCGGCCTGCTGCTCCTCATCGCGATTTCCGCCGTGCCGCTGTTCCGGTTTCGGTTGCCCCGCGAGGCGGACGGGTTGCGGCGATTGGATCTCCTGAGCGGGCTCGCCCATCGCCCGGCGACCGCCGTTGCCGACGAGCTCGCGACCGACCAGAACGATCATGTCGCGCAGGTGCTGTGGCAGGCGCACCTGGAGCGCGCGCGGCGGGCGGTGCGCGCCTTCAAGGCGGGCCTGCCGAGGCCGGGGCTTGCCGCGCGCGATCCGGTCGCACTGCGGGCGCTCGTGGCCGTCCTGCTCGTCGCGACCTTCTTCGCCGCGGGCAGCGAGCGCGGCAAACGCCTGCTCGCCGCGTTCGATTGGGCGGGCGTCGTGCCGGCCACGAACTTCCGCATCGACGCCTGGGTCACCCCGCCCGCCTACACGGCAAGGCCGCCGCTGATCCTTCCGGGCGTCCGCGGCGGCGAGCCGGTCCAGACCGCCGGCACCTTGGAGGTGCCGGCCGGCAGCGTGCTGGTGGTCCGCGCGACGAGCGCGGCCGGACTGGAAGTGTCCACCAGCGGCGGGCTTGCGGAGGGCGGCGGCGACGCCAAGGGGCCGAAGCCGGCCGGCACCGACGAGCGGCGGTTCACGATCAAGGACAGCGGCACCGCGACCGTGCGCGGGGCGCTCAGCGAGGATATCGCCTGGACGTTCCGGGCCGTTCCCGACCGCCCGCCGACGATCACGCTCGTCAAGGAGCCCGAGGCCCAGGCGCGCGGCGGATTGCATCTCGTCTACCGGCTGGAGGACGACTACGGGGTGGTGTCGGCGCGCGCCGCGTTTGCACCCAAGCAAGCCGATGATGCGCGCGAACGCGGGCGGGCGCTGTTCGGTCCGCCGGATTTTGCCCTGTCGCTGCCGCAGGCGCGGACCCGCAACGGCGTCGGCCAGACCACCAAGGAGCTCGCCGACCATCCATGGGCCGGAACCGATGTCGTCATGACGCTCAGTGCGCGCGACGAGGCCGGTAACGAGGGCAGCAGCGCGCCGCGCGAGCTGCGGCTGCCGGAGCGGACTTTCTTCAAGCCGCTGGCCAAGGCTCTCGTCGAGCAGCGCCGCAACCTCGCGCTCGACGCCGATGCGCGTCAGCGCGTGCTGCGGGCGATCGATGCGCTCACCATCGCGCCGGAGCGTTTCATTCCCGAGGCCGGGATTTATCTGGGGCTGCGGGCGATCTATTGGCAGCTCGAGCACGCCCGCAGCGACGACGAGCTTCGCGACGTGGTGGCGCGGCTGTGGGCGATGGCGACCGCGATCGAGGACGGCAACATCTCGGAAGCCGAGCAGGCGCTGCGCGCCGCGCAGGATGCGCTGCGCCAGGCGCTCGAGCGCGGCGCCAACGACGAGGAGATCAAGAAGCTGACCGAGGAACTGCGCGCGGCGCTCGACAAGTTCCTGCAGGCGCTCGCCGAGCAGCTCAAGAACAATCCGCAGCAGCTCGCGCGTCCGCTCGACCCCAACACGCGCGTGCTCCGCCCGCAGGACCTGAAGAACCTGCTCGACCGGATCGAGAATCTGGCGCGTTCCGGAGCCAAGGATGCGGCGCGGCAATTGCTGCAGGAACTGCAATCGATGCTCGAGAACCTGCAGATGGCGCAGCCCGGCGGTCCGCAGGACGACGACATGTCGGCGCTCGACGAGCTCGGCGACATGATCCACCAGCAGCAGCAATTGCGCGACCGCACCTTCCGGCAGGGCCAGGAGTCGCGCCGCAGCGAGCGCCAGCAACGCGGCCAGCGCGGACAGCAGGGCCAGCAGGGCCAGCAGGGCGACCAGAAACAGGACAACCAATTCGGCGATCTGCAGAAGAACCAGCAGGCGCTGCGCGGACAGCTCAAGAAGCTGCTCGACGAGCTGCGCCGGCGCGGCGAGCTCGGTCAGCAGGGCCAGCAGGGCCAGCAGGGCCAGCAAGGCATGGACGATTCGCTCGGAAAGGCGGACGAAGCGATGCGGGACGCGGAGGGCGCGCTCGGCGAGGAGAATGCCGACAGCGCGGTCGATTCCCAGGGCCGCGCGCTCGAAGCCTTGCGCAAGGGCGCGCAGGGCATGGCCCAGCAGATGCAGCAGGGGCCCGGACGCGGTCCCGGACAGCCCGGCCGCAACGGCCCGGCGCGCGCGCAGCAGGACACCGACCCGCTCGGCCGGCCGATGCGCGGCCACGATCTCGGCGACGATCTGAGCGTGAAAATTCCCGGCGAGATCGACGTCCAGCGCGCGCGCCGCATTCTCGAGGAGCTGCGCCGGCGCTTCGCCGACCCGGAGCGGCCGAAGCTCGAGCTCGATTACATCGAGCGCCTGCTGCGGGAGTTTTGATTCTTATTCATCACGGCCGTCGTCCCGGGGCCCGAGCGAAGCGAGGGAACCCGGGACCCATTATCACGGTGATTATTGTTGAACTCGTGTTCATAGATTCCGGGCTCGCCGCTTCGCGGCGCCCCGGAATGACGGTGCCGAGTTTTTTCAGCCCGGCTGCTTGAGCTCCACGTCCACGAACACGATCTCGCGGCTCGTCGCGTTGCGCACGTCGTGCTCGACGCCGGCCTTGCGGAAATAGGCCTGGCCGGCGCGGATCGGGGCTTGACTCGTTCCTTCGGCCGCAATGAGGGTCAGCTCGCCGTCGGTCATCGGCACCACGACATAATCGTATTGGTGGCGGTGATGGCCGGTGGCGCTGCCCGGCGGCAGCCGCCATTGCGTGACGCGGACTTCGGGCGCATCGATCTGCACGATGGGAATGGCGGACGTCGGCATGCTTGCTCCAGGGATCAGGGGTCAGAAGTTAGAAATCGGTAGCCCGCATGGAGCGGAGCGGAATGCGGGGTTCCCGGATTGCGCGCCTGCGGCGCTCCATCCGGGCTACGCCACTTGCTGATCCCACCGCGCCGGCAGCCGCGTCAGCCCGCGCAGCGTGATCGTCGGCTTCCAGGTCGGGTGCTCTTTGTCCTCGAGCGTGAGTTTTGGCAACCGCTCCGCAAGCCGGCGAAAAACGATCTCGCCCTCGATCCGCGCCAGCTGCGCGCCGAGACAATGGTGGATGCCGCCGCCGAACGAGATCGCGCGCACGCCGGCGCGCGTGATGTCGAGTTTTTCCGGATCGGCGTAGACTTCGGGATCGCGGTTGGCGGCGCCGAGCAGGCACATGACGCTCTCGCCGCGCCGCAGGATCGTGCCGTCGAGCGTCACGTCCTCGAATGCCTTGCGGGAGGTCAGCTGAACCGAGGAATCGAACCGCAACAGCTCCTCG
>WNFA01002785.1_pt1 | contig 14479 bp, 10 predicted proteins | sample 5400481 | NCBI WGS metagenome assembly WNFA01 (sample SAMN13153340, study PRJNA577476) | soil metagenome | isolation source: 120 cm saprolite under Douglas fir tree site 2 hole 1 replicate 2 | place: USA:California | collected 2015-04-18 | reverse complement strand
AGGTCCTGAAAATCCTGGAAGCCGTGATCCTGAAAAATCTTCTTGATGATCTCGGGTATGGTCTTCTGCTGAAAAATCTGGCAATCAGCGGTGCGCGTGAGGAACCAAAGCCAGGGAACGATTTCGGCACGGTAATAGCTGAAGCGATTGTCGCCGCCCACGCAAGCGAAACGGCTGACGAAGCCATTCCAATGGCGCTGGTCATCCCCGGAGTGATGGACCTGGAGAGTGACCTGCTTTCCGACGATGTCTTTGAAGGAGATAGAGTGATTTTCCGAGAGCAAATCGGCGGAGAAATGAAAGAGCTGCGATATGCCTTCGTGACCGCTGAGGCCAAGCAGCAGAAGAGCGTCCTTGCCCAGCGGGGACTGGATGGTGATGAGACGCTTCTCTTGGGTGTAGGGCATATTCAGAAAGCTCCCTTCTTACTGGAACAAGGCAACCAGAAGATTCTCCTTAGATAGTGACGTTTGGTCAGAAAAGTGACTCTTTACTTTCCGACCGAATATCAGCAACTCTTAGCCCCGATATGCGGCCACTTCAATGGAACCGAACGGCATCGACTCGAAATCAAGTCGCCCATTGCCGCCTGGCCAGGAACAGATAGTTCAGGCGGACCTCAGAAGATCGCAAATTGCGGGTCGAACTCCTTCACGCGCTCATTCAGCGTCTCCAGCAGGATATAGAAACGGTTCCACTCAAAGCCATGGGGTTCGCCTCGTCTGCTCCGATCAAAGCTGCCGTGACCGATAATGTTTTTCTTCGGGATTTTATGTCGTAACAGTATGTCGTAGACCAGCTGAGCAATTGCCTCATACTGCCAATCAGTGAAGTCCGCCTTATCATGCTCCATCTTCCATAACTCGATGCCAATCGATCGGTCGTTGTGTACCGTCGCTTGGTTAGCCGCTTTCTCCTCAGGGACCATGGCGACGATTTGCCCCACTTCGCGCCCAATCAGGTAGTGAATGGAAACCTTTCGGCCGTCTTGGGGATTAGCGAGATATCGTACGCTTTTCTCGAAGTGCGGTTGGCCGCTGCCAGTGTCATGTATCACGAGCTCATCGATCTTCGTTCCATGCTTGCGCGGGCGTTGGAAGGTAGCCGCCACGAACCGAACATGGCTGAGAAGGGGCAGACAGACCTGAATCATTTCTGCATACGCGGGGACGTCACGGAACGATCTCGTAGCTGAGCTCTCTACGCTGCCGTAGTTGAACGTCCATTCATGTTCCCACATCCATTCCTTAGCTTCTCGAATGCTATTGTCAACTAGGTTGGCCACAGCCGAAAGCGCCGACCTTAGGGGGCCTGGAGCGGGCGAAGTTTGACGGCAAAGAGTTCCGTCATGAACATTAAGCGGTCGCCTAACTTGGCACGTCGGCCCCGGGGGTCGATTACCACCCATTTGGATGACTCCTGCGGATCAACTGCTCATATTCCTTCTATGCGTAGGCGAAGGCTCCGTTGTCGGCGACGGAGACGCGGATGGCGGATGGTTTTTGGCGTTCGGCCATGCGCGACAGGAGGTAGCGGGAAATGTCGGGGAGCATGGTGTTGGTGAGGATGTTGTCGACGTTGCGCGCGCCGGACTCGACTTCGGTGCAGCGCTTGGCGACTTCAGCGACGACCGCGGGATCGTAGTTCAGCTCGATCTTGTGATTTTCGCGGATGCGGCGCTGAATCTTGCGGAGCTTAAGGGTGACGATGGTCTTCATGGCTTCGTCGCGCAACGGGAAATAAGGAACGGTGACGAGGCGGCCCATGAAGGCGGGCTTGAAGATTTTGTTGAGCTCGGGCTTCATGGCTTTGGCCAAGCCTTCGGGGCTTGGCGCGGTCTCGGGATCGGCGGTGAGTTTCATCAAGAGATCGGTGCAAGCGTTGGAAGTGAGAATGATGATGGTGTTCTTGAAATCGATTTCGCGGCCTTCGCCGTCTTCCATCATGCCTTTGTCGAAGACTTGATAGAAAAGCTCGAGAACATCGGGATGAGCCTTCTCGCATTCGTCGAGAAGAACGACGGAGTACGGGCGGCGGCGAACGGCTTCGGTGAGAACGCCGCCTTCGCCGTAACCGACGTAGCCCGGCGGCGAACCTTTGAGGCTCGAAACGGTGTGGGCTTCCTGATACTCGGACATGTTGATGGTGATGACGTTGCGTTCCCCGCCATAGAGAAGATCGGCGAGAGCCAGCGCGGTTTCCGTTTTGCCGACGCCGCTCGGACCGACGAGCATGAATACGCCCACAGGCTTGCCCGGATCATCCATGCCCGCACGGGCGGTGGAAATGCGCTGGGCGATGGCATCGAGGGCGTGATCCTGGCCGATGACACGCGCGGCCAAGAGGTCTTTCAGGGAAAGAACGGTGTTGATTTCATCCTGCTGCATCTTGCCGACAGGAATGCCGGTCCATGCGGAGATCACTTCACCGACAATCTGCGTGTCAACGCACACGCGCATGAGAGGGTTTTGACCCTGCAGGGCATCCAATTCCGCGTTGAAGCGCGCGAGCTCCGCCCGCAGCGCGGCGGTGTCGAGGGCCGGCTTGGCCGCGGTGGCACCTCCGTTACCAGTGGCGGCGCGTGGGGCCGCGGCCGTCTCAAGCTGCGTACGGACATCACGAATTTTCCCGACGAGGCTCACTTCCTTGTCGCGCCGTTCTTGCAGGGATTTCAGCTGAGCCGAAAGCTCCGTCTTTTGTCCGGCGATGGCTGCCAGGCGCTCGGCATGATCGGAACCCACGGCAGCTTCGCGTTCGAGCACCCGCTGTTGAACTTCCAAGTCGTCCAGTTGGCGGCTTGCGTCTTCGATTTGCGGCGGCGTTGCATTTTGTCCCAGAGACAGCCGGGCGCACGCGGTATCCAGAACGCTCACGGCCTTGTCGGGCAATTGCCTGCCCGCGAGGTAGCGATGAGAAAATTTGGTAGCCGATTGCACCGCCTCGTCAAGGATCCGTACATTGTGATGCTTTTCGAGGGAACCGACGATGCCGCGGAGCATGACCATGCACTGTTGTTCCGCCGGTTCCTCAACCTTGACCACCTGAAAACGGCGCGCAAGGGCTGCGTCCTTCTCAAAATATTTTTTGTACTCAGACCAAGTGGTCGCCGCGATGGTGCGCAATTCGCCACGCGCCAGCGCCGGTTTCAAGAGATTGGCGGCATCGCCCTGACCGGCAGCGCCGCCGGCGCCAATCATGGTGTGGGCTTCGTCAATGAAAAGAATGATCGGCGTGGGGGACGACTTAACCTCTTCAATAAGCCCTTTCAGGCGATTCTCGAATTCTCCTTTGATTCCGGCTCCAGCCTGGAGGAGGGCAAGATCCAGAGAACGGATGGTGACATTCTTCAGCGGCGGAGGGACGTCGCCCGCAGCCACGCGCAGAGCAAAGCCCTCGACGACGGCGGTCTTGCCGACACCGGCTTCGCCGGTAAGAATGGGATTGTTCTGGCGGCGGCGCGTGAGGATGTCGATGATCTGGCGAATTTCGTGGTCGCGCCCAAGGACGGGATCCACTTTCCCCGCGCGCGCATTGGCAGTGAGATCGATTGTGAACTGATTGAGATTCTGCGTTTTGCCGCCGCCGGGGGCACCGGCTGAGGCCATGCCCGGGACATCGGCGGCCTGAGCGGTCTCGTGATCCTCAGGCGAGCCCGCCACGATGTTCCAGAAATTCTTGCGAAGCGTTTCCTCACTGATCTTCTGGAATTCACGCGTGACTTCGCGCATCAGGCGCGCCAAATCCGGAGAGGCGGCGATGGCCAGGATGCAGAAGCCGGAACGCACCTGCGCGGCGCCGAAATCAAGCGAGCCGGTGGTCCACGCTTCCGACAACACTTGCACCAGCGAAGGGCTGAAAACAGGAGTTCGCGCATTGCCGGTCTTGAGCTTGTCAAGGCTGGAAGTAAGATCGCTCGCGAAATGCGATTTGTTGACCGCGAAATGCTTGAGGATGTGCTGCAAGTCGCTATCGGTGACTTCCAGCAACTTCATCAGGAAGTGTTCGATTTCGATGTCGTAGTGAGTTCGCGACAGGCAGAAACCCGCTGCGGCTTCGAGGCCGGTGCGCGCCGTATCGTTCAGTTTTCCGATGAGCCCTTTCAAGTTGGAGGCCATGGTCTGTCCTTTCTAATTACAAAGCCAGGATTGTGTCCTCAGGGTCTCGCCGAATAGGGCCGGACCGGACCCAGCTTACCCAGCCTAATCTTGGAGATTCGTCGCCTTCCGAGCCCAATTCACAGGCGGGCACTTCATCCCGCTCGAGAACCAACTGCACCTCGAAGTCAATTTCGTCGTTGGAAAAAAATCGTGTGAGCGCGCGCAGAGCCTGGAATGCGGAGCCATTCGGCAGAAAATCGAGATACTGGGAGAGCGAAAGGGGCCCGAGTTTGATTCGCGCGCGGGCCTGCTGGTCCCAGACCTCATTTCCGGCCACCGCGCCTTGCCCAAGTTGTTCGGAAGGAGTCTCCCGGTCACCCAAGCGGCACTCGGTCGCGGAATCCAGCCGGAACCATCCGCCCAGCAATTGCTGCACCTCGACTGGGACTTCGAAGTATTCGTTAAGGATCATTTCCAAGGCCTTGGCCGAACGAGGCCGCTGGGCCAGAATCCCGGCAAAAAAGAGAAAGGCTTCATCCGGGATGGCTTGGCGCTCCTGCAGGCCTTCCGTACCCATGCCGATCAGGTCCAACAGGAGGTGAGAGAAGCGGTCCAGCTCGCCGCGCTCATAGGCGATGGAGAAGCGGTACTTTTCCCAGGCCTGATAGAAGAGAGAAATAAAGCGGTGATTGAAAATGTCGAGAAAGTCGCGCAGCGTCCTGTCGTTGGCCCGCAGGCGTTCGGCGATGAGTCCTGTGTACCAGTGGGGAAGAGCCCCCACGGGCCCCATCAAGCCGAGGAAGTTAACCTTCATCTGGTGGGGCTTATTCGCGCTCCATTCGAGCGATTGAATCTGGCTGGCCGGGAAAGCCAGTGAGGGATTAGAGCCGAAGCGGGCAATTTCCTCAGAAGGATTGACGAACCTGCCGACCGGTTTGCGTTCCGGCAACAGCCGCTCGAGCAGACGCACGGCTTGGAAGAAACCGAAGGCGTACGGCTGCTCTCGGAGCCGGGCTTCGAGGTCGGAAGGGGCAAGCGATTGCTTCAGAGCAGTATCGCCTGGCCCGCTCGTGGCGGCCATTGCCGTAAGAGCTCCTTTCGTTGCCGCGTCCGCGCCAACAGTTGACTGAAGCTGTTGATAGAGGCGTACAAACCCAGAAAATGCTCGAGCACGCTGGCGAACAGGTAGACGCCGCCGCCGACGTATTGCTCCTCATCGAATTCGATTTCGACTTGCCTGCCGCGCACAAAACCAATTCCGTTCTCCGAAATGACGCGGGCGAAGTGGCGGTGGCTTTTCAAAGTCAGCAGGCCTGCAATTTGCTTTTCCTGAAAGGCGGACTCGCTGAAATTGTAGAGGCGCAGTATTTCCGTCAAGGCATCCTTGCCTTCGTCCACGAGCGACAAATAATTGAGCGACAGATGAGAAATGAGCCGCCAGAGAACGCCCTTGCCGGTGGGCGGGCGGACTGTCGCGGTCGGTTTACGCAGTGCCACAATGCGCTTCACGGCCCCGAGTCCCTCCAATTCAAAGTCGCCCGCTTCGTTCCCGAGCGGCAAGCGGTAGGGCAAGTCGCGATTCGAGCAAGTACAGTGAACCGTAATGGTGTCCACATCGGGCCTCATGGGCCTCCCGGTGAGGTCCATCAAGGAAAGAAAGACCTCCGTGCCTTCGTCGTTCCTCCTCTGCGAAGGCCGACGGCTGGCATACCAGAAAGCCTGCTGGCGTTTTTGCTGGCGCGACGAGGCATGGCGAAAACGGTAAAAGGGCTCAAATTGCAGGATCTGATGAGTGTCGCGGTCCGGCGATATGACGTCATCGATGGAGAAAATCTCAAGAGCGTGTCTTCGGCGCACATCCGGAACCACCGGATATTCGAAGTCCGTTTGATCCAAAAGAATGGGCTCCGCGGTCAAGGGGAAGAGATTGATGACGGGCGAACACCCCAGACCCAGAGTCTTCGCCGAGACATTTAGCTCGAGCATCTGGCTGCGCTCGGAGCGTTCGAAACTGGAGATCAAAAAGATGATCTCGACTCGCGGCCCGAAGCCAGCCTTCTCCAATGCCTCGAGGCCGTTGAGATCCAGAAAAAAGAACTTTTCCGGGAACGTGAAATATTCCTGCAAGAGGCGGTAACCCGAGAAGGAATGCCGCGGATAGGGCAGGAGCGCCTCATCATCCTCAAATCCAACAGGGCGCAGGGAACTTGCCGGGAGCACGACCGGCAGTTTCCGAGAATTGGGTGTCAAGTCGCGGATCAAGATTTGCGTGCAACTGTTGCAGAGCAATTCGTAAAGGGCATGAACGAGATTGCTCTCGCCATTCAGATGAAACCGCAACGACCGCATCTGCATCTTGCTGAAATCGGCGTCGGGCAAGCAGCTGACCTCAACACGCAGCGCCGCGGCAGCCTCAGCAGCCTTGATCGCGGGCCTCAGCCGGTCCGGCGTGAGCCATTGAGCCTCTGCGATCGAGAGGGGCCAGAGGGTGGTGTCGTAACACGTTCGGAATTTGCAGGGGTGGCCTTCGATTGGTCTGGAATAGAGCATCGAACCGCGGGGAATCGGCAACCCGCCGGAGAGTTTGCCCTGTTCCGGATCCAGGTGAAACTGCACCACGGTCATCGAGGGAATCGGCCGGATGTAATGCGGGTAAAGAACGGTGAGAAGGGCTTCCGAGATTTCCGGAAATTCATCGTCAATTTTCAGGTGGACGCGCGCAGCCAGGAACGCGGCCGCTTCAATCAATCTTTCCACGTGGGGATCTTCACAACGATTGGGCTCCAGAAGCAGGCGTGACGCTACTTTAGGATACTTCTCGGCAAAATCAGCGCCCATTTGACGCAGATACGTGAGTTCGCGCTCGTAATAGGTCAGCAGTTCATCCCGCACTGGCGTCCCCTATGAGCTGGTATTCCCCGCTGGTCAGTTCCAGCGCCGCATCGAAAACGACGTGCTCGGGCGCGGGATCGATCTTGAGCATGCCTTCGATAACAAATCGCATTACGCGAGCAGCACCGGTAGCGGGAACAACGGCAACCTTTACGCCGTCAAGCCGCGGCTCAAACAACCTCACTGCGCTTTCGATCTCCGCGAGCAAACGCTCCTTCTCGTAAAGAAAATTCTGGCCGATTTCCGTAATATCCGGGACCCCGTAGTTGAACACGGAACGCCGCGTTTCGGCGCTCGATTCGGGCAGCGGCTCGATGGTACAACGCGTGTTCAGCAAGTTCTCCAAGTCCCGGCGGATGGCAACTTTCAATTGGGCCAGCGACTTGCTGTGTGTCAGCGGACCTTCCACCTTGGATTTGGGCTCGTCGTCGAGCAGCCGGTCCAAAACCGAAAGAGTAACCGGCCCGAGGAGTTCGCGCTTTGTTTCTCGTTCCGCCATTCTTACCTCATGCCAGAAAGCACCTGCACCGGGTCCAACCGGCAAATCTTCTGATAGATTTTCTGCTTCGCAGCGTCGTCGTGGCCGAGTTTATCCATACAGCGAAAGAGCAGGGCCAGGGGATGCGCCAGCGCGGAGGACTCTTCCCACTCCTCGAGTTTGCGCCGGTCAATCTCGTCGGCAAGCTCCGCCAGAATCGGATAAGCGATACGCTCATGCTTTGTGGAAAGGAAGAGCGCGGCAAGCTGAACTGTTCTTTGGAAACGAGCGCGTCCGGAACGCTCCTGGGCAATTTCCCGCGAAAGAAGTTCGACCGCGTCCTGGATGCGTCCCTCGCGCGCAGCTTGCTGGGCAAGCTGCTGCACGTCGGGTGACGTGCTGCCATTGCTGCCCGCGACAGCCGCGATGCCGACGGCGGGGGCCGGGACGACGATCTCCGTTTCCGGCGGCGGTGGAGGCGGAGGAAAAATGCTCTCTTGAACCCAGGCTTGCGTTTCGTTGTTGGCTGCAGGCGTGTCGTCAGTAAGAGATGCGGTAAGCAGGTCGGGATAGTCGGCGAGAAGAGATTTCAGTTCAGAACGGATAGCCGCCGCAGCGGGATCGAAATCGCTTCCGAGCGATTCGCAGGCGCGGACTGTATAGCGCTGCAAATCGAGCCAGCCTCTGCCGCAGGGCGTGCTCATGATGGATTCCGAGGTCTCCAGGACGTCCGTCCAGTTTCCTTCCATCGCGGACTTCTTGAGTTGCGTGCGCTTCTCGGTTGGTGGCGCCCCTAACATGACCGGATTTAGAGATGGTCCAGCTTCGCGCAATTCGCCCCAACGCATTGCGCGCAGGAGAAGGTAAGGGATGGGATTCCGTGGGTTTTCGCGGCGCAAGAACTGAGCGACGATCGCCAAATGCTGCATCGCATCGTCGCGGTCAGCCGGTTCGGACGAAACCGAACGCTTCTTCGCGGCAGGCGCGCGAGCCCCAGCACCTGCTTCGGGTTCCACGACTTCGGGGGTTTCTTCGATTTTCTCCGCAGGAGCCTCATCGACTTCCGGCGCTGCGGGCCGGTAGTAGTGCTTAGCCACCTCCTGAACTTCTTCAAGCGCAGTGCGAAGATTGGCAAAATTCGGAGCTTCGCGGCCGAACTTGCTGTCGCTCAGGGCCTCGAGCGATTGGAGAGACTCGAGAGCCGTGACAAGATTGGCCGAAAGCTTTTCGTAGAAGGCATCGCCGGTGGCGCGAACGGCCTCGTCAAATTCTTCTGCGGTGCATTTTTTTTCCTCGATGGCAGCCTGGCGCGCGGCCATCTTTTTATCATTGTCGGTGGCATCCGCTTCGTAGCCGACGCGACGTGATTCCTGGAACTGGAATAGAGCCAATTTGTTCTTGGTGAGCGGAAGGCAGCGTACTGCCTGGTCAAGGTTCGAACCAACCCAGGCAAGGGGTGCGGCGCGGAATTCGAGATCGTCTTCTTCGATCTCAGGATAGAGGGTGTCCCAAAAATTCTCCATCAAGCCACGGAGTAAATCGAGACCTTCGCGAAGACCCGCGATGTGCTCGCGGTGCAAGTGCGCTTCCGTCAGCCAGGCGGCTAATTGCAGATCTTTAGTTTTGTTGGCTAGTGCGTCTGTGGTCAACTTGGTGACCAGGAGCCAGTCAGCTTTCTTTATTTCGCGAGACCAATCACCCTGAGGAAGAACATCTTCTTCGCGACGTGCTTCACGCACCTTGTCGTAGATGGGGTCGTAGCGCAGGCTTTTTCCGCTCGGATTGTCGCCCGGGATGGGGCTGCGGAGGTTGTCGGGCAGCGGCATAACCGTCAGGAGGCCATCTGGGCGATGGCGATGTGTATGCTACGCAGCTCCAGAAGTGGCCACTCCTCGTCGTCAGCAAGCAAGATCTTTTGGCCGGCCGGCACCTGCTCGCCCTCTGACGTCTCCTCCCAAACAGTCTCCCGGCCAAGCCGGACGGCGGGATCGGGATGTTGTGAGGCAAACGGCGTCAAGACGGGGAGAAGGATTTCGCCCAACTCTCGCTCCTCGAATTTATCCGAAGTGCGGACTTTCGCAGGGAGCCACAAGAGATCGCGCAGGCGCTTTGGCGCGGAGATCTCAATCGAAGTGATCATGCTGAAAGGAATCCACATATAACTGCCCGCTGCAAAGACCTCGAGATTCGAAGCGATGCGCGGATCTCCGTCGTGAATGGAGTGATACAACTTCTCATTGATGGAGACGGAAAGCGCTCCGAGACCGGCAGTTTTTTTCGGCATGGGATACTGTTGCGTGGTGAATAAATCGCGCCGGGTTCTTTCCGCATGCAAGGCAGCATGATAAAGAAGCGCACCCATCTCCGCCTGCTGGCTTCCTTGGGCGGCGAGGTCGAGATGCTTTTCGGCGCGGGAGAGATCCCCGGAAAAGCAGAGAAGTTCGAACAAAAAGGTGCGGCGCTTGACATCCTGGGGGTTGTCGCGCACTTCGGCGCTAAGTGCCTGAATGGCTTCGTCAAGCTGACCGGCTTGAAACAATTGTTGTGGGGTCATGGACCGTCCGTCATGCAATTACGGTTCGAGCGCGAACTGAGGAAGGAGCAGAACCCGGCCCATCAGCGAGGCCGGGAGCGACTCTAAACTGGATCCGCAGTCTCAGGGTCTTCAGGCCGCGACCGCCTTCGCTAGATCGTAGCTGATAGACCCAGTCGAGGTCACCGTTCCCTTGGATGCGTCCTGCGCAAAATATTCGTACGTGACCTTGCTAAAGTTCAAGGTGATGGAGTCAATCAGCTGGTCGATACCCTGCGAGCCGTTACAATTAAAGCTCGACACCAGACAATGCTCCAGAGTAATCTTAAGGAAGTCGTAGGGCTTGGAGTCGCCCCCGGATTTGCGGCAGCTGAGAACAGCCTTGTCAATATGCGAACCCTTGGTGCAAGCCTGAAGGAGTTTACCACTCGCTTTGCTGAGAGGTACGTTCAGGTTGATGTCATGCGCGCTGAACCTGCCTGTACCGCCGCCTGAACCCACTGCAAAGCTTCCGTCGTTGTTCCCTCCCCAACTCCAACTGATGACCTCAATCTCTTTGGCGTGACCTTCCTTTTGAGATTCGCCCTCAACGGTGTCCAGCTTCAGATGATAATCGGTAGCCATGATCTTCTGTTCCTCCTTTTGTGATGCTGTAAACTTGGAAAGCTAAGACTCGCGCTGATGGATTTGCAAAGTCTCGGCTTCCCAGAAACTAGGCCCTGGCTGATTTGGGAAGCTCGGCCACCAACCGCAGGGAAATCGTAAGCTCATCCAATTGAAAGTGCGGCCGCAAGAACGCGATGGCGCGGTAGACGCCGGGTTTGCCTGCAACTTCTTCGACATCCACGCGAGCCTCCCGCAGCGGGTACTTCGCCTTGGCAGCCTGACCCGCCGTGTCGTCCAAGACCACGTATTGGCTGATCCAGCGATTCAGAAACTGTTCGCAGTCCTTGCGCGACATAAAGCTGCCAATCTTGTCCCTCATGATGGACTTCAAGTAGTGGGCGAAGCGGCAGACCGCGAGAATGTAAGGAAGCTGTGAAGACAACCGCGCATTCGCGTTCGCTTCGGCTTTGTCATATTTCTTCGGTTTGTTGGCGGATTGTACGCTAAAGAAAGCAGCGTAATCGGCGCCTTTGCAATGAACGATCGGAATGAAACCTTGATCCGCCAGTTCCTTTTCGCGACGGTCGGTGATGGCGATTTCCGTGGGACATTTCAGGGCCACGTCACCCTCGTCTGTGCGGAAGGTGTGGGCCGGCAAACCTTCGACGAGGCCGCCTCCCTCCACACCCCGGATGGCTGCGCACCAGCCATACTTCGCGAAGGCATTGGTTAGTCTCGCGCCCAGCGCATAGGCGGCATTGCCCCAGAGGTACTTCGAGTGATCCGACCCGTCAACATTTTCCTCGTAGCCAAATTCATCAACGGGCTTGGTATCCCTTCCATACGGCAAGCGCATAAGAATGTGTGGCATGGCCAGGCCCACGTACTTGGAATCCTCACTGGCGCGGAAAGACTTCCATTTTGCGAATTCGGTGCTGTCGAAAATCTTGCCGATGTCGCGAGGTTCGCCCAACTGCGTGAAGTTCTCCAGATTCATAAGCTCAGCGGACGCGGCGGTAAGAAACGGAGCGTGGGCGCCCGCAGCAACCTGAGAGATCTTCTCGAGCAGTTCGATGTCTTCGGGGTGCCGGCTGAACTCATAATCCCCGATCAAGGCCCCAAACGGCTCACCACCGAATACGCCGAATTCCTCTTCATAGACTTTCTTGAACAAAGTGCTCTGATCGAACTCCGGAGCGCGCTGCAAATCCCGCAGGATTTCCTTCTTGCTCACATTGAGAACGCGAATCTTGAGCTGTGAGCTGGTTTCACTCTGGTCGAGCAGATATTTCAATCCACGCCAGGTCGCTTCCAGCTTCTGAAGGGCCGGGTGGTGCAGAACTTCATTGAGTTGCAAAGAAATGAGGTGATCGATCTGCGCGATACGAGCGTTGATCGTCGCGTCGGCGTCGCGCGAAAGGGTCATCTCCCCCGCAACAACTTGGGCGATGAACTCCTTGACCATGTCTTTCCCGCGTTCGCGGGAGGTCGCCTCGCGGCCGAACCTTCCTTCTTCAACAATCTTATCCAGCAAGCCGCCTTCGGCGACCTTGGCGGCGGCTTGCGCGGCGGCCGCTGCTTGTTCCGGCTTATTCATTGGAGGTCCCCTTGTCCTTTTCCTTGCCCAATTCCTTCTTCAGGCGGTCGAGCTTCTCCGTATTGCCCGCAGCATCCATGAGCAATTCATCCAGCTTGTCGTTGCCCTGCAAAGCACCACGCAGGTCGCTCAACTTTGTGCGCAGATCAAGCAGTTCCTTTAAGGGTTTCACCTGCTTGGCCACTTGCGTTGGTTCGAAGTCGTCCAGACTCTTGAAGTCCAGGTCGACTTTGAGCTGGCCAGCATTCGGATCTTCGCTCAGCTTGTTATCGACGGCGAAGGAAACGTGCGGCTTAAAGCTCTCCAGGACGCTGTCAAAATTATCCGGCGTGATCTCCACAAATCGCCGGTCTTTCATTCGCGCCAAAGGCTCCCTTGGCTGGCCGCTGAGGTCGGCCATCACTCCCATTACAAATGGGAGTTCCTTCACTTCAATGGCGTCGCCCACCTCCACGTCGTAAGTCACATGAACGCGGGGCGGACGAACGCGCTCCAACTTCTTGTGTATACTTTCTTTAGCCACGGCATGCACCTCGTAGGATCGGGTCTGAGGGAAGGTTCCTGTGTATGACGGCTGGCCCGATTTGTGTGTGCCAGTATCACACTATTAAAGATTCTGTCAAGCATCAGGAGAGTAGCTCAAACGGACTAAGAGTCCTAGACCTTCCTTTGCTGCCCAGGAGGGAGCCGAGTACATCCCTGGGGCCGTCACGGATATTCGCGACTGCCGCGCAAGACAAAATCCAAACCTGGGACGCACAGGGAACCACCCTGGGGGAGCTCAAGCTACCCCCACCTCTCTCGTTCAGTAACATAGTGCAAGCAAACTCCGATTCGTTTCTCTCGTCGGCAGTTATTTCTGGGTCTCGGGAAAGGGTCTATCTATCCTGGGACCGGGCTGTACCCGCCCAGGGCAGCCTACTGTACGCCCGAATCTCTTTTGACTTCCCCTATTGCTCCTGCTAGGTTTAGCGGCAAACCATGCGTCAACTGCAACCGGTCATCTGGTCGAAGGGAACCTTTCTCACTCCGCAACATCTGCAGACGCGCGACCGTTTTCTGGAAAGCGTGCTCCAATTCCGGCTAGAGGCCCTGAACTTCTGTCCATGGGGCTTTCAGCAGCTGCGCGTTGACCAAGAGGCGCTGGGGGGCGGCAACTTTGCACTGACTCGGACCGTGGGCATGTTTCCGGATGGTCTGCCCTTTGACATTCCTGACTCGGATCCCGCCCCTGCACCGAAACCACTGGCGCCCTACTTCGAAGCCGATCAAACCAGCGCGGACATTTACCTTGCCATCCCGCACCACCGCGAACGTGGCCTCAACGTTTCCATTGCCGAGCGGAACGCGGACACTCGCTATATCTCCGAAGTAGCGGACTTGCGCGACGAGAACACCGGCAGCTCTGAAAAACCGGTTCAACTCGCGCGGAAAAACATGCGCTTCCTGGTGGAAGGCGAGTCGCGCGAGGGCTGCGCCTATTTGCGCATCGCGCGCATCAAACGCACGGCGGCGGGAAGCCTTCAGCAGGATCCTCAATTCATCCCGCCGCTTCTGGACATTTCCGCCAGCGATTTTCTGATTGGCGTCACTCGGCGGCTCGTGGAGATTCTTTCAGCAAAGAGCAGCATTCTCGCGGGAGGCCGGAGACAGCGCAGCGCTGATTTAGCCGACTTCACAGCCGCAGATATCACCAGTTTCTGGCTGCTCTACACGGTAAACAGCCATCTGCCTCTTTTGCGTCATTTTTATGAAACGGGGAAAGCGCATCCAGAGAAGCTCTACCGCATTCTTTCTGCCCTTGGCGGCTCCCTCTCCACGTTTTCCCTGAAGATTCAGCCCCGTGACCTGCCGGCGTACGACCACGACGAGCTTGGCCCGTGTTTTTCGGATCTCGATGAAAAAGTGCGCGAATTGCTCGAAACGGTGGTGCCGAGCAATTTCGTCGCGCTTCCGCTAAAGCCGGTCCAGCCATCGATCTACGCCACGTCGATTGAGGAAGACAAGTATTTGGTTGGCACCAAGATGTATCTCGCTGTAGATTCCACCTTGAATGAATCGGACTTGGCGAAAAAAGTTCCCCAGCTCGTCAAGATTTCCTCGGCGACTCAAGTGGAGCAGTTGGTGCGCCGGGCGTTGCCAGGAATTCCGCTGACGTACATGACCAAACCGCCCGGTTCCATCCCGGTGAAATTGAACTATCAATACTTCAGCTTGAATCAGTCGGGTGCGGCTTGGGATGCAGTGGGGCGTGCGCGAAACCTGGCGGCCTATGT
>WNFA01002779.1_pt1 | contig 14488 bp, 14 predicted proteins | sample 5400481 | NCBI WGS metagenome assembly WNFA01 (sample SAMN13153340, study PRJNA577476) | soil metagenome | isolation source: 120 cm saprolite under Douglas fir tree site 2 hole 1 replicate 2 | place: USA:California | collected 2015-04-18 | reverse complement strand
CCGTACAAAACGGTTGGCCAGTTGGCCAATTCCAGCCCAATGTGAATTTTATAACTGACGCCAAAGCAACGACTTAACTTTTCTTACCTGCGGCTGTTAACCGAAATGTTGGAGGTTCGAATCCTCCCCGGGGAGCCAAAACTCTTTTCCTTCAACCAATTACAGGATTTGAGTAGAGCATTCGGCTCGCGACCGAATGCTTGGGATGTGAAGCGCAAATCGGTGGCGCGGAAGTTGTTGAGGGGAAAGTGCTTTTGGGGAACATGTCCAGAGTCAACGAGCGCTGAGATAAAAATGTAGTACTACACTTGGATTTCCAGGCTGGGGGATCATTGTTAGTGACGGCAGAGCGACCATTCTAGCTTCGAGACTTGATCGACCATTCGGTGCGTAACCGAATGCCCCGAGCACAATCGCGGATTGGACCGGTAAACACTAGCCGACTTCACAGGACTAATCCCGCTGTGGGAACCGGGTAGCCGGCGATCCAGGACTTGGGCGTCCTTAATTCTGTTTTGGCCGCCGCCTCGGCTTGCCATCAGCATACTTCCCATGTATTATTGAGTATGCACTCAGTAATAGAGAAGCTCAGTGGCGCGTCCTAAAAGCGACGACAAACGAAATGCGATCCACGACGCCGCGACCCGCCTATTTGCGGAGCGCGGTCTTACCGCTGCCCCAACGTCAGAGATATCCAAACAGGCTGGCGTCGCCGAGGGGACTCTGTTTACATACTTCAAGACTAAAGACGATCTGATCAATGCCCTTTACCGGGAGATCAAGCTGGAACTCGCAGACGCCATGATGTCGGATTTTCCCCGGAAGAAGAATGTTCGTACCAGGCTGCGGCATGTTTGGGATCGCTATGTGAAGTGGGGCATTACGAATCCTAAGCAGCGCAAGGTGCTGGCGCAACTACAAGTGTCGGAGGTACTCACCAAAGAATCTAGAGACGCCGGCAGCGCGCCGTTCGTCGAGTTCCAAATCATGATTCGTGACGCGATTGAGCAGCGTGTCTTTCGGAACGATCTCCCGGTTGAACTTATCTCGAAGTCATTAGCAGCCTTGGCAGAGGCGACGATAGACCTTACGGTGTCGAACCCATCGAAAGCGATTAAATACCGGGATGGCGGCTTTCAAATGTTCTGGGCCGGCATAACCAAGTGATGAGTCCGTGCATCGTATAAATGAGTGAGTACTCACAACGGAACTCGCGAGGGAGAATGGGGGATATTTGCGATGGCAAAAGTCTGGTTGATTACGGGAAGTGGAAACGGGTTGGGGCGGGACATCGCCGAGGCGGCGCTGGCCGCAGGCGACAGCGTGGTAGCTGGAGCGCGTCGGACGGAGGAACTGACACCACTGGTGGCGCAGTACGGCGCACGAGTGAAGCCCGTTAAGCTGGAAGTGCGCGAAGAGGCCGCAGCAAAGGCCGCAGTGGAGTTAGCGGTGGACACTTTCGGACGACTGGATGTGCTCGTCAACAATGCTGGGTATGGGCAGTTTGCGCCTTTCGAGCAGATGAATGCGGAAGATTTCCAGGCTGTGGTGGACACATGCTTCTACGGCGTGGTGTACACAACACGCGCCGCTGTGCCGGTGATGCGCAAGCAGAAAAGCGGTCACATTTTTCAGGTCTCTTCGGTCGGTGGCCGTCTTGCGGTTCCCGGCAATACGCCGTATCACGCAGCCAAGTGGGCCGTGGGCGGTTTCAGCGACTCTCTGGCGATGGAAGTCGCGCCGTTCGGGGTCAAGGTCTGCACACTGGAGCCGGGAGGTATTCGGACCAACTGGGCGCGGCGCGCCGGTCAGAATGCGCCGAAACTGCTACCGGATTATGAGGCCTCGGTCGGCTCGTTCCTGAAAATATTGCGAGGACTTGAAGGGCGTTTGGAAGGCGATCCGCGCAAGATCGCCGACGTAATCGTGCAACTGGCAAACAGAGACGAGGTGCCCGTACGGCTCATCCTCGGTGTCGATGCGGAAAAGCGCGTGCAACAAGCCGAAGCTGCGCGCGCGAGCGAGGCCGAAAAATGGCGGCATCTTACAGTTTCAACGGTTTTTGAAGATGGGCGCTTCGACAGCCGATTGTACATGGCAAAGAGCGGAATCAATTCCTGAGCTGCTGAATCCCGAAAGGAGCACGATTATGAAATACAGATTACTCGGCAAGAGCGGGCTGCGGGTCTCCGAAGCGTCACTAGGCACGATGACTTTCGGCGACGAGTGGGGATGGGGATCACCAAAGGCTGAAGCGCAGAAAGTCTATGAGACCTACCGCGAGGCAGGCGGAAACTTCATTGACACGGCGAATTTCTACACTAATGGCACGAGCGAGAAATTCCTGGGTGAGTTCATGCAGGGCCATCGCGAGAGCGTCGTTCTAGCCACGAAGTACTCCAACGCCGCGCCAGGCAATGATCCGAATGCGGCGGGCAATCATCGCAAGAACATGATGCAAGCAGTGGAAGCCAGTTTGAAACGACTGCAAACCGACTACATCGACCTGTACTGGGTGCACATCTGGGACGGGATCACGCCTGTGGAAGAAGTCATGCGCGGTCTGGACGACTTGGTTCGCCGGGGCAAGGTTCTTTACGTCGGCATCTCGGACGCTCCCGCCTGGTGGGTCGCCCAGGCAAATACTCTGGCGGAGCTTCGAGGCTGGACACAGTTTATCGGGCTGCAGCTCGAGTACAGCCTGATTGAGCGGACGGTCGAGCGCGAACTGATTCCCATGGCCAAAGCTTTGAACTTGGGGGTTCTGACTTTCTCTCCCCTGGCGGGTGGATTTCTAACCGGGAAATATCACGGCGAAGGCAAGCCCGACGGCGGGCGGATGACCAATGAGGGAGTGAAAGCCTTCTATCCTGAGAGGGAACAACGCGCGGCGCTGATGATATCGGCTGTAAAGGCGGTTTCCGAACAAACCGGTCGCAGCATGTCGCAAGTCGCACTCGCCTGGTTGCGCCATCAAACGGCGCCAGTAATCCCGATCATGGGAGCGCGGAAGGTATCTCAACTCCAGGATAATCTCGCCAGTTTGGATATGGAACTCTCCGCCGAGCAATTGAACTCCCTCGATGGGGCAAGCCGAATCGAACACGGATTCCCTCAGAGTATTTACGACAGAGAAATGGTTCGTGCAATTAGGTACGGCGGCACGTGGGATCGCTTGCTGCTCTAAGTGCGGTGAAATCTGGCTGCTCGGGAGGCAAAGTCATGGCGAATGAACTTACGCTGTCCGTAAACGGCGCGAAGCAGGTTGTGTCCGCGGCGCCGGAGACGCCTTTGCTGTTCGTGCTTCGCAACGAACTGAAATTAACCGGTCCGCGTCTCGGTTGCGGGATGGCGCAGTGCGGGGCGTGCTCCGTGCTGCTCGATGGCGAAGAAGTCCGTGCGTGCATCACACCGATCTCTTACGCCGTGGGCAAGCAGGTCACCACCATCGAAGGCCTCCCCGCCGTCTGGGCCATGCAGAAAGGCTTGAGCGCACCCGATGCTGCCAAAACCCTGCATCCCGTCCAACAAGCGTGGATCGACGAACAGGTGCCGCAATGCGGCTACTGCCAAAGCGGTATGATGATCGTCGCGGTGCAGTTGCTCGCCAAGAACCCGAATCCAACGGTGGCTCAAATCAAGGATGCTTTCACCAACACCCCGCCATCGCCCCACCTGTGCCGCTGCGGCACCTACACCGCTATCATCGATGCCGTGCAACGCGCCGCCACCGCGATGCGCGCGGGAAAGCAGGCGCCTCGATGACTCCAAAAATAAAAGCGTCCAGCGAATTGCCAGTCGCGTCAGTCACGATCCTCACGCCACTCACAGCCCCCATCACGCGCCGCGGCTTCGTAAAAATGGGCGGCGCTCTTTTCGTCTCGCTCTCGATTCCCGCAGGACTTTCCCTCCATGCCGCCGAAAGCCCCACGTCGCTTGATCCCTCCGTGCTCGCCTCGTGGCTCGAAATCCACAGCGACAACACCATCCTCGCCCGCACCGGCAGAACCGAAACCGGCACAGGCATGAGCGCCTACTACGCGCAAGCCATTGCCGAAGAATTGTGCGTGCGTCCGGAAACCATCTCGCTCGTCCTCGGTGACACCGACAGGACGCCGGACGGCGGCTCTTCCGCAGGCTTTCTGTATGGCATGGCCAACGTTCGCAAAGTAGCCGCCTACACGCACCAGGCGCTGTTGGGCCTGGCCGCGACGCAACTTGGTGTTCCCGTCTCCAAGCTTACCGTCGCCGATGCCATCGTCTCGGGCGGCGGCAAAAGCATCAGTTACGGCCAGCTCGTCCAAGGCCAGCAACTCGATCTAAAAATTCCAGTTACTGGCATGCGCGCGAAGGTCGATCCGTCCTCGCCCGAAGGCAATGGCTTGGCGGGACTCGACGGGTTCACCGTGACGGGAGATCCCCCGACCAAACCAGTGAGCCAGTACAAGGTCATCGGGACGTCTTATCCTATGCCCGGTATCCCCGACAAAATCACCGGGAAGACCCAATGGACTTGCGACGTCACCTTGCCCGGAATGCTTCATGCCCGTATGGTGCGGCCAGCCACGTTAGGCTCCACCCTGATCTCCGTCGGCGCGCTCGACAAAAAGCAATACCCGACCGCGCAAGTCGTCACCAAAGGCAATCTCGTCGCCGTCCTTTCTCCCAATGAATGGGAAGCGATCGGCGCCGCGAATTCCGTCGCTGCCACAACCAAGTGGACCGAATGGGCCGGACTCCCCGGCAGCGACAACCTCACCAAAGCCATTCGCGACTACAAATGGGGCGCCCCCTCGCAAAGCAAAGGTAATCCCGCCGAAGTGAACGCAGCTTTGCAGGGCGCTCGCAAAACCATATCCGCGACGTACGAGCTGCCCTACGTACGGCACGCACCGATCGGGCCCTTCCTTGCCGTCGCCGACGTGCGCAGCGACGGCAGTGTCATCGTTTGGACCCATTCGGCGCACTTACAAGGCCTGCGCGCGCAGATCGCGAATACGCTGAGCATATCCACGGATAAGGTAGTCGTTCGTTGGCTCGACCACTCCGGTCAGTACGGGCGCACCACCTTTGGCGGCGATGGCGCCGAAGCCGACGCCGTGATCCTCTCCCAACTTACGGGCAAGCCCGTGCGCGTGCAGTGGACCTTGCAGGAAGACTTGGCTTGGTCGAGCGTCTCGCCAGCGTATGTGCTCGATCTCAAAGCTGCGCTTGACCCGAACGGCCACGTAATCGCCTTTCGCAGCGCTTCGTACACGCCGCACCAAAGCGATGCCCGGCTGCTCGGCGCAATCCTCGCCGGGATGCCTTGTAGCTTGCCGAGAACGGGCAGTTGGGTTGCCACCGAATCGCCTTTCTCAGCATGGGCGTACGACAAGATTCCAACCAGGCTGGAAGAAGCCTACGGCATGCCGAACCTTGCCGCGGAATCGGCGTCAGGCGGGCTGCGTGGCAACATCATGCGCACGCCGGGACAGCGCCAGCAAAACTTCGCGGTAGAAGGGCTGATGAATGAGGCAGCAGCATCCGCGGGCGCCGATCCCATCCAGTTCCGCATCAACCACATCACCGACCAGCGTCTGATCGATATACTCAATGCCACCGCCAAGGCCGCCGGATGGGAGCCTCGTCCCTCGCCACACCCGCGCGCGCGCAAAAGCGGCAGCGCTTCCGTGACCGGCCGCGGCCTATGCATCGTCGTTCGCAACAACGCCTACTGGGTTGGCATAGCGGAAATCGCCGTCGTTCCGGCTACTGGAGTCGTGCAGGTGACCAAGTTCGCGATCGGTGCCGACCCCGGCAAGATCTTCAACCCGCGGCAGCTCGACCGCTGCATGAAGAGCGGCGTCGTCATGGGCCTCAGCGAAGCGCTCAAGGAAGAAGTCACCTTTGACAAGAGCAAGGTGACCAGCACCAATTGGACCCGCTACAAGATCCTCACAATGGAAGAAACGCCCGAGATCAAGGTCGTCCAGATCTCCCGCGATGATAAAGGCTTCGGCGGAGGCTCAGAGGCCGCTAACGCGCTTGGCCCTCCAGCAGTCGCTGCCGCCTTCTTCGACGCCACCGGCGTCCACGCTCGCCGCATCCCGCTCACCCCCGCGTACGTGACGACGCTGCTCAAAGCCCAGTCTAGAACACCATAATCGGCACACAAACATCTGAGAGGTTAAGCAAATCGCTCTCAGGCAGTCCGCCAGGTTCAACTTCTGGCGGGGCTAAGTCCTCCCGGATTACGTTCAAGCCGGAAGTTATCGGTCTAACGTCGGATTAGTACCGACAAACGCGCTAGCGTCTGGAAATGCCACTGGGCGCATTTCGCGGGAGTAAACCAGTGAGCGGATGGTCGCTGTCTGGGGCAAACGACCCGAATTTGTTGCCCGCTTGCCGACCCAGATGGTGAATGATAAATGATAAAGGACGTTCACATCAAGAATCTCGATCCCCCTTCCTTAAGGGGTCGAATTCCGTGCCGACGCGGCTCATTTCGCGCAGAGCTTCCGAGATTATGGAGGTTTTCGAAGGTGGCTGTGACTTGAAAAGTTCGGAAATCGCCATCGCGGCCGAAGTTGGCGATAGCGTCCTTTATCATACGCTGACATTTCGAGTGGATTTTTTCGGCGGTGCCGGAGTATACTTATGACTGTATCCCTCCTGCTCCGTGGTGGACAGGGAGCGCGGCCGGCCTAGCGGTCGGGTTTCAGAGGCTTGAGCGGGTTTATTACTGAGTGTCTAGCGGACTAGAGTTGCTGCACGCTTCTAAGTAATTGATTCAATGCTAGTTAAGGATGAAACAAAGTAGGCCTTGACTTTTCCCTGGATTCTGGCATTATACGTATGAAGTTTGCTGGTCTGCGAGATCAGCTATTCCCTAACCGAGGGCTATAGTTTCGGTAGAGCGGGCCGCTTCGGCGGCCCCCTCGCTTTTTATGGCCATATCTGAGCGAGCAGTTCCTTGGCGCCGATACGCTCTCGGGGAAAGATTGTAATCACCTCCCGGAGGGTGCCTACGACTTCACAAATCATTACTCGAAATAGAGGGTCTTGGGCGGAGCCGAAGTTTTTCACGTAGGCTTCCCCTCCGGTTCCCAATGCCTGCCAGTTCTGGCAGATTACATCTGGATGCCTCGCAATTTCACAGGCCCACGATAGCTCCTGCGTCCTTTTTGCGTCAAACCTACCCGCAACTAACTGAATCCGACCTGATCGAATTTGGTCAAGAGCAATGCGCTTATTCTTCGGCTCATCGCCGTACTTGGTTTTCAACTGCATGAGATGAATCAGGGTTTCCGGGAGGAAACGGACTCGATAGCCGCGGGGATCATGAAGCATGGTCCCGCAGAGGTTGTCCTCATACCATTCGAGCAGTTCCCGGATGCTGTTGAGAGGCAGAAGGTCGGGCGGCATTGGAAGATGTTGACAATTCTCCTCGTTTGTTGTGCGCGGGTCATTAGCACGTGTAGCTTACGTTGGATAACTGATACCAAAGAAGTAACCCAATGAGCCAGGTGAGACGGAGCGCCGGTCCGGGTTACGCGTTAGTTGTCGCAGCCCTTACGCCTGCTCGATTGTGGACTACACAAAGATCAAAGGTGTCGAGTTCCGGCCTGTAGGTGCGAATCTCAAGAACTTCGGATACAAATCGCGTTCCAGGTCGGCGCTCGATTTGAACAATGATATTCAGGGACTCTGCAATATTCGTTTTGATGGCGCGGTACGGCATCTCGACGCCACTTTGCAGCACGCAAGTCGTGAAGCGTGAAATGCCTTGAGCAGCAGAGTTGGCGTGAACCGTCGAGAGAGTGCCGCTATGGCCCGTGTTTAACAGTTGAAGCAGGTCGAAGGCTTCGCCACCACGAATCTCGCCTAAGATGATCCGGTCCGGCCTATGCCGTAAGGTCGTTTTTAGAAGATCGCGGATGGTCACAGCGGGCAGGCCGTTCTGTTCGCGGCGGGCTTCGAACCGGAGGACATTCTCCTTCTGAATTTGGATCTCCGCGGTGTCCTCTATCAAGACAATCCGCTCATGGTCGGGAATGAATTCGGTCAATATGTTGGCGAGCGTGGTCTTACCACTCCCTGTTCCCCCGCAGATCAATATGTTTTTGCGTTGCGCAACGTATTCTTGCAGCTGCTGCGCGAGCGCGGGAGTTACGGTTCCTAGATCAATGAGATCCTTCATTTTGAATTTGCGGGAGTTGAACTTTCGGATGGTCAAGGCTACGCCGTGGATACTGCAAGGCGGAATCACTGCGGCCACACGGCTGCCATCTGGCAGCCGCGAATCGAGAATTGGTTTGGCCTCCGAGATGTCGTCACCCAATCGCCTGGCAATGTTTTTGACCGCAACGATGAGGGATTCGTGAGTGAGTTTTACTTCCGGCACGGCTTGAAGGTATCCGGCTTTTTCGATGAAGATCCGTTCTGGCCCGTTGACCATAATTTCACTAATGTCGGCGTCCAGAATGAGATGCTGGATCGGACGGAGAAACGGGAGAATCAGCTCGAATCCATTCATCAGAGTTGCCCGTCGGCCAGTTGGCGAAAGTAGGACTTGTTGACATCGTTGAGGTAGGGCTTGAGATAGCAAAACATCGGCGGTAGAGGGTTGAGCCCGTCGTAAGCCAAAGTGATGGATTGCGCGTTCTTGAGTTCCGTGAACGTCTTCATGTCGAACCTATAGTCGCGCTGCTGACTGTACGTCTTGGAGGTGCTGATGTGAGCCTTGTCAGCCAGCGGCTTGCCGGTCAGATAGCTCACTCTGGAATCGTGCCCGCTTTCCGAGATGTTGTAGTTAACGCGCCACTTCTCTTCCTGACCGCACAATTCACTCGCAATCTTTGCGGAGAAGTCGTCCGATAACGACAGGAATATCTTTGTGCGGAAGGTTTGCAGTAGGGTTCGCCAGGTTTCTCCAGGCAGAGTTGATTGCAACGAGCTGATGCTCTGTGTAGCTACCAGAGGGACGCATTTTGCTTGGCGCGAGAGAGAAAAGAATTTTTCGTCACCACTCGGCTCGTTGACTCCGACTGTAGCAAGCTCTTGGTATTCATCGCAGATAAACACAATGGGACGCCACTCTTTGCTGGGACTCTTCGCAATATGTGGGATTCGATTCAAGACGGCCCGTTGAAAATCCATCTTGAGCATCACGCCAATGGCTCGCGCTAAGCCTGGGTTCATGCTGGCGGGAAAATTCAGGGCAATGACCTTACCTTGCTCCAATAGCGTTGCAATCTGGGGGAGGGGCTTTCGTCCAGACGCCTGCGCTTCAGGTTGTCGATACAGTTCGAGAGGGGGGCAGAACATGCGTTTGACCCGTGGATTGTCGTCAAAGAGCGAGAGAAAAACAGAGATACCTTCGACAACAGAGCTTTGCAACTTCTTATCGATATTTTTCCAGTCGTCGTTATACCAGCGCTTGACCGCTTCCAGTTGTTCCTTTCTATCCTGGTCAACGCCATTTGGACCGCTTTCGTGTTGGACGGTTGGCTCAATCCCCAGCTTCTGCGAGGCATCCCTCGCTGCGGATGAGTCCAGCACTCGGTAAAGGTGGCCAGTTTCATCCGCGTCGAAGCCAACTTCGGCAAGTTCTCGCGCATAAGATTGAAAGACTTCGCGCGAGACGGTGAGGAAGGATTTCCCCACGATGTTCTCCTCGGCGTGCCGCATCTTTCTTTCCAGCACTTGTGCCGAGATCGCCGACTCATAGACATCGAACAGGGTGACGTAACCGAAGCCGACCTGATGCAGGATGATGATGAACTTCACCAGATTCGTGTACGCCTGCTGCCAGAAGGGTTCTTTGCCCTTGCCAAACAGATTGTTTAATAAGGATGCGATTCCGTAGGCCAGGGCGTAACCTTCGAGATCGTTGTAAAGAGGGTTGTAAGCCCACTCGGAATCCAGGCCGATTTCGATGTAGTCCTCGGTGCGGCCTCTCTTCAGCAGGATCTCTTTGAGCTTGCCGCAGAAGTCGCCCTTAACTTCAAGCACCAGCGCGCTCGCTTTGGCGTCCGCGTCTGCTGCCCGGTATCCCAACAATTGGTCGGTGAATGGGTACATGCCGCCAGCCGTCTTTCCACTACCGGTGGCACCAATCATCATCGTGCCGGTAAACAGCCCACGCTCCGGGATGATGAGCCAACTTGGATTTTCTGCAGGGATGGGGAGACGCGGGTTGTGAATCTCCCCTATGACGAGGCTGAGTTGATTCCGAGATTCGACAACGGGATAAAGTGGCAAAGGCTGCGGCTTTGGTGACCGTCTTGGCCGCAACGTAAAGATGTAGAGGGCAGACAGCAAGAATGAATAGCCGATGTAGGGCGTCGTGAACAGCATGATGTAATAGGAGGCCTTCAGCCCGGCATAGGTCCACGGGTCTCGAAGGGCGATCAATCGAAGGAAGTACTCGTTCCAAGTCTGTGAAACGAGCGAAGCAGTCATCGGCCAAGACATCTTGAAATACAACACGGTGCCCGTCACTATCGCCAGCAACATGGCGAGGAAGTTCTTCGAGTTTAGAACTCGTTGAATCACGCTGCCGTTGGCGCTGTCCTTATTGCGTTCTTGGGAGTTGCGATTGTGGGTTGGGATGTGTCAGAGGTTGCAGTCGAACCTGCATGATTCTTTTCAAGCCACTGGTTGAACTCCTTGTCTCGACGAAAAAGACGTTTCAAGGATTCGCCAATGATGTACTCGTGTGTCGCGCCTCCGAGGAAAACCGCATAGCGCTGAAGCATCGTGTGCGCTTCCTCGTCGAGGCGAGCCGAAACTACCTTCTTTTCCTGCTTTGGTTCTACCTTCGGAATCAGGGCCATAATCTGCTCTCCTGTTGATGATGTGATTCAGAGTTCCTAACTGCTTCTCCCACAACTCTGCCGGCGACGAAGCGAGGAACTCTGCTGGACAAGTTGGGCGGTAGCGACCCCCGGCGCCCGTGGCGTTGGGCGGCTGAGAAGCCGCTCAAAGTGGGGTCGCTACCGCCCAAAATTTGGTCTTCTCCTCGCTCCGCTCCGATGCTCCGTCGCTGCTCATCTCTTTCTTTTCCCGCGACTTCTGCCCGCGGCCACCGGAAATCTGGCCGCAAATCCATACGAAAAGCCGCTTCGGAACCTTTGCGCGTCCCGGAAGCCTCCTTTTCGGCCGCCTCGAAATGTCTCATTCGTCGCCTCAATACGTTTGAATACATGGCACTTCGTTCGTCACGTTCCAGAAATCTGCAAAGACCGGGTACTGGAAACCTGGGGTAACCCATCAGCGATCACGTTCTCCGGACAGTTTTCCGCACCATTGCGGCCCGGGTCACTAAAGACCGACAACGATGAGCCGCATACCATCGTTCGAAAACCACTGTTCAGTGGCGGCTCAACTTGTTCCGCATGTCGCGCCACTTCGGTGTCCGCGATAGCCCCTCTGCGCCACTTTTCGTAAAACTCCTCGAACTGACGGCCTGCGTAACGCGCCTGCGCTTCTTTCAGCAAAACCACGTCAGCGCTCGCCACGCGTTCCTTTGCCTCCCATGCTTTGCGGACCCGGAAGTAATGCAAAAGGTTCACGGGTTTGGCGTGGTCTCGCACTCCATACAGCACGTGGTAGAACTCTCTCTCCGCTGCCTGGAAGAATCGCACCGTTGGAGCGAGATACATGAACTCCAACTTCGGAAGTGCCTGGAATAATCCAAGATAGGCGCGCAAGTGCGTGCCAAAGGCTTCGAGCGTTACCGCTCCCGCATCTACATACGTGAAGGTGACCACAGGGGGCGAGGACTGACGGTCCACAAACATCGGAAACCGGTCCACGAAATAGCGGGGCGTAATTTCCGCGGACCTTCTGGCCCGATATTGCTTCACCGGAAGAGTTTCCCTGCTCACGTTCCATTCCTTCTCAAAGAAGGCAGTCTTTTCCGCTTCCGTCTCGAGATAGCGATGTTCCGCGTGCCCAAGTACGAAGTCCAAAGCGACCAGCCGCGTCTTGACATACTCCAGTTCGTGCTTCTTGCGCGTGCGAAGATTCTCCCGTTCGATTGCTTGGTACACCTTCCGGGCGAAAAGGTGATAGACACGTCCGCCCGACCGATACGCGTGATAACTCGCGTGCTTCCGATCGAGGAGCTTGCGAATAAACGCATGCGACACCGATCCCGATTCCGTTTGCGCAAACGATTTGAACTGGCGGTTCGTGAAGTAGCCGGAATGCGTAGCCACAAGGAAAAGGAACTCGCTCTCGCGCTTCGTGTAGCCGAGAAGGTGAAGCCCTTCGCGTTGGTATGCCGTCATGGTCATACCGACAAAACCTCTCGAACCATGCCCGTGTCGTGCAAAGCGCGACGGATGCGGTTGCTGTCTCCGCTTCTCGCATAGATCTTGAAACCTGCCGCCGCCTTGCCCCGAATGCCTTCTTCGCGGTAGTTACGGGAGAGGAGTTCCAAATTCTGTCGCTCGACACCGCCCTCCCGCGTTTCGTACTCAACCTGGATATCGGGAAGGTGGATAGTCCCGTCGTCCAACGTCAATCCTTGCTCTTGCGCAACCGTCGCCAGTAATCTCCTCCGCTCGTCTTCGGACATGTGTCCTGCGGCTTCCTTGGCGCGATTGATCGATTCTTTCAGCTCGAAATCGAGCCTCACTCGCGTCGGTTTTCCGCCGTTCTCCCGAATCTCTTCGGAAGCTTTCTGGTAGACCTTATAAAGGTCGGCATCGTGGTCGAGCTCCTTGGGCTTAACGAACCCGTGATAAAGCTTTTGCTCCTCGGGAAGACCACTGGCTTTCCTGACGATCCGCTGGCCTTCCGCGGTCAGGGCAACTAGCTTCCGGGCACTTTTGTGCGCCCGGAACACCGTCTTTTCCTCCACCAATCCTTGCGTGCGAAGGCTTTCGACGTCGTACTTCAGACGCGCCTCATCACCGCCATAAACGAATCGAGCTAAATCGCGAGCGTCTACGACGCGAAACGTTCCGATGTCCCGCATGGCCGCGATTTCTGAGCTGCGCAGAGAGTAAGCTCGGCCACCATGCCGATGTTGCGTTCTGCGATCTGGCGCCCGCTCTGGGGAGCTTTGCGCTGGCCTCTCGGGTCTTTCGGGCGTCGTTGTCGGGGAGGATTCCGTAGGCCCGCGTCCAACTGAAGGACTTGTGCCGTTCGTGTCGTGCGGGCGGCTCTCGTTTGCGGGACTCGGCTCGGCGTCACGCACGTTATCGCGATTTAGCATGTCCCAACGGGCCATCGCTACCGCCTCTCCGCCACGAACGGTGGGAGACCTTCGGGGCTCTCCGCCTGCATCTGGTTGTCGAAATGGGACAGCTTCCTCCCTGTATCCTTGAGCAGGATTTTGCGGTTGATCGCGAGGGCCGCCGCAAAGAGATTCAGGCCCAGAATCCCGATGAAAACCGCTATGCTTGCGCCACAGTGGAGGAAGAGTGCCTTCTTCGATGCGGCCAGGAAATTGAGGCGGCTCATAAGCCCAAACAGCACCAGAATGAGCGCCGTCGCCGATATAAATAGAGAGTTGCGAATCACTTGATGAACGCCTCGTCTTCCCGGAAATAGGTGATGGTCAGACCCAGCGGATTCGTCAGAATGTCTGCATTCGGAATGTGATCCCGGAACGAAAAGAGAAAGCTCGCCGTATATAACCTCCGCTTCGCTACCGAATGGTCGGCGGGTGAATATTCGATTTCGAAAAAGTCTACCGTCGCTTTGTACGGTGCCTTCTCCATCGGCTCGATCACGACTTGCTGCACGTCGATATCCTTCTCCGGGGTGAGGCTGTCGGAGAGAAATGTCTTGATGATGTTTTTCTGTTTGAACTGCTGAATGGTGTCCCCGGCGAGTTTCCCGTCGAGGAAGTACAGCGCCTGGCTGAAGTCATCGTTGATCGTCGAGCGGTTGCGACGGTAATAGAGCTGACAGAAGCGCGTAAGAAAATATTTCGTCTCTTTGTATTCCGGTTTGTAGACGAGACTTTCGTAGGCGAGGGCCTGCGCCCGCCCAATCTCGTCGATCCGGATGACCATTGGTTTGAAACTTTGGAGCGTGCGCACGATCTTCAGATTCATCAAAACCAATCCCAAAACCACAAGCGATAGCAGTGCCACGGCAATCTTCAAATAGCCGCCCGTGACAATCGCGGATGCGTATTGTTCAAGGTAGAGCTGCTTCGCCTCGTTGAAAGTGTTGTCTTTCATAGCGTCGCTCCGAGAGCTCTCGAAACCGTGTCAAAGAGGTTGCCTGCCGACCCGCCGGACGTGCCGCTGAAGATGTGACTCGTGAGCATCGGGACTTTGATAATCGCGTAGATAGCGGCCAAGTACATGACCACCAACACGGGTGATATTCGGATGAGGTCGGTTGGTGAAATGAGCCCCGTAATCTGGGCGTGGATAATGCCGAAGGTGAACTGGCTGACGATGTAAAGGACGCCTGCGGCCACGACCTGGTAAAACGAATATTGAATGAATGCCTTGAGCCAACCCCAGAAGAGCCAGTC